>Ga0299907_10001602_pt1 | contig 13108 bp, 13 predicted proteins | sample RVTome_16_FD_198680 | JGI IMG/M metagenome (GOLD analysis project Ga0299907, IMG submission 198680) | Soil microbial communities from uranium-contaminated site in the Upper Colorado River Basin, Wyoming, United States - RVT152D67 (version 2) ... | reverse complement strand
TGACGCTCGCGCGCGGGGACCTCGCCGAGTTCGCCAGGAACGCCCGCGAGGCCGGTGTTCGGTACATAGGCTCGTGCTGTGGGGCGGTCGCCGAGCACGTGCGAGCCATGGCGAAGGCACTTGGCAAGGTGCGGGACGAGGAGCGTGGATGGCGGTCGCCGAGCGGCAAGGCGATGTCTGCCTACGAGTACTACGACCACACGGAGACCGAGGTCCCGCCCGAGCGGGAAGTGGACGCGGTCGATGCCGCGACCGAACGCACCCGTGAGGAGATCCAAGAGGCTTTCGAGTAACGAACCGGGATCGCCGACGAACATCCTCGCTCCGCCACCTTGCCACATCTGCCCACGGCGGTCGTGACGGATCGCAGGAACGAGCTGGGTGAAAGGGCGTCGTGAAATGAGCGAGTTCGAGTCTTCCGTCCCTCCGGCCCCGTCGCCACGATCGATCTGCAGAGAAGCGACCGGCTTCCCTGAGTCGAAAACGAAGGGGCGAGGTCAATGGTGCAGAACGATCGATCCAGGCGGATGCTGGGGGATCCGCCGGAGCCTGAGTCGCCGCAGCAGGCGCCGAAGACGACGAGCCGAAGATTCATTCGTGTGCTCGCGGCGGTCGCTGCCGTCACGGTGAGCCTCGCGGTGGTGGGTGCGGTCGCCGGTGATCGAGTTCGGGGAACCACAGTGCTTCTCCGCGAGGACTTCAGCCCTGACGATGAGCCTCCGTTCTCGACCGACACGGACCGCATGGTGGATCTGGCCGTGGTCGGGGGCGAATACCGGATCTCGATCAAGGACCCGAGATCGCCGCAAGCGATGCGTTACGTCTTCGACCACACGTACGACGGTCTTCGTTTCGAGGCCGACCTCTTGGCCGCGGGCGATGAGATGTGGGTGGCATCGATCGGGTGCTGGGCCGGCGATAGCGCCTATCTCTTCGGGATGCTCTCGACGGGAGAGGTCGCCCTCATCGAGACGGTGAGCGAAGCCCGGGGCGAGCGAATCTGGCTCACCGATGAGATCGCGACCGACGCGCTTGGAACGGCCGGCCGCGATCGTTTGAGGATCGATTGTGTCGGTGGCGGTGCTGAGCCGACGATCGTGACCGGATGGGTGAACGGAGATCCTGTCGTCAGCGTCGCCGTGCCCGATGGATACGATTCGTTCAGCGCCATCGGCTTCTGGGTCGGGGCCGATGAGGCCGGGACAGTCTTCGCCGTGGACAACGTGGTCGCTGCCGCCGAGCGGCCGCGCCCCGGTCTCGCCCCAATCCCTCCGATCGAGGACGGATCGTTGACCCCGGATCAGCACCCCGCCGACTGCGGAGAGGTCTTCGCACGAGCGAAGGAGGCGTTCGATGCCGGGAATGAGACCGAAGCCCTCGACGTCATCGGTTTTCTCGCCCCCAACGCGTGCGCGACGCTTACGGAGGCCCAGGCGGCTGCTCGAGAACAGCTCGGGCATCGTGGCTCGAGGGGTCTCGAGATGTACCTTGCGCGTTCATGCGCCTATGGGGGGCCGAGCGGGGGCATCCGCGATACGGATCTGTGTCACGAGTTGCTCGAGATCCATCCTGACTTGATCGAGCACCCCCGTTTTCCCGACGAGGATGCGTCATGAGCGTATGGAACAGATGCCCGCTCCAGAAGTGCCCAATGCCAGATGGGTGCTTCACCCTGCACCTTTGAGCGCTTTCTCGTCTACCCGCGCGATCTCCCACCGCCGACCATGAACACGTCGGAAGAGGAGAGGGAGACATGACACAGGTCACGGAACACGTGGAGCGGGAGACCGGCAGGTCACGCATCCCCTTGATCGCGGAGATCCTCGGGTACGTTGGCGCCGCGCTCGTGCTGACGGCGGGCGGGGCCGTGATGGATCGGGTCTGGGCGACGTGGGATCCGGTCGCCCAGATGACCGCCATCGGTTCGGCCGCCGCGGTGCTGTTCCTTGCCGGGCTGCCGTTCTTCACACACGCGGAGGAGGCTCTGTCTCGGATGGCGGGCGTCCTATGGGCGCTCTCGGCGGGGCTCCTGATGTGGTTCCTGGCGCTGCTTTTCGCGGACCTGATCGAACTGGATTTCGGGCAGACGGCGCTGGCGGTCGGGCTGATCGGGGGCCTGGTCGCGGCGGTGCTGCTGGCGCTCCGTCGTGGAGCGTTGCAGCAGATCCCTCTGTATGCGGGCGGCGTCATCGCGACGTTCGGATTCGCGGTGGCGTTCGGTCCCACCGACCACTTCTGCACGGGCTTTCATGAGCCGTACTGGTTGACGCCCTCGATCCTCGGGTTCGCCGGACTGTGGTTCGGAGCTGTTTGGACCCGGCTCCTGCAGCCCACTGCGACTGCGCTCGTGCTCGGCGCCATCACGCTCTTCGGGGCGCCGTTGTTCGCGCTGGGTGATCTCGGCGACATCGCCCCACTGATCGGCGTGGCCGCGGCCGTGGCTCTTCTCGCGGCGAGCGTGATCCTGAGACGGGTTGTCCTGCTCGCGTGCGGCGCTCTCGGACTCTTCTCCTACCTCAACTGGACCGTCGCCGAGTACTTCGGCGAGTCCGTTGGGACGCCGGTGGCCTTGCTGGTGGCCGGGCTGGGAGTGCTGGCGATCGCGTTGGTCGCCGCAAGACGCTTCGGCGCCCGTCCGGATCGGCCCCGGACACCTGTCTCTTGAGCGCGAGCCGACCGTCGCCTCGGTGATGAGCCATGCACGCCGACGCTGCCCAGCCTGACGGCCAAATGGACTGCCGAATGGACGGCCAGATGTACGGATTGACCGGTGGCATCCCCCTCTCTACCCTCGCTTCGGGGGGTGGAGGGGTGGGTGGTCTGCCGCCACCGGCTGAGGCCGAGCCGGGTCGCCGGGGGCTCCGGCAGGGGATCGTCGTTTTCCGTTGGGCGGCGCTCCTCTGGACCGCGGTGCTCGCCGCCGTCGTCGACCTGTCCCACCCGGCACTCGCATGGACGGCCCTCGGGATCCTCGCCGTGTGGAACGCCGGCGTGTCGTTCCGGCATGCATGGGACCGAGTCGACGTCCGCTGGGTCGACCTCGGTCTGTCGGTCGCGCTGCTGCTGACGGCGCCGGCGATGATGCGGGAAGGCGCGCTCGCCGTGAGCGGGCAGCCGTTCTTCGCGGTCGCCTATCCGCTGGCGACCGTGCTGACGTGGGCCGCATCGACGGGCTTCATCGGAGGCGTTGCCACCGCCGCCCTCTTGTTCGTCCCGCTCGCCTTTTCTCGAGCGATCAACGGTGTCGGTTTCGACCGCCTGGCCTCGTCCGAGGTCGTCGACGTGGCGACGGGCGGCATCTACTACCTCATGGGCGGTGGAACGGTCGGACTCTTCGCCCGAACCATCGATCGGGCGGCCGCTGAGCTCCGATCGGCCAACGACGAGGCTGCCCTCCAGGCCGAGCGCGCGGCCAGGCTTCAGGAGCGTGAGGCGCTGTCGCGAGAGATCCACGACTCGGTGCTCCAGGCGCTCGCCCTCGTGCGGAAGCGTGGTCGCGAGCTGACGGCCCGCTCGTCGGTCCCGGGAAGGGACATCGGGGAGCTCGTACAGGTGGCCGACGATCAGGAGCGAGCCCTTCGCCGCCTCCTTCAGCGACGGGCGGATGAACCACCGGAAGGGTCGGTGCCGCTGCGGACGGTCCTGGAGGCCGCCACGTACGGTATCCAAGGGGTTCCCGTGACGGTGACCACCGTGGACCCGATGTGGCTCCGGGCCGACGACGTGGGTGAGCTCTCGGCCGCTATCAGGCAAGCTCTGGAGAACGTCGCACAGCACGCCAGGGCGTCCATGGCCACCGTCTTCGCCGAGGAGGAGGACGGGCAGATCGTGGTTTCGATTCGCGACGACGGCGTGGGGTTCAGCTACGACGAGGAGCGGATGCGCCGGGACGGGAAGCTTGGGCTCCTTCGCAGCATGCGAGGACGCATCGAGGAGCTCGGCGGTGAGATGCACCTCAGCTCGGCGCCGGGCCGGGGCACCGAGGTCGAGTTCCGCCTTCCGGGTCCTTCCGGCCCGGCAGCGAAGGCCACGAGTGCGAAAGCCACGAAGGATGAACGCTCGTGAGCGAGGCGATGGAGCCGATCCGCGTCATGGTCGTGGACGATCATCCGGTGTGGCGCGACGGTGTGCGTGCCGATCTCGAACGTTCCGAGGGGACGAAGGTGGTGGCCGAGGCCTCGGACGGCGGCGAGGCGATCGAGCAGGTTCGGTCGTCGATGCCCGACGTCGTGCTCATGGATCTTCGCCTGCCGACCGTGTCGGGTGTGGATGCCATCCGGGCGATCGTCGAAGAGTCGCCGCACGTCAAGATCCTGGTGCTCTCCGCGTCGGGCGAGGAGTCCGATGTTCTCGAGGCCGTCAAGGTGGGCGCGAGCGGCTACCTCCTCAAGAGCGCAACTGCCGACGAGATCATCGCCGGGGTCCTTCGAGTGCACGAAGGCGAGCCTGTCTTCACCGGACCGCTCGCGGGTCTCGTTCTCGCCGAGTTCCGCCGCGTCTCCACAGCGGACCCGGGCGAACCCGGGCTCACCACGAGGGAGAACGAGGTCCTGAAGCTGGTCGCCAAGGGATATACCTACCGCGAGATCGGCGAGTTGCTGTTCATCAGCACGAAGACGGTGCAGAACCACGTCCGCAACATCCTGACGAAGCTCCAGCTACGCAAGCGGTACGAGCTCATGCGCTATGCGATCCAGCGCGGATTGGATCGCAAGGAGTAGCGGCGCCGAGCTGTCCGGGGAGCGGACGCTGCCGCTGAAGCCGTAGGGGTGATGTGCCGATACAACACCGGTGCAGACCGAAGGGGCGATGGCGCGCGTGCAACCGCTCTCCCTGGGCGCCGCCGATACGCTTACGGAGCGATGGGAGTCCACATGGCTGACCTCGGCGCACCAGGAGGCGGCGAACTGGGGAGCCGAACGGTTCGCCGCCGAGTTCCGCCGTCGCGAAGTAGAGGAACGTCGACTCCGTGACTCCGAGGCACGGGCGCTCGGACGCGAAGGCGAGATCGGGCCCGACGGTGTCCCGTCAGGCGAGTCCGTGATGTGGGGGCCCGTCGCATCCGAGGTGGCGGAGCACGTGGTGGGTGTCGACCGAGGTGGGCTGGATCTGCATCGGCCGATCCGGCATCCGTTCGTACCGCGCCCGCCCGACCCTGAGCCGGAACGTCGCAGCGGTCGCCGCAGACGCGACCGGCAGACCCGAGAGCAGACTCGCGAGACCCAGTCGACCATCACCCCGCAAGAGGCCGCGAGGATGTCGGCTGCTGCTCGACGCCTCTACGGCCTCGAGGAGCTTTCGAACCGTCGCGGCCGCTGACGTCAACGCCGGCGCGCCGCAGCATCCAGCCACCACGGGTCGAACCCGCGATCGTGCTCGTCCACGACGGTGCCAGGTGGCACCAACCGGTCGATCACGTCGAGAGTGGGTTCATCCAGGCGGACGTCGGCTCCTGCGAGCAGGTCGTCCAGCTGCTCGGACGTTCGAGGTCCGATGATCGCCGAGGTCACGGCCGGGTGGGCGAGCGTGAACGCCATCGCGAGGTATGTCATCGACACGCCGGCGTCGGCGGCGAGCTTCGCGAGCTCCTCCACGAGGTCGAACTTCCGCTGGATCTCCGGTCGTGATTCGTCGAACTGCCAGCCCATCCCCCGCCCGGCAACCCGTGCCGCGCGAGCCTCCGGTGATCGATCGAACGCGTCCCGGCGATACCGACCGGTGAGCCATCCTCGGCACAGGGGACTCCAGACCAACACGCCCATCCCGTAACGCTGTACGACCGGCAAGACGTCGAGCTCGATGTGACGCACGAAGATCGAGTACGGAGGCTGCTCGGTACGGAAACGCGAAAGACCCTGTCGCTCCGCGACCCAATGAGCTTCCATGATCTGCCAGCCCGGGAACGTCGAGGATCCGAAGTACCGGATCTTGCCTGCTCGTTGCAGATCCGTCAGTGCCCCGAGGGTCTCCTCGACGTCGGTTTCAGGCTCGGGACGATGGATCTGATACAGGTCGATGTGGTCCGTTCCCAGTCGTCGGAGGGAGCTCTCGACCTCGCGCATGATCCAGAGTCGGGAGTTGCCTCGTTCGTTGCGCCCAGGCCCCATCTCACCGTGGACCTTCGTCGCCAGCACGACCTCGGCTCGCCGACCCTTCAGGGCCTTCCCAACGATCTCCTCCGACTCGCCCGCCGAGTACACGTCCGCGGTGTCGATGAAGTTGATCCCGCCATCGAGCGCCTGGTGCACGATCCCCACGCACGCGTCCACATCCGTATTGCCCCACGCGCCGAACATCATGGCGCCGAGGCAGTGTGTGCTGACCTGCACACCCGTGCTGCCGAGCGTCCGGTACTCCACCGATCCCTCCTGTCGCCGGTCTTTCCGTCAGCCTAGTGGCGATCTGATCGCTGCGGCCTTCCTCAGGGAGCGGCCCGCTGATGTGACGTCACCTCAGGAAGGACATTCTCGCCGAACGTCGATGAATCCCTCCTGCTCCTGGCCGGCTGGCGTTTGCTCCATGGCGCCAAGTGTTCCGAGCACATCGCCCCTGGAAGCCGGCAGCCTCAGCGTCCTGGACGGTCGTCAAGAGTCGGCGAGGGGACAGCTGCTCGTGCGAGGCATGAAATCCAACGGCTGGCATCGGTCCACGGTCTCTTCCGGGCGGGGTTCGCACGTGCGACGCGAATGCCTACTCACGAGGTCGACCCCACTAACCGATGATGGTCGCCGTTGCAGTGCTGCCGGGGGTCATCGGGCAGGTTGGGGGTATCACAGTTTCCGTGGATGAGACGCCGATCCTCTCGAACGGTGATCTGGCGGAGCTCCTGTGGCGCGACGGAAACGAGGAGAGCACGCATCGCCGGCGGGCACTCCACCGAGCGTCTCGCTCCGCCCGGTTCTGGCAGGAGGAGGCGGCCCACCTCGCCGAGATGGGCCGCTCGCTGACGGAGCTGCACGGCGTGGGCCCCTGGGTGGCCGCTCGGATCCACGGCTGGCTGGACGCTCCGCCGGACGTGCCCGAGCCTGACGAGACCCGCCGCGGCTTCCTCACGCTCGCGCAGGTGCGGATGGTCCTCGACGCCGATCCTGCATGGGAGCGAACGCCGCACGCCGATCTCCAGATCCATAGCACGGATAGCGACGGCTCCCTTCCGCTCCAAGAGATGGCCGAGGCCGCGTTCGCCCTGGGCCGGCCGTTCGTCGCGTTCACCGACCATTCGAGGAGCCTCACGATCGCGAACGGAATGGACGAGGCCAGACTCAACGACCAGGTCGATCGGATCGACGCCTACAACGCGGAGCTGCGGTCCAACGACGAAGCGCTTCGGGTTCTGAGGTCGATCGAGATGGACGTCTTCGCGGACGGCTCGACGGACATGGCTCCCGACGCGCTCGAGCCGCTCGACATCGTGCTGGGTGCGTTCCATTCGAAGCTGCGGGTCCAGGAGGATCAGACGGAGCGATACCTCGCGGCCATCCGCGACCGGTCCGTGCACGTACTGGCGCATCCGCAAGCTCGGATGTACGGGCGCCGAACGGGACTCCGGGCCGACTGGGGGCGCGTGTTCGACGAAGCCGCCCGCCTCGGCAAGGCGGTCGAGCTGGACGCCACGCCGGCTCGCCAGGACATGAGCGTCGAGCTCGCGCGGGTGGCGGTGGCCTCTGGCGTCCGGTGGTTCTCGATCGGCAGCGACGCACACACCGCCTTCGAGCTGGAGTTCCTGCCGTTCGGGCTGGCGACCGCGGCGCTTGCCGGGATTCCCCGAGAGCGCATCCTCAACTACCGGACAGCCGAGGACGTGATCGCGTGGGCGAAGGAGCTGGGGGCGGGCGCACGGCCGGTCCGACCGTAGGCCCGAGCGGAATGTTCGCCCGTATCCTGGAGTCGCCCGCGTGCTCGAGCTGATCGGATTGTCCAGGCGATTCGGCGACGTCGTCGCGCTTGACGACGTGTCGTTCAACGTACCGGAGGGCGAGCTCGTGGGGTTCGTGGGCCGCAACGGATCCGGAAAGACCACGACGATGCGGATCACGCTCGGCGTGCTCGATGCCCATGCGGGGGAGGTCCGTTGGCGAGGCGAGCCGGCCGACGCCGGCGCCCGACGTCGGTTCGGCTACATGCCGGAGGAGCGCGGCCTCTACCCGAGGATGCGCGTTCACGAGCAGCTGGTGTACCTCGCGCGCCTGCACGGGGTCGATCACGCTGAAGCCGGACGCCGAGCGACCGAATTGTTCGAGACGCTCGAGGTGGACGCGAAGCCGACCGACCGTGTGGAGTCACTGTCGCTCGGCAACCAGCAGCGGGTGCAGCTGGCCGCCGCGCTCGTACACGAGCCGGTCCTGCTCGTGCTGGACGAGCCGTTCTCCGGCCTCGACCCAACCGGGGTCGACGTGCTCGCCGGCGTGCTCGCGCGGCAGGCGAAGGAGCGTGGCGTGCCCGTCGTCTTCTCGAGCCACCAACTGGAGCTCGTGGAACGGCTGTGCGACCGGGTCGTGCTGATCGAGCGGGGACACGTCCTGGCGCAGGGCCCGATCGACGAGCTGCGCGCCTCGCGGATGCAAAACCTCCTGCGCATCGAGGTTGCGGGTGCCGACGAGCGGTGGTTCGATGTCCTGCCCGGCGTGCAACTGGAGCGGGCGCTCGCGCGAGGTGTAGTGCTGGAGCTCACCGACGGTGCAGACACGCAGCGGGTCCTCGACCTCGCGAGGCAGCAGGGTGAGGTGCTGCACTTCAGCAAGGTGCAGCCCACGCTCTCCGAGCTGTTCCGTGAGGTGGTGCAGGCGTGAACCGGGGGATCTGGAGGCTCGTCGCGCGTCGCGACTTCTGGGTCCGGATCCGGGAGCGGAGCTTCGTGATCTCGACGTTGATCAACCTCGCCGTGATCTCCACCATCATCATGATCCGAGCGGTCGGCGGCGGGGGCGACGGCGAGGCGAGCTACCGGATCGGCGTCGTATCCGATGGGGGCGACGAGGACCGGATCGCGGCGCTCGCGGACGTCGTGCCGGGCGTGCGGGCTCGTGTGCTCTCGTTCTCGGGCGAGGATGCCGCCCGAGCGGCGGTCGCGGCCGGTCACGTCGACGGCGCGCTCATCGACCAGAGCCTCGTCGTCGACGAGGTGGCACCGGCGCAGCTCGTGCAGCTCGCCCAGCTGGCGGTTGCCGCCGAGCAGCAGGACGTCATCCTCGATCGCTACCAGGTCACATCGCAGGACCGTGACGTGTTGCGGAGCGGTCCGCGGCTGAAGGTCGAGTCGCTGCAGCCCGGCGACCCCAACCGCAGCCAGAACGAGGCCATCGCCTTCGTGGGGATGATCCTGTTGTACGGCCAGCTGTTCGGCTACGGCGTGTGGGTGGCCTCGGGGGTCCTCGAGGAGAAATCCTCGCGCGTCGTGGAGATCCTGCTCGCCGCGATGCGCGCTCGTCAGCTGATGGCAGGCAAGATCGTCGGGATCGGGCTCCTCGGCTTGGCGCAACTCGTGTTCATCGGCGGGTTCGCCATCGCGCTCGCGCTCGTGACGGGCGCCATCGATCTTCCCGGCAGCGCCGCGTCGATCGCACTCCTGGACGTCGGGTACTTCGTCCTGGCGTTCGCGTTCTACGCATCGCTTTTCGCCGTTGCCGGGGCTCTGGTCTCGCGGATGGAGGAGCTTCAGAACGTCCTCGTGCCGGTCAACCTCGTGATCATCGTGTCGTTCTTCATCTCGATCAGCGCGCTGTCGAACCCCGACAGCCCGCTCGTGCGGGTGGCATCGATCCTGCCGACGTCCTCGGCCCTGGCGATGCCCGTGCGGATCGTGGTGGGCGTGGCCTTGTGGTGGGAGGTGGCTCTCTCGGTCGTCCTGTCGATCGCCTCGACCCTTCTTCTCATCCCCCTGGCAGGGCGCGCGTACGCGGGGGCGGTCCTTCGGACGGGCGGACGCGTGAAGCTTCGCGAGGCGTGGCGAGCACACGCGTAGGTCGCTATCCCCAGATCTCCTCGGCCGTCGCCGCGAGCACGCCCAGCTTGCGGCGCTCGTCCTCTTCGGTGATCGCGTTTCCCACGACCGAGGTGGAGAACCCGCACTGGGTGCTCACACCCAGTCGCTCCAGCGGCACGAACGCCGAGGCGTCCGCCACTCGTCCGCGGAGCTCTTCGGTGGTCTCGACGCGCCCGGACTTGGTGGTGACCAGCCCGAGCATCACCATCGCATCGTCACGGACGTGAGTGAGCGGCTCGAACCCGCCGGAGCGCTCGTCGTCGTACTCGAGGAGCAATCGGTTGGCGCGGATCCCTCCGAGGACCTGTGCAGCGATGGGTTCGTAATCGCCGGAGACGAGCCAGCGGCTTCCTTGATTGCCCCTGCAGAGATGGAACCCGAACGTCACGTTCGGTGCGGCGTCGATCACCTGGTTGTCCAGCTCGATCCCTCGCGAGAGCCATGCCTGCGTGGACCAGCCCCTCGCCTCGTAGAACTCGCGCCACCGCGCCTCGATGAGCAGCGGGTAGTGCGGCGCGTCCAGCTGCACGTAGGTGCACCCCAGTCGCGCGAGCTCACGGACCTCGTCGGACAGGATCTCGGCAACCTCCTCGAGGAAGTCGTCCACCGCGGGGTACGCCTCTCGCGAGAGCTCCGGAGACCAGAGATTCGCGAACAGACTCGGACTCGGGAGGGTGACCTTGCCAAGGCCGCCGGTCACGCCCCGAAGGAACGTGTACTCCTCCGCCGCCAGGCTACGGAGCTTCCGGAGCGGCTGCGTCACGGCGAGCTCGGCAGGCCGGTCGACGGAAAGGTCACCCTGCGCATCCGAATGCCACTCACCCCACAGCCAGGCGTCGATGCTCACCCCCGAGAATCCGCTGCACGATGCGGTGAGCTCGCTCTGGAACGACTCTCGCCGGAGCTCGCCGTCGGTGACGACGGGCATCCCGGCCGCCTCCTGGAGCTCCACGACGTGACGGACGCCGCGGTCCTCGATCCGTTTGAAGGCGGCGGGGTCGAGGTGCCTTGCTGCCAGCTCGTCGCGGGCGGCCAGCAGCTCGGCCGGCCGAAGAAGTGATCCGACGTGATCGGCGTGCGTGGTGATCATGCCGCCCAGGCTACCGGCCGTGGTAGGAACGGTCTCGATGGGTGACACGCGATGGACCCCCGAGCGTCTCCGGCACGTGGCGTCGATGCTCCGCTACGGCCGGAACCCTGCGGCGACCGTCTATCGGAGCATCGGGACGGACTTCTTCCTGGTGATCGCCCCCGGCTGGTTGAACCTCGGCCTCTGGGAGGGTGACGGGAGCGATCCTGCGGAAGCCCGGATCGCACCGCGGCGGCTCGTGGAGCGACTGGCCACCGACCTGCCGCGCGGGGGCAAGATCCTCGACGTGGGCAACGGACTGGGCGTCCAAGATCCCGTGATCGCCGAGGTCACGGGCGCCCGGCGCCTGACCGCGGTGAACATCACCCTGTCCCAGCTTCGCGCCGGGCGCCCGGCGCTTCAAGCGGCGGGTGCCAACGGCGTGAACGCGGACGCCTGCCGCCTTCCGTTCCGGGCGGGCTCGTTCGACGGCCTCATCAGCGTCGAAGCCGCGTTCCACTTCGAGTCGCGCCGGAGGTTCTTCCAGCAGGCCGCCGTCGTGCTGCGTCCGGGCGGGACGCTCACCATGTCCGACATCGCGACGATGCGCATGCCGCGGACCGCTCGAGAGTTGATCGCCGGCCTCTTCCAGCTCCGTGCCTGGGGGCTGCGGAGGTCGGCCGCCATGTCCGTCGAACAGATAGTTGCCGAGGCCGAGCGAGCGGGTTTCGTCGACGTGCGGACCGAGCTCGTCGGCGATCTGGTGATCGCGCCCGCGCTGCGTTTCGTCCGTCGGCGACTCCACGAAGCAGGTGGCCTGAGCTCGATGACGCTCGCGGCGCGCGTCGCCGTGTCGCAAGCCGAACGGCTGTGGCGGAACCACCTGCTGGACTACCTGATGCTGCGTGCGACCCGGGGCGGCTGACCTACAGAAGGCCCACGGTTCCTGCGCCGTCGACCTGGAGGGCCGCTCCGCTCACGAAACCTGCGTGCTCGGAGCACAGGAACGCGACCACCCGCCCGAAGTCCGCGGGGTCGCCCATCCGGCCGGATAAGCCGAGCTCCCTCGCCCGGTCGGTCGCGTGCGGGCCGGGGCACGCGAGGTTCAGCGTGATGCCGTCGTCGATCAGGTCGGCGGCGGCCGTCTTCGCCCACGCCCAGAGGCCCGTGCGCGCGGTGTTCGAGTACGCAAGGGTCGGGATCGGTTGTTTCACACCCCATGACGTGATCAGCACGATCCGGCCCCACCCTGTCGGGCGCATGTGGGGCACCGCCTCGCGGACGAGGCGGATCGAGGTCACCAGGTTGGCGTTCAGGGCGTCGGCAAGGACCTCGTCCTCCACGTCGAGTGCTCTGGACGGCGGCGGTCCGCCCGCGTTCGCCACCAGAACGTCGAGTCGCCCGAAGCGCTCAAGCGTGGCCGACACCAGCGTCGCCGGGGCCTCGGCGTGGGTCACGTCGGCCGGCAATGCCAGGATCTCGCCGGGCAGCTCGGCGGCGGCGCGCTCGAGCATCTCAGGATCCCGCGCACAGACTGCCACCCGGCAGCCCTCCTCGGCCAAGGCCCGCGCGGCCCCGAAACCGAGGCCTCGCGACGCGCCCGTGACCAACGCCGCTTTCCCTGCGATGCCCAGGTCCACGGGGGGATGCTACGTTCCTGCCGTGCCGACGCGCGTGGTAGCAGCGTGTTGCCTCGCCGTGCTGACCGCGGCGTGCGGGGCGACGCTCGATGATCGGAGTCTCGAGTCCCAGATCGCCGAACAGCTCGGGGACCGGTTCTCAGGTTCGGCCTGGACGGTGGACTGCCCCGACGACGTGGAGCCGGAGGCGGGGGGCACGTTCACGTGCGCCGCAACGAGCGACAGCGACCAGTCGTTCGATATCGCGGTCACCCAGGAGAACACCGAAGGCTCGGTGACCTGGCGCATCGTCGAGTGAGGAGGGCCCGGGTGCTGCTCGAGGGGAAACGGTTACTGATCACCGGCGTGCTGACGCCGCAGTCCATCGCCTTCGCCGCCGCGCAGGCATGCCAGGAGCTCGGGGCAGAGATCGTGCTC
>Ga0299907_10001601_pt1 | contig 13114 bp, 13 predicted proteins | sample RVTome_16_FD_198680 | JGI IMG/M metagenome (GOLD analysis project Ga0299907, IMG submission 198680) | Soil microbial communities from uranium-contaminated site in the Upper Colorado River Basin, Wyoming, United States - RVT152D67 (version 2) ... | reverse complement strand
GATCCTGGCTGGCGCGCCGCTCGACGATGGCAACGTCCACGCCCGCCAACGCCAATTCGCCCGCCAACATCAGACCCGTTGGCCCTCCTCCGGCGATCACCACCGCATGCTCGGTCATAGTCACACTCCGGCCGGCGATTATGCGGCACGGCCCGGGTCTTGCCGCAAGCCCCCCTGTGCGGCGTAAAGTGGAGGTGGAGAGGACAACTTCTTCACCCTCTGCAGCAACAGCGCGAGGCGCTAGGCGCCGAAACCGGCCGATCGACGCGATACGCGGTTGACCATCCACCCCTTGTGGTGACACCATTTGAGTGGTTTCGTCACTCCGTCGTCCGGTGGGGGTCGCCTCTGAGCAGGCGGCAGGGGGAGGTGGAAGGCGTGCTGTTCATCGCGATCATCCTCTACGCCGCCGCGATCGTGGCCGTGGCCCACGCACTGGCGCGCGAGTAGGCAACGAGACTGCCCCTCCACAGCTTGTCGGGACGCGGCTGAACCGGCTTGAATAACTATTCAGTCTGTCGTATATATTGCTCCACATGTCCTTCCGGGTTGGGGTGGTCGGCGCGTCCGGGTACACGGGGGCCGAGCTGTTGCGCCTCCTGGCCGCTCACCCCGGACTCGAGCCCGTCGTCGTCACGTCGCGCGAGTTCGCCGGGAAGGACGTCGCGTCGGTGTACCCGAACCTCGTGGCCTATGCCGGCCGGTCCTACGATGAGCTCGACGCCGGCAAGCTCACCGATCTCGATCTGGTGTTCATGGCCCTCCCGCACGGCGCCTCGATGGAGCTCGGCGCCAGGATCGCCGAGGCCGGCGTCAGGGTCGTCGATCTCTCGGCCGATTTCCGGCTCGAGGATCCCCAGGCGTACCCGGAATGGTTCGGCTCGGCTCACACCGCGCCCGAGTGGCTCGGGAAGTGGGCGTACGGTCTCCCCGAGCTCCACCGCCAGGAGATCGTCGGCGGCCAGGCCGTCGCGAACCCGGGCTGCTACCCGACTGCGGCGTTGCTGGCCCTCGCGCCGCTCGTGACGGGTCGGCTGATCGATCCGGCGACGATCGTCATCAGCGCCGCCTCCGGTGTTTCCGGTGCGGGTCGCGGGCTGAGCCCCGGCGTGCACTTCGCGAACGTCGACGCGAGCTTCAAGGCCTACACGGTCACCGGCCACAAGCACACCCCGGAGATCGAGCAAGAGCTGTCGCGCCTGGCCGGCGAGCAGGTGCACGTGTCGTTCGTGCCGCACCTGGTTCCCATGCCGCGCGGGCTGCTCGCAACGTGCTTCGCGGAACTCGCTCCGGGCGCCGATCTCGACGCGGTCTCGCAGGCGCCGGCGACGTTCTACGCGAGCGAGCCCTTCGTGCGTGCCACGCATGCGCCACCCGAGACCAAGTACACCCTCGGCTCCAACGCCTGCCATGTATGGGCGACCGCCGACGTGCGCACGGGGAGGGCGATCGCCATCGCGGCGATCGACAACCTCGGGAAGGGCGCGGCCGGCCAGGCCATCCAGAACGCGAACCTCATGCTGGGTCTGCCGGAGACGCTCGGGCTCACCGCGGAAGGCGTCTTCCCATGAATCTCCCGCAGGGGTTCCGCGCGAGCGGCGTCGCGGCCGGGCTCAAAGCGTCCGGCCGTCCCGACGTCGGGCTGCTGGTGTCCGACCTGCCGGCGCTGGCCGTCGGCGTGTTCACGACCAACCGGGTGCAGGCCGCTCCGATCGAGGTCACCAAGCGGCACGTGCGCAGGGGTTCCGCCCGCGCCGTGGTGGTGAACGCCGGCAACGCCAACGCCTGCACCGGCTCGCAGGGCTTGAAGGACGCGCGCGCGATGGCCAAGGAAACCGCCGCTCTGCTCAAGACCAAGGAGCAGCAGATCCTGGTCGCATCGACCGGCGTCATCGGCGTTCCGATGGACATGACCAAGACCCGGGCGGGGATCGCGTCTGCTGCGGAGGCGCTCGATGCCGGGGGGCTCGACGCGCTGGCCGGCGCGATCATGACGACCGACACCCGGCCCAAGACGGCGGCGGCCGACGTGCCGGGCGGCTCGGTCGTCGGGGTCGCCAAGGGCGCCGGCATGATCGCTCCCGAGATGGCGACGATGCTGTGCTTCCTGGCGACCGACGCGTCGGCGGACCGGGGGGTCCTGGCGCAGGCTTTGCAACGGGCGACCGCGTCGAGCTTCAACCTGATCTCGGTGGACGGCTGCCGCTCCACGAACGACTGCGTTCTGTTCCTCGCGAACGGCGCCGGCGGCGGCGAGCCGCTGACCGCCGAGCACCCCGAGCTCCAGGCATTCGAAGCCGGAGTCGCCGAGGTCTGCCGCTCGCTCGCGCGCCAGATCGTCGACGACGGCGAGGGCGCGACGAAGGTCGTGGCCGTGACCATCAAAGGAGCAGTCAACGACCGTGAGGCGCGCGAGGCCGCGCTGCGGATCGCCGATTCGGTTCTGCTCCGCTGCGCGCTGCACGGTGCCGACCCGAACTGGGGCCGCGTCCTGGCGGCGCTCGGCACGACCCGCATCCCGTTCGACCCGCACCTCATCGACGTGTGGCTCGGCGGAGAGCAGCTCGCGAAAGGCGGAGCGCTCGGTCCCGGCGATCGCGACAAGGCGCGCGCCGCTCTGCTCGAGCGTGAGGTCGAGGTGCTGGTCGACATGAACCGCGGTGACGCGTCGACGACGGTGCTGACGAACGACCTGTCGCCGGAGTACATCCGGATCAACGCGGAGTACACGACGTGACGCTCGACGCGACCGGCAAGGCGCGCATCCTGATGGAGGCGCTGCCCTACATCAAGCGCTACCACGGCCGGACGGTCGTGGTGAAGTACGGCGGCGCGGCGATGGAGGATCCGGCGCTCCGCGCCTCGTTCGCGAACGACATCGTGCTGATGCGCTACGTCGGGATGAACCCGGTCGTGGTGCACGGCGGCGGCCCGCAGATCTCGGCGCACATCAAGCGCCTCGGCGGCGAACCGTCGTTCGTGGGCGGGTACCGCGTGACGACCGCCGCCGACCTCGAGGTCGTGCGGATGGTGCTCGTCGGCGTCATCAACAAAGACATCGTCTCGCTGATCAACCGGCACGGGACGCTCGCCGCGGGGTTGTCGGGCGAGGACGGGAACCTGATCTCGGTCCGGCGCAAACAGCATCCGGCCGGCGATCTCGGCTTCGTCGGCGATGTCGAACGCGTGAATCCCGGGATCCTCACCGATCTGCTGCGCGACTTCATCCCCGTGATCGCGTCGCTCGGCGTCGATTCGGAAGGCCAGCCCCACAACGTCAACGCCGACGAGGTCGCCGCGGCCGTCGCCGAGGCGCTCGGCGCCGACAAGCTCGTGTACCTCACCAACGTTGCCGGCATCCTAGGCAGCCAGGGCGAGCTGATCGGGCAGTTGTCCGCCGAGCGGGCCGCCGAGCTCAAGGGGACGGGGGCCGTCGGCGAGGGGATGATCCCGAAGATCGACTCCGCTTTGGACGCCATCAAGGGCGGGGTGCCCCGGGTCACGATCTTGGACGGGCGCCTGGAGCACGCGCTCCTGCTCGAGATCTTCACCGACTCCGGTGTCGGCACGATGGTGACGGCATGAGAGGATGGCGGACGTGACCTTCGAGCAGATCCGTGACGCGGAAGCCCGCTACCACATGCACGTCTACGGCCGGCAGCCGGTCGCGTTCGCGCGGGGTGAGGGCGTACGACTCTGGGACGTGGACGGCCGCGAGTATCTGGACTTCGTTGCCGGGATCGCCGTGATGAGCGTCGGCCACTCGCATCCGAAGGTCGTCGAAGCCGTGCGCGAGCAGAGCGGCAGGCTGACGCACGTCTCGAACCTCTACTACACCGAGCCGCAGATCGCGCTCGCCGAGCGTTTGGCCGGACTCCTCGGTTGGGGCCGCGTGTTCTTCGGCAACTCCGGAGCGGAGGCCAACGAGTGCGCGATGAAGCTCGCGCGCCGCTGGCAGCGCGAGAAGGGCCGGCCGGGACGCACCGGCGTCGTGGCCGCACTGGGCTCGTTCCACGGTCGCACGGTCGCAACGCTGGCGGCCACTGGGCAGCCGGCGAAGCACGAGCCGTTCGCGCCGCTGCCGTCCGAGCTCGTGCATCACGTGCCGCTGAACGACGCCGACGCGCTCGAGACCGCTCTCAAGGACGACATCGGGGCGTTGCTGCTCGAAGTCGTGCAGGGCGAGGGTGGCATCGTCCCGGCGACGCCCGAGTATCTGAAGGCCGCCCGCGAGCTCTGCGACGAGCGCGGGATCCTCCTCCTGTTCGACGAGGTGCAAACCGGTTTAGGCCGCACCGGCCGCTGGTTCGGCTTCCAGCACTCCGGCGTGGTGCCGGACGTGGTCACGCTGGCCAAGGCGCTCGGCGGGGGCCTTCCGATCGGCGCGTGCGTAGCGCGGGAGGACGTCGCCGATGCGTTCCGGCCCGGGGACCACGCGACGACCTTCGGCGGCGGCCCGGTGCCGTGCGCCGCGGCGCTCGCGGTGCTCGACGTCATCGAGAACGAGGGCCTGGTCGAGAACAGCGCGCGGATGGGCGAGCGGCTCGTCGCCCGGCTGCGCGACGCGTTCGCCGACGTTCCGGCGGTCGTCGACGTCCGCGGAGTCGGGCTGCTCGTCGGCGTGCAACTGGCCGGTGAATCGTCCAAAGAGGTTGTCGACGCTTCGCGGGAACGCGGCCTGCTCGTCAACAACGTCCGGCCCGACACCGTGCGGCTGTCGCCGCCGCTGATCGTCTCCGAAGCCGATGTCGATGACGCGGTCGAGCGGCTAACCGAGGCGATCCGGACGGTCGTGTCGTGAGCGAGCGGGGATCGGTTAAGGCCTGGGTGCTGGCATTCGTGCTCAGCGCCGCCCTTGGGCTCGGGGCGCTTCTCGGGATAGGTCGCCTGGTCGGCGCCAACAAGCTGCCCGGTGAGGCGCAAGCGAAGCCGACGTCCATGGACGGACGAACACTGTATTTCGAGGCGAACTGCGCAGGGTGCCACGGCATCGAGGGCAAGGGATCGCGCGGACCGTCGCTGGTTGCAGGGCCGCTGGCCGAACTCTCCGTTGAGGAGCTAATCGCGAAGATCTCGAAGGGCAAGCCTCTCGCCACTATGCCGCGATTCCGTAACATCCTGACCGAGCAGCAGATCCGAGCGGTAGCCGAGTACGTCGTCGAACTGCGAACGGGAGCCCAGTCGTGAGCGACGCGCCGCTGATCCTCATCGTCGAAGACGACCCGACCGTGCAAGGTCTGCTTAAGGTGCTCATGGAGACCGAGGGGTACGACACGATGATCGCCAAGGACGGGCTCGAAGGCCTGCTGAAGGCGGAGATCCGCCATCCTTCGCTCATCATCCTCGACATCATGATGCCCAACGTCGACGGCGAGCGGGTGTTGGAAGAGATGCGCTCCCGAGCCGATCTGGCGAACGTTCCGGTGCTCATCGTCACCGGACGCGCCGACGCGCACCAGGCGTTCGACGGGCTCGTGGGACCGAACAACGTTATCCCGAAGCCGTTCGAACCCGACGCGCTTACGAAGCGCGTCGCGGACCTCCTGGCCGGGAAGGGAGCGAAATGACCGAGCGCGACTTCCTCTCCTTCGACAACCTCGACGCAGACGAGCTCGAGCACCTGCTCGACCGGGCCGTCGCGATGAAGGCCGACCGGAAGCCGTCGAAGGTGCTGGCCGGGAAGACCATCGCGATGGTGTTCGAGAAGCCTTCGACCCGGACGCGCATCTCCTTCGAGGTCGGCATCGCGGAGCTCGGAGCGCATCCACTTCCGCTGTCGAGCGCTGAGCTTCAGCTCGGCCGCGGCGAAACGATCGAGGACACCGGCCGGGTGCTCTCGCGGTACGTCCACGGCGTCGTGGTCCGGACCTTCGAGCAGGAGCGTCTGGAGCGCCTCGCCGACGCCGCTTCCATCCCTGTGATCAACGCGCTGTCCGACCTCGAGCATCCTTGCCAGGCGCTGGCCGATCTCATGACGATCCGCGAGAAGAAGGGAAAGCTCACGGGCGTCCGGCTGACGTACGTGGGCGACGGCAACAACGTCGCGCACTCTCTCCTCCTCGCCGGCGCGCTCGCCGGCATGGATGTCGCCGTCGCGACCCCGCCCGGATACGAGCCGATCCCGCAGATGGCCAAGCGCGCCGCGATCATCGCCGAGACCACCGGCGGAAGCGTCGAGGTCACCACCGACGCCGTCGCCGCCGTGACCGGCACCGACGTCATCTACACCGACGTATGGGCCAGCATGGGCCAGGAGCGGGAGGCGGAGGAGCGGCGGCTGATCTTCGCCCCATATCAGGTGAACTCGGTGCTGTCCGCGCGCGCGGCCGACGGAGCGATCGTCCTCCACTGTCTGCCGGCCCACCGCGGCGAGGAGATCACCGACGAGGTCATCGACGGGCCGCGTTCGGTCGTGTGGGACCAGGCCGAGAACCGACTCCACACGCAGAAGGCGCTCATGGAGTGGCTGCTCCGATGAAAGCGCAGCGGCAGCGCCGCATCGTTCAGCTCCTGCGCCGGCAGCAGGTGTCGAGCCAGGAGGAGCTTGCGCGCCTCCTGCGCAAGCACGGGGAGCAGGTCACGCAGGCGACCCTGTCGCGCGATCTTGAGGAGCTCGGCGCGATCCGGATGCGCGAGAACGGACGCGTCGTATACCGCCTGCCCGAGGAGCCGCCCTCCGGCGAGAACTGGCTCCGGCACATGCTCCAGGAGTTCATGCTCGAGGTTGAAGCTTCGGCGAGCCTCGTAGTGATCAAGACGCCTCCTGGAGGCGCGAACGCGGTCGCCCGAGCGCTCGACAGCGTGAAGCTCAAAGATGTGATCGGCACCGTCGCGGGAGACGACACGATTATGGTCGTGTGTCGCGAGGGCGTGCGCGGGCAGACCGTGGCGCGCCGTCTGCGCGCGCTGGCCGGGCAGTTCGCAGAGATCCGCTCCGAGGGAGGTTCGTAGTGGCGCAGAGTCGTTGCGTCCTGGCGTACTCCGGTGGCCTCGACACGTCGGTGGCGATCGGATGGCTCCAGGACAAGTTCGGGTTCGAGGTCGTCGCGCTCGCCGTCGACGTGGGTCAGGGCGTCGACCACGACGCGCTGATCGAGCGGGGTCGGGAGTGCGGCGCCACGCGAACGATCGTCGTCGACGCGCGCGAGGAGTTCGCTCGCGACTTCGCCCTGCGCGCCCTCCGCGCGAACGCGCTTTACATGGGCAAGTACCCGCTCGTCTCGGCGCTGTCGCGCCCGCTGATCGTCCGGCATCTGGTGCGCATCGCGCGAGAGCTCGGCGCAACCGCCGTCGCCCACGGCTGCACCGGCAAGGGCAACGACCAGGTCCGTTTCGAGGTTTCCGCCGCCGCGCTCGCCCCCGAGCTGGAGGTCGTCGCGCCGGTGAGGGACGCCGGCCTGACGCGCGACGCGGCGATCGCATACGCGGAGGAGCGCGGCATCCCCATCCCCGTTACCCGCTCGAGCCCTTACTCGATCGACGAGAACCTGTGGGGTCGCACGATCGAGTGCGGGGTGATCGAGGACCCGTGGGTGACGCCGCCTGTCGACGCGTTCGCCTGGACCCGCGAGGTCGCCGACACTCCGGATGAGCCCGAGCACCTTGTGATCGGCTTCGAGCGCGGGGCCCCCGTGTCGCTCGACGGTTCCGCCGTCGGTCTCGCCGACCTGATCACCCAAGTGGGGGAGCGCGCCGGTGCGCACGGCGTCGGGCGGATCGACATGATCGAAGATCGCCTGGTCGGCATCAAGAGCCGCGAGATCTACGAGGTCCCCGGCGCGCTGACGCTGATCGCCGCTCACCGCGACCTCGAGGACCTGACGCTCGAGCGCGGACTCGGCGCGTTCAAGCGCGGCCTCGAGCCGACCTACGCCGAGCTCGTCTACAACGGTCTGTGGTTCTCGCCGTTGCGCAACGCGCTCGACGCGTTCATCGAGTCGTCGCAGGAGCACGTCACCGGCGAGGTGCGCGTCCGGCTCCACAAAGGCAGCGCGACGATCGAGGGGCGCCGTGCCGACAAGCCGCTGTACACCCACGGCCTCGCCACCTACGAGTCCGGCGACGCCTTCGATCACCAGGCCGCGGCGGGCTTCGTGAAGCTTTGGGGTCTCCCGGTCAAGGTCTGGGCCGAGCAGCAAGGGACGGAAGAGTGACGCGTCTCTGGGGCGGACGGTTCTCGAAGGACCCCGCCGCCGAGGCCATCGCGTTCACGACCTCCATCGGGTTCGACGTCCGTCTGGTCCACCTCGACTGTGCGGTGCTCGCGGCACACACGAGGGCGCTTGCGCGGGCGGGGATCATCGAGGAGGAAGAAGCCGGCCGGGTTGCCGACGCGCTGAAGGACATCGCCGAGGACATCGCGTCCGGCGAGTTCGCCGTGTCGCCGGCCGACGAAGACATCCATTCGGTCGTCGAGCGCGCACTGCTGCAGCGGCTCCCGGACGTCGCCGGGAAGGTACGCGCCGGCCTCTCGCGGAACGACCGCATCGCCGCCGCGTTCCGGCTGTGGGTGATCGACGCGATCGGGGACATCACCGCCCGGCTCGGCGGGCTGATCGAGACGCTCCGCTCCACTGCCGCACGCCACGCCGACGCGGTGCTGCCCGGCTACACGCATCTCCAGCGCGCCCAGCCGGTCCGGCTCGCCGACCACCTCGACGCGCACGCCGACGCTCTGGCGCGCGACGCCGACCGGATGGCCGACGCCGGCGACCGTGCCGACGCGTCGCCGCTCGGCGCCGCGGCGCTGGCCGGGACAAGCCTGCCGATCGACCGCGACGCGACGGCTCAAGACCTCGGCTTCGCCGGCGTGATCTGGAACACGCTCGACGCGGTCTCGGCTCGTGACTTCGCCGCCGAGTTCCTCGCGGCCGCCGCGATCTGCGGGGTTCATCTATCGCGGCTGGCCGAGGAGATCGTGCTCTGGACCACCTCGGAGTTCGGGTTCGCCGAGCTCGACGACTCGTTCGCGACCGGCTCGAGCCTGATGCCGCAGAAGAAGAACCCCGACGTGGCCGAGCTCGTCCGGGGGAAGTCCGGCCGCCTGATCGGTAACCTCACCGGCCTCCTCGCGACGCTCAAGGGACTGCCGCTCGCCTACAACCGCGACCTGCAAGAGGACAAGGAGCCGGTGTTCGACACGGCCGACGCGCTCGCCGGGATGGTGATCGCGCTCGACGGCCTCGTCGGGACCATGCGCTTCCGGACCGACCGGATGGCCGAAGCGGCCGGGGACTGGACGCTGAACGCCACAGCCCTGGCCGAGGAGCTCGTCCGCCGGGGCGTCGCCTTCCGGGACGCGCACGAGATCGTCGGGAAGCTCGTCTCGAACGGAACCTCGCCGCAGACCGCGAAGAAGTCCGAGCTGTCCGCGCTCCACCGCGAGCTACCGGACGCGGTCCGCGCGATCTTCCCGAAGTAGGTCCCGCTCAGGTCTTCTTCGCCCTGCTGCGCGAGACGCGCGGCGGCTCGTCCGGCTGCTTCGGATACACGGGCGGCCACGGCGCGTCCATGAGCCCGTCCGCGCGGTCGCGCTCGTGCATCGCGAGGAACGGCTCGAGCGATTGTGGGTTCTCGTTCATCCCGTCCCAGGGATCCTCGCCGCCGCGGAAGCGCTCCGGGAGCGTCGCGATCGTGAGCTCGTCGGGATGGATCGCGTCGATCTCGTCCCAGCCGAGCGGCGTGGATACCTGCGCGCCGGGTCGGGCACGCACGCACCAGGCGCCGAACACGGTCTTGTGCGGCGCGTTCTGGTTGTAGTCGATGAACACGCGCTCGCCTCGGTCCTCCTTCCACCACTCGGCCGTGATCAGCTCGGGACTTCGCCGCTCGAGCTCGCGCGCGACGGCCACGGCCGCCGAGCGGACCTGGTAGGAGTCCCACCGGCGCTCGAGCCGAACGTAGACGTGCAAGCCGCGGTTGCCGGTCGTCTTCGGATATCCGACGACACGCAGCTCGTCGAGCAACGCTCGAACCTCACGCGCAGCCTCGCGGATGTGCGTGAAGTCAGTTCCCGGCTGGGGATCGAGGTCGAGCCGGAGCTCGTCGGTGAACTCGGGCTTGGCCGCGAGGTAGGGCCAAACGTGGAACCCGAGACACCCCATGTTGACGGCCCACGCGATGTGCGCGAGGTCGGCCGCCACCAGCGCGCGCGACTCGGTCCCGTTCGGGGTAGAGACCGTCGTCGTCTCCAGCCACTTCGGGGCCGAATCGGGGATCCGCTTCTGGAAGAAGGACGGCCCGCCGGCGCCCTCCGGGAACCGCTGGAGGAGCAGCGGACGCCCGCCCATCGTGCGCATCAGCGGCTCCGCGAAGCGCGCGTAGTGCTTGACGACGTCGAGCTTCGTCTCCCCGCGCTCCGGGAAGTACACCTTCTCCGGGCTCGTGATCCGGACCTCGCGGCCGTCGAGCACCAGCGTCTCTTCGTTCTTCGCTCCCATCCCCGCGATGCTAGCCTTCCGGGGGCGGAAGCGCATCGGGGTTGCCATGGATGAGATCGTCTCCTACACGCTCGAGGGTTCGGTCGCGACCATCGCGATGGACGACGGCAAGGTCAACGCCTTGTCGCCGGCGATGCTCGCTGCGATCGACGCCGCGTTCGAGCGCGCACGCAACGACGCAGCCGCCGTGATCCTGCGCGGCCGCGTGGGGACGTTCTCGGCGGGCTTCGACCTCAAGGTGCTGCGCGGCGGGGGAGTCGAGACCGTCGAGATGATCGTGGGCGGCTTTCGCTTGGCGCACAAGATCCTCAGCTTCCCGAGGCCGGTCGTGATCGCGTGCACCGGGCACGCCGTCGCGATGGGCTCCTTCCTGCTCCTTTGCAGCGACCACCGGATCGGCACGGCAGGCGAATTCCGCATCGTCGCCAACGAGGTCGCGATCGGGCTCACGATGCCGCACGCGGCGGTCGAGATCTGCCGTCAGCGGCTCACGCCGGCCGCGTTCAACCGTGCGGTCATTCTCGCCGAGACGTTCACCCCAGACGACGCCGTGGCCGCCGGCTTCCTCGACCAGGTGGTGCCGATGGATCGGCTCGACGATGTCGCCCGCTCCGCTGCTGAACGCTTCACGCAGCTCAACGCCGAGGCGCACGCCGCGAGCAAGCTTCGCGCACGAGCGCAGGCGCTCGAAGCTATCGCCGCAGGGATCGAAGCCGACGAGGCCGGCATGCGGGCCTTCCTCGGATAGACCCGCGGACGCCGGTCACGGCGGAGCGGCGTCGCACGAGACCGTAGAATCTATCCTCGTGCCGAAGACGAACGAGGAGCTCGAGGAACTCTTCAACGAGTGGGCCGACCTCATCCGGATCTCTGGAGGCGACCCTTTCCGCGCGCGTTCCTATGAGAAAGCTGCGGCCGCCCTCGGCGCATACCCTAAAGACGTCGCGAGCCTCGATGAGAAGGCGCTCCAGGCGATCCCGACGATCGGCAAGAGCATGGCCGCGCGGATCAGGGAGTACGTCGACAAGGCCTCGCTCCACGAGCTCGAGGACCTGCGCGAGCTGGTCCCGCCCGGCGTCCGGGAGCTGACTCGCATCCCGGGCCTGGGACCCAAGAAGGCGGTCCTCCTCAATCAGGAGCTCGGGGTATCGAACATCGACGAGCTCGTCGTCGCGATCGGTGAGCACAAGCTCCGCGGCATCAAAGGCCTCGGCCCCAAGACCGAGGAGAACATCGCCCGCAACATCGAGCAGTTCCAGCAGCACGGCGACCGCGTCCAGCTCAACGTCGCCCTGTCGTTGGCGGAAGAGCTCGTAGCCGGACTCGCGGAGTGCACGGCCGTCCAGGAAGTCACGTACTGCGGGTCCCTCCGCCGTATGCGCGAGACGATCGGCGACGTCGACATCCTCGCCGCCTCGAACGACGTCGAGGCGGTGATGAACGCGTTCGACGAGCTCCCGATGGTCGGCCGGACGATCGCCCGCGGCGACACCAAGATGAGCGTGATCACGCTCAAGGGCGTGCAAGTCGATCTCCGGGTCGTGCCGCACGACGCTTGGGGAGCGGCGCTGATCTACTTCACCGGCTCGAAGGCGCACAACATCAAGATCCGCGAGATGGCCGTGAAGCGTGGCTGGAAGCTCTCCGAGTACGGCCTCTTCACCACCAAGACCGACAAGCGCATGGCCGCGAAGACCGAAGAAGCCGTCTATGCGAAGCTCGGCCTTCCTTGGATCCCGCCGACGCTGCGCGAGGACGCCGGTGAGGTCGAGGCCGCGCTCGCCGGCAACCTGCCGACCCTCATCGAGCTCGACGACATCAAGGGCGATCTCCACACGCACACGAACCTCACCGACGGCCAGGCCACCATCGAGGACATGCTCGCCACCGCGGCCGCCCGCGGGTACACCTACTACGCGGTCACCGATCACGCCGAGCACCTCTACATGACCGGGATGAGCCGCGAGAAGGTCCTCGCGCAGCGCGCGAAGATCGCGGACCTCCAGAAGAAGTTCCCGAAGATGACGATCCTGCACGGCACCGAGCTCAACATCGACCAGCACGGACAGGTCGACTACGACGCGGACTTCCTGTCCGGCTTCGACATCACGGTCGCGAGCGTGCACTCGTACTTCAACCTCAGCCGCGACGGGATGACCAAGCGCATCATCACCGCGATGGAGAACCCGAACGTGCACATCATCGGCCACCCGACCGGGCGCAAGATCAACTCCCGCCTGCCCTACGAGTTCGACGCCGAAGCGGTGTTCGCGGCCGCGGCGCGAACCGGCACGGCGATGGAGGTCAACTCCTACCCAGACCGTCTCGACCTGCGCGACGAGCACGTCCGTTGGGCGATCGGCGCCGGCGCGACGATCTCGATCGACACCGACTCGCACGCCGTCGGCCATCTCGCCGGCATCCGTTACGGGGTCGCTACGGCCCAGCGCGGCTGGGCGCAGAAGGCGAACGTGCTCAACGCCAAGCCACTGAAGCAGCTGGAAGCCTTCGTGGCCCGCAAGCGCGCGAAGGCCCGATGACGAGGGATCCTTCCCGGCTGCCGTTGCGCCCGCTCGTTCGGTCGTTCTTCGAGCGTTCGACGCTCGACGTGGCTAGGGACCTGATCGGCTGCCTCCTCGTGCACGACTCGCCGGACGGCCGGACCGTTGGGCGAA
>Ga0299907_10001600_pt1 | contig 13116 bp, 16 predicted proteins | sample RVTome_16_FD_198680 | JGI IMG/M metagenome (GOLD analysis project Ga0299907, IMG submission 198680) | Soil microbial communities from uranium-contaminated site in the Upper Colorado River Basin, Wyoming, United States - RVT152D67 (version 2) ... | reverse complement strand
GATGGTGCCGGCGGCGTTCGCCGAGCAGACGACGGACGCGCTCGCCGAGCTGATGGAGGCCGGCGACGTCGTGATCGACGGCGGGAACTCCTACTACCGGGACGACGTCGACCGCGCCGAGCGCTACAGCGAGAAGGGCGTGCACTTCGTCGACGTCGGGACGAGCGGCGGCGTGTTCGGCCTCGAGCGCGGGTTCTGCCTGATGATCGGCGGCGAGGACGAGATCGTGCGGCACCTCGACCCGATCTTCGCGACGATCGCACCTGGCGTCGGGACGGCCGAACGCACACCGGGCCGGACGGATGCCAACCGGACGACCGCGGAGGCCGGGTACCTGCATTGCGGCACGGCTGGTGCGGGGCACTTCGTGAAGATGGTCCACAACGGCATCGAGTACGGGCTCATGGCCGCGTACGCCGAGGGTCTGAACGTGCTGAAGCACGCGGGGGTCGGCGCCGGCGAGCGCGAGGCCGACGCCGAGACCACGCCCCTGCGCGATCCGAAGTACTACCGCTACGACCTGGACATCCCCGAGATCGCGGAGGTGTGGCGACGCGGGAGCGTCGTGGCGTCGTGGCTGCTGGACCTCACGGCCGCGGCGACGTTCGAGGACCCGGAGCTGACGGCGTTCGGGGGGCGGGTGTCGGATTCCGGCGAGGGCCGGTGGACGGTGCTGGCGGCGGTGGATGAGGGCGTGCCGGTGCACGTGCTCTCGGCGGCGCTGTTCGACCGGTTCGAGTCGCGCGCCGAGGCCGACTTCGCGAACCGAGTGTTGTCCGCGATGCGCAAGCAGTTCGGAGGGCACGCCGAGAAGACACCGTAGCGGGTCGCGGGGAGGTCAGCGCTGCGGTGCATCTTCGTCAGTGCAGCGAGACCTCGAGCCAGAGCAGCCCGATCCCCGCGGCCAACAGGACCGCCGCGATCCCGAGGGAACGGCCCCAACCGAGACCCGCTGCACGGGCTTCTCGGACGGCGAAGCCTGCCAGCGACAGGACGCCGGCAGCGATCGCCGCCCGCAACCCCGCTCGGTCGTCGAGCAGGCCGAGCATCGCAAGGATGAGAGGTACGACGGGGACTGCGACCGCCGTGAGGATGCCGACCTGGTCCCCGGCCGTCTCCAAGAAGTGGCCGGTGCGCAGCCGACCTTCCGCCGCGATCCGCGGGACGAGATGCGCGTACACGTGGGCGAGCCAGAACACGACGGCGGTGCCTACCAAGATCGCGGCGGCGTCCTCCGGATCGGTGCGATCCTCTTCCAGGAGCACGAGGATCGTGAGGTACACGACGGTGCCGTAGATCGCGCCGGCCGCGACGCGCTCCCGGTGGATCCGTTCACGATCGCCCATGTCGGCCGGACCGTAGCAGCCGAGTTCGCTACGCGCCGGACATGCGCGGCGAGGTCACCGGCCCCTTCCCGACGATCACCTTGAACTCATGGGCATGCCGTTGGGTTAGCAGCTCGGGGTCAGTGGGTGCCGGCGAGCGGGACGAGCGCCTCGGCATCCGCGCGGATCGCCTCGGCGTCTCGGAGACGCTGAAGCCACGGTGCGGGGAGCCCGTTCGCGCCGTCGCGGGCGCCGAGCAACGCCCCGGCTACCGCCGCATTGGTATCGGTGTCGCCGCCGAGCGAGACGACGCGCCGGAGCTCGGTCTCGACGTCGCCTGGGCGGACGAGGGCTTGGAATGCCGCGCCTGCGGTGAAGAGGCAGAACCCCTGATCGGGCCCGTCGATCGCTCGCGAACCGCCGACCGCTTCGACCAGGAACTCGAGCTCCTCCCCGCCTTCGAGGTCTTCGACGGCCGTGAGCGCAGCCCGGGCCGCGTCGCTCGCGGGCTCGCCCCGGACGAGCGCCGCGACGCCGAGCGTGACGGCGAGGACGGCCGTCATGCAGCGTCCGTCGACGTGCGTGAGCGCCGAGAGGGCGGGGGCGAGGTGGCCGAGCTCGTCCGACCGGTTTGCGTAGGCGAGCCCGAGCGGCGCGCAGTACATCACCGAGCCGTTGCCGGCCGAGACCTCGGGCCCTCGTTCGTTCCAGATCTCCTGGGCCGCGGTCGCGGCGGCCTCACCCGCGGCGATCCGGCGCAGGACGCGTCCGGTGAGCGTGCCGACGTCGGGCGGATCCGAGCGGAACCACTCCACGTGTCGTTCGAGGAGGTCGTCGGGGTCGAATCGTTGCCGCGCGGCGAGGGAGCGCATCAGGTTTCGCGCCATCGCGGTGTCGTCGGTCGTCGAGCCCGGGGGTTCGCTCAACCAAGGTCGCTCGAGCGCCGGGATCGGGTCGGGGACGTTGCGGGCGCGCAGGAACTCGAACGGCGCGCCGAGGGCGTCGCCGAGCGCGATCCCGAGGGCGCTTCCGACGACCCGATCGGCGAGGTCCATGGGGCGGCCGAGCCTATCGCGGGGGCGGCGAGGGCGGCCGGCCCGGACGTTCCCGCTGGTAACCTTGCTGGCCGCTATGGACAAGGTCGGACCACGTCATCGGATGTGCCGCCGGGCTGGCGTGCCCCTGTGTGGGCGCCCCAACTGCCCGTCCGCCAAGCGTCCCTACCCGCCCGGCATGCACGGGCGCGGTCGCAAGAGGATCTCCGAGTACCAGGTTCGGCTGCTCGAGAAGCAGAAGCTGCGCCACATCTACGGCGTGGGCGAGCGCCAGATGCGCGCCTACTACGACCGGGCGAGCCGCAAGAGCGGGGTTACCGGCGAGGAGCTGATCCGCCAGCTCGAGACGCGTCTGGACGCGGTCATCCTCCGTCTGGGGTTCGCCCTCACCCAGCGGCAGGCGCGCCAGCTCGTCGGTCACGGCCACGTCATGGTGAACGGCCGCCGCCTCGACGTCCCCAGCGCGCAGGTCAAGCCCGAGGACACGATCGAGCTCTCGGACAAGGCGAAGAACTTCGTCTACGTGCGCGAGGCGATCGAGCTCTCGCCCGACCCGCCCCCGTACCTGTACCGGAACGTCGACCAGCTCCAGGGGACGATGTCCCGCCTGCCCGAGCGCAACGAGATCCCGCTCCCTGTCCCGATCGAAGAGCGGTTGATCATCGAGTTCTACTCCTGACCCTTCCGTCTCTCCGAGGTCCGAGTGTTGTTCCCTCCCTCGCCGGGTCCCAGAGTGGTACGTTCAGCGCTCGGATCTCTCCCTTCTCGAGGAGGCAACCATGGCCAACAAGGACAAGGGCGGTTCGAAGAGCTCGAAGACCGCGGCGAGCAAGTCGCTGAAGGAGAAGCGCCAAGCGAAGAAGGCGAAAGCCGATCGTTCGGGCGCCTCGTCGATGGGAACCTCGACCAACAAGTAGTACCCGTCAAACGCCGGACCGGTCGTGGGTGTGCGGCAAAGACGTACACTCGATGCAGACGCGACCCCCGTACCTGGCGGGAGAAGAGGGACTCACGGGGGATCGTCTCCACCGATACGGTCCTATCGCTGGTCCCAGCGAAGGCTTGATATCCCGAAGCACACACACACCACTTCGGATCTGGCTCACGTTGGCCCCGGTTGGTCGAGGCCACGACGCACAAAGGAGACCACGCATGAAGCACGTTCGCATCGCAACGTACGAGATCAAGAGAGGCTCCTTCCAGGAGCTCGCAGACGTCGCACAGGACGGGATGCTTCGCGAGTTCCGGAACCAGCCCGGCTTCATCCGGTACGGTTTGGCCGACAGCGGCGACAAGACCTGCGTCTCGCTCAGCCTTTGGGAGACGCGCAAGGACGCCGATCATGCGGTCGACGTGTCCGCTGCCTGGGACCGTGCCCACATCGCCGACAGGGCCGAGCTGCGCACGAGTCAGGTCGGCGACCTCGCCTTCTACGAAGGCGTTCCGGCAAAGGTCTGATCGACCTTCCGGTCGTTGCACCGGCCCGCCCGTGCGACCCACGAGCGTGGCTGTGAGGAAGAAGGGGATCCACCTCGGTGGGTCCCCTTCTTTCGTTGTGACGCCGTCAGGAGAAAGCGTCATGCGGCCGAGCGTCGATAGGTGCCAACGCCGCCCGCTGCCATGATGGTTCGAGACCCATCGCGAAGGAGTCACCATGCAGAAACCGAAGAGCGTCGAGGCATACCTCGAGTCCCTCCCGGAGGAGCGACGATCGGCGCTCCAGAAGCTGCGGGAGACGATCGTCGCTGCGGCGCCCGAGGCCGAGGAGGGAATCACCTACAGCATGCCGGGCTTCCTGCTCGACGGCCACGGGTTCGTCTCCTACGCCGCGTTCGACGACCACTACAGCTTCTTCCCGATGAGCTCGAAGGCGATCGACGCGCACCGGGACGAGCTCGGGTCGCGTGTGACCGGGAAGGGGACGATCCGGTTGGAGTACGGCCGGCCGCTGCCGACGGCGCTCGTGAAGAAGGTCGTCCGGACGCGCCTCGCCGAGGCGACCGCCAAGCGAGGCGGGCGGACATGACCGAGGCCGGACGGCTGCGAAAGCCTGTCAGCGTCAGGTGTGCCGCTCGTCCATCATCGACAGCAGCCTCGTCGTCGTATTCCAGTTCCTGATCGTCACGCTCGGGTAGATCGGCAACGAGGCGATCCTGCTCAGGCGGCTCTGTGAGGCCTTCGCGCTGAGCCTCGAGAAGTAGAGGACGCCGGTACCGGGATGCGCCGCGTCGACGCCCGGCTTCGTCGGCACGCTCTGCAAGGCGACCTTTGCGGCGAGCGGCTCCTTCAAGAAGATGAGGTCGTAGCGGTACTTCGCGGGCTCTCTACCGAACCCCCTCGGCGCGCGATCGACGATGGCGCGCATCTGTCTCCGAGTCCGCACCACCACGGTCGGCACGTAGTCGAACGCCTGGGCGAGCATCGCCTCGATGCGCCGCGTCAGCTCCGCAGCCGGGGTCGTGGGAGCGGTGAACAGCACGTTGCCGCTCTGGATGTAGGTGACCACGTCGTCGAACCCGTTCTCCTCGAAACACGCCTTGAGCGCGGGCATCCTGATCAGGTTCTTGCCGCCGACGTTGATCCCGCGGAGGAGGGCGACGGACGTCGGCACAGCTACGCGGGCTTCCTCGCGAGGAGGCCGTAGTGCCAGGGATGGGGCTCCGAAGGCGGGCCCGAGGACATCGTCGACCGATCGTAACGATGCGATCGAACGTCACGCCATCTCGAAACGCAGCCAACGTCGAAGACGCACGGGCGCACTCGGAAGGCGCCTATCGGCTAGGAAGCGATCGCGGCAGCCCGAACCATGGGAGCACGCTGTTGTCGAAGCGGGTGACGGAGCAGATCCGGTCGCCCGTGAGGGTGAGGACGAGCAGGCCGGTCCCGTGGCGGATGCCGGTCGAGGCGCGGAGGTAGGCCCCGAACGCCGGCTGACCGTTAGCTCGCGTCGGTACGAGGTCGAACCTCCGGCCCGAGCCGATCATGCTCGCGTAGAAGCGAGCCACGACGTCACGACCTTCGTATTCGAGTGGGAACGGTGGCATCGAGAGGAAGACATCGTCGGTGAGCAGGGCGACCAAGTCGTCGAGATCGCCGGACTCGTAGGCGCGGACGAACTCCGCAACGATCGCCTGCTCGGAGGGTGAGTCGGGAGCGGGAGCCGGTTCGCGCTCGGCGATCGACGGCAGCCGGCGCTGCAAGCCGGCGCGGGCCCGTTTGAGGGCGCTGTTGACCGAATCGATCGTCGAGTCGAGCATGTCGGCCACCTCGTTCGCGTGGAATCCGAGGACGTCGCGCAAGACCAGCACGGCGAGCTGGCGAGGCGGGAGGACCTGAAGAGCGGTCACGAAAGTCAGGGAGATCGACTCGGCTTGTTCGTACCGAGCCTCCGGCCCGAGAGGCACGTCCATCACACCCTCGAGGAGGGCGTCGGGGAACGGCTCGAGCCATACGATCTCGCCGAGCCGGGTCGGCTGGGGCGGTTCATACTCGGCGATGTCCCACTCCTTGGCCGGGCGTCGGCTGGCTGAACGACGCGCATTGAGACACCGGTTGGTGGCGATCCGGTAGAGCCACGTGCGGATCGAGGCCCGTCCCTCGAACCCTTTGAGACCTTGCCAGGCGGCCAGCAGCGTGTCCTGCAGGGCGTCCTCGGCGTCCTGGAAGGATCCGAGCATCCGGTAGCAGTGCACCTGAAGCTCTCGACGGTACGGCTCGGTCAGCTCTCGGAACGCCTCGCCGTCCCCGGCCCGCGCCCTGGTGATCAGGTCGGTTGTCATCTCTCCACCCTAGCGTCACGTCTCTGGCTCTCATCGTCCCACCAGCAGTACCGACACCGGCCGTCCGGCGAACTGGGCGGAAGGTGCGCGCCCACTTCCTCGGCGTCGTGGTGTCTGGATCTTCGACGGCTCCACATGCATTGAGGTGGCCAGGCGTGACCACCGGGGACAGAAAGGAACCAGAGATGATGCTGAAGGACAAGGTTGCGGTGATCTACGGAGCCGGAGGCGGGATCGGCAGCGCTGTCGCACGGGCCTTTGCGGCTGAGGGGGCCGATCTCTTCCTCACCGGGCGCCACCTGGCACCCGTCGAAGGTGTCGCCAAGGAAGTCCTTTCCGGCGGCGGATCCGTCGAGACGGCGGAGGTCGATGCTCTCGACGAACAGGCCGTGGAAAAGCATCTCCAGCTTGTGATCGACAACGCGGGGCGCGTCGACGTCTCCTTCAACGCGGTCGGCATCCCGAATGCGAAGATCCTGGGTGTCCCTCTGATCGACCTCGATGTCGAGCACTTCTCCCTGCCGATCGCGACGCTCGTGACGTCGTACTTCCTGACCGCACGCCTGGCGGCCCGGCGGATGGTTCCGAACAGATCGGGGGTGATCATGACCGTCACCGCAGCCCATTCGCGGGAGGGCCTCCCACTGGTGGGAGGCTACGGTCCGGCGCAAGCGGCCAAGGAGGCACTCACCCGAGATCTGTCTGCCGAGCTCGCACCTCAGGGCATCCGCGTCGTCGGTCTGCGACCCTATGCCATGCCGGAGACGCCCACGATCAAGGACGCCTTCGAGCCACGCCGCGAGGCATCGGGGATGACCTGGGAGCAGTGGCAAGAGATGCTCGCGAGCAGGACCCACCCGCGACGGCTCATGACGCTCGAGGAGATGGCCAACATGGCGGTCTTCATGGCGTCCGACAAGGCGAGCGGGATGACCGGAACGACGGTCAATCTGACCATGGGCAGGCTGAGCGACTAGCGGTCAGGTATCGCGCACCCATCGTGATCGGAAGGAGTCCAGTGTGGGCCGCGCCGTCCGGCCCACGCCGGGCCGCATGCGTGCTTCGCGCGAGCGGTAACGTGGGTTCGACCCTATCCGAGGAGGTCCTCGATCCGGAGGCTCATCGCATCCGAGTTCATGACGCTCGACGGCGTCATGGAGGCGCCCGGATACGACGAGCATCCCGATGGCAAGAACACCTGGGCGCTGCAGCACGCAACCGACGACATGCAGCGTTACAAGATCGAGGAACTCTTCGCGGTCGACGCGCTCCTCCTAGGGCGCGTGACGTACCAGATCTGGGCGGCGTTCTGGCCGTCGGCGCCCCGCGACTTGGGCTTCGCCGACCGGATCAACGCGCTCCCGAAGTACGTGGTTTCGAAGACCCTGAAGGACGTGGAGTGGGAGAACTCGACGCTGCTCAGCGGCGACATCGTCGACGACGTCCGAAGGTTGAAGGAGCAGCCGGGCGGCGACATCCTGACGTCGGGGAGCGCCGATCTCGTCGACACGCTGATGGAACCCTCGGTAGGCGCCCTGTCAGTCGCCGTTGTACTCGTCGTGCCGGCGGATCCAGAGCTGCCACGCCTCACCCTCGTCGCGACCCTTCGGAGCGTGGTCGAGGATCGGGTAGTAGGTCATGACGAACTCCAATCCGCGCCACGTCGTCGAGTACGCGTGGTAGACGTCGTCGCCGTCCAGGACGAACGTGCTGAACCCCGGGCTCTCGGTGAGGTAGCCGGCGATGTCGGTGCCCGTTGCGCGGGCGTTCTGCTCGACGATCGGCGGGAACGGCCCGTCCAGCGTCCTGGACGGGAGGACGATCTGCGCCGCGGCTTCGCGAGATTGCTCCTCCGTCTGCGAGAAGCCGAGGTCGAAGTTGAAGTCGCTGGATGAGGACGAGACCCACGGGATGCTCCAGCCCATACGGCGCTTGTACCCCCGAAGCTTCTCGAGCGGTGCCTGTGAGACGAGGAGCAACGTCGCGTCGCGGGCGTGCAGGTGAGGGACGACCCCGTCGATGGAGTCGGCGATCGAAGAGTTGACCGGGCAACCGGCCTGGTAGCTCGGGCCGAACATGAAGTGGTAGACGAGCAGCTGGGACCGCCCGTCGAACAGCTCCGCGAGCGACTTCTCGCCGTCGTCCGTCTCGAAGCGGTAGTCCTTCTCCACCCGCACCCGGGGCAGACCCCACCGCAGCTGCGCGATCTCGTCGCCCAGCCTGGTGTGCTCCTTCTCCCGTTTGAGCAGTTCCTCTCGTGCCGCGAGCCACTCCTCGCGCGTTCCGATCTTGTGATCGGCCATGGCTTCCCTCCTTCACGTGACGACCCCTGGGGCCCCCCGGCGACCCCCGCCTCAGCGGGCGATCCGCGGGTCCTGCTCTTTCGACACCGCCTCGACGGCAGACTGGGCGGTCTCGCGTCGCCCATCTTTCCGCTGCCGGGGCGCAGGTGCTCGGCAGATTCGACGGCTCTTGCGTGAGCGGAGAACGGCGCGATATAGGTGGTTTCGAGGCCCGGTCCTGCCGAGGGAGGCGACGATGAAGGAGCCCTTGATCTCCATGGCGGACATCCCACCGGAGGGGACCGTGACCGCCGACCTCCTCGGCCGTGAGGTTCTCGTGATGATGCAGAACGGGAAGCCGCGCGCCTTCCTCAACGTCTGCATGCACCACGGCGGCTCTCTGAAGCTCGATGGCGACACCTTCACGTGCGAGTGGCATGGATCAACGTTCGACGCCCGGACGGGAAAGGCCCTCTCGGGACCCGTCCGACCCGACGCGAGGTTGATCATGCTGCCGACCCGCGTCGAGGACGGCGTCCTGACCTACGCCTACGAGGAGCGATCCGAGACGTGAGGTGGTGCCGGCCAGGAGCGGTCAGCCGAGCCGGCGCACCGAAAGCAGGCTCAGCGGCTGAGAGACGCCCTTCAGCTCTACCGGACCGATGGCGGTGAGGCCGACTCCGTCGAGGTCGGCCGCATCAACGACCTCCTGGGTCACCAGCACCTCGCCGGGTCTGGCGTACTCGGCGATCCGCGCCGCGATGTTGACGGTCCGGCCGAAGTAGTCACCCTCCTGGAAGACGACAGGCCCCGCGTGGATCCCGACCCTGGCAGGCGGCAGGTCGTGCGCTGCCACGCCCTCCACCATGTCGAGCGAGGCCAACACGCCATCACCCGGGTTCGGGAAGTAGAACATCACGCCGTCACCCAGCCACTTGACCGGTTGCCCTCCGTGCTCCCGTGAGGACCCGCGGACCAGGGCGGCCAGCGTCGTTGCCAGCTCCGCGGCGGCCTCGTCTCCCCGCTCCTCGGTCAGCCGCGTGTACCCGGAGATGTCGAGGAAGCACACGGCCGGCGGGCGGTATACCCGACGGTACAGCCCTGCCCGTTCCAGGGCGGCCTCCACGTCCTCCACCGCGCTCTTGCTCCACGCGTGCTCCTGCTGTCCGTGGTAGATGGACAGCAGGGCCTGTTCCATGAGCGGGGCCATCCGGGACCCCACGTCGGCCTGGGCGGTGAGCATCTCGGCCTCCGACATCCCTCCCTCGAGGAGCGGCTGCTGGACCTCGGTCCGGTACCAATCCGTCTCGGTCTCGACGATCCTGCCAAGGCCGTCCCCGTAGGCTCGGAGCAGTCGCTCGATCATCTCCGGCCGGATCCCGGAGGAGAGCTGCAGCTCGATCGCGGGCAGGGCCGCCAACTCGTCCTCGCGGACGTGATCCTCGGGCCGTGGTTCGGCGAAGCCGTGAGCACCCCGGACGACCAGGAGGAGGTCCAAGGGCACGCCCGTCCGTTCGCTCAGCTCACGGAACGTCGTCTTGCTCACCCCCGCGAACCGATCGAAGGCGCTCGCGTCCAAGTACGAGAACGAGAGTGTTCCGTCCCGGACGGCAGCGGCCATCCCCTCGAGTGGCACCCCGGCCCGCTCGAAGCTCTGCACCCACCGGGCCCGACGGACGTCACCGGCCGAGAACGTGGTACCGCTGCCGGGCCTCAGGATCCCGAGATCCACCAACCGGTCGACGTAGTCCGGGTCGACCCCAGCGCGATCGGCGACGTCCTGTTTCGAGAGTCCGGTCACGATCGGGCTCCGTGGGGAGCGGACGCCGGCACCGCCGGATCGAGCAGGATCTCACCCTCGTTCGCTATCACGGTGGACGCATGATATGGAATCATGGCTTCGGCAGGTGGGCATCGTACGCATGATCCTCGCGAGGTCGAGATGACTTCAGATATCGATACGCGCATCGAGGGATTGCTTCGGGAGGAAGAGGACATCCGTCGGCTGAACGACGGACACGGGCATGAGGAGCCAACCTTTCTCGCCTGGCGAAAGCGCAGCGAGGCCGCTCTCGCGGAGAAGCTCGGAGCTGACTCCGAACTCGCAAAGCAACTTCGAAGCCTGACCTTCTTCTATTCTCCCTTGATCTGGACAGACAGCACGGTCGTACTCGCCTCGGATCATCAGAGGTCGTTTGACCGATCCCTCAACACCTCGCTCGGGATCCTCACCGCAGCGCTGGGATCCGGCGAAGTCGAGGAGGCGGACAACTCGGGATCACTCCCCGTACTCATCGACCAGACAGATGCCACGGCGGACTCGGACGCTCCCTCCGTGACCGTCGAAGTCAACACGGCCCAGCTTCGACAGCTGATCGCGGGTTCCGAGGAACTCACACCTTCGGAACGCGGAGACGCGATCGCCGCGATACCGGATGACGACGAAGAGTTGGATCTTGAGCGAGTGGATCGGCTGCTCTCGGTCGCGATCAAGTCCAAGGAGCTGTTGGCCGGGATCCTAGGGTGGGTCTTGGCGAACGCTCATCGCCTCGACTTCTGAAGACGTCGGTTGAAGCGCACTTCGCACGAACGCGTTCACCTCCCGTTCGCGGCGACGGAGCGACGCTCGGCTCTTGTCCTTCCCGACCACGGCGTTCAGCACGCTCGCCTCCGTGAGTGAACCGACCACCGCCGTGTACAGCATGAACAGCAGGAGCGCGGGGTCCTGCTCGCGGATCTCGCCGCTGTCCATCCCCGACTGGAGGAAGTCCACCGCGCGCTTGCGGAGCGGGTCGATCACGCTCGCGAAGCGCTCGAATCCTTCCGCGCCGAGCCGCCCTGCCTCACGGAGGAACATCGGGAACTCTGGCCATTCCTCTGCGAGCGCGAACACGGCGTGGATCACGGCCTCGGCTCGGTCCCAGTACGTCTCCTTCCCCTCGAGCGCAGAAGCGATCTCCTCCGCGACCCGCGTGCCTGCCGCCTGGAGACACGCCTCGAGCAGCGCGTCTTTGGTCGGGAAGTAATAGAGGAGCGTCTGCTTGCGGATCCCGACGGCGGTGGCGATCTGGTCCAGACTCGCGCCCGAGTAGCCCTCGCGACCGAACGCCCGGATCGCCTCCTCGATCAGCGCGTGCCGGCGGACCTCGCCGCCCTGTCGCGTCAACGGGTCACCGCCGTCACTTCCACGTCGGGGGCTTGCCGCTGCGCCGGATCGGGCGCGAGCCCTCCCAGGTGCGGAGCCATCCGGGGCCGACCGGACCGGCGAGGCTCGGCGTCTCGTCCTTCGCGGCTCGCTGAGCGGCCTTCCACCAGGACGTCCGGTCCTCGTCGAACAGCTCGGCCACGCCCTGCTGCATCCGGAGCGAGAGCTGCTGGTGGGTCTCGCCCTCCCGCGGGTCGATCGGCCGCCCGTACCGAACGCGGATCGGCGGCCGACCCCGCCGGGGCCATGAGCGGCCCTTCGGCATCGCCGCGTACGCGCCGACGATCGCGATCGGGACGACGGGCATCTTCATGTCGAGCGCCAGACGCGACGTCCCGTGCCGGAACCGCTGGAGCCATCCGTCGGTCGAACGCGTCCCCTCGGGGAACACGATGATGTTCCACCCCTCGCCGATCAGCTCCTTGGCCTTGCTCGTCGCCTTCTCCCCCGCGCCGCGTTCCACCGGGAACCCCGCGTACACGAGCGCCGTGAACGCCGAGCGCCACCACACGTCGAAGAAGTAGTCCTTCGCGGCGGCGGTCGCCGTCTTCTCGCGCCACGAGTGCGGGAGCGTCGTCAGGATGATCGAGGCGTCGAGGTGGCTCGAGTGGTTCGAGATGAACATCACGGGGCCCTTGACGCCCTCGAGGTTGTCCAGGCCGAACACTTCGGGCGTGGTCTCGTTCCAGATGATCGGCTTGAGCGCGGCGTCCAAGATCACGTCCCGAACCAGTCGGCCGGCCTCGGTCCGAGCCCAGTCGGTCGGGTAGCTCCAGATCTTCGGCGGCGGCGTCGAATCCAGCGCCGAGCGCGGTGTCATCGTTCGGCGTCCCCAGCGCCAGCCCTTGGCGACGTCCTGGATCTCGCTCGTGAAGCGCTTGCGGGCCATCGCCGCTACCTCACGTCCGCGATCGCGAGCGGTGGCACGTGGAAGTACGAGATCGAGGGTGAGCGCCCGACGGTCTCGCCCGCCATCTCCAGGGCGTCCCGGAAGCTCGACGCCGCGCGGTAGCCGAGCCGCTCGCACGTCTTCGGGTCCCCGCCCACCACGATCACGTCGCCCAGGTAGTCGAGCGCGTGCGCTCCCCAGTACCACATGTAGAACGGATGCACGCCGTGGTACGCGTAGCTCTTGCGGTACAGGTGGATGTACCAGGGGTCGGTCGCGTAGCGCTCCTCGTACTTCGACTCGATCGTGGACGGATCGGTGGTCTCGGTGAGGACCTCCTCGAAGAAGTCCACGTAGGACGGGTGGTGCACCTGGTGGAACTCGTTCGGCACGGGGTGGAACATGATCATCGCGCCGCCGGGCCGGACGACCGGCTTGTTCCGGTACAGGTTGAACAGGTAGCCGAGCCCGAGGCAGTGGACCAGGATCGGGTTCATGATCGAGTTCACGTTGTACGGGCAGATGTACGGCAGGCCGACGACCATGATGTCCGACTGACCGTCGACCTCGACCAGCTGCTG
>Ga0299907_10001599_pt1 | contig 13117 bp, 11 predicted proteins | sample RVTome_16_FD_198680 | JGI IMG/M metagenome (GOLD analysis project Ga0299907, IMG submission 198680) | Soil microbial communities from uranium-contaminated site in the Upper Colorado River Basin, Wyoming, United States - RVT152D67 (version 2) ... | reverse complement strand
ATATTGATGTTCAGGACTGCCCACTGAACGGAGCGACGAATGACACGGAGCATGAGCATCTTGAGGACGACGACCCAGCGGGCCGGCGGAGTACGCCGCATCGTTGCGGCGGCCGCCTCGTTCTCGCTCGCATGGTCGCTCCTCCTGGCTGCAAGCACCCCGTCGCTTGCGGCGCCCGGCACGTTGGCGAACGTCGAGCCCGAGCTGCAGCAGGTGGTCCCCGGCGCGACCGTCACCCTGACGGCGAGCGTCACCGACTCGGACGGCGATCCGCCCTCGGGCTCCGACAGCAACACCCATGTTCGGTGGTACTTCATCGATGGAAGCCCGAACAATCCGAACAGCCCGGGCAACAGTCATGACCTCCAGTGCTGGACCGGGACGTCCGCCTCCTGCTCGGTGAGCTACGTGGCTGCCTCGACCGGGGTCGACACGCTGTGCGCGATCGTGGGCGGATCCGTCTCCACCTGCGATGAGGCGCAGGCAGCGCCGGAGTGGGACAACCACTCCGACACCGTCCAGGTGAGCGTCGCGGACGGACCCACGCCCACGCCCACGCCCACTCCCACGCCAACTCCGACTCCGACTCCGACTCCGACTCCGACTCCGACTCCGATTCCGACGCCCACTCCCACGCCCACTCCCACGCCAACTCCCACGCCAACTCCCACTCCGACGCCGACCCCGACGCCGACCCCGACGCCGACCCCCACGCCCAGCCAGCAGGTCGCGCCGACACCGGACCCGACGGTTGAACCGACCCCGGATCCGACGCCGGACCCGACGCCGACCCTGCCAGAACCGGTCGTGCCGCCTCCGAGCGAACCGCCGTCAGCGGAGGTCGCCGAGCCGAGACCCGAGGCCGTCGCCGTGCCCGTGCCTGCAGTGACAGCTCCGGAACCGATCGCCGAGCCGTCCGCGCCCGCATCGACTTCCGCGCCTGAGCCGCGGGCGGCGACCGTGCCGATCGGTCGCCTCGATCCGGCGCCTCCTCCGCCGGCTGCGCCGATGCCGTCGCTGCCCGCGGCACCGGCCGCCGGCCCCACCGGAGTCATCGCCCCGACCGCCGTAATCCAGCCGCAGGCGCCGACCGGACTGGTCGCCCAGGTCGTGGCAGCGGCGGTCGACGGCGTCACCTGGGCGGTCCGGCCCGAGGCCGCCATCAGCGTCGCGGGCGAGTTCACGTTCCCGATCGCGCTCGCCATCGCCGTCATCGCCTACCTGGGGGTGCAGGGCCACATCGACCGCCGCGACCCGAAGCTGCGGCTCGCTCCACAGCACGTGATCGAGACGATCGTGCGGTTCGAACCGGAGGGCGACCTGTGATCCGGCGCCGCCTCGCTCCCGACGACTACACCGCGCTCAGCGATCGGATGGGACACCTCCTCGTCCTGCGCGTCGCGATGGCCGCGGTCGTCGTCGCATGGAGCTTCATCCGCCCGGAGTCGCTGGGAACGCACCTCTCGGTCCTCGTGGCCGCGAGCGCCGCCTACGTGGCATTCGCGGCGCTGGCGGAGGGCGCCCGTCGGCGGGTGGGCAGGATCGGCTTCGCGGTCCTGAACGGGATGCTGATCCTGGACGGCATCTACCTGGCGTACGCGATGTACGTGACCGGCGCCACGCAGAGCCCGATCCGCTTCCTCGTCTATCTGCACCTCGTGGCCGTCTCGCTGCTCGCCTCGTACCGGACCGGCCTGAAGATCGCGCTCTGGCACTCGCTGCTGCTGTTCGTCGTCCTCTACGCCCAGGCGGCGGCGCTCGTGCCGCCGGTGGACGTGATCCCCGGCCGGTCGGTCGACTTCGATCGCATTCCGGTTCTGAATGTCACCAGCTTCTGGCTGTTCGCCATCGCCACCTCGATCTTCTCGGCCATGAACGAGCGCGAGCTGCGCCAGCGCCGGGCCGATCTCCAGGCCCTGGTCGACGTCGGCGCCCGTCTCGACGACGTCGCTGATCCGGTCCTCCAGGCAAGGGTCGTGCTCGACGGCCTGGCGGCGCGATTCGGCTTCAGCCGCGGCGTCGTGCTCGGCGCGGCCGGTGACCAGCTCGTGGTGCTCGCGTCCCGCGGGACGGCCGAGTGGAGCGACACGGCACCACCCGACGCCATCGTGCGACGCGCCTGGCAGCGCCGGGAGATGCTCCCGGTGAAGCGGATCGACCCGGATGCGAACCGGATGCTGACGACCCTGATGCCCGATGCGCGCAACCTGCTCGTCGCTCCGCTGATCGCCGACGGCCACGCGGTCGGAGCGATTGTCGTCGAGCACGCCTCCCGCACGGTCTTCGGCGTCGAGCGACGCGTCGCCTCGGTCCTCGGCCAGTTCGCGGCCGTCGCGGCCCTGAACCTGCGGAATGCTGTCCTGCTCCGGCACGTGCAGAGCCTCGCCGAGCGAGACTCGCTGACCGGAGCTGCGAACCGGCACATGTTCCAGGAAACGCTCGAGCGCACCCTGTCTGCCCACAGCGACGAGGACGGGCTGACCGCGGTGCTGTTCATCGACCTCGACGACTTCAAGGTCATCAACGACACGCTCGGGCATGCCGCGGGCGACGCACTGCTCATCGCGGTCACCGACAGAATCCGTGGCCTCGTCCGCGACGGAGACCTAGTGGCGCGGCTGGGCGGCGACGAGTTTGCCATCCTCACCGACGACGAGCCGGACCTGGCACGCTCCCGCGCCATGGCCGAGCGGCTCGTCCGCGACCTGCGCGCGCCGTACGTCATCGGCGAGAGCACGATCACCGTCACCGCCAGCATCGGCATCGCCAGCGCTCGCGATGCCGGCCACGACGCGCTCGAGGTCGTCCGCAACGCCGACGTCGCGATGTACATGGCCAAGGCCAACGGCAAGGCCGGGTTCGCCATCTTCGACCCGGGCATGCACGCCGCAATCCGCGCCAGGCACGAGCTCGGCGCGCAGCTCCAGCTGGCGGTCGATCTCGGCCAGCTGCGCCTCGTCTACCAGCCGATCGTGTCGCTCGAGTCGGGCCGGATCTCCGGCCTCGAGGCGCTCGTCCGCTGGCAGCACCCGGAGCGCGGGCTCGTGGCGCCCGGCGAGTTCATCGAGATCGCGGAGGAGAACGGCGCGATCCTGCCGATCGGCCGATGGGTGCTCCGTCAGGCTTGCGAGCGCGCCGTTGCCTGGCGGGCACAGGGACTGACTCCGCCCGGAATGTTCCTGTGCGTGAACGTCTCGGCGCGGGAGATCCAGCAGCCCGGGTTCGTCGGGGCCGTCGAGGAGGCGCTCACCTGGGCAGGCCTGCAGCCGACCCAGCTGATCCTGGAGCTGACGGAGACGGCCCTGATCCGGGCGACGAGCTCCACGATCGCGACCCTGGAGTCGCTCCGGCGGCTCGGCGTGCGGGTCGTCATCGACGACTTCGGGACCGGCTACTTCTCGCTCAGCCACCTCCGCCAGTTCCCCGTCGACGCGCTGAAGATCGCCGCGGAGTTCGTCCAGGTCGAGGAGGGCGACTCCCGTTCGGCGGCGCTGGCCGGCGCGATCGTGGCCCTGGGCGAGTCGCTCGGCATCGCGACCGTCGCGGAGGGAATCGAGACCGAGCAGCAGGCCGAGCGCATGCGCGCCCTGGGCAGCACGTACGGACAGGGCTTCTTCTTCTCGAAGCCGATGGACCCCGCGGAGATCGAGGCGGGCGTCGACGGGCTCGCCACCCCACTCCGCTGGCAGGGGCGGTCCACCGCACCGAAGCGGTCCCGACGACGCGCGCTGCGGCCGGCGGCCGATGGGAGCACCGCGTAACCGGGCTACGGCATCGGCTAGCATCGGTGCTTCATGAGCACCAGCAAGCTTCCGTCACAGGCGGCGGATTTCCCCGCCTGGTACGTCGAGGTCGTCAAGCGCGCCGAGCTGGCCGAGCACGGGCCGTCGAAGGGCTCGATGATCATCAGGCCCCATGGCTTCGCCATGTGGGAGCTGACCCAGCGCGAGCTCGACGATCGCTTCAAGGCGACCGGCCACCAGAACGTGTACTTCCCGCTGCTCATCCCCATGAGCCTCTTGGACAGGGAGGCCGATCACGTCGAGGGCTTCGCGCCGCAGGTGGCGCTCGTCACCCGCGGCGGAGGGGAAGAGCTCGAGGAGCCGCTCGCCATCCGGCCCACCTCGGAGTCGATCATCTGGTCGACGTACAAGCGCTGGATCCAGAGCTACCGTGACCTGCCGCTCCTCTACAACCAGTGGGTCAACGTCCTGCGCTGGGAGATGCGGACGCGCCTCTTCCTCCGGACCTCAGAGTTCCTCTGGCAGGAGGGCCATACGGCCCACGCCACGGCGGACGAGGCAACCGCCGAGGCGCTCCAGATGCTGGAGGTCTACCGCCAGGTGGCCGAGGACGTGCTCGCCATCCCCGTCCATTCCGGCCGCAAGTCCGCCGGCGAGCGGTTCCCGGGCGCCGTGGAGACCTACTGCATCGAGGGCCTGATGCGCGACGCGAAGGCCCTCCAGTGCGGGACATCGCATTTCCTGGGACAGAACTTCGCCAAGGCCTACGACGTGACCTTCCTCAACGCCGACGGCGAGCTGGAGCACGCTTGGGCCACGTCCTGGGGCTTCAGCACGCGGATGGTCGGCGCGACGATCATGGCCCACGGCGACGACGCCGGGCTCCGGCTGCCTCCGGCGGTGGCACCGATCCAGGTCGTGGTCGTGCCGATCCACCGCAGCGACGAGGAGCGTGCTGACGTCCAACCCGTCGCAGAGCAGTTGCGCGCCGATCTCGCCGCTGGCGGCATCCGCGTGCGGCTCGACGACCGCGACCAGCATCGGCCCGGCTACAAGTTCGCCGAGTGGGAGCTGAAAGGCGTGCCGGTCCGCGTGGAGCTCGGACCGCGCGACGTGGCCGCCGGGCGGGCGGTGCTGGCGAGCCGGCTCGGCGGCGACAAGGAGGAGCTGCCGCTGGCCGAGGTCGTGAGCGGCATGGCGGCGCGGCTCACATCGGTCCAGTCCGCGCTCTTCGCCGATGCGCTCGCCTACCGCGAGGCGAACACCCACGAGATCACATCCTTCGATGCCTTCGCGACCGGGGTCGAGGAGCAGGGCGGATTCTGGGTCGGGGCGTGGTGCGGCGACGGCGCCTGCGAGGCAGAGGTCAGCGCGAAGACGAGGGCCAGCATCCGGTTCCTGCCCCTCGAGCCGGCCGATCCGGGCGCCGCCTGCGTCCACTGCGGCAAGCCGGGCACCGAGGTCGCGACCTGGGCCCGCGCGTACTGACGGACCGATGAAACCGACGAGCTGGGACGAGGCCTACGCCGAGCATTACGACGCGTGGTCGGCGCACATGACCGCGGACGTCCCGTTCTACGTCGAGCTCGCCCGCGAGGCGGTGTCCGAGCACGACGGCCCGGTCGTCGAGCTGGCGGTCGGCGACGGGCGCGTCGCGGTCCCGGTGGCGCAGGCCACGAGGCGGCTGGTGATCGGGATCGACCGGTCCCCGGCGATGCTCTCGGGGGCTCGGGAGCGTGCCGCTGAGGCGGGTGTGGAGCTGCTGCTCCACGAGTCGGACATGCGGGACTTCGCCCTCGACGAGCCGGCGGCGCTCATCTATTGCCCGTTCCGAGCCCTGCTCCACCTGCCGACGTGGGCCGACCGACGGCGCACCTTCGAGCGAGTGGCCGCCTCGCTCCGTCCCGGTGCGCGCTTCGCCTGGAACGCCTTCGCCTTCGACCACCGGTTCGCCGCGGCAGCCGACGGTGAGCACTCCGACCGGCCGGTCCCGCACACGACCCGCTACGCGGTCGGTGACAATCGCGTCGACATCGTCCTCGACTCCGGAGGGGTCAGCTCGCTCTGGTGGGCGACGAGGAACGAGTGGCTCGGCCTGATCGACGTGTCGGGCCTTCAGCTCGAGGCGCTGTACGGCGGGTTCGCCGGCGAGCCGTTCACCGATGAGTCCCGCGAGTACGTGTTCGTCACCCGGCGCGCTAGCATCGGACCATGACGACGACAGCCGGGCCGCACATCGTCTCGATCGACGAGATCCGTGAGGCCGCCGAGCGAATCCGCGGAGTGGCCACGCGCACTCCGCTGCTGCGCTGGGACGACGAGACCTGGCTGAAGCCCGAGTCGCTCCAGCCGGTCGGCGCCTTCAAAATGCGCGGCGCCTACAACAAGGTCGCATCGCTGAGTGACGATGAGCGCGCTCGGGGCGTGGTGACCTATTCCTCCGGCAACCACGCCCAGGCGGTGGCCCGCGCCGCACGCCTGCTGGGAGCGCACGCCGTGATCTGCATGCCCCGCGACGCGCCGCGGATCAAGATCGAGGGCGTGGAGCGAGACGGCGCGGAGATCCAGTTCACCGGCATGGACTCGGAGGAGCGGCACGCGCTGGCGCTGCGGCTGGTCGAGGAGCGCGGGCTCGTGATGATCGAGCCGTACGACGACCCAGCGATCATCGCCGGCCAGGGGACCTGCGGCCTCGAGATCGGCGAGGATCTGCCCGACGTGACGAGCGTCCTGGTGCCCGTCTCCGGCGGCGGCCTGTCGGCGGGAGTGGCCACCGCGGTAAGGGCACTCGCTCCCTCGGCCCGCATCGTCGGGGTCGAGCCGGAGCTGGCGGCGGATGCGAAGGAGTCGCTCGAGCGTGACGAGATGGTGACCTGGACCGCCGAGGAGACCGGCCGCACGATGGCCGACGGCCTGCGGACGAACTCGCTCGGCCCGCTGCCGTTCGAGCACCTCCGCCGCTTCATGGACGGCATCGTCACCGTCAGCGAGGACGAGATGGCCGATGCGATGCGCCAGCTGGCCCGGCGGGCGCGGCTGGTCGTCGAGCCCTCGGGCGCAGCCGCCATGGGGGCACACCTCGCGGGCGCCGTCCCACGCGCGGAGGGAGACGATCGGCGCGTCGTCATCCTGAGCGGCGGGAACGTCGACCCGGAGCTGTACCTGCGGATCCTCGCCGGCTGACGCGCGACGGAAAGCTCCGTCCTTTTGCCGCCCCGGCAAGCAACAGCGAAGCTACGGCCGCGGCAGCGTCCTTCTTCGTCGCTCGTTGCTCTCGCCGCAAGACTCGGTGAAGTTGAGCACCAACTTCGCCGTTGTTTGCCCGCGCCACAAGCGGCGGAGGACTGCGGACCACACCGCCGCGCTTGCGCCTACGATCCGCGAAGGAGCTCCACCGCCCGATCGAGCTGCGGGTCCTCGTCCTCGGCCGGGTCCTCCGGCGTTGCGACCACGACGTCGGGCTGGATGCCGCCGGGCGCAGCCGAGTTGTGGTTCGGCGTGAACCAGCGGTCGGTCGTCAGCCTGAGGCCTCCGCCGTTGGGCAGGTCGTTCCAGATCTGGACGGTGTTCTTCCCGAAGGTCGGCTCGCCCAACAGCGTCGCGCGTCCATGCTCCTGGAGGGCGCCCGCCACGATCTCCGAGGCCGATGCCGAACCCTTGTCGACGAGCACGACGACCTCGATCTCATCGGTCTGGGCCACGCCGGACTCGGCGCGCCACTCGCGGACGTCCTCGCCGGACTCGACGGTGAACAGCAGCTCACCCTGGGGGATGAACTGCGAGGCGACACCCTGCGCCGCCACGATGTAACCCCCCGGGTTCGAGCGGAGATCGAAGACGATGCCGGTCGCCCCCTCATCCAGCAGCCCGGTCAGTGCATCCCGGAAGAGCTCGGTGGCCCGATCGGTGAACGAGGTGAGCCGGATGTAGCCGATGCCGTCCTCGAGCATCTCGGCGTTGACTTCCTGGAGCTCGATGACGGCGCGCGTGATCGTCACGTCCCGCTCGACGTCGTTACGCCGGATCGTGAGGGTCACGTCGGTGCCCGACTCGCCGCGCACCTGGTAGACCAGCGAGCTCACCGTCTCGCCGAGGGTGGGGGTGCCGTCGACGGCCAGGATCTGGTCGCCCGGCCGGAGCCCGGCTCGCTCGGCCGGCGAGTCGTCCAGCGGCGCGACGATGACCATCGCGCAGGTCTCCGTCACGACCGTGCACGCGGCCAGGTCGTCCGGATCGGCGAGGTTCTCCATGCCGACCTCGGCGCCGATGCCGGAGAAGCTCCCGGACAGATCGTCCAATGCGGAGCCGTACTGCTCCGGCGGCAGGTAGCCGGAGTAGGGATCCTCGAGCCCGTACTCGATCATGCCGCGCACGGCTCCGTCCACGAGGTCCTCGTCGCTGATCTCGTCGACGTACTCGCCCTTGATGTCCGCGTACACCTCGCACAGCACGGCGAACGCCTCCGACGGCTCGGCGCAGGAGACCGTCTCGAGGATCGGGGTCGGACCGGGCGTCGCCTGCGGCGTCGCCGCCTCGGACGGCACGCTCACCGATGGCTGCGCCGATGCGTCCGGGTTCTGGCCGATGCCGTCGCCGCCGCCGACCACCAGGCCGGCCACGAAGGTGGCGGCTCCGAACAGCAGGAGGACGGCGATGAGGATGGCGGCGCTGGCCCGGGTCGATCGGCCGGTGGTCTCGCGAAGCGTCATGACGGTGAACCTGTGCAGGAGTGGGAATGCGGGGGCGCATTCTCCCCCGAAACGCCGCAGTGCGCTGGCCCCGTCACCCTCGCATGGCGCGCAGCCCCAGGAAAATCGGGATCTCCGCCTGCGCGCGCGCATCGCCGCGCGCAGCCTTCCCCGGCCGGCGGTCCGGCGGAAGGTCCGGCAGCTCGAGCATCGCATCGGTCGCGAAGCCGACCTCGGCCAGCGCGTTCACGTAGGTGCTGATCGGCCGATGGAAGCTCCGCGTCGGCTGACCGCCGCCCAGCGACTTCATCGGCACCGCCATCTGGCCGAGGTAGCCATCGATCCGCCGATATGTCAGCTTCCGCCCTTCGTCGTAGCCCCAGCCCGAGTGCCGCGGCTGCCGGAAAGCGGGGTGGGTCATGAGCAGCACGACGCGGCTGCGCGGTCGCAGCGCCCAGTCGAGCGAGCGCATCACGTCCTCGAGCGGGTCCATGTCCTGGATGGCGAGCAGCACCGTCGCCGCGTCGAACGAGCCAGGCTCGAGTCCGGCCACCGCCTGCAGCCGCCTCGCATCGCCGCGCAGGAAGCGAGCGCCCCGCTGGCGCCCGTGCCGGCGCTTTGCGGCCGCGATGAGCTTCGCCGATGCGTCCACCACCGTCACCCGCGCGCCGGCCTCCACGAGGTACGGCGCGAGGACGCCCTGCCCGCCGCCGAGGTCGAGGATCTGCTCGCCCGGCTGCGGGATGAGCAGCTCGAGCGTTGCCGGGATCGCGAGCTGCCGGTGGTACGCCGAACCGCGGTCTCCGACCCAGCCGTCGTACCAGGTCGCGACCCGCTCCCAGCTCGTCTCGAGCGGGGCGCTGCGCGGCCGTCGAAGGTTCCCGCTCAACGCCAGCCCAGCTCCGGCGCGACGTATCGCAGGATGCTCTCGATGGCGTGGGCGTTGTAGTCGACGCCGAGCTGGTTCGGCACGGTGAGCAGCAGCGTGTCGGCCGACTGGACCGCCGTGTCCTCCGCCAGCTCCTTCACGAGGACCTCGGGCTCGGCGGCGTACGACCGGCCGAAGATCGCCCGGGTCTGCTCGTCGAGGTACCCGATCTGGTCGCGCTCCTGCTGGCCACGGCCGAAGTAGGTGCGGTCGCGATCGTCGACGATGGCGAAGATGCTGCGGCTCACCGAGACGCGAGGCTCACGGTCGTGGCCCGCCGCCTTCCAGGCCTCGCGGTAGGCATCGATCTGCCGGCGTTGCTGCACGTGCAGCGGCTCGCCGCTCTCGTCGAACACCAGGGTCGAGCTCTGCAGGTTCACGCCGAGCCCGGCCGCCCATTCCGCCGTGGCGGTCGAGGCGGCGCCCCACCAGATTCGGTCGCGGAGCCCAGGGGAGTGCGGCTCGACCCGCAGCAGGCCAGGCGGGTTCGGGAACATCGGCCGTGGATTCGGCTCGGCGAAACCCTCGCCCTTCAGGAGCGCGAGGAACACCTCGGCGTGGCGCCGGGCCATGTCGGCATCGGTCTCGCCCTCACCCGGCTGGTATCCGAAGTGCCGATATCCGTCGATCACCTGCTCCGGCGAGCCTCGGCTGATGCCGAGCTGCAGCCGACCACCGGCGATGATGTCCGCGGCGCCGGCATCCTCGACCATGTAGAACGGGTTCTCGTAGCGCATGTCGATCACCGCGGTGCCGATCTCGATTCGGCTCGTCCGCGCCCCGACGGCGGCGAGCAGCGGGAACGGCGATCCGAGCTGTCGGGCGAAGTGATGCACGCGGAAGTACGCGCCGTCGGCCCCGAGCTCCTCGGCGGCGACGGCCAGCTCGATCGACTGCAGCAGGGCATCCGACGCCGTGCGGACCTCCGAGTACGGCGAGTCCGACCAATGGCCAAAGGAGAGGAAGCCGATGCGCTTCACGGAAGGGCGATCTCCAGAACGAGGGCTGGCTGAGAATTCTACGAGGGTCGATTCTCAGCACACGAAACGGTGGCACGCGGCCTGCGCGACTCCCATCGGACATGACCGCAGAGTCATGACTCGTCCAGCTGACGTACGACTCGTTTCGGCGCGATGAGCCGCCAGCCGTCGGTGAGCAGCTCGCGGAGCTCGTCGGTCGACACGGCCGGCAGCCGGACGAGGACCGCCGGATAGGTCGCGTAATGCGGGGTCACTGCGTAGCGTCCGGGGTCCTCTGCGATGAGCGCGGCTCGGGTGGGGTACTCGGTGCGGATGGCCATCACCTCGTCTGCGCCGAACTGCGCCGGTCGTGATCGCTCGTTCTCGGTCACGAATGCCAGCCGGGCGCCCTTCACGCGCGCGACGCGCTCCCCGCCTCGCGGTGCAATCTCCACGCCCGGAAGTTCCCGGAGGATGGCGCAGGCGTCGTCCCAGGTGGCCATCGCGGGGTCAGCCGGCAGAGCCGTGCCGCAGTCCACCGAGGAAGGCGGCTGCGTTCGCGCCAAGGGCGTCGACCGCGTAGCCGCCCTCCTGGAGCGCGACCACCGGCATGCGGAGTGCGGCGATCGCCGCCCCGATCGGCCGGTAGTCCTCCGTGCGCAGGGCGAGGTTGCAGATCGGATCGGCGTGGTAGGTGTCGAAGCCGAGCGAGACGATGAGGGGTGCATCCGCGTCGAAGTCGCCGACCGCGTCCAGGCCGTCCCCAAGCGCGGCAAGGTAGGCGTCGCCGCCCGTTCCCGGCGCAAGCGGCAGGTTCAGCGTCGTGCCGAGGCCATCGCCAGCGCCCCGCTCGGTGACGTATCCGCTGTAGTACGGGTAGATGCCGCGCGGGTCGCCGTGGAGGCTGACGTACAGCACGTCGCCGCGCTCCCAGAAGATCTGCTGCGTCCCGTTGCCGTGGTGGAAGTCCACGTCCAGGATGGCGACGCGTTCGGCGCCGCGGGCGAGGACCGACTCGGCAACGATCGCGGCGTTGTTGAAGAAGCAGTAGCCGCCGATGAGGTTCCGACCGGCATGGTGGCCGGGCGGGCGGCACAGCCCGTAGGCCAGTGGCGCACCGCCCAGGACCAGATCGAGCGCGGTCAGGCCAATGTCGACCGCCGCCCGCGCGGCGGCCGCGGTACCGGCCACGATCGGCGTGGCAGTATCGAAGCAGAAGGCGCCGAGGCGGTCATGACGCCCCACCGGCAACTCGGCCAGCGCCATGCGACCGGCGTACTCGCGCAGCAGGAACGTGTCCGGCAGCAGGGGGCGAGAGGCGTCTCGCCCGGCGGCCACCGCATCGGTCCAGGCGTGCTCGACGAGGTCGATGAGCTCGAGCTCGTGGACCGCGGCAATCGGATCCGGCCCGTGATCCTCGGGCGAGGTGAGCTCGAAGTCGCCGGTCGCCAGGAGAGCCTGGCGGATGACGGTCGCCCGCTCCGGCGACTCGAAGCACGGGATCTCGCGGCCGCCGACGAGCTCGATCAGTCCGGTGTGGCCGAGATGGTCGTCGGAGGCGACGAGCGGGGTCGGCGGCTGCGGCGGCATCGGGGCCGAGTCTAGACTGAACGGTGATGAAGCTCGCTCACGTTCGGGAGCGCCACGCTCCCGCGGGGACGCCGTGGCGGCTCGCCGCGGCGCTCGATCCGAACGGAGGGCGCTGGCTGGACCTTGAGGAGGCACGCCGCAGCCTGGCCGCCCGCGATCCCGGCCGGGCCCACAACAGCGTCCTCTTTCGCCAGCCGCTCACGACCCTCGACGCGCACCTCGCAGCCGGCCTGCGGGTTGACGCACTGGCCGACCTGCTGGCCGCCGAGCCGGAAGAGCCGATGGACGCATCGGACCTGGCCTTCGGACCGCCCATCCTGCAACCGCCGACCTTCCGCGACTTCTATGCCTTCGAGCAGCACGTCGGCACGATGTGGAAGCGACGCGACATGGAGATCCCCGAGGCCTGGTACCGCCTGCCGGTCTTCTACTTCAGCAACGTGTCCGAGATCCGCGGGCCGGGCGATCCGGTCTGGGCACCGAAGGGCAGCACCGAGCTCGACTACGAGCTCGAGGTGGCTGCGCTGGTCGACACGCCGGTCCTCGACCTCGAGGCGGCTCGCGGCACCGACGCGATCGGCGGCTACATGGTCCTCAATGACTGGTCCGCCCGCGACCTGCAGCGCGAGGAGACCACCGTCCGGCTCGGCCCGGCGAAGGGCAAGGACTTCGCCAGCTCCATCGGCCCATGGCTCGTCACGCCCGATGAGCTGGCCGACGCGCGGCTCGAGACCGGCTACGATCTTGCGATGACGGCCACGGTGAACGGCGACGAGCTCTCCCGCGGCAGCTGGGCCAGTGCCCACTTCAGCTTCGGCCAGATGATCGAACGGGCCAGCGCCGACGTACGACTGCGACCCGGTGATCTCATCGGCTCCGGGACGGTGGGGACCGGGTGCCTGCTGGAGATCCGCGACGAGAAGCTGAAGCGCTACCTCCAGCCGGGCGACACGGTGACACTGGCGATCGAGCGTCTCGGCGAGCTCATCGCCCCGGTCGTGGAGCGTCCGGGACCATGACGGCGTCGGTCGACACGCTCGTCGCGCGCCTGGCGGATGCCGAGCGCCGGTTGGCCGAGCATGCCGCGGCGCCACTGCCGAGCGGCCTGGCCGACCCGGATCCGGGCGCAGAGGAACGCTGGGAGGCCGGTCAGGTCTGGGCCCACCTCGCCGAGTTCCCCGCCTACTGGCTTGCCCAGGCTGAGCGCGT
>Ga0299907_10001598_pt1 | contig 13118 bp, 13 predicted proteins | sample RVTome_16_FD_198680 | JGI IMG/M metagenome (GOLD analysis project Ga0299907, IMG submission 198680) | Soil microbial communities from uranium-contaminated site in the Upper Colorado River Basin, Wyoming, United States - RVT152D67 (version 2) ... | reverse complement strand
AGCACGCCATCCGGGGCGATCCGGCCGATCCGCTCCCGAGGCTCGGGATGGGGCTCGCGAAGATCCGCGGCGGGGACCTCGAGGGAGGCACCCGCGAGATCGAGACGGCCGCCTCGCTCGACCCCAACAACTCGCTCGCAAAATGTCAAGGTAATATCTCACACATTTCCTGTGAGGTATTTCACAACACTAACAGCGCAGAGGTGGTACACGTCTTCTGCACCGTCGAGGCATAAGAAGATCGCACGGTCGTGGAGGAGCGGCGCCAAAGATGCACCACCTCAGCTTCCCCCCTTTTCGCCTGGACCCCGCGAGCGAGCAACTCTGGCGGGGGGCCGAGGTTGTGCCCTTGCGGCCGAAGGCGTTTCTGCTTTTGCGCTATCTGGCTGAGCATTCGGAGCGGCTGGTCAGCCAAGAGGAGTTGATGAAGGCCGTTTGGCAGCATAGTCACCTCAGTGATGGATTGCTGCGCGGCTACATCCGTGAGCTGCGCCAGGTGCTCGGGGACGATGCCAAGGCCCCGCGCTTCATCGAGACCGCGAGGGGGCGAGGTTACCGGTTCATCGTCCCGGTCACTCCCACCGTCCCGAGTCCCATCAGTTCAGGCGGCCCTGCTCCCCTGAAATCGCTCCCCGGCTTCGTAGGCAGGCAGGAGGACTTGGCGACACTGCACGGGGCCCTGGAGTGCGTGCGCCGGGGCGAACGCCAGATGGTGTTTGTCACGGGGGAGGCCGGGATCGGCAAGACCGCCCTCATCGACGCCTTTCTGGAGCAAGTCGTGGGGGAGGAGGACGTCCGGGTCGGGCGCGGCCAGTGTATCGGGTTCCTTGGTGCGGTTGAGGCCTACCTGCCGCTGATCGAGGCCCTCGGTGGGCTCGCGCGCCGGACGGAGGGGCGAGCGCTCATTCCCCTCTTGCGCCGGCAGGCGCCCAGCTGGCTCGTCCAGATGCCCGCGTTCATCGAGGAGGCCGAGCGGGACCTGCTTAGCCGCAGGGGCCGTGGTGCGACCCCGGAGCGGATGGCGCGGGAGCTGTCCGAGGCGCTCGAGGCGCTGAGCGCCGAGTCGCCGCTCATCCTGTGGCTCGAAGACCTGCACTGGGGCGATCCTTCCACGGTCGATCTGCTGGCCATGCTCGCCCGCCGCCGCGAGCCCGCGCGGCTCTTGGTGCTGGGCACGTATCGGCCTGCGGATGTGATCGCGAGCGCGCATCCGTTGCGGGCCCTGGTGCGGGAGTTGGAGGCGCACGCACAGTGCAGGGGCTTGCCGCTCGGCTACTTGACCTCCCCCGAGGTCACCCGCTATCTCGCCGTCCGGTTCGCCCCGCCGGACTCCCAGGCGGCGCGGCTCGAAGAGTGGGGGCGGTTCATCCACCGGCACACCGACGGCAACCCCTTGTTCATGGTCGCGATGGTGGACGATCTCCTGCGCCGGGGCGTGATCGGCGAGCCGGCCTCGGAGACGTCCTGGCCGGCGTCGGATGGGATGGCCGGCGGGCTGCCGGACAGCCTGCGTCAGCTCGTCGATCATCAGCTCGAGGGGCTGAGCGAAGAGGAGCGGCGGCGGCTCGAGGCGGCCAGCGTGGCCGGCATGGAGTTCTCGGCCAGGTTGGTCGCGGCGGCCATGGGCACGGATGTGCTGGAAGTGGAGGGCTGCTGCGAGGCCCTGGCGCGCCGCCATCTGTTCCTATCCACGGCCAAGGACCATGCCGGGCCTGAGCGGCGGCTCACCGAGCGCTACCGCTTCCTCCACGCCCTCTATCCACAGATCTTATACGAGGGGTTGCCGGCGGCGCGGCGGCGGCAGCTCCATCGACGGGTGGGAGCAGCGAAGGAGGCCGCCTTCGGTAGCCGCAGCGCGGAGATCGCCGCTGAGCTGGCCGTGCATTTCGACGAGGCCAGAGATGCACCCCGGGCGGTGCACTATCTCGGGCAGGCGGCGCAGAATGCGTTGCTGCGCTCGGCCGGTCGGGAGGCGGCCGACCTGCTGACGCGGGCGCTCGATCAACTACAGACCCTGCACGAGACGCCCGAGCGCGCCCAGCAAGAGCTGTCGCTACAGGCGAGCCTGGGGGCGGCGCTCTTGATGAGTCGGGGCTACGCGGTACCCGAGGTCAAACATGCCTATGACCGGGCCCATGCGCTCTCCGGGCAGGCCAGCCCGCAGATCTTCCCCGCCGTCTTCGGCCTGTTTCGATTCGAGCTGCTGCGCGGAGAGTTGCGGACGGCGCGCTCGATCGCAGAGCAATTGCTGCGGCTTGCGCAGGCTAAGTCCGATCCCTCTCTCGTGCCCGCGGCCCAGGCAGCCTTAGGCGCGGCGCTTTTTCACCTGGGGGAGCCCGCGGCGGCCCGTGCTCATGTGGAACAGGGACTACGGGCCTATGATCGCCACCGGCAGGAGGCCCTGTTGCTTCAGCTTGGGGAAGACCCGGGCGTCGTATGCCTGCGCTATGCCGGCTTTGCGCTGCAGGTGCTCGGCTATCCGGATCAGGCGCTCGCGCGCAGCCGGGAAGCGCGGGCCCTGGCCGAAGCGCTGTCCCACCCATTTAGCTTGGTGGGAGAGGTTTGTTCGAGTGCGTTTTTGTATAGGTTGCGCCGGGACGTCCGAGCCGTGCAAGCACAGGCGGAGACCGCCCTCGCCCTGGTCAGCGAGCATGCGCTGCCGGTTTGGGGCGAGCTAGCGGCCCTCGCGCGGGGCTGGGCGCTCGCCGAGCAGGGACAGGTCGAAGAGGGGATCGCGCAGATGCGCCACGCCCTGGGTTTGATGCATACCGTCGGCTTTTATTGCTCGGGGCCGCAGCACCTTGTGCTGCCGGCCGAGGCGTACGGGAGGGCGGGTCAGGCGAACGAGGGGTTCGGCATGCTCGAAGAGGCGCTTGCCACCGCACAGCGCACCGGGGAGCGCTGGTACGAGGCCGAGCTGCATCGACTCAAAGGGGAGCTCATGCTCCAACAGTCGGGATCCGGAGTCCGAAGCCCCGAACGGGAGGCGGAGGCCGAGGCGTGTTTTCTTCGGGCCGTCGACATCGCGCACAGCCAGGGGGCGAGGCTCTTCGAGCTGCGGGCGGCGATGAGCCTGGCCGGCTTGCGCCTGCGCCAGGGCAAGAAGGAGGACGCGTACCCGCAGCTCGCCGAGGTCTACGGCTGGTTCACCGAGGGCTTCGAGACGAAAGACCTGCAGGAGGCCCGGGAGCAGCTAGAAATCTTGGGTTGAGATGGGCGCCTTCATGCAGATGGTGAAGTTTTTCTGACGCACGAGAGGCGAATATGAGACTGAATTACGACCCCAAGTACAACATCGGTTATCTTCGATTCCACGAAAAGAGCGGGCCCGTGACTACGCTCAAGATCAGCGAGGACATGAACATCGACATCGCCCCCGGGGGTACCGTCTATGGCATCGAGATCCTCAATGCCGATGAGCAACTTGCTGAAGATCAGGGTGAGCTCGTCGTGGAATGGGCGGGGCAACACCGGGAGATCATGCTGTCCGCGTGATTCAAAAGCCTTTCCCGGAGGGCGAGGGAGAAAACCGATTGTCAACCCACGACGCCAGGATCGCCACGATGCGCCCCACGGCGCCACGGTGGGCCAGGACCACCTGCCGGCCGCGCTCACCGGCCTCGCGGCGTACCTCCGGGGCAGACAGGAGCCCCGAGACGCGGGCGGCCAAGACGTTCGGGTCTTCTGTAATCCAGGCCGCGCCCGCGCCGATCAACGCAGCATAGACGGCTTCGAAGTTCGTCACGCTCGGCCCCGTCACGACCGGTACGGCGAGGCGCGCGGCCTCGAGCGGGTGCCTTCGCGAAGGCCGGGATCGGCCTGCTCTCTACGGCGCTCACCCTCCCGGTGGGGACCGCTCCGGGGCGCTATACGGTCGAGCACCGCATCGAGACCGAGAACGGTCGGGACGCTCGCAGTTCTCGGTAGTTTCGCGCTGAACCTGGGTATGGGCCTAGGCGGCGTGCCGGTGCCGGGGCCGGCGGCGGGATGGTCGGGCGCCGGCGGGCGTCGGCAGGGGGACCAGGAGGTCCTCGGTGACCGGCAGGACCCGGATCTTGTCGCCGATGTAGGCCTCGATCTCCGCCAGGGAATAGACGAACTCCTCGCAGGCCAGGCTGATTGCCTGGCCGCTCGCCCCGCCCCGCGCGGTGCGGCCGATCCGATGGACATAGTCCTCGGCGTTCTGGGGCAGGTCATAGTTGAAAACGTGGGTCACGTCGGGGATGTGCAGGCCGCGTGCGGCGACGTCGGTCGCCACCAGGAACGGGAGATCGCCCTTTCCGAAACGGGAGATGAGCCGCTCGCGTTCTCGCTGAGGCACATCGCCGGACACGAGGCCCGCCTCGAGCCCGGTCCGGGACAGCCGCTCGGTGATGTATTCCGCGGCGCGCTTGGTGTTGACGAAGATCAGGGTGCGCGGCTCGGGGAGCGCGCGCAAGAGGTTCCAGAGCAGGGACAGCTTCTCGCGGCTTTCGACGTGATAGAGCCGCTGGCTGACCTTGTCGACCGTCACCTTTTCCGGTTCGATGGTGACCATCTGCGGGTTGTTCATGTGCTCGTAGGCGAGCTCGTGCACGCGGCAGGACAGGGTCGCGGAAAACAGCATGGACAGGCGCTCTTCCGGTTTCGGCATGCGCCGCAAGAGATAGCGCAGATCGCGGATGAACCCCAAGTCGAACATGCGGTCCGCCTCATCGATCACCGCGACGTCGATGGCGTGCAGGTCCAAGGCCCGCTGTTTGAAGTAGTCGATGAGCCTTCCGGGCGTTCCGACCAGGAGATCGACGCCGGACAGGAGCATATCGCGCTGTTTCTCGTAATCGATGCCCCCGTACACCAAACCCATACGGATACCGGTGAACTGACCGAGTGTGGCGGCGTCCTGATGGATCTGGATGGCCAGCTCACGGGTCGGGGCGATGACGATGGCACGGGGCGGGTGGGGCCGGCGCTCGGCTCTGCCGGCCCGGTGGAGGAGCCGCTCACAGGCGGCCAGCACGAACGCGGCGGTCTTGCCGGTGCCGGTCTGGGCCTGGCCCGCGACATCCTGGCCGGCGAGGAGCAACGGCAGGGTCTCAGCCTGAATCGGAGTACAGTATTCGAACCCGGCGGCGTGCAAGCCCTGCAAAAGGCGTGGGTCGAGGCCGAGCGTCGCGAAGGGGGTTCCGGTGAGATGTGTCTGATCCATGGGTCTCTCTAGCATAACTCAATCGCGGGTCCGTGTGGGCTTGCCCCTCCCCCGAGGAGACTTGCCCAGGGTAGACTTGCATTCTGTGGGGTATTCGGCCCACAATGGATTGAACGACAAGACGCGGGGGTGGGATCAGGCGTGAGCGAGCACATGCTTCACGTGAGCGACGACAGCTTCGAGGAGGAGGTGTTGAACTCCGAGCTGCCGGTCCTCGTAGACTACTGGGCCGAATGGTGTGCACCGTGCCGAGCGATCGCCCCGCTCCTGGACGACATCTCCCGCGAGTACGAAGCGCGGCTCAAGGTGGCCAAGCTGAATGTCGATGAGTACCCCAAGACGCCATCCAAGTACGGCATCAAGGGGATCCCGACCTTGATGATCTTCAAGGAGGGCAGCGTCGAAGGCACCAAGGTGGGGTCTCTGTCGAAGTCCCAGCTCATCGCATTCATCGACAGCCATATTTAGTCCCGCCATATGTAGTCATGGTATCCACTCCCCAATCCCGGTCCCCCCTGTCCAATTCCAACAACCTGGTCCAAGATACCGACTCTCACAGAACTGCGCCGGGGCTGGACGCGCCCAAGACCGCGTGCTAGCGTAGCATCCGGTTCCCGGGCGTTCCGTCAAAGTCGCGGCTCTCCTTATCCCACGGATGGGGTCTTTCCCGTGTCTAGCCTCGTCTAGTTGATCGGCCATGAACCTGACTGAACTCAAGCAGAAACCCGCCTCCGATCTGATCCAACTCGCCGAGGGACTGGGCCTCGAAGGCGTCGCGCGGTCCCGTAAGCAGGACGTCATCTTCGGTATACTCAAGGCCCATGCCAAGAAGGGCGAGGACATCTCGGGCGACGGCGTCCTGGAGATCCTGCAGGACGGCTTCGGGTTCCTGCGTTCGGCGGATAGCTCTTATCTCGCCGGTCCCGACGATATCTACGTGTCCCCAAGCCAGATCCGGCGCTTCAACCTGCGCACCGGCGACACCATCTCCGGGAAGATCCGGCCGCCCAAGGACGGCGAGCGCTACTTCGCGCTCCTCAAGGTCAACGAGATCAACTTCGAGCCCCCCGAGGCGGCCAAGAACAAGGTCCTGTTCGAGAACCTGACCCCGCTGTTCGCCCATAACCGCATGCAGCTCGAGGTCGGCAACGGCACCACCGAGGACCTGACACCCAGGGTCATCGATCTCGTGGCGCCCATCGGCAAGGGCCAGCGCGGCCTCATCGTGTCGCCGCCGAAGGCCGGAAAGACCATGATGCTCCAGGGCATCGCCCATTCGATCACGGGCAACCACCCGGAATGCTATGTCATCGTGCTGCTCATCGACGAGCGCCCCGAGGAGGTGACGGAGATGGAGCGCTCGGTGCGCGGCGAGGTCATCTCCAGCACCTTCGATGAGCCCGCGACGCGCCATGTCCAGGTCGCCGAGATGGTGATCGAGAAGGCCAAGCGACTCGTCGAGCACAAGATGGACGTGGTGATCCTGCTCGATTCCATCACCCGCCTCGCGCGCGCCTACAACACCGTGGTGCCGGCCTCCGGCAAGGTCCTGACCGGCGGCGTGGATGCCAATGCGTTGCACAAACCCAAACGCTTCTTCGGCGCGGCGCGGAACATCGAGGAGGGCGGGAGCCTGACCATCATCGCCACCGCCTTGATCGATACCGGTTCGCGCATGGATGACGTGATCTTCGAGGAGTTCAAGGGGACCGGGAACATGGAGATCCACCTCGATCGGCGCATCTACGAGAAGCGCATCTTCCCGGCTATCAACATCAACCGTTCCGGGACGCGGCGCGAAGAGCTGTTGACCGATCCCGACGAGCTTCAGAAGATGTGGATCCTGCGCAAGCTCCTGAACCCCATGGACGAGGTCGCCGCCATGGAGTTCCTGCTCGATCGCCTCAAGGTCACCAAGGTCAACTCGGAATTCTTCGATTCCATGAAACGCGCCTAGGGTTGCAGGATCGGAAGGCCGACCTCATCGGCCTTCTTGCGATTGCCCCTGGTCCGATTGATAATATTGCATCAGGATCTCGGCCACCTCCGGGCGCGCGAACTCGATGGGGAGTTGCTGCCCGGCCGCCAATAGCTCGCGCACCTTGGTCCCTGAAAGCTGCACGAAGTCCTCGGCGCCATGGTCCGGGGCATCGCGCATCATGACCACGCGCTTCAGTTTCTTGGAATAGGCGGTATTGTCGGCCCCGAAGATCTGGATGCGAAGCGCGTCCTTGGGGACCTCCTCCGCGAAGATCTGCTGGGCATCGAAGGGCCCGTAGAAGCTCCCGACACCGGCGTGGTCGCGGCCGACGATGAGATGACTGCAACCGCAATTCTGCCGGAACACCGCGTGCAGCACGGCCTCGCGCGGCCCCGCATAGAGCATGTCGAATCCATAGCCGGTGATCATCACGGTATTCGGCGGAAAATAGACCTCGACCATCTTGCGGATCGCCGCGTCACGGACCGCCGCCGGGATATCGCCTGCCTTGAGCTGCCCGAGGAGCATGTGGATCAGGATCCCGTCGGCGTGCACGGCCTCCCGGGCCATCTTGCACAGCTCCTCGTGGGCGCGGTGCATGGGGTTGCGGGTCTGGAAGGCGACCACCGTCCGCCACCCCCGTTCCTGCATCTCGTTGCGGATCTCGACCGCAGTCCGGAAGGTGTCGGGGAAGTCCTGCTGAAAATAGCTGAAGTTCAACACCTCGATGGGGCCCGACAGGCAATGGCGTCCGAGCGAACGGAAGGTCGCGACGCCCGGGTGTTTGGGGTCCTCGGTGCGAAAGACCTTTCTGGTGATGAAGGCGAGTTGTTCCTCCGTGAGCGTCTCGATGGCCTCGATGTCCTGAATCGCGAGCACCGGCCGCCCCTCGACATTGGGATCGCGCAGGGCGACGCGGCGTGCCCCGCCGATGGCAGTGCCATCATCGGTGAGGTTCAGGATCGGCACGGGCCAGAAGACACCGGCCGTGGTGTGCATGTGCTCCGCGACAGAGAGCGCATCGGCGGCACCCATATAGCCTCGCAGCGGGTTGAAATAACCGGCCCCGAGCATCACCGCATTGGCCGCGGCCGCCGACGAGAGGAGCACGGAGGGGAGTCCCTGGGCCTCGCGTTGCAACTCGTGGTGGCGTTGTACGTCGTACACGAACAAGGGATGCAGGGTCTCCGAACCGTGGGGTTGAATCATGCAGTCGGTCTCCTCGGAATATGGGAATATCAGCGGTGAGTCGATGCGATCGCACCCGGCGCGAGCCCCTCCGAGCACGCTCGGCGCGCCACGAAGCTGGCACCATCGCCGTTCTTGATGATGTCGCCCATGTGAAATCCGAATGTGCCCGCGCGCCGGTCACTATAGTAGAATCGCAGGGCGTGCAGGATGGTCGGGAAAGCCAGTCGATCCCAGGGGATCGACGCCTCGTCCAAAGGCTGGACCTCCAGGCTCTCGGCTCCCGGCTCGCCGTCCACTGCGATGACCTCGGCGCGGAAGATCATGTACACCTGGCTGACGTGGGGCAGATTCAAGAGGGCGAAGAGACCGCTGACCTCGACTCGGGCATTGGCCTCTTCTTGCGTCTCGCGTACCGCCGCCTCGAGCGCCGTTTCGCCGTTCTCCATGAACCCTGCCGGCAGGGTCCAGAGTCCGTAGCGGGGTTCGATGGCGCGCCGGCATAGGAGGATCCGATCGCCCCATTCGGCGATGCAGCCCGCCACGATCTTGGGGTTCTGATAATGGATGTACCCGCAGGCCGTGCACACCTCGCGCAGGCGGTTGTCTCCTTCGGGGATGCGCCGCTCGATGCGCGCACCGCAATGGTTGCAATAGTTCATAGCAGGGGCAGGAGGGACGGCCAGACGTTTTCCAGCATCGCTTCCTGGGCCTCGGGTTTGGGGTGTATGCCGTCCTCTAGCATGCGTTCCGGTTTATCGGCGATGCCCTCCAGGATGAAAGGGCTCTTGCGCACCCCGTAGCGCTCGGCCAGATCGCGGTAGATCTCGCGCAGCCCCTCGGTATACGCACGCCCGTAATTGGACGGTATTTCGACGGGTATCAAGAGCACCTTGGCGCCGCGCGCGAGCGTTTTTTCGATGATGCGCGAGAGATTGGATCGGATCTCGTCGAGCTGGAAGCCGCGCAGGCCGTCGTTGCCACCCAGCTCGATGACCACGATCGCGGGCCTGTGCCGGGCGAGGAGCCCGTCCAGGATCGCGAGGCCGCCGGCCGTGGTCTGGCCGGGGACGCTGGCGTTGAATACGTCGTGGGGGCGGCCTTGTTGCTGCAAGCGCCGGCGCAAACGCTCCACCCAGCCGCGCTCTGTTTCCATTTGGTAAGCGGAACTGAGGCTGTCCCCCAGCACCAGTATATTGCCGGCCGCCGGCGCCGCCACGGCAACCAGAGTAATAAAAGCTAGCAGGGTCGCGACCAGCCAAACGGCGCCGAGCCGACGAGAGAATATGGATAACGAGATCATCATTCGTGCGGAGGGCCTCACCAAGGAGGTCCCGAGCCCCGAGGGACCGCTGACCATACTCGATGATATCAGCTTTGCCATGCGGCGGTCCGAGAGCCTCGCCGTGGTGGGGGTCTCGGGATCCGGGAAATCGACCCTGCTCGGACTCTTGGCGGGACTCGACAGCCCGACGCGTGGACGGGTGGTCTTCGACGGCGTCGATCTGGGGGAGCTGGACGAGGACGGCCGCGCCGAGTTTCGCCGCCAGCGGGTCGGCTTCGTGTTCCAGTCCTTTCACTTGCTCCCGAGCCTTACGGCGATCGAGAACGTCATGTTGCCGATGGAGTTGAGCGGCCACGGCTCTGCCGCGGATTTGGCACGCACCGCCCTCGATCGTGTCGGCCTCTGCCACCGCCTCCGTCACTATCCCAACCAACTCTCGGGCGGGGAGCAGCAACGGGTGGCGATCGCGCGCGCCTTCGCCGCCGGGGCAAAGGTGCTGTTCGCGGACGAGCCGACCGGCAACCTCGACCGTAAGACCGGGGCCGCGATCGGCGAGCTGTTGTTTTCGCTCAACGCCAGCTATGGGACCACCTTGATACTGGTGACCCACGACGAGACGCTCGCCGCCCACTGTGCGCGCCATATGATCCTTGAAGGGGGGCGGATCGAGCGTGCGACGGATCCGGGCCCACACGGCCTCCGATCCCAATGAACATATCCCCATGAACATCGCCTCCCCTCAGTGGCGCGGCAAAGGAGCGGCCCTCGGGGTCCTACTGACCAACCTCGGGACCCCCACGGCGCCGACACCGCGCGCCGTGCGGCACTTCCTCCGGGAATTCCTCTCGGACCCGCGGGTCATCGAGCTGCCGCGATGGCTGTGGCTGCCCGTGCTCCACGGGATCGTCCTGCGCCTTCGGCCGCGCTACGCCGCACGCGCCTACGCCCGGATCTGGGGCGAGCAGGGCTCACCGCTGCTCACGCACTCCGAGCACCAGGCGGCGCGGTTGGAAGGGCGGCTGACGGCCCGCTTCGGGGATGGTGTCAAGGTGGTCCTGGGGATGCGCTACGGGCAGCCCTCGATCGGATCGGGCCTGGAGGCCCTGCGCGCGGCCGGTGTCGGGAGGCTCCTGGTGCTGCCGCTCTTCCCCCAGTACTCCGCGGTGACCACCGCGTCGGTGTTCGATGCCGTGGCCCGTACGCTCCGATCGTGGCGCCGCCTCCCGGAGGTGAGAATGCCCATGGGCTACTACGACGACCCCGGCTATATCACCGCCGTGGCCCACGCGATCCGAATGGCGTTCGAAGCGAATGGGGTTCCGGATCGGCTGCTCTTCTCCTTCCACGGCCTGCCGCGGGATGCCCTCGAGCGCGGCGACCCCTACGGCGATCAATGCCAGGCAACGGCGCGGCTCGTCGCCAACTCCATGGGCCTGCAACCGGATCGTTGGCAGGTGGCGTTTCAATCCCGCGTCGGCCCGCGGGCCTGGCTCGTGCCCTACACCCTGGGGACCCTCACGGCCTGGGCGCGAGCGGGGGTGCGGTCCGTGCAGGTGGTCTGCCCGGGTTTTGCCGCGGACTGCCTGGAGACCCTGGAGGAGATCGACATCCGTTATCGCGAGGCCTTCCTCGCGGCCGGGGGCGAGGACTTCCATTACATCCCAGCCCTCAACGACTCCCCGCAGCATATCGAGGTCCTGTGGCAACTGGTGGCCCGGCACGGCCAGGGGTGGCTCGATGCGGCGCCCGGTTCGCCGGCGGCGCCAGGAGTCTACCGCCTAGGCGAGGGCGATCAGCAAGACCACGAACAGGATCACGAGGCCGAGCGGTAACAGCACCGCGCCCCAATCACGCTCCGTTGCCTGCCGGCTGCGCTCGATGGCGTTGCGTATCCCAGGCCGGAGCCACAGCAAAAGCAGCATTGCGGCGATCCCGACCAGGACCATTTCCCAGGTCTCCATGGTTTGCATGGGTCATCCCCCTTTAGATCGGTGCAGAGGTTCCGTCATGACACGCCGGCGGCGGGCCTTGAATAAGATGGAGGGCGATCCGAGTACCCGGACCGCAATAGGACCGTCATCGGGCTGCCATATGATCGAAACGTGTGGAATGGATAATGCTCATAGGCAGCAAACCCGTTCGCAGGAACACACACATGGCAAGCTTAGCTCGTTTTGCGGACCATGCCACCGGGTGGCAGGTCCTGGTACAGGAGATCGCCGAGATCGAGGAGCTCATCGTCGATGCGCGTAAACCCAGCGATGCACAGGCCTTGTGGTCACTCCACCTGCTGCAGTCCACCCTCCGGGTCAAGCGCGAGCAGTTGAAAGACCACATGGTCCAGAGCATCTCTTGACCACACAACGGGCACGGGCCGCGTGTCGGTCCCGCACCGCACGTCCCGTGTGCCACGGCGCGCACGGGGCCTCTGCGCCGCACGACGGTGCCGCTACCTGCCTTGTCATGCCCGGCCAAGAGGGTTGTCGCCGCCTCGGCCAGCCCTTAAGCTATGCGCCCATAGCCGTTGAGCCCTGCCGTCGAGTCCGTCTCGGCGAGCGCCAACGGGCGCCGGTCTAGCCATTCTTCGAGGTCATTTTTGTTCTTGGCCGAGGACCAGGCATACGGGCAACCCCGGCGCTAGGTGGGCCATCGTCGGATCATCGGAGAGGTACCGAAGCGGTCACAACGGCACCGACTCGAAATCGGTTGGGGGCTTTGCCGCCCCACGTGGGTTCGAATCCCACCCTCTCCGCCAAAATCAACCAGCCAGTAGTGATAGTAACATAGCGCCTTCCGCGAAACCTCGACTTTGGTCGCGGCCGCCAGCCCGAGAGTGCGCCCCAGCTCGGCCGCCTGGTTTCTGCGCACGTCGATGTCGGCGCCGGCGAACGGTTTGAAGGCTAGCTGCTCCGGGGCCACGACATCATCGATGTCGGCGGGTGGGGCTCGTGCCCAGCCCGTTCCACCAGGTATGCGTTCGGCTCTTGCTCAGGCGCCGCATCCTGACCTTGCGCGCTTCACGGTCGAGCTTCTTCAATTCGACTCCCGCTTCAATGTCCCGATCGTAAGGAGTACTGCATCCCCATGGTATTGAGGTCACCCAGGAACAGGAAGCTGGCCTTGCCCCGACCTCATTGAGGGTAAGCACGTAAGGATTCTGGTTGCCCAGGAAAGCGACGACGTATTCGATCCGCGCGGGCTCGCCCTTGAACCTAGCCACAAAGAACTTGAGCAATTATCGGGGTGATGTGGATGAATACTGTAAGTCCATTCGCCGTGGAATTCGTCTGGCGTGAAACGCGGCCAATTCAGCGTTGCTTTGTTTGATTCCCGTTAGCATAAGGCCATTCATCCAACGCCGCCTCGATTTTCAGTCCGCCTTGGGTCGTGGTCGCCCCGTATGAGCTCAATGATTACCTCGTGGCTCACTCGAGATCGATAGCCGGGCATAAGAGACCTGAACCGCCAGGTCTTGG
>Ga0299907_10001597_pt1 | contig 13123 bp, 10 predicted proteins | sample RVTome_16_FD_198680 | JGI IMG/M metagenome (GOLD analysis project Ga0299907, IMG submission 198680) | Soil microbial communities from uranium-contaminated site in the Upper Colorado River Basin, Wyoming, United States - RVT152D67 (version 2) ... | reverse complement strand
AAGGACCTAGCTCAATAGCCAGGCCGGGCGGAGTCCCCTGAATCTTCGCGACCGGGAATGGGTGCCCGATGACAACATCACCGCCAAGCAGCTTCCGGACCGCAGCTCGCGTTCCGGGGACATCAAGACCGACAACCCTGCCCTCGAAGTACCCGTCGTCCAGACGGCTGATCGCGTCGAAAGTGGAGGATCTCACGCAGCGCTCGAAGGCGCTGCGCAAGAGCAGGTCCCGCTTTTCTTCGTTGGTCACTGCAACCCGCGCCGCGCCCCCTGTCGATGTCGGGACCGAGAAGCGCAACAGACGGCGGCTCGGCGTAGCCGGTGGGGTTTCGATCGACCACTCGAACTCCGCTGAGTCGAGGCGATCGATGAGAGGCTTCATCAGGCCCTCGAACGACTCAGGCTGCGCGGTGGATTCGCCGGCGTCTTCGTCCCAGTCGCTCATGACTCCGAGGTCCTTGAGCGCAAGTGCGGCGACCGTGTCGGAGGCAGATGCGCGCCACCCTCCGAGATGGAGTGGGCGTAGGCCTTTGGCCGCCCGAAGGTGCAGCTCGCGCCGGGCTCGGTCACGGCGCCCAGGATACGGGCCGCGGCGAACGGACCAGTCGGCGAGAAGAGGTGGCAGGCGTTGGGTCAGTCGGTGGCGAGGGCAGCCGGCGTGCCGACGAGGGGGCCGTCGACCAGCGCGCCGTCCGCCAGCGCACTGCCCGCCAAGGCACCGTCGGCCAAGGCCGCGCCGTCGACGAGCTCGCCGTCGAGGTCCATCGGGCGCATGTCGAGCGCGATCGGGCTGCGGCGCTGGCGATCTTCGAGCAATAGGCGGATCGCGGTGCGGTTCTCACCGTCGATCTCGATGTCGGCGAACGTCGGGACGCAGATGAGGTCGAGGCCCGACGGCGCGACGAACCCGCGGGCGATGGCCACGGCCTTGATCGCCTGGTTCAGCGCACCGGCGCCGACCACTTGCACCTCGACGGCGCCCTCCTGGCGCAACACCCCCGCGAGGGCGCCGGCGCAGGCGTTCGGATTGCTCTTGCTCGAGACTTTGAGGACTTCCACCAGAGGGCCCTCCAGGCTGGCCGCTTGCTCAACGTCGAGAATCACAGGCGCTCCGTCGTGATTCGACAGCGCGCTCCCCCGCTCCTGCACTCGATCGTTGCCAAATCGGACGAACCGGAAGTGGGCGTTGCACAACTGGAAAACGTCCCCTGCGCGCGTTGAACGACGGTCACGAAGCGCGTTCGCGGTATGTGTCCCCCGTTCGGGGGACACACCCGCGAGGCCCGCGGGCTTACTCCTGGATGGAGATCGGCTCGTCGTCGCCCACGCCCTGCCCCAACGGCACCTCGATGGGCGTGCCGATGCCGGCGGCCTGCCGCACGCGCTCGTTGAGCTCGATCATCAGCTCGGGGCTCTCGGAAAGGTACGTCTTCACGTTCTCGCGGCCCTGCCCCAACTGCTCGCCCTCGTACGTGTACCAAGCGCCCGACTTCTTCACGATGCCGAGGTCGACGGCGACGTCGAGCAACGAGCCCTCGCGACTGATGCCCCGCCCGAACGCGATGTCGAACTCGCACTGCCGGAACGGCGGCGCCACCTTGTTCTTCGCGACCTTCACGCGCACGCGGTTGCCGACCACCTCGGCGCCGTCCTTGATCGACTCGACACGGCGGATGTCGAGGCGCACCGACGAGTAGAACTTGAGCGCGCGCCCGCCCGGCGTGACCTCGGGCGAGTTGTGCACGACGACGCCGTCGACGAGGTAGTTGTGCGAACCCTCGACCTCGATGTCGAACCGGTGCATGTTGCGAGTCTTCGGCTTGCGAGCGATCGACATGATGGGCAGCGGTACCAGTTCACGCCGCATCGGTGCGAACACCGGTTCCACGGCGAACCGGCCGCGGTACTTGGGCAGCAGCTTGTACTCCATCGACGGATGGATATACGGCGCGATGAGGGCATGGAGCTTGGCGGTCTCCGCCGTCGAGAACTGCAAGACCGCCTTGTTCGCACGTCCTGAACTGATCAGCTTCGGCGTGATCCCCCAAGTGTCGCGCAGGTAGTTCGCGAGGCGCACCCGAGTGGTCGGCTCCATCGCTTCGACGCAGATCTCACTTCGACCCGAACCGCCCTCTGTCCGCCGTTGCACACCCTTGCTCCGAAGCGTGAAGCCGCCGTCGTCCATGTACCAGATGGCGAGTGACAGCGGCGTGAGCAGCTTCAGGTAGTCCTCGCTGAGCACCTTCTTGCCGCCGACGTAGACGGCCCGACGAAGTTCGGCCAATTCCGCGAGTGGCTGAAGGTCGAAGAAGGTCGCACCATCCGACTCGCGGACCGAGCGGGACACCGTGAGGTTCGCGAAGAGCAAGGCCTTCCAGTCGCCGTAGGCAACCTGCTTGGCACCATGACCGAACCGGAATCTTGCGGCCTCACCACTCTCTGTCTCTGAAAGGCAACCATCGCCCATCAGACCGCCGAGCACCACCTGCCACTGGAAGTCCGAGAGGTAGTGAGGCACCGCCTGCAAGACTCGATCACCGGCCACCAGTTCCTGTGCTTCCACCCAGCCGTTCACCGTTCGGATCGAATGGTTCGGCGTGCACGCAAACTTTGCCCCGCCATGGCGACCCGGGCTTGCGACACAGAACTGAAGGAACTCCTCGGTGACGCCGTTGTCGAACCAGTTGACGACCCGCTTCGGTACGACCGCACCGACCTCAGGGTCGTAGGAGAGGACCTCGACCGGCATCCGCTGGTTGACGATCTTGCCGATCTTCTCCTGCGTGCCGTCGGCCAGCGTGACGCGAGTGTCATGGTGAACACAGCCGTACATCACCCCGATCTTCTCGCGCAGCTGGTTGATGAAGACGGCGATCGTGTTGCTCTTGTGCAGGTTGCCGGCGAGCTTGCGCAGCGCCTGCGACATGAGGCGCGCCTGCAGCCCGACGTGGCTGTCGCCCATCTCGCCCTCGATCTCGGCACGGGGCGTGAGCGCGGCCACCGAGTCGATGACCACGACGTCGATGGCGCCCGACCGCACGAGCATGTCGGCGATCTCGAGCGCCTGCTCGCCGGTGTCGGGCTGGGAGATCAGCAGGTTGTCGACGTCGAGCCCGATGTTCTTGGCGTACGCCGGGTCCATGGCGTGCTCGGCGTCGATGTAGGCGCAGATGCCCCCGTTGCGCTGGGCCTCGGCGACCACGTGCATGGCCAGCGTGGTCTTGCCCGACGACTCGGGGCCGTAGATCTCGACGACCCGGCCGCGAGGGAGGCCCCCGATCCCGAGGGCGAGGTCGAGGGCGAGTGCCCCCGTGGAGACGGCCTCGATGGGGACGATGGCCCGCTCCCCCATCCGCATGACCGAGCCCTTGCCGAACTGCTTGTCGATCTGGCCCAGTGCCATCTCGAGCGCCTTCTCTCGTTCCATCGCACGCTCCCTTGTCGATTTCGTCGGACTGCCCGGCACCCTATGGGGAGGGTGTGACAAGAACTCCATGAGCGTAGTTTCGAACGGACGTTCGATGTGGGATATCGAAGGGCCGGCACGGCAAGATTCGGGCGATGCGGCTGTTCGTGGCGGTCTGGCCCTCGGACGACGTGGCCGCTGCCCTCCGCCGCCTGCCCCGCCCGGCCACGGACGGTGTGCGGTGGACGACACCCGAGCAGTGGCACGTCACCTTGCAGTTCCTCGGCGAGATCGCCGACGACCAGGTGGAGGCCGTGGCCGCGGACTGGCAGGGGGTGGCGGCCACCCACGCCCCTCGCACGGTCCACGCGGGACCGGCAACGCACTGCTTCGGCCGGTCGGTGCTCGTGGTTCCGGTGGACGGCCTCGACGACGTCGGGCACGGCCACAGCCCCGACGAGCCGTTCACCGGCCACCTCACGCTCGCCCGCTCCCGCTCCCGCCACCGCAACCTGCGCCTGCTGGCGGGCGAGCCATTCGCCGCGTCGTGGCCGGTCGACGAGATCACGCTCGTGCGCAGTCATACGAGGTCGAGCGGTGCAGTCTACGAGGTGCTCGCCCGGTGGTCCCTCGGTAATGGCAGCCCAATGGTAGATATCGTGCCAGAGGAAGGGTAGCCTTGCGGCATGAGGACTACCATCGACGCGGCGGGACGGGTCGTCATCCCGAAGTCGCTACGAGACCGCGTCGGCCTTCGAGTGGGGAGCGTGGAGATCGAGATCGACGGCGCCGGCGTTCGGATCGAGCCCATCACTGCGGACGACTTCGAGGAGGTCGACGGCTGGCTCGTGATCCCGTCCTCGGGCGGCACGCTCACCGTCGAGGACGTGCGAGCACTACGGGATGCCGACCAGAAGTAGCCGGGACGTCCTCGTCGACACCAGCGTCGCCGTCGCTCTCCTCGTCGCCGAGCATGCCCTACACGACGTCGCCGTCGAGGCGATGCGCGGTCGACGAGTCGGACTCGCTGGTCACGCGGCGTTCGAGACGTACTCCGTCCTCACTCGTCTGCCGCCTCCCAACCGGCGGAGCCCCGCGTCCGTGGCAAGAGCACTGGCGCACAACTTCCCAACCACGGTGCACCTCTCGCCCGAAGGAGCGACGCGACTCCTGCAACAGCTCGAAGAAGGAAGCATTGCCGGCGGCGCCGTCTACGACGCACTCGTCGGCGGCGCAGCAGCCGAGCATCGCCGGACGCTGGTCACCGCCGACATCAGGGCGACATCGACCTACCGCCTGCTCGGCGTCGACGTGGAAGTGCTCGGCGGTCTCACGAGCCGAGGCTGAGCAGCCGCTTCCGCAACAGGTCGAGCAGCGAGATCGCCGCGAACTGGCGGACGCGCTCGCGGTCGCCCGGCAGCTTCACCATCTGCGCGTCGGCAGAACCATTCGGCATCGCGAGCCCCATCCACACCGTGCCCGGCGGCTGCCCGTCCTGCTCGGCGGGGCCGGCAACGCCGGTCACGGCCAGGCCGACATCCGCGTCGAGCACGCGCCGCGCCCCCTCGGCCATCGCGCGTGCCGCGGTCTCGCTCACGACCGGGCCTTCGGGGACGTCGAGCAGGTCGAACTTCACCTCGCTCGCGTACGAGACGATCGCACCGCGGAACCACTCGCTCGATCCGACGACGTTCGTGCAACGCGACGCGACGAGGCCGCCGGTGAGCGACTCCGCGATGCCAAGCGTCCACCCGCGAGCGCGCAACAGATGGCCGACCGCGGTCTCCATCGACTCGTCGTCGACGCCGAACACGAGGTCGCCGAGGATGGAGCGCACTTGCGCTTCCTCCGCGACGAGCAGGTCGCGCGCCGACGACGCGTCGGGCGCCTTCGCGGTGATGCGCACCTTGATGCCCTCCATGCCGCTCGCGAGGAACGCGAGCGTGGGGCCGTTCTCCGACTCGTCGAGCGCTTCGAGTCGCGGCGCGAGCATCTCGGCGACGGCGGACTCGGCCGCGCCCCACGTGCGCAGCGTGCGCGACACGATCGTGGCGGTGGTGCCGGCCCGCACTTGCAAGTCGGGGAGGATGGCGCGCTCCATCATCTCCGTCATCTCGTACGGCACGCCGGGCACCGCGTAGACCACCTTGTGACCGACGGGGCAGACGAGACCGGGCGCGGTGCCGCGCACCTGGTCGATCACCGTCGCGCCGGCAGGGACGTCGGCTTGGCGCTCGTTGGTCGGCGGCATGTCGCGCCCGCGCGACTCGAACATCTTGCGGATGCGCTCGACGATCGCTTGGTCGCGTACGAGCTCGACGTTCATCACCTGAGCAATCGCCTCGCGCGTGATGTCGTCGGCGGTCGGACCGAGGCCGCCGCACACGATCACCGCGTCGTTGCGGGCGAGCGCGGCGCGCAGCGCGTGCACGATGCGGCCGAGGTTGTCGCCGACCTTCGTCTGGTAGTGGCAGTCGATGCCCGCGAGCGCGAGGTGCTCACCGATCCACGCCGAGTTCGTGTCGACGATCTGGCCGAGCAGCAGCTCCGTGCCGACCGCGACGACCTCGCACTTCACGACCTGCGCGCCGTCACGCCGCGAGTGCCGCCTTGCGCCCGTCCAGCAAGTACTGCACGCCGGTGACGAGCGTGAGCGCGACCGCGGCCCACAGCACCACGTCCGCCAGGCCGATGCCGACGCCTGCGGTGTCGGTGAGCGGCAGCAACGCGAAGCCGATCGCGACTTCTTGGGTGACCGTCTTCACCTTCGCCCACTGGCGCGCGGGGATCGACACGCCGCGCTTGCCCATCCAGCTGCGGTAGACGCTGATGATCGCCTCGCGACCTGTGATCAGCGCGACCGGCAACCACCAGAATCCGCCTTGCACCACGAGTGCCCAGAGGCCGCCCACGACGAAGATCTTGTCGGCCAGCGGGTCGAGGAACGCGCCCGAGCGCGTTGTGCCCTGCCTGCGGGCGAGCCAGCCGTCGAACCCGTCGGTGAGCGCGAGCACGAAGCCCAGCGCGAACGCGGGCCACGACGGGCCACGGTCGACGACGACGGCGAGCCACACCGGCGTGAGGAGCAAGCGCGCCAGCGTGAGCGCGTTCGCCGGCGTCGCGAGCGCGCCAGGACCGAACGACGACGCCGGTGCCGGGGACGACTGCGAGTGCGGCGGCGCGGTCTCCGTCGACATAGCGCGGCTCAGGCTACGACGGCTTCGAGGTCGTATGCGTACGCGCCGGTGACGCGCACTTGCGCGAACGTGCCGGGCACCAACGATTCGGGTACGTGGACGACGCCGTCGATCTCGGGCGCTTCACGGTGTGACCGGCCGACGCCGGGCCGGTCGACGAGCACGTCCACGACCTCGCCGACCAGTGCCTCCCGCCGCGACGTGGTGATCTCGTCCTGCCGCTCGGTGAGCTCGCGCAACCGCTCCTTCACGAGGTCGGGCGCGACCTTGCCGTCGAGGTTCGCGGCATACGTGCCGTCCTCCTCGGAGTACGCGAAGAACCCGACCCAGTCGAGCTGCGCCGCGTCCACGAACGCGAGCAGCTGGTCGTGGTTCTCCTCGGTCTCGCCGGGGTAGCCCACGATGAAGTTCGAGCGGAACGTGGCGTGCGGATAACGGGCGCGGATGTCCTCGATGCGGCGGAGGAAGCGGTCGCCGTCACCCCATCGGCGCATGCGCCGCAGCAGCGGCTTCGACACGTGCTGGAGGGAGAGGTCGAAGTAGGGCACGCCCGACGTCGAGCCGATCACGTCGATCAGACCGTCGGTGAGGTCGGATGGATACAGGTAGAGCAGGCGGGTGCGCTGCACGCGCGCGGCGACGGCTTCGACGAGCGGCACGATCGAGCCCGCGCCCATGCCTTCGACATCCTTGCCGTACGACGCGAGGTCCTGCGCGACGAGCACGATCTCCTGCGCGTCGAGTTCGTCCACTTCGCGCAGGATCTCCTCGATCGAGCGGCTGCGCTGCTTGCCGCGGAAGCTCGGGATCGCGCAGAAGCCGCACGTGCGATCGCAACCCTCGGCGATCTTCACGTACGCCCACGGCACCGGCGACTTCGGGCGGGGCAGGTTGAGCAGGTCGAGCTTCGGCACGTTCACGGTGCCGTCGGTGCCGTTAGTGCCGGTGCCGGCGGAGGGCTTGCGGCCGAGAGCGACCGGCACGCCGAAGCCGGCAACGAGGTCGACCTCGGGAAGCGCGGCGGCCAGCTCGTCGCCGTAGCGCTCGGCCATGCAGCCGGTGACGACGAGGCGGGCTTCGCTCTGGCGGGCATCGGCGAGGGCGAGGATCGTATCGACCGACTCCTGGCGGGCGGCCTCGATGAACGCGCACGTGTTCACGACGACGAGGTCGGCTTGGTCGGGCGACTCGGCCGCGACGTACCCGTCGGCGAGCAGGGTGCCGACGAGCTTGTCGGAGTCGACCTGGTTCTTGGGGCACCCGAGGGTCTCGACCCAATACGTGCGCCCGGCGTCGTCGGCCATGGCGGAGGCCAGGGTACAGGCGCCCGCTGCGGCGGCCTCAATGCTCGACGATGGAATGGAAGAGGCCCGCCCCACTTTTGGGGCCGGCCTCCTCTAGTACTGGTCGATACTGATCAGGCGGTGAAGCTGTGGTTCGTGTCCCACCATTCGGTGAGGAACGTCCCTCGCTCACCGGGGTTTATCGCCACCCACGGGCCGGCTGGAGCGCCCATATTGGGGATGGGGATGTTGTCATCGTCGTACTGGCAACCGAACGCCGCGTTGACCGACGGGTTGGCCGGCAGCGAGCCACCGAAGGTCGGCGTCGGACAGGCCGGGCTGTCGCCCAGCGTGTCCAAGTTGCCGAGGACACCGAGGAAGCCACCACCCCAGACGCTGACAGCACCCGGGATGCCGAAGAAGCCACCCGTGTAGGCCACACCTCTGCGGTTGGTTGCCAGGCTCCAGCCCACGATGCCGTTGTTCCCGCTGTTGCCCTCGGTGACGTCTGAGAAGACGCTGAAGCCACCGATCGACCTGATGTCGCTGAAGCCCGGAACCAGGCTGAGCGGGATCGTCACCGCCAGCGTGATCGTCGCATGCAACATCGATAGCGCCTTCACGTTGGTGATCGAGTCGCCGTCCTTGGCGTACACCGTCTTGAAGGCGCTGCCCGAAGCGCAGTTGGCACTGGCACTGGCGATGACGCCGTCCACGGTCACCGTCACCGTGGCGCCGCTGACCGCCACATCCCAATGCGTGCCCTTGACTGCCCAGGGGTCGGCGTTGTCCCAGGTGACGCCGTCGTACGTGCCGAGCTCGTTGAAGAAGAAGGCACCGTCTGGCGACGGGTCGTAAGTGCCGATCTGGACCGAGTACACCCACTTGGTCTCGTCCCACACGACATCGAAGCCGATGAAGTGGTGGTAGCCGTCTCGGTAGTGGCCGTGCTGGTCGAGCACTCCGCCGGAGCTCACCCGGGGACAACCGCCGCCAACCCCATTGGTCGGCATGTTGTTCTGGCGGTCCTCGTTCTGGAACAGCAGCTTCAGGCCAGCACCCTTGTAGTGGGCGTCGGGCAGGTCGGGGCAACCAGGAGCCCCGGTCGGGGTGTTGCTGAAAGGGAAGCAAGTGCTGCCTGCCGCTGGGATGGCCCGGTCCACCGTCCACGACGCCGTCAGCATGGTGTCCACCACACCAGCCTGACCGCCCGTCGAGCGGGCCGGGTTCACTGCCGTGCTCGACAGGCCTGCGTTACGGATGTCGGTGGACTCGGTGCTGCCGTCGTAGGCGCTGACGCCGTCGCAACCGTCGCCACGGGTGAACGTGCCACCGTTGAACGTGCCACCCGGAAGGGTCCCACCGGCATTGCCGGGGGACTTGATGTTGTTCTCACCCGGAGGCGTCAGCTTGGTCCGATCGGCGATCAGGCACGCAGCGTCGAAGTCGACACCGCTGGCATCCTTGATCTGGCCGGCCGGCGAGGGGGCCGTCGTCGACGTGACCCAGCGGCCCGGCGATCCGACCGCGCCGGGATTGCCTGCTGGGCCACCAGCGCCACCAGCGCCACCATCGCCTTCTGCAGTTGTGCCGCAGCCATCGGCGCCGCCGCCACCGCCGCCACCGCCACCGTAGGTGCTGCCGGCGCCACCATCGCCGCCGTCGCCACCTATGGTCCCGCCACCGCCACCGCCGCCACCACCCCGCTGGATCGCGCCGCCATTGCCGCCGGTACCACCAGCGCCACCACCAGCGCCGCCAGCAGTGCCACCAGCACCGCCACCATTGCCGCCGGCGCCACCTGCCCCACCCGCCACCAGCGCGGCGCATACACCACCGCCACCAGCGTTGCCGTTGCCACCAGCGGCAAACGAGCCCCAGCCACCGGCACCGCCGGGACCGGCGTAGGCGCCGCCACCACCACCACCACCGCCGGCGTACAACCCCCAGCCGCCTTCGCCACCCTGGCCGCCCGCGACCGCGTAGGCGCCGGCACCACCGGCGAGGCCGCCCGGCCCGGCGAGACCGCCGGGGCTCTCGGCCTTCACAAAGTCGGGGGTGACGACCTTCGGCAGTCCGGTGCCGCCACCGCCACCGCCACCGGAGCCACCGCCGATCGCGAGCGTGGCCTTGGTGATGGAGCGCATGACGTGCAGCGCCGACGCCTTGGCGGCCGGCACGCCGTTGACGGTTGCCTTGGCCCCGTACGCAACGGGACCGACTACCACGACGGCACCCTGCGCGCTGGCCGTCTTGCCACCGGTGAGCGCGCTGATGGTGCCGGCCAGAACGACCTTCTTGGCCGACGCCAGCGTCACCCCGCCGGCGCCGCCGTCACCGCCGTGGATGGGCTCCCACGATGCGTTGCCCACGCCACCCGGGCCGCCGTTGACCGAGATCACGCTCGACACCGTCAACGTGCCCTTGGAGAAGATGGCGACCGCGCCACCACCACCTCCGCCACCACCGCCAGCGCCGCGGCCGTTGTCGGCCCCCGGCTTGCCGTCCAGCTTCAGCGGCGTGGCGATCGACACGTCACCCTTCGACAGGAGAACGAGCGGGTTCTTGCCCCGCACCGCCACCACCGTCGACCGACCGAGACGCAAAGCGCCGAAGTCGAACACAGGCGTCGTCCGACCGTCCGCCATGCGGATCGCGCGGCGATCGTCCACGTCGCTCTTCGCGCCGTCGAGCGAGTAGCGGCCCGACGACGTGTCGAACACCAGCTTGCGAGCCGCCGCTGACGAGCTCGTGTCGAGCGTCCCCAGCAAACCCTTGGCCTGCACGGGCAATCCTGGTACCGACGGCCCGGCAAGGCTTGCGGTTCCCGGGGTGAGCCCGGCGAGGAGGCACGCCGCGCCGGCGACCGTGCCGGCTGCGAGCGTCCTCCGCTTCCTTTCGAGTGATCCCCTCATTGGAGTGGTGCTCCTTCCGCGAGCAGGGATCATTCGCCGAGTGGTGGCGCCCGCCCGCCGCAGGGAATTAGGCGTCGGAATTGCCCGATTTGTCGATGACTTCCGGCCTTGCACGAGAACGCCCGTTCTAGGCCGGGTTTTGGTGCAGCAAGGAATCCTGCACAACAAGGGGTTGGACGACCGCGCCGTGTCGTCCTCCCGAGGTTCAATCCGGAGCGGACGGTTGCTCCGGCGGTCTAGGCGCGTTGACTTCCCGCCGGGACCGGTAGACGAACACTCCTGCGAGCGTGGCGAGGTCTGCGACAAGGGTGACGCCGCCTACAAGTGGATGGCCGAGCAATAGCGCGACGATGCCAGCCACAACGACCAACGCGACCACGGCAGCACCGAGGTACAACCCAAGTTGCGTCTCGTTGTGGGACTTCTGCATGTCCTCGCGCTGCATATCGAGCAGTCCGCGTTCCATCTCATGTCGATGCGTCGTCTCACTCAATCCCTGGTTCAGGATGCGGCCCGCTGCTCCTGCGACGACGCGTTCGTACGCGTCGAGCATCTCCGGAGGCGGGTGCGGTCCGCTAAACATGAGCGTGAGACGCTCAATCACTTGTGCCGGCGAACGTTGGGACTGCTCGCTGAGGCTGCGAATGATCTCGTTCAGGTCCGTGCCGAAACTGTCCTGCAGTCGACGCGCGACGCTCTCGGGAAAGAGAGGCGCGAGCCCGGCGTCGGGCGGGTCGACGCTCTCGTGGTCGTTGGCTTGCTCAGCGCTCAGAGCCCGGCTCCTCAGTGAACGGGAGCGGTCTGCGTCCGGCTTGTCGGTCACCATGGCAGCCCAATGCTTTTCCGTGAGGTCCCAATGCTCGGCGACGTAGAGCACGAGCAACGCGAGCGCGGCCCTGCGTGCCTCCGTCGACAACGATTGAGCGACCTTGGTCAGCCCTCGCCACAGATCGTCGCCCGTGATACGCCAGTCCTCCGCAAGCACGTCGGTGGTGCTGTGTTGCAAGACATGGCGAAGGGTCGAGAACGTTGGCTGGATGTCGACTCGATACCAAGGACCGAAGTCAAGGAGCCGAGACACCCCTCCGAAGACGCCCCTTGCCGTCGTTCGAGGCTCTGCCGAATGAAGCAGCAGTTCCCGATGCGAGTGACAGAACTGCCCGCAGGAGCCCTCATCCAGAACTGCACCCGTGCTCGCCATAGCCAGGCCAAGGTATCGCTCTGCCCGGCCAAGTGGTACGTCAAGCTGCGTTCACGCAGGTAGGTGGCCTGCCTCGCAGGCAAGGACGGGCTGGAGCCCGAGTTCGTGGGTGGCGCCGATGAGGCAACACAGGTTGTGGGCGAGCACCTTGCAGAGCACTTCGTTGACCTGGCCGGTGTCGCTGCGGGAGAGCAGGGCGTCACCGAACTTGGCTTTGATCATGGAGAAGGTGGTCTCGACGTTCGACCGCTTGTGGTAGTTGGCAAGGAAGGTCTCGCGTTCGTAGGCGAACAGGTGGTACATGCGAGCCCAGGCGCCGTCGTCGGTGGGCACGCGGCTGTTCACCTTGAAGGGGATGAACGGGGTGCCGCCGAACTTCTCGACCGCGTCGGCGTTGGCCCGCGACAGGTATGCCTTGTCGGCGCTGACCTGTTCGATGGTGAAGTGCTCGGCAGTCGCTTCGACCAGCGGCCGGAAGTAGGTCGTGTCGGCCGCGGTCCAGCCGGTGACTTCGGCGGCGGTGACGATGTTGGTTCGCACGCCGGTCATGGCGTGGAGCTTCACCCACTCGCGGTTGTCGGTCTCCCGGCCCCACTTCTTGGAGTACCAACGCACGAACCGACAGGTGGAGAACCCGGTCGAGTCCACCGCGAAGTCCTGTTCGACTGCCTTCAACGGGAGCGCGCTCTTGGTGATGAGGTGTTGCAGCACGGGCGTCACTGCGGGGTCGCGCAGGTAGGTCGAGACGCTGTTGAAGTGGGGCACGGAGGGGATCAGCCCGCGCTCGTGGGCGCCGCGCAGGTCGCTCGTGAACCGGCGCGACGAGAACCGGCTGTAGACCTTGTACGTCGTGGCGAAGGCCATGGTGGACAGCAACATGGAAGGGCGACCGCGGCGCCGTTCGCGGGGCGGGTCGATGTCGCGGCACAAGTCCGCGAGCAGTTCCACGAAGCGGTCCTTTTCTTCGCACTGCGCGGCGTTGTAGGCGCTCCACTGTTGCGAGTAGGTCACCTGCACCTCGCGCGTGATCTCGTAGACGCCGCTCTTGCCGCCACCTTCGCGGCGCATGGTGAAGCGAACCGCCAGCAGGTGCTTGCACTCGACCATGCGGGTCTCGTGGT
>Ga0299907_10001596_pt1 | contig 13128 bp, 14 predicted proteins | sample RVTome_16_FD_198680 | JGI IMG/M metagenome (GOLD analysis project Ga0299907, IMG submission 198680) | Soil microbial communities from uranium-contaminated site in the Upper Colorado River Basin, Wyoming, United States - RVT152D67 (version 2) ... | reverse complement strand
CGTACGACGACAGGATCCCGGCGCCGTACGCGCGCAGCTCGCCTTCCTCGTAGACGACGCCGAACTCGAGCGAGAACCAGAACACGCGGCTGAGGAAGACGAGACTCTCTTCCTGCTTCAGCCGGTTCGTCGCCACACCTGCCAGTCGGTGGAGCTCGGAGAAAGTCGGCGTGGCGAGCAGGTGCCCGTGCCCGATGACCTCGTGGATGATGTCCGGCTCCGGCGTGTAGAGCGGCACGGCAGGGTGGCGGACGTACTGCGTCGAGTGGAACACGCGGTCGGCGAGCGATCCGTAGAACTCGCGCAGCGGGACCAGCCCGGCCGCCGGCGCATAGCGAAAGCCGGTGAGCGGCTCGAGTCGTGCCGACACCTCGTCGAGCGACGGCACGCGATCCGTGGGAAGCCCGAGCGCCGCGACGCCCTCGTTGAACTCCTCAATCGCGAGCCGCTCGTGCTTCGGGGGCAGCTCCCTGCAGACCGTCCGCCAGACCTCCTGCTCGGCATCCGTGTACTCGACCGCCGGCGCGGGTTCGCCGGGCCGCCAGGCAAGCGCGGCAGCCGCGATCTGGTTGCGGCGCTCGCGGTAGGCGGGATCGTTCGCGCCGGGATGGTCGTCGGCCAGGTGCACCGTCACGTGCCCAGCGTCACTCTGCGTGACGGGTGAGTAGAGCTGTCCCTCCTCGTACATCGCTGGGGACATCAGCACGCGGGCCACCTCGATGTCAAGTGTGACCACTTGCTCGGGTCAATCTGCGCAGTTCTGACCGCCGATCGTGCTATTAACTGGTCAGAATGATCGATTCGCTCGACGCCCGCCTCATCGAGGAACTGCGTGAGAACCCGCGCGTCGGGCTGCTCGAGATCTCCCGCCGCCTGAAGGTGGCGCGCGGCACGGTGCAGGCCAGGCTCGCGAAGCTCGAGCAACGCGGCGTGATCACGGGCTACGGGCCCGAGGTCGAGCCCGTGGCGATGGGCTATCCGATCCTCGCCCTGATGCTGCTCGACCTCGCTCAGGGTCGCCTGGAGGAGGCCGTCGAAGCGCTCAGTGCCGTGCCGGAAGTGCTCGAGGCAGATGCGGTCTCAGGCCCACACGACATCATCGCGCGTGTAGTCGCGCAGGACACGGAGCACCTTCAGGAGATCGTGAACCGGCTCGTCGCAAGCCCTGCAATCGAGCGCTCGACCAGCCATATCGTCCTCTCGCGGCAGGTGCCGCCGCGGACGGCACCGCTCGTCCGCGCCGCCGGCTCTATCGCATAGCGGGAAACAGGACCACTTCGCGCATCGAGCGCTTCCCGGCCAGGAGCATCACGAGCCGGTCGATCCCCACTCCGATGCCGCCTGTCGGCGGCATGCCGTGCTCGAGTGCCTGGATGTAGTCCTCGTCGAACGGCTGCGCCTCCTCGTCGCCCTCGGCGGCGTGGCGCTCCTGCTGCTCGAAGCGTGCGCGCTGCTCGTCCGGGTCGTTCAGCTCGCTGAAGGCGTTCGCGAACTCCATCCCGCCCGCGAAGCACTCGAACCGCTCGACGAGACCGTGCTCGGTGCGATGGTCCTTGGCGAACGGCGACAGCTCCTTCGGATAGTCGACCACGAACGTGGGGCTGGTCAGCTTGGGCTCCACATGCTTCGAGAGCAGCTGATCGACGAGCTGCGGCCAGACGCCCGTGGCGTCGAGCTCGACCCCCTTCTCCTTCCCCGCAGCGACGAGCGCGTCGCGGTCGCGCAGCTCCATCACGTCGAGCCCGGTCTCGTCGCGGATCGCGTCGCGCAGGGTGATGCGCCGCCAGGGTCGTGTGAAGTCGACCTCGCCGTCGTAGCCGACCTCCCTGGCGACCGTCTCGACGAGCTCCTCGAGCTCGTCGGCGATCCGGTGGTAGTCCGCGTACGCCTCATACCACTCGAGCATCGTGAACTCGGGATTGTGCTTGTACGAGATGCCCTCGTTGCGGAAGTCCTTGCCGAGCTCGTACACCCGCTCGAGGCCGCCGACGATCAGGCGCTTGAGGTACAGCTCGGTCGCGATCCGCAGGTAGAGGTCCTTGCCGAGCGCGTTGTGGTGAGTGGTGAAGGGGCGTGAGAGGGCCCCGCCGTAGAGCGGCTGGAGGACGGGGGTCTCGACCTCGAGGAAGCCGCGCGCGTCGAGCCAGCGCCGGATGCACGAGATCACCTTCGAGCGGAGCGTGAAGAGCTCGCGGACCTCCTCGTTCGCGATCAGATCGAGCTCGCGGTGGCGGTAGCGCGTCTCGACGTCCTCGAGGCCGTGGAACTTCTCGGGCGGCGGCCGGAGCGACTTCGCGAGCAGCTCCCATTCGTCGACGCGGAGGCTGAGCTCGCCGCGACGCGTCTTGAACGCGGTGCCGTCGACGCCGATCAGGTCGCCGAGGTCGAGCGAGAGCAGGCGCTCGTGCGATTCCTCGCCGAGCACGTCCGCGCGGGCATGCAGCTGGATCCGCCCCGACCGGTCGTCGAGGTCGATGAAGGCAGCCTTGCCGTGGCCGCGGCGCGCGTGGATGCGGCCGGCCACGCGGTACGCGAAGTCGGTCTCCTCGCCGTCGCCGAGGTCGGCGTGCGCCTCGTGGATGCGCGCGATCGGAACGACGCGCGGAAACTCGTGCGGGAACGGCTCGATGCCATCCGCCCGCAGCTTCTGGAGCTTCTCTCGCCGGTCCTCCACCGGCGGGACCCTAACCCGCTTCTATTTTTGTGATCTTCAGCTTGCGCTGGGGGCCGCGCGGGACGGGCACCGAGATGATGTCGTTGCGCTTCTTGCCGAGCAGGGCCTTCCCGATGGGCGACTCGTTCGACAGCTTCCTTTCGGCGACGTTCGCCTCGGCCGAACCGACGATGTGGAACTTCTCGGACTTGGAGGTCTTCTGGTCCTTGACGTGGACCGTCGTCCCGACCGTGACGGTGTCACCGGTGACGTCCTTGGAGTCGATCACCTTCGCCGAGCGCAGCTTCTCCTCGAGGTCCGAGATCTGCTTCTCGAGCATCGCCTGCTCGTTCTTCGCGTCGTCGTACTCGGCGTTCTCGGAGATGTCGCCGAACTCGCGCGCCTCCTTGATCCGGGCGGCCACCTCGCGACGGCGCTCGTTCTGGAGGTACTCGATCTTGGCCTTGAGCTCGTCGAGGCCCTGCTTCGTGAGGACGATTTCCTTGGGCATAGAAAACCTCCGGGGCTATGAAACCGGCCCGGAGGAACGGGGCAGTGTAGCGAGGCCGCGGACGGCGCGCCGGGCGTCGGCCGTGGTCGGCGCGGTCACGAGCGCGTTCCGCTCGCGCTTCGTCAGGCCCATCGTGTCCGCGTACCAGGGGTAGAACTTCCGCAGGTAGCGGCCCGCCCTCTCGACGCCGAGATGCTCCTCGCAGCGGTCGACGACCCAGAGCAACTCCTCGCAGACCTCGGCACGCGTCGGCGCCGTGTCGCGCAGGCCGAGCAGCCGCTCGAAGCGCCACGGGTTTCCCAGCGAGCCGCGCGCGAGCATCACCGCGGCCGCGCCCGACTCGTCGAACGCGTGCAGCGCCGCGTCCTCGTCGCTCAAGCCGCCGGACACGATCACCGGCACCTCGAGTGCGTCGACGAGCTCGCGGGCGAGCGCGTAGTCGGGCCTGCCCTTGTGCTGCTGGGAAGCATGGCGGGGGTGGAACGCGATGCCGGCGACCCCGGCCTCCTCGACGAGGCGCCGTGCGAGCACGACCCCGTTCCGCTCGCCGGGCCGCTGCCCCGGGCGCAGCTTGACCGTGACCGGCAGCCCGCTGCCGTCGCGCGCCGCCTGGGCGATCGCGACGGCTTTGTCGTGGTCGTCGAGCAGCGCGGCGCCGGCACCGGTCTTGCAGACCTTCTTGACCGGGCAACCCATGTTGATGTCGATCAGGTCCGCGCCGGCGGCTGCCGCCTTGCCGGCTGCGACGCGCATGACCTCGGCGTCGTGCCCGAACAGCTGGACCGACATCGGGTGCTCCTCGGGATGGATCCGGAGGAACTCGCGCTCGGTGCGCGGATCGCCGTACTTGAGCCCGAAGCTGGAGACCATCTCGGAGACGACGAGACCCGCGCCATGCCGCTTCGCCTGGAGCCGCACGAACCAGTTGCCGATCCCGGCGAGCGGCGCAAGCACGACGCGGTTCGCGATCGTCCGGCCGCCCAGGGTCCAGGTACTCGTAAGGGAGCGCATGGCGCTCAGAGGGTAGGGCGGTTGCGCTCCCAGATCAGTCGCAGCCCCGTCAGCGTCAGCAGGTCGTCGACCTCGTCGATGAGGTCGCAGTGCGGCGCGATTATCGGCGCGTGGCCGCCGGTCGCGACGGCGGTCGCCTCCTCGCCGAGCTCCTCACGGATGCGGCCGAGGATGCCATCCACCTGGCCTGCGAAGCCGTAGACCATGCCGGACTGCAGCGCGGCATAGGTGGAGCGGCCGATCGTCGACCGCGGCGGCTCGAGCTCGACCTTGAAGAGCCGCGCCGCGCGCTCACTGAGCGCGTCGAGCGACACCTCGACGCCCGGCGCGAGGACGCCGCCCAGGTACTCGCCCTCCGCCGAGACGACGTCGTAGTTCACCGCGGTGCCGAAGTCGACCGCGATGCACGTCGTGCCGACGCGCTCGTACGCGGCGAGTGCGTTCACGAGCCGGTCGGCGCCCACCTCGTGCGGGTTGTCCATCCGGATCGGCATGCCCGTCTTCAGGCCGGGCCCGACCATCAGGAGCTGCCCCTCGAGGTAGCGCTTGGACAGGAGCTCGTACTCGTGGCTCAGCACTGGGACGACCGACGAGACGATCGCGCCGTCGATGTCCCCCAGCCGCAACCCGCGAAGCCCCAGCAACCCGGCCAGCTCGGTCGCGATCCGGTCGACGGTGACATCGCGGTCGGTGTGGAGCCGCCAGTGCTCGGCGAGCTCCTCGTTCTCGTACATCCCGATATGGGTCTGCGTGTTTCCGGCGTCGATCGCGAGCAGCATCGGCCGATTATGAAAGACGCCGGACACGCTGGCCGCGGACCGCGGCGAGCTTCGCCTCGTCCACGCGCTCGCGCGCCAGCTCCTTCAGCGGCTCCAGCACGAAGCGGCGGGTTTCGAGGTCACGGTGTGGAATGCGCAGCCGCTCGGACTCGTACTCGATGTCGCCCAGCAGCAGGATGTCGATGTCGATCGGACGTGGCCCGTGCCGGACCCCTCCCTCATGCCGACCGAGGTCGGACTCGATCCGCTTGCACTCCCTGAGCAGGTCCTCGGGGCCGAGGTCGGTCTCGAGCTCCACCACCGCGTTCAGGAAATCTGGCTGGTCGACGACTTCGCCCTGGGGAGCGGTCTCGTAAATCGAGGACATGCGCAGCGCGCCCAGCGCCTCCGCGGCGGCCATCAGGTTGCGCCGGCGGTCGCCGACGTTCGAGCCCAGGCCGAGGTAGGCCCTCAGCCCGCGCCGCCGATCTGGTCTACGAGCCGCAGGAGGTCGAGCGGGCTGAACGGCTTGGTGAGGAAGAGGTCCGCGCCGGCGTCCTCGGCGCGGCGCTCGTTGTCGGTGCGCGACGTCGCCGTGAGCATCACGATCGTCGCACCGGCGGTGCCGTCGTGCGCGCGCAGCTGCGCACACGCCTCGATGCCGTCGAGTCGCGGCATGTCCACGTCGAGGAACACGATCTCGGGCTCCTCGCGTGCGGCGATGTCGACCGCCTCCGCCCCGTCGCTCGCCTGGAGCAACTCGAACCCCGCGACGTCCTCGAGCGTCGTCGCGATCAGCTTTCGGATGAACGGGTCGTCGTCGACTATCAGGACCTTGCGCATCAGCCGATCTCCGACCGGATCCGCTCGAACACCTCGTCGGGCATGCCGGCGAACGCGTCCGCGACGGTCGGGTCGAACTGGCTTCCGCGGGCCTCCTGGATCAGCGCGCGCGCCTCGGCGATCGGCGACGCGGGCCTGTATGGACGGGTCGTCGTGAGGGCGTCGAGCGTGTCCGCGACCGCGAATACACGCGCCGTCAGCGGGATCTTCTCGCCCTTCAAACCGTCGGGGTAGCCGGCGCCGTCCCAGCGCTCGTGGTGGTGGCGCACGACGTCGGACGCCGCACCGAGGAAGTCGACCTGGCGCACGATTTCCCACCCGGTGACGGGGTGCGCCTGGATCAGCTCGCGCTCCTGGGGTGTCAGCGGCTCGGGCTTGTGCAGGATCGAGTCGGGGATCGCGACCTTGCCGATGTCGTGCAGCAGGAAGCCGAACTCGATCTCGGGGCTGCCCGCCCACCGCTGCCCGATCGCCGCGCCGATCTCGAGCGCGTAGGCGGCGACGCGCTCTGCGTGCTTCCCGGTGTAGGCGTCGCGTGCCTCGACCGCGTTCGTCAGCGCCCTCACCGTTGCGAAGTAGGAATCGCGCAGCTCCTGCGCCCGCGCGCGCTCCTCCTTGAACGTCTCGCGCAGGTCCGCCGCGTAGCGCTCGAGCTGGTTCTCCTTCTCGGCGGCCTGTGCCTCGCGCTCCGCGAGCGCCGCGCGCAGGCGCTCCACCTCCTCACGCAGGTCGTCGAGCGAGCTGGTCTCAGCGCCGGACACGGCCGCGACGGAGCTTATCCCTCGGCCGCTTGGCTCAGGACCTGCAGCACTGCGGTCGCGGCCTCCTCGATGGGCACCGGGTCGGCGCCCAGAGTGGCCACGATCCCGGCGCGCTCCTCGCCGGTGGTGAAGACGAGCACGGCGCGCCGCAGGCGGCGGCCGCGCAGGTCGAGTGCGCGCAGCACCGTCTGCGGGCTTCGCATGCCGGCGTCGACGAGCGCCACCTCGTAGCGGTGCTCCACGCACATGCGCGCCGCGCTCGCGCCGCTCGTCACCCAGTCGTGGTCGAGGCCGAGGCGTTCGAGCGCCGGCTCGAGCCGCGGCCGGACGGACTCCCGCCCCACGACGAGCACGCGCGTGCGGCCCGCGAGCACGGCCGAGCCGAGGGCGTCGGTCAGCTGCTCGGCGTCGATCGGTTTCGCCACGGTCCACTCGCCCGCGAGGGCCTCCCGCCCCGAGTACACCGAGACGAACACAATCGAGGTGCGCCGGAGCTCGGGGTCGGCGCGCACGGCCTCGAGCACGTCGAACCCGCTCATGCCCGGCATCAGGATGTCGAGCGTCATCGCGTCGAAGCGCTCGCGCTTCAGATGCTCGAGCGCCTCGGCGCCCGAGTGGGCGATCGTCGTCTCGACCTCGTAGGGCTCGAGGTTCACGGCGATCAGCTCGGCGATGTCCGGCTCGTCGTCCACGACGAGCACCTTGCGGCCACGCAGGGCCTCGCGCGGCAGGGGCCCGCCCTCGGCCAGCGGCTGGCGCGGGATCCGAACGGTGAACCGCGACCCTTGTTCCGGCTCGCTCTCGACGGTGATCGAGCCGCCGTGCAGGTCCACGAGCGACTTCACGACCGACAGGCCGAGCCCCGTGCCCGGCACCGTGCGCCCGTCCGGACCGCGGTAGAAGCGGTCGAAGATGTGCTCCTGCTCCTCCTCGGTCATGCCGCGGCCGCTGTCCGAGACGGTCATCACGATCGCGTGCTCCTCGGCGTCGAGCCTCACGGCGATGCGGCCGCGGGGCGGCGTGTACAGGTGGGCGTTCGTGAGCAGGTTGGTTGCGATCTGGCGCAGTCGCGCCGGGTCGGCCAGGGCCGGCGGCAGCAGACGCGGCAGCCTGAGCTCCAGCTCCTGCGCCTTGTCCACGATGCGCGGCTCGATCAGCGTCGCGACCTCGCGGACGGCCTCGACCATGTCCGTCGGGCGGCGGTGAATCTCGAACTGCCCCGCCTCGATGCGCGCCACGTCGAGCAGGTCGTTGACGAGATCGACGAGGCGGTTGGTCGACAGCAGGATCACGTCGAGGAACTCGCGCTGTTTCGCGTCGAGGCCATCGGAGCGCGACAGGAGCTCGACGAACCCCTTGATCGACGTGAGCGGGCTGCGCAACTCGTGCGAGGCCGTGGCCACGAACTCCGACTTGAGCCGCTCGAGCCGCGCACGCTCCGAGATGTCGCGGATCGTCCACACGAGGCCCCCGCCCTCCATCTCGGCCGCGGTTACGGCGAGGATCCGATCCTCGGTGTCGACGAGGACTTCGCTCCGGAGTGCGTCGGCCTCCTTCGGCAGTGGCGACTCGGGGCCCTGCGATTGCGAGCCCGGGTCGAGCGCGGGCACGAGCTCGCGCGCACGCGGGTTCACGGACGCGACGGTGCCGTCCGGATCGCAGACGACGAGTGCGTCGCCGAGACTCTCGATCGTGACCGCCAGGCGCCGGCGCTCCTCTGTCAGACGCTGCTGCGCCGAGTCGAGCTCGCCGGCCATCGCGTTGAACGACTCGGCGAGGTCTCTCAGCTCGCGCGGGCCGGACGGCTCGACGCGGCTGTCGAGGTCCCCGGCCGCGAGCTTTCCGGTTGCGCCGACGAGCTGGTCGAGCGGCCGCCGCATCGAGGCCACGAGCAGCGAGATCAGCGCGACGGCGCCGATCAGCGCCGCGAGGCCGGCGACGATCGCTGTGACCACGGAGCGGCGCGTGTCGTCGCGCGCCTCGTCGCGGGCTTCCTCGCGCCGCTCCTCCTGACGTGCGGAGAGGCCGCGGCTCAGCGCCCGGGCCGTCAGGAGCGCACTGCCGAGCGGGTCGGGCGCGTCGGGCACGAGCCTGCCGGACTGTGCGATCTGGCGCGCGCGCTCCTGCGCGGCGATTCGGCGCGCGACGATCTCGGCGCTCTCCGGGTCCGACTCCGCGAGCCGGGCGGCGGTGCTCGCCTCCTCGTCGAAAGCCTCGCGGGCTAGCTCGCGCGCGCGCGCTGCGCGCGCTCCCCGCCGCCCGAGCACGGCCGCCTCGAGGACGCCCGCCGTCAACAAGCGCCCGGCGGACACCTGAAGGTCGTACGAATCCGCCAGCTTGTCCTCGTAGTCCTGCCGCGCGTCGAAGATGCCGGCGACTGCGAAAGCGGACAGAGCGCCCAGCAGGAGGGTCACACCGAGGAGCCCCACCCACACGGCGCGCCCGATGGACAGCTTCCGCATGGCGCCTACGATAAGGACCATGGACCTCGTCCGGTCATGGCTGGGACAGGCCTTGCGCGCAACCGGGGCCGCGGTGGTCGTACCGGTCGCAATCCTCGTCGCGCTCTCCCTGACGGCGATCGGCGGCAGCGGCCTGGGCGGGCTCGGCGCGCTCTCGCAGGTGGTCTCCGGACCGGGTGCCGCGGGCAGCGACCTGGCCGTCGACGACGGCGATGCCGAGATCGGCGACGCGGTCACGCAGCTCGCCGCGAGCGGCGGCGGCGTCGGTGCTCCCGGCGCCGCCCCGGGGGACGGATCGGTGCCCGGGACCGGCGGGGGCGGCAACGCGCCGGGCGGCAGCCTGCCGCCGGCGGGCGGAGACGGTGACGGGCCCGGCGGTGGCGACATCGACGAGCCGGCCCCGCCGGGTGGTGGAGGCGGCGGCGGGACTCCGACGCCGCCGGAGCCACCGGGGCCCGGTCAGCCGGGCGTCGTCGACGGCGTCGGTCAGACCGTCAAGGACGTGACCGACGGAACGCCGCTGGCGCCGACTGTCGAGGACGCCGTCGACGGCCTCGTCGAGGTCTGCGGCCGGCTCGGCTGCCCCTAGTCGCCGGGGCCTTCCTTCCACACCTCGACCGCGACCTCCTCGACCGGCAGTGGGATCGGCGGCTCCGGCTTGGCCGCGCGGATGCGCACCGCGGTCGCGCCGTAGCGGTCGATCACGTGGTCGGCCACCGACGAGCAGAGCGCCTCCAGCGTCCTGAAGGAGCGCTCCGAGGCCGCGAATGCGACCTGCTGGCACACGTCGGCGTAGTCGATCGTGTCCTCGACGCGATCGGTGACGGTCGCGTCGCATTCGCCGACGTCGAACCAGAGGTCGAAGACAAGCCGCTGTCCCACCTCGCGCTCGGCCTCGCCGACGCCGTGATGGGTGTAGAGCGACAGCCCGCTGATCTCGATCGTTACGACGGGCCCGGCAACGTCGTCTTCCTCCTCGTTCACGCGCGGCCCAACGTAGCAGCGGCCACCCCGAGGGCATCGGCGACCTCCGCGACGTCGTGCACGCGAAAGACGCGGGCGCCGCGTTCGAGCGCCAGGACGTTCGTCGCGATCGTCCCCGGCAGGCGCTCCTTCTCCGCCTTGCCCGTCAGCTTGCCGAGAAAGCTCTTCCGCGACGTGCCCACCACTACCGGGCGCCCGAGTGCGACGATCTCGTCCAGGCGGCGGAGGAGCTCGAGGTTGTGCTCGAGCGTCTTGCCGAAACCGATGCCGGGGTCGAGCCAAATCCGCTCCTCACGGACCCCCGCCGCGGTCGCGAACGCGACCCGCTCCTCGAGGAACGCCTTGACGTCGGCGACTACGTCGGCGTAGCGGGGGTCGTCCTGCATCGTGCGCGGCTCGCCGAGCATGTGCATGAGGCAGCACTCGACGCCCGCCTCGGCGACCAGCCCGGCGAGCTCCGGCTCGAACCGGAACGCGGACACGTCGTTGACGAGCGACGCACCCGCGTCGATCGCACGGGAAGCGACCTCCACCTTGGTCGTGTCGACCGAGATCCGCGCCCCGCCGCCGGCGAGGCCCTCGATCACGGGCAGCACGCGGCGCAGCTCCTCGTCCGCGTCGACGGGCTGCGCCCCGGGACGAGTGGACTCCCCGCCGATGTCCAGGATGTGCGCGCCGTCGGCGGCCAGCTGCCGCCCGTGCGCGATCGCGTCGGCGGCGGCGAGAAACTCGCCGCCGTCGGAGAACGAATCGGGCGTCACGTTGACCACACCCATGACGGCCGGCGCTGGCAGCCACGGCGTCTCCTGCCACTCCCGCGCCTGCGCGCGGGCCGCGTCGATGTCGAACGAGGAAAACCCGCGGCGGACTCGGTCGTCCGGCGTGATCTCGAGCACCCATGCGACCGGCTGCCGAACATCGGCTCCGCTCTGGCGTCCGCGGCCCACGGCGTGCCCGATCGCGAACGTGATGCGGCCCATCTGCTCGAACTCGTCCGGCTCCATCCGGAGTTCCTCGAAGTGCGTGGTCGCCTGCTCGAGGTACCGCCGCAGCCCCGCGTGGCCGCGGTACGTCCCCCCTTCACCCTCGACGCCACCGACGGTCGCCGGCCGCCAGACGCAGTCCTCGGTCCACAGGGCGATCCACCCCTCGTAGTCACGCGCGTTGAACCGGTCGAAGCCACGTCGATAGAAGTCGTCATCGGGCACAGCGCGAGCGTATCGTCCGCTCAATGGCTCGCTGGCTCGTGGACGGGATGAACGTGATCGGGTCGCGACCTGACGGTTGGTGGCGCGACAGGCACGGCGCGATGGAGAGGCTCGTCGCCGAGCTCGAGAACCTGGACGGCGAGGTCGCCGTGCTCTTCGACGGAGAGCCCTTCGAACTCGAGAGCAAGCAGGTCGAGGTCGTGTTCGCATCGCGCCGTGGCCGGAATGCGGCCGACGACGACATCGCCGAGCGCGTGGCGACCGCGCACGACCCGGCCGGCCTGACTGTGGTGACATCGGATGCCGAGCTCGCGCGACGGGTCCGCGCCCACGGCGCCCTCGTCGAGGGTGCCGGCGCGTTCCGGCGCCGCATCGAGCGTCGTTAGGGTCGCGCGATGGCTCATCTCGAACTCGTACGCGCGTTCTTCGCGGGCGCGCCCGACGACCTGGTCGCGGCGATCGAGGATCCGGACTGGGTCGAGCAGGCGAGAGAAGGTCTCGCGCCGCTGCTCGCGCCAGGCTTCGAGTTCGTGACGGTCAGCCAGAGCGTCGGCATGCCGGGCAGGCGGACGGGTGTCGAGGGGTTCTTCGCGGCGTACCGGACCTACGCCGAGATGTGGGAGTCGTACAGCCTCAAGCCCGAACGATTCGTCGAGGTCGGCGACAAGGTCGTCGTGGAGGCGAAGATCGCCGGCACAACTCGGAGGGGCGGCGTGTCCCTCGAGCAGGCCGTCGCGGCGGTCTACACCTTCGAGGGCGGGAGAATCCGCCGCATCGAGGAGTTCAGCGACGTGGCGTCAGCGCACGCCGCGGCGAGCGCCTAGCGGGGCTTCGCCCCGCTGTCGTCTGAGCGCATCTCCGCCGCTCCGCCGGCGAAGCCGGGACGCGGCAGCGGTCGCGGGGCGCGCTCCGGCCGCTCCGGGGCGGGCTGCGGCGGGGGCGGCGGGATCTGCGGCCGAACCGGCTCGTCCGCACCGAAGACCTCCTCCTCGGACTTCCCGTCGAGGAGCTGGAGGAACTGCTCGCGGTCGATCGTCTCGCGCCGCAGCAGGATCTCCGATGTCACATCGAGCTCGTGACGGCGCTGGGAGAGGATGTCGCGGGCGACCTGGTGCGCCTCCTCGACGATGCGCCGGATCTCCGCGTCGATCTCGCGTGCGACGTCGTCCGAGTAGTCGGGCTCCGACGAGAACTCGCGCCCGAGGAACGGCTGCCCGTGGTCGTGGCCGAAAACGCGCGGGCCGAGCTTCTCCGACATGCCGAAGCGCATGACCATCTGCTTCGCGCTCGCGGTCACCTTCTCGAGGTCGTTCGATGCCCCGGTGGTGACCTCGCCGAAGACGATCTCCTCCGCCGCGCGGCCTCCGAGCGTCATCGCCATCGTGTCGTTCAACTCCGCGCGCGTCGTCAGGAACTTGTCCTCGGTGGGCAGCGAGATCGTGTAGCCGAGCGCCTGCCCGCGCGAGATCACCGAGATCTTGTGGACCGGGTCGGTGTGCTCCAGGTAGTGCGCGACGATCGCGTGGCCCATCTCGTGGAAGGCCGTGACGCGCCGCTCCTTCTCGCTCATCACGCGGGTCTTCTTCTCCGGCCCCGCGATCACGCGCATGATCCCCTCTTCGAGGTGCCTGTGGTCGATCTCGCGATTGCCCTGGCGGGCCGCCAAAAGCGCCGCCTCATTCACGAGGTTCGAGAGATCGGCGCCCGTGAAGCCGGGGGTCTGCGCGGCGAGGTTGTCGAGGTCGATCTCCTTCGCCAGCGGCTTCCCGCGCGTGTGGACCTCGAGGATCTTCGCGCGGCCCTTGCGATCGGGGCGATCAACGACGATCTGGCGGTCGAAGCGGCCGGGACGCAGCAGGGCCGGGTCGAGGATGTCGGGCCGGTTCGTGGCGGCGATCAAGATGATGTTGTCCTTCATCTCGAAGCCGTCCATCTCG
>Ga0299907_10001595_pt1 | contig 13131 bp, 16 predicted proteins | sample RVTome_16_FD_198680 | JGI IMG/M metagenome (GOLD analysis project Ga0299907, IMG submission 198680) | Soil microbial communities from uranium-contaminated site in the Upper Colorado River Basin, Wyoming, United States - RVT152D67 (version 2) ... | reverse complement strand
GTCGACTCCGTAGCCGAACATGGCGAGGAGCAGCAGGGCGACCCCGATGGGTCGCGTGGGCAGCACCGCGAGGCCGTAGCAGCCGAGGATGAGCGACCCAGCGCCGACCATTCCGGCGATCCCCACTCCCGCCGTGTACAGCTCGAACAACAGCAGGGCCAGACCGATCACGAACAGCAGGTACGCCACCGCCGGGCTGGCCACGGTGTGCATGAGCTGCCCGATCAAGCTCAGGCCGCCGAACTGCACCTCCTGCGTGTCGGCGATCTGGCGATCGCCGTCGACCACCTCGGTCTCGACACCGGGGAGCTCGATGACGAACTGGCCGATCACGGGCGCATCGGAGTCGACGAGGCCGAGGTCGACGGCCCGGCCCGCGCCGACGCGGTCGCCCACGTCGACGGTGCCGAGGTCGCCGGGAGCCACGCCGCGGGCGTCCAGCAGGCTCGGCGTCACCTCGATGCTCGAGCCGGGGGCGATGCCCGTGACGCCGGCAGCCGCCACGAGGCGGACCGACTCGCCGGCGGCCTTGCTTCCCGAGGGCCCGATCCAGACGTCGACCGGGACCGACGAGCCTTCGACGGTGGCGATCAGGTCGTCGAGCTCCCCGTCCGAGACGACCGCATCGCCGCTGTCGAGCTGCAGCACCAGCGCCACCGCACAGGCGCGCTCGGCGGCATGGACCTGGTCGTCGATGAAGTCGACGAGCACGGGGTCGAGGAGGCCATCCACCTCCACGACCGCCACGGGGCCGCTGCCGCGCTCGGGGCAGTCCGCCTGTGCTGCCGTGTCGCCGGTGGATCCGGGCGCGCCGGCCGCCCCGGCAGGCCCCGTGGCCAGCGCCAGGGCACCCGCCATGACTAGCAACGCGGCGAGCTTGGGTACAGTCCGGCGGACCGCCGAACGGCTCCTGGTGGACGACGCGCGCAGTGGATCCTGAACAGTTCTTCGGTGCATCTCGGCTGGTCATCGTGGCCGGGAAGGGCGGGGTCGGCAAAACCACGGTCAGTGCCGCGCTGGCCCACGCCGCCGCCCTCGCGGGCCTGTCGACCCTGATCGTGGAGGTCGAGGGCCGCACGGGGCTGCCGGCCATGTTCGGCCAGGGTGAGCTGAGCTACGACGAGGTGGTGCTGTCGCCGGGCGGCGGACCGGACGGTGCCGCCGACGTGCGCGCCCGCACGCTGACGGCCGACGCCGCGCTCCTGGAGTACCTGCGGGACCATGGCTTGTCGCGCCTGTCGAAGCGTCTGGTGTCGTCCGGTGCACTCGACGTGGTAGCGACCGCCGCCCCGGGCATCAAGGACATCCTGCTGCTCGGCAAGGTTAAGCAACTCGAGCGGGCGGGCATTGCCGACCTCATCGTCCTCGACGCCCCGGCGGCGGGCCACGCCATCGCCTTCCTCCAAGCCGCCCGGAGCCTGCTCGAAACCGTGAGCGTAGGCCCGATCAACGCACAGGCCCGCGACGTGCTCGAGCTGCTCGAGGACCACCGGCGCTGCCAGGTGATGCTGGTGACGATCCCGGAGGAGACGCCGGTCAACGAGGCCGTCGAGACCGCCTTCTCGCTGGAGGACCGCGTGGGTGTGGGCCTCGGGCCGATCGTCGTGAACGGCGTGGTTCCGGACATCCCCGGCTTGGATGCCGATCCCGTCGCCGCCGCCGAGCGTGCCGGCGTGGCGCTGCGCCCGGGCGAACGCGAGGCGCTGGCGGCGGCGGCCTCGTTCCGCCGCGGCCGCATGACGCTGCAGGCCGAGCAGATCGGGCGGCTCGAGGAGCAGCTCCCGCTGCCCCAGCTACGCCTGCCGTTCCTGTTCACCACCGACATCGGTCCCCGCGACCTCGACGTGCTGGCGCGGGCGCTGCTCGCGGAGATCGGCGCCCTCGCGGGGCTGCCGCTGTGACCGGGTCGGGCACCGGCGGCTCGGTCGCGGTCGCCGACGGCGACCGGCTCGACGGCCTCGTCGCCGAGCGGAGCATCGTCGTGTGCTGCGGATCGGGGGGCGTGGGCAAGACGACCATCGCCGCCGTGGCGGCCCTCGAGGGCGCCCGGCGGGGCCGCAAGACGGTGGTGGTGACGATCGATCCCGCCCGCCGGCTAGCCGACGCCCTGGGGCTGGCCGGCCTCTCGAACACGCCCAGCCGCATCGAGGGCGACTGGCCCGGTGAGCTGTGGGCCACGATGCTCGACACCCGCTCGACCTTCGATGCCCTGGTGGGGAAGTACGCGGGGTCGCCCGAGCAGGCCGAGCGGATCCTCGCCAACCGCTTCTACCGCAACATCGCCGGCGCCCTGTCGGGGACGCAGGAGTACATGGCGATGGAGAAGCTCTACGAGCTGCACGACGAGACGGACTTCGACCTGGTGGTGGTGGACACGCCCCCCACGCGTCACGCCCTCGACTTCCTCGATGCCCCGCGGCGCCTGTCGCGGTTCCTGGAGCATCGCCTGTTCCGCGTGCTGATGGCGCCGAGCCGGGGCATCGTCCGGGCGGTCAACGTGGCCGCGCAAGCGTTCCTGCGGACCGTGTCCAAGGTGGTGGGCGGCGACGTGGTGGACGACGCCATGGCGTTCTTCCAGGCCTTCGAAGGGATGGAGGAGGGCTTCCGGCAGCGAGCGGCCCGGGTCAACGAGCTCCTGGCGGCGCCGGAGACCGCCTTCGTCCTGGTGGCGTCGCCCCGGCGGGACACGGTCGCCGAGGCCCAGTTCTTCGCCGACCGGCTGGGTGAGGCGGGCATCGCCGTACAGGGGTTGGTGGTGAACCGCGTGCACCCGTCGTTCGGCGCCGGCTTGGGCGAGGCGGCCGCCGAGCGGGCGCGCACCCTGGAGGGCACGGAGCTGGGCGGGCTCTACCGCAACCTTGCCGACTACCGGACGGTGTCCGCGAGGGAGCTCGCCCACCTGGGGGGACTTGCCGACGCCGTGGCGCCGGCGCCGGTCGTCTGGGTTCCGTTCCTCAGCACCGACGTGCACGACATCGCCGGCATGGGTGGGCTGGCTGCCCACCTGTTCTCGCGCTGATCCGGGCGCTACTCGTCGATGGAGGCGGCCGCGTCGTCGAGGGCGGCGGCGGCTGACTCGACCGTGTCCTTGACGGGAACGATGCGGTCGAAGCCCGTGGTATGGAGCAGGCGGGTGAGGGTGGGGCGGCTGCAGGCGACCGCCACGTCGCCTCCCGCCTCCCGGGCCCTGCGGATGCCGCCGATCAGGGCACCGAGCCCCGCCGAGTCCATGAACGGCACCGAGGACAGGTCGATGAGCAGGTACCGCTTGTCGGCCATCTCTCCCAAGGCGTCTCGGAACTGCCCGACCGTGTAGGCGTCGAGCTCGCCCACCGGCCGGCAGACCGTGTAACTGTCCGCCTCGTCAACCTGAATGTCGAGCACGTGCTCCTCCTCCTGGACCCGATCGGCGATCGTAGCGGCGACTCGGCGTGCCACTGACCCGACATGGTTGACGCCTGGCCACACTCGTTGGCACCGCACCTTTCCCGACTCGTAGCCTGCCCAATCGTGCCCGACGTGCTCCTCGCGACCGACGCGGACTGGATCTTCGAAGACGTCGACGCCGCGCTCACCGACGAGGATACGAACGTGCTCCGGGTCCGCTCCGGGAGCGAGGTCGGGCCGGCCGCGCGCGAGGTCGACCCCAGCCTGGTGGTCCTCGACCTTCAGATCGGCAACATGGGTGGCATCGCCACCGCTCTGGACCTGCAGCAGCGCTTCGACTCCGGCGAGGTGTCCCGGGTGCCGATGGTGCTGCTGCTCGACCGTCCCGCAGACGTGCCCCTGGCGCGCCGCACGGGAGTTCAGGGCTGGCTGCTCAAGCCGCTCGACGCCTTCCGACTTCGCCGCGCCGCTCGGGCCGTCGCCGCCGGTGACACGTACTTCGAGCCGTCGGGACTCACCCCGGCCTGAGGCGACTGCATTCCGAAGGCGGGATGGCCCTTGATCTGGGCTTCGCGCTTGTTGCGCCCGCAACTTGGAACGCTTGTGTTGCCCAGCAACCAAACCTTTCCCGGAACACGGTCCTCCGGCCCCGCTCCCCTTCGCGCCGACGGATTCGCGGGGCGGTGCCCATCGGGTGACCGGATAGAGTTCCCATTCCGGTTCTCCGGGTGGTGGCTCAGCTTGGCAGAGCGCTGCGTTCGGGACGCAGAGGTCGCCGGTTCAAATCCGGCCCACCCGACCAGGTCAGAGGGCATATCTGACTCGGTGTCAAATGTTGTGCCGCCATAAGCGTTGTCGTAGGTGTCCTTAACAGCCGCCAGGTTGTGCACGCGATGGCCCTCGGCGATCGCCGGCGGGTGACGGCTGCCGGACTGCATGAGGTCACGTCGGTAGGCTGAAGCTATGTCTCGGCTCGATCGGATCACCTCAGACCCCGCGATCTGTCACGGGCAGCCGACCGTGCGTGGCCTGCGCTACCCGGTCGAGAATCTCCTCGAGCTGCTCGCCTCGGGCATGACGATCGACGAGATCATCGAAGACCATCCCGACCCGAGCGTGACGATCTGTTGGCTGCCCTGGAGTTCGGAGCCCTCACGTCCGGTCAGCGACGAGTCGTTCCGCTCAGCGCGGCGTGAAGTTCCTCGTCGACGCGCAGCTCCCTGTACGGCTGGCGCCGTTTCTCACCGATGCCGGGCATGACAGCATTCACACAACGGCACTGCCCAAGGGCAACCGCACTCCCGACAACGAGCTCGCTGCTCTGGCCGACGCCGAAGACCGGGCGCGCCGGGCACCTGCTCGGCGATCAGCTCGACCAGTCCTCGGGACTTCGGCCGGCCTCCACCTCGTCGCGATCACGCCGTCGGTCACGGACGAGGCAACCGTGGAGCAGGAGGCCGCCCGGCAGGGCGTACAGGTCATCGGCTTGGCGCAGCACCGTCACAGGCCGGGCCCGCCCGGCTTCGTGCTCGGCTAGGGCCATCTCATGGACGATCCACTCCGCGGCGCGGTGAAGGTCTTCGCGGCCGCCGTGCGCACCTGCCGCGCCCGTGGGGCATAAGGAGCCGACCGGCTGATCGGGCCAGTCCATCTAGAGCAGTTCCCGGGCTTCGGCGGATTCGTCGATCGCCACGCTCAAACCGGATCACCCGAGGACGGGGTTGCTGTGAACTCACGTTCACGCTAAGTTCGTGAACGTGAGTTCACGAACGGTTCCGATCGCTTGCCGGGGATTGACCAAGCGGTTCGACGGTCCGCCCGTGGTGGACGACGTGTCGTTCGAGGTAACGGCCGGGACCATTACCGGCTTCGTCGGGGCCAACGGCGCCGGCAAGACGACGACCATGCGCATGGTGTTGGGACTCGTCACGCCGACGGCGGGCGAGGCGTTGGTGAGCGGCGTTCGTTACCGGGACCTGCCGAACCCTCGGCGCATCGTCGGGGCGGTGCTGGACGACCCAGGCTCCCATCCCGGCCACACAGCGAGTGCGCACCTGGGGATCCTGGCGGCCGCCGCGGGGATCCCGCGGCGTCGGGTGACCGAGGTGCTCGATCTGGTGCAGCTGACCGAGCACGCCCGCCGCCGGGTTGGCGGGTTCTCGACCGGGATGCGTCAGCGGCTCTCGTTGGCGGCCGCGTTGTTGGGGGACCCGGAGATCCTGGTCCTCGACGAACCGGCCAATGGCCTCGATCCGCCGGGCATCATCTGGATGCGCACCCTCCTGCGCAATCTGGCCGCGGAGGGCCGGGCGGTGCTGGTGTCCACCCACCAGCTGGCGGAGTTGGCCGAGATCGCACAGCGGATGCTGATCATCGACGGCGGTCGCCTGGTCGCTGACACCACGCTCGACGCGCTGCTCAACGGTACCCGCCGGGTGGTCGAGATGCGGTGCGCCCGTCCCGGCGCCCTGGCCGAGGCGCTGATCGCCCGCGGCATGTCGGTCGACCGCGACGGCGACCTGCTCGTCATCGAGGGACTCTCGCCCGACGAGGCGGGCGACATCGCCGCCGAGGTCGGCGCTGGACCCGTCCATTGGCTCAACAAGCGCACGACCAGCCTGGAGGACATCTACCTGTCGCTGGCCGGCTCACTGCGTCCCGGCGCGAACGGAGAGCGGCCGTGAGCCTCCTGTTGCGGGCCGAAGCCCGCAAGGTCCTCGCCACGCCGACGATCTGGTGGCTGCTGCTCGGCACCAGCGCGATCGGGATCGCCGGCACCCTGGCCCCGCTCGTCGTCGCCGACAAGGATGCCCCCAACCTGCTTTCCGACCGGACGCTGCAGGAGGCCATGCACGGCGCTGCCGCCGGGGTGATCCTCGTGGTCGTCGTCGGCATCATCGGCATGGCCGGCGAGTGGCGTTTCGGACAGGCCGGCCAGACCTTCCTGACGACCCCACACCGCCGCCGGATCGTCGGCGCCAAGACTGTCGCCTACATGGCCGTCGGCGCGCTGTTCGGCATCGTGGCGGCTGCGGCCTGCACGGCCACGGCGTGGATCTGGTATCGAGCCAACGACGTCACCCTTCCCTTGGAGCGCTCGGCCGTGTGGCTGACCCTGCTGGGGTGCATCGCCGTCGCCGTGCTCTTCGGCGTGCTCGGAGTCGCCATCGGAGCGATGACCCGCAACCAGGTCATAGCGATCGTCGGCGCCATGGGCTGGCTGGTGGTCGTGGAGCCGATCCTGTTCGCAGCGTCCCAGCCGGTGTTCCGCTGGCTCCCGGGCATGGCCTCGATCAGCCTGCGGCGCCAGCCCGCCGATGGCCTTCTCTCACCGGGGATCGCCGCCGCCGTTCTTGTCGGCGTGCTGACCGTGGTTCTCGGGTTGGGTGCCCGTTTGGTGGAGCGTGACGATGTCACCGGCTAGACGCACGCCCGAGACCACTGCGGGGATGCGGGCCTCGCTCATCGCGCACGCGCAACGGCTCGTGGCGCGGGAGGGAGCGTCGGCGCTCACCATGCGGGCGCTCGCCGCCGAGGCGGGCTGTGCCGTCGGGCTGCCCTACAAGGTCTTCGCCGATCGACGCGATCTGGTGGCCGAGCTAGTCCACGCCGAATTCGTCGAGATGCAGTCGGTGGTCGACGAACTGGTTGCCCGGGCCGGCACCGGCACGATCGGCGGGAACCTGGCGTGGTTCGCCGACCTGCTGCTGGCCTCACCGGCGGTCGCCGTCGCCCAGGAGGTCTTCACCGACGAGCAGCTCATGAAGACCGTGACCACCAGGATCCACGAGACCGGCGCCGGACCGGCGACCTTCGAGACCATCCTCACCAGCTACCTCGAGGCCGAGAAACGTGTCGGACGCATCGACGACGACGTCAACGAGGCTGCGTTCGGGTTTCTCCTAGCAGGCGCCATCCACAACCTGATCGTCTCCGGCCCGGGCTATCCGCGGCCCACCAAGCGCCAGCTCAGGCAGGTCCTGACGGCGATCGCCGCCCGTCTGACCCCGACGCAGCCACCGGAGGACAACGATGCAACGACCCGATGACCGGACCCCCTCCCCGCCCATCGAGGCCGACCAGCCGCCCCCGGACACCCGGCGCCGTCTGCTCATCCTGGCCGCCGTCGTGCTCGCGCTCGCCACCGGCGTGGCCCTGCACGTGAGCGGGATCGTCGGGCCCGGCTGAGAGACCCACCCCCAGCCCCACGACCCGCCAAACCCAACCCTCGGACCCCCGGAGACTCGATGACCAGCAGAACCGGCGCGCTCGACGACGCCCTCGATCGGCTTGCCGGCTACGACTACCAGGACGGTGTGGGCTTCGCCTGCCACGGCCCCATGGGCGCCGAGGCCCTCATCAGCCTCGGCTACGACGAGCTGATCCCCAGCTGGGTCGAGTCCTACAAGTCCAAGCACCCGCCAATCGCGGCACCACCGGCCACCCAGCGGATCGAGCCCGACGACGAGACCAGCTGGCGAGCAGCGCTCGGCAACCTTCACGCGGGTCACTGACTGGGCGTCGCTGTTCACCCGGGAGCTCGCCGAACAACCGTGGCCGACTGTGCTGGGCACCTGGCTGCCGCGCCTGTTGCCCGGCGCCGGCGGCGGGTTGACCCACGGGCTGCTCCGGGTCGCCCACGGCGTCCGAGGCCTGCCCGACGGCGAGCCCTCGGCGCTGGCGCGGATCGGTGGCGGATCATGGTCGTGTCGGACTCGCACCTGTCGTCATGCACCCCCGAGGCGGGGTGCGAACTGGGACTCGGTCGTGCGCCATGTCGATCGCATCAGGCCCGACCTGGTGGTGCACGCCGGTGACCTCAGCCTGGACGGGATGGATGACATCACCGACCTCCACCACGCCCGCCAGCGCCTCGACGAGCTGCCGGTGCCGTGGTACGCCGTGCCGGGCAATCATGACGTCGGCGACAACCCGACCGGCGGTGATACCGTCGCGACTGGCGTGGTCAGCGCCGAGCGCCGCCGGCGGTGGTTGGACGCCGTGGGGCCGGATCGCTGGGTGGTCGACCGGGCGGGGTGGACGCTGCTCGGCATCGGCGCGCAGCTGTTCGACTCGGGTCTTGCGGCCGAGGGCGAGCAATGGGCGTGGCTGGCCGCCCAGCTCGGTGCCCGACCCATCGACGGGTCGATCGCGCTCGTCGTGCACAAGCCGCTGACGGCCCCCGCCCCCGAGCTAGCCACGGCCCCGCCCTAACGCTTCGTACCTCCGAGGGCCCGCCGCCGCCTCGACGAGCTGCTCGGCGGCCGGTGCGTGCCGCTGGTCCTGACTGGGCACGTCCACCGGTTCCGCGTGATCGACACCGCCGCCCGCCGACTCGTCTGGGTCCCCACCACATGGGCCGTGCTCCCCGACCACCCGCAACCCGTCTTCGGCGCCAAGCGGTGCGGCGTCGTATCGGTCACGCTGGGCCCCGACGGACAGGCTCCGGCGACGCTGGTCGAGCCCGCCGGCCTCGCCCCGCTGACCCTGACGCGGGACACTCCCGACCCGTACGCCGCCTGACGGCGGGGGGTGTTCTCAACCGAGATGAGGACGGGCCAGCCCTCGTGGTGGGCGACGCGGCGAAGCCTTCGGTCGGGGATTGACGGCGACCGGGTGCCCGCACACGCGCAGCAACGCCAGGTCGCTGGCGGAGTCCGCGTATGCGAGCGTGTGCCGGAGGTCCACGTCACTGAGGGCCAGACGCAACGCGTCGACCTTGCCCGCCCCATAGCATGGGGGGCGGGCCAGACCGCTGTGTAGTGGCCGTCGACCACCGTGCTGCGGGTGCCGAGCGATCGATGCATCCCGAGCAGCCGGCCTATCCGCTCGACAGCTCCTCGGGGCTCGATGACAACAACACGCAGAAGTCGCCGGCGGCGAGATGGTCGTCGAGGAGGAACCTGGCCGCCGGGCCGACAGTGGCCGCCAGCCGGTCAGCGACCGCGTCCGCCGCCGACAGCAGTGGCGCTCGCTCCGTACCGGCGACGATCGACAGTGCCCGGGTCGCGCGCCCGCTCGACCTGCGCATCTGGTCGGCGACCGCGCGTCGCGCTCACGATGTCACTGTTCCGGCCGCGGGTGCCGGGCACCCGACGGCGGGGTGATGGCCTGGCGAAGTCTCGGCAGGGCCTTCGCGACCGCATCGCCTGGATCCGCGGCACACCCCGGGTGGACCGCCCGTCACAATTGCGTCCGAGACATGCGCCGGACTCAAGGAGGAGTTATGGATCTGGACGAGGTAAAGGCAGAGACCGTTCGGCTATCGCACTGGGCGCATATTGCCACCGTCGGTGGCGACGGCAAGCCCGATGTCGTGCCGGTATGGCCGGCATGGGATGGCGACACGCTGTGGATCTTCAGTCACGCCACCAGCGTCAAGGTTCGCAACCTCGCCGCGAACCCCAACGTCGCGCTGCACTGGCAGGTCGACGAGAGCGGCGACGGCGTTGAGCTGTGGGGGACGGCGACCGTCACCACCGACATGGACACCAAGCGGAGGCTCTGGACGGGCGTGTTCACCTACAACCTCGACGACTTCGCACCCGAAGGCCTCGAGTCGCCCGACAACTGCTTCATCGCGGTCCGCCCGGAGCGCGTCTTGGCGCTCAAGCAGTACGGCATCGCCGGCCGCGACACATGGCGGCGAACCTGACCAGCGACCCGTTCACGCGCCGCCGGGTAAGGAGCCTGTCCGCTCCCCGGCCAATCCCAACCCCCGGCTCCTCAGGCCAGCTCAGGCGGCGGTCTGCGCTGTCACATGGACGACCGCCTGCGCCCACCTTGGCGTTGCCACATGGTTGCGGCGCCGACCATAGAGACGAACGAGGTGCCTGGTAGTGGTCGGCGGCGCAGCGGCGCCATACCCGAATGTCGACAGGGCGTGAACCACTGGCGTTGTCGTTCACCCGGGTGAAACGGGTGACCGCCCCGATCCACTGGGGCGAGCGGCGGCCCTCGGTTAGCCGATCGAATGAGGCGGGTGTCGCCTGGACCGCGGGCGATCACTTCATCGCGTACCGCGCGCACCTCGTCGGGATGACCTCTGCGGCGCAGCTCCCAGGCGATCTCGTCCGCCGCCTTCCGATGGTCGAGGATGATGAGAATCTGCTCCTGAACCGGAGGCCCGGAACTATCAACGAGAGCGAAACTCTCCACCGCCGACCGCGGCGGCAGGCTCAACGCGGCCAACTGGGACAAGCGCCACGGGTCACGACTTGCGCCAACGCTGGGGTCCCCTCGCTGCGGTTTCACGATCTTCACCAAACGGCCATCCCGCTGTGGGTGGCGATGGCGCCAGCCTCCTGCAAGTGAGCGCTGGCTGGGCCGCAGCATGGGGCAGATCACCGCGGATCTCTACGGGCACCTGATGAGCACCTCGAGGCCGAGCAGGATGACGCGCCCGACATCTTCGGAGCTGCGGCTAGGCGCGCTCGGCGCCGCGGCGGACCGGACGTGCGAGCAGGGCGAACGCTCCCATCGCGCCGAGGACGTGATCGCCGCGCCGACGACGTCGACGACGTCGACGACGTGCGAGATGGCGTCGTCGTAGCTCACGGGCCGGCCCCCGGGGGGCGACAGCAGCGCCCCGTCGCCGTGTCAGAGCGGCCCATATCGCCCGCTGGTGAGGTTGTGGAGGACACGGACGAGTGCGTGGCCTTCGACGCGCAGGTCGCCTTTGAACGGCATCGCGATCGCGAGCAACAGCGCGAGGTCCAAGGGGATCAGTGCCACGATGCCGGCGATGGCCAGGCCGTGCGCGTGATCGAGGTGCAGCGCGAGCACGATGGCGTTGAGTGTGAGCACGACGCCGCTGAGGAATGCCAGTAGGAACAGCGGTGTGGGGAGGTCGCGGGAGGCGGCGTTGAGTCGCTCGGCGCGGGTCACCGCGATCGCGTCAGCGGCGGTGGTGAGGTCATTGGACACGGACGCGGGCACATTGGGCTCGCCGGCAATGCCACGGACGCGGTACTGCAGCTCACTCATGCGGTCGTGGGTCGCCTCGCAGCCGCCACCATCTGCGAGCGCCGGCCACTCCTCGTTCAGCACGGACCCCAGGTAGGCGGCGAGGTCGCGGCGGATCGCGGCCCCGTCGCAGCCTGGCGACTGGCTGATCCACGCGAGGCGAACGCACGCGTCGGCTTCCATGCCGACGGTGTGCTCAGCCTCGCGGTGCTGACCCCACTCGGTGGTGATCACGAACGCGGTGAGGAACGCGAACAACGCCCCCAGGGCACCCATGAGGGGGCCGGCGATGGTCCCCAGGTCCGCCTGATCCTGGGCGCTGACGACCGTGTCGAGCACCAGGTAAGCCACGGCGGTCCACACCGCGAACCACGCCAGGAACATCCCGAACAGCGCCGCCGACGTTCGTCCCGCGAGCCAGAGCACGAGCCGCCCGAGCCAGGACCCGCTCACCATGCTGAGGGCCGGTGCCCGGCCGCGCACGACCTCGAGTGAGGCGGGCCGTCGCGAAGTTGTCACCATGTGGTCATAGCCCATGTGCCTCAAGGAGGTGCAGCCACACCTCGCTGACGGTCGGGAACGCGGGCACCGCGTGCCACAGCTGTTCGAGCGTGACCTTCCCGGCGATCGCGATTGTTGCCGAGTGCAGCGGCTCCTGCATTCCGGGCCCGGTGAAGGTGGCGCCGACGAGGATGCGCCGCCGCTGCTCGACGACGAGCCGGCTCGTGCCCGACACGGCGTCGCCGAGTGTGTAGGCGCCGGGCACGTCGCCGGCGGGGTACGCGACGGAGCGCGCGTCGAGTCCCGCGTCGCGCGCTTGCTGGTCGGTGTGGCCGACCGCACAGACCTGCGGCTGGAGAAGCACCCACCTGCGCTCGCGATCGACGCCCGTGGCCTTTCGTTCATGGACTCGTCGGAACTGAGGGGATTGCTGGTGGCCCGCGCATCGGCCGGCGGCGCAGGTGTGGGGTTCCCGCATCGACAACCCACCGCCTGAACTCCGACGTGTGGTCGAACGCACGGACTCGCCGCTCTGCTCCTCGACGGGTAACGACCGGCGCCGACGAGGGGCAACCATGGGGCGGGGTCCGACCCAGCACGTTCCTGACCTCAGCGGTCGCCAACCGACTGTCGCCCTTGCTCGGCGCCGGCCCGACCGGAGACCAGGCATGCGTCGATGGCCGGAGGTGGGGGCCGGTGTGCGACGTTTGCGCGGTGGGTGTGGGGAGGGGGCCGTATGGGGAACGACGTCAAGCCTTCGCAGGCCGGGCTGCCGCGCGTTGAGGCGACATACGAGGGTGCCGAGGCCATCATCACGATTGAGGGCGAACTCGACCACCGCACTGCTGAACAGCTCGTGGCCTGCATCTTCGAGGCGCTCAGTATCAAGCCGAGCTCGGTTTCCGTCGACGCCTATGGGGTCGCGTTCACGGATTCCTCTGGCCTGTCGGCCTTGCTCCGAGCTCGCGCTCTGGCCTTCGTTGACCGAGCGGCATTTTCGCATCAAGGACCCGTCGCCCCAGCTTCGACGGGTCGTTGAGGTATTAGGCACCAAGGACTTCCTCTTGCCCGACGAGTGACCCAGGGGAGCCGCGGACGCCCGGTGACGGAGCGTCCTACGGGACGGCCGAGCTCGCGGGGAAGGCGGCTACCCGAACCAGGGCGCTAATCGACCATTAATGCCGTCGGCCAACACTCGGCCTCCGGCGGGTGGCGAGTGCGCGGATGGCGAGCTTCCGTCGAGGCGGCGACGTGGCGGACGGTCGCGTCCACGTAACG
>Ga0299907_10001594_pt1 | contig 13135 bp, 12 predicted proteins | sample RVTome_16_FD_198680 | JGI IMG/M metagenome (GOLD analysis project Ga0299907, IMG submission 198680) | Soil microbial communities from uranium-contaminated site in the Upper Colorado River Basin, Wyoming, United States - RVT152D67 (version 2) ... | reverse complement strand
CTCAGACCCGGCCTCGCAGGAGGCGAACGCCGAGCTCCTCCGGCCGCCGGCCCGGTCCCGCCAGGAGGCGGTGACCCAGTCCCTGGAGGCGGCCCGGGTCATCGGCTCACCCGGTTTCCCCCTCGACGAGGACCAGATCCGGGCCCGGGCGGCGCTGGCCTACGACCGCTGCTTCTATCCCCTGGGCGCCGCCCGGCAGCTGTGCGCCATCATCGCGTCCGGTGACTGGAGGCCGGCCCTGGCCAAGCTGGAGGTGCCGACGCTGGTGATCCACGGCGGCGCCGACCCGCTGGTGCGCCCGTCCTGGGGAAGGGCCACGGCCGACGCCATTCCCGGCGCCGAGCTGCTGATCGTCGACGGGATGGGCCACGACCTGCCCCGGGGCGCCTGGGACACCCTGGTCGAAGCCATCGTGGCGAATATCGCCAAAGCAGCCTGATGGAGGCTTTTGGCGATCTCTCGGCAGGATTGTGCCTTTGCTCCGCCGAATAGCCGGTGCATGAACCTGAGGCCAGAAGACATCAGGTCGAAGGAGTTCCCCCTTCGACGACAGGGTTATGACATCGATCTCGTCAACGAGTTCCTGAGGGAGCTCAGCGACACCCTCCAGGCCAGGGCGGAGGCGACGGCCGCCGAGAACGTGTTCCTCCAGGTCGACGGCGGCTTCAAGAGCCTGATGCAGATGGCGTCGGAGACGGCCGACCGCATCCAGTCCGAGGCCGAGGCCGAGGTCCAGCGGGTACGGGCCGAGGTGGAGGCCGAGATCGACAACGCCCGGGCCGCCGCCGCCCGCCTGCGCCAGGAGGCCGAGATGGTCACCCGCGCCGCGCAGGTGGAGGCGGAGGAGACGCTCGAGCAGGCCCGCCGGGAGGCGCAGGCCCGCCGGACGGCGGCCGATGCCGAAGCGGCCCAGATCGTCAACGAGGCCCGCAACGACGCCATCCACATCGTCAACGGTGCCCAGGAACGCGTCGATCACCTGCGGGTCATCGAGGGTTCGGTGCTCGACTGCCTGTCCAAGGCCGGCACCTTTGTGGAGCAGGCCAAGAACTGGCTGGGGGCCGACGAGGACTCGGGGCGGCGTGACGCGGCCACGGTCGACCTGGCCGAGGACTACGACGACTCCACGTCGCACCACGCCACGGGCAACGGCAACGGTTCCCGCGGCCGCCCGGCGCGTCCCGAGTGGGCCCCGCCGTGGTGGTCCACACCCGAGAACGAGTCGCGAACGTCGGCGGCGCCCGGCAACGGTCACCACACCAACGGCGAGAGCCACCCCGAGCAGTAACCGACCGCCGAAGCCGCGGTCGACGGCGGCTCCCCGTTCCACCACACCGCTCAGCAGTGGTTCGCAGTGGCCGTGGAGTGGACCCGCCGTATCGTCGGCGCCGGCGGGCCCTGCCGGGCCCAGTCCGGCTAGGAGTTCCCCCCCGCCTGTGGAGGCGGCAGACTGGCAGCCGTGCCCGAGCGTCGACGGCCCGTGATCCGGTCCCTGGTCCGCAGCCGCCGTCGGTCCGCGTCCGGGGACTTCGGCCCCCTGGCGGTTCCGACCGACGGGCGGACGGACGGCGAGGGTTCCAGCATCGTCGACAGTGCCGTCTACGTCGACGGGGACCGGGTGGCGTCGCCGGCCTCGCTGGCCGAGACCTTCGAGGTCCTCCACGGTCAGCCGGAGGGTATGGCGTGGATCGGCCTGTACCGCCCCGACGCCCGCGAGGTGGCCTCGTTGGCGGAGGAGTTCCAGCTGCATGAGCTGGCCGTCGAGGACGCCATCGTCGCCCACCAGCGGCCCAAGCTCGAGCGCTATGGAGACACCCTCTTCGTCGTGCTGCGGCCGGCGCGGTACGTGGACGAGATCGAGGAGGTCGAGTTCGGCGAGGTGCACGTCTTCGTCGGCCCCGACTTCGTACTCACCGTCCGTCACAGCGAAGCTCCCGACCTCGGCGCCGTCCGGCACCGGCTGGAGAGCGATCCCGAGCTGTTGCGCCGCGGACCCGAGGCGGTGCTCTACGCCATCATGGACAAGGTCGTCGACGGCTACCTCCCGGTGGTGGCCGGCCTCGAGAACGACATCGACGAGATCGAGATCGAGGTGTTCAGCGGCGACCCCAGGGTGTCCCGCCGCATCTACGAGCTCTCCCGGGAGGTGACCGACTTCCGGCGCGCCACCCTGCCGCTCTCCGCGATGCTGGCCGCCCTCTCTGCCGGGTTCGCCAAGTACGGCGTGGACGAGGAGCTGCGGCGGTACCTGCGGGACGTCGAGGATCACGTCACCCACGTCGTGGAGCGGGTGGACGAGTTCCGTTTCCTGCTGCGCGACATGCTCGCCGTCAATGCCACGCTCGTCGCCCAGCAGCAGAACGAGGAGATGAAGAGCCTCACCGAGGCGAGCAACGCCCAGAACGAGGAGGTCAAGAAGATCTCCGCCTGGGCCGCCATCCTCTTCGCCCCGACGCTCGTCGGCACCATCTACGGCATGAACTTCCAGCACATGCCCGAACTGGGCTGGGCTCACGGCTACCCGCTCGCGCTCCTCTTCATGGCCCTTGTCTGCGGCACGCTCTACGCCCTGTTCAAGCGCCGCGACTGGCTGTGACTTCCTCGGGAGGGCCGCCGCGGCCGTTGATGGCCATGGCCGACGGGCCCGGCGCGCCGGGGACGGACCCGACCGTGATCGCCGGCCTGGTGGGCTTGGACGAGCCCGACCTGCTCCTCGGCTGGACGGTCGAGGACCTGCCCTGGTTGGACGCCTTGCCGGCCGGACGGGCCTGGAGCGTCGGCGCCGGCTACCGGCTGGACAAGGCGGTGGCATCGGGGACCGTCCGCTACCTGCCCGTCCCGCTGTCGGGCGTGCCCCGCCTGGTGGCCGGACCCTTCCGCCCGGAGGTGGCGGTGGTGTCGGGCCGGCCCGCGGGCCGCGGGTTCGTGTTCGGGCCCAGCGTCGGATGGGCGCATGCCGCCGCCCGCCACGCCCGCCGGGTCATCATCGAGGTGCAGCCCGAAGCCCCGCCCTACGACGCCCCGGCCATCCCCGGCGAGGTCGTGGCCATCATCGAGGCGTCGACGCCGCCCACAGCCGGCCGGGGCCGGCCGCCCACGCCCGTCGAGCTCGTGATCGGGGCGGCGGCCGCCGCGCTGGTGCCATCCCGGGCCACCATCCAGTACGGGGCCGGGGCCGTCTGCGAGGCGGTCGTCATCGGGCTGGACGTCCCCGTGCAGGTGCGCTCCGGTCTGGCCAGCGACGCTCTGGTCGACCTCGACCGGCGGGGGTTGCTGGCCGGGCGGGCCGAGGCGGCGTACGCCTGGGGCGGCGACGACCTGACCGCCCTCTCCGCCGGCGGCAAGCTCCGGCTGGTGCCGGTGGAGGTGAGCCACGACGTCGGCCGCCTGGCCGGGGTGGAGCGTTTCGTGGCCGTGAACACCGCCGTGCAGGTGGGACTCGACGGGGCGGTCAACGTGGAGCAGGTCGGCGGCCGCCGCGTGGCCGGGATCGGTGGCCATCCGGACTTCTGCGCCGCCGCCGTGCGGTCCAAGGGAGGCCTGTCCATCATCGTCCTGCCCGCCACCCGCCGGGGTGTGTCCACCATCGTGCCCCACGTGGAGGTGGTCTCCACGCCCCGTACCGACGTCGACGTGGTCGTCACCGAGCACGGTGTGGCCGACCTGCGGGGCCTGGACGAGGTCGCCCGCCGCCAGTGCCTGGCGGCCGTGGCCGCCCCCGAGCATCGGGACGCACTCGACGCCTCGTAGAGTCAACGGGCGCGACAGGAGGCGGTGAGCATGAGGCTGGAAGGCAAGGTGGCCATCGTCACCGGGGCGGGCCAGGGGATCGGACTGGCCTACGCCGAACGGTTCGTGTCCGAGGGCGCCAAGGTCGTGGTGGCCGAGATCGACCCGGATCGGGGGGCCTCGGCCATCGCCCGGCTGGGGACGGAAGAGGCCGTGCTGGTCCGTACCGACATCACCGACGAGGATTCGGCCCAGGAGTGCGTCGACCAGGCGGTGGCCCGCTTCGGGACCGTCGACATCCTTCTCAACAACGCCGCCCTGTACCACGACATCGACAACGCCGACTCCAGCTACAAGTACCTCCGTCACGTCTTCGACGTGAACCTGCACGGTCAGTGGGTGATGGCCCGGGCGGCGGCGCCGGTCATGGTGGCCCAGCACTGGGGCCGGATCATCAACCAGGCCTCCGTGGCCGCCTACCTCTACGACGCCCCCGTGCGGGCCGAGTTCGAGGAGGTGAAGGCCTTCGCCTACGGCCAGACCAAGTGGGGGGTGGTGGGCCTGACGAAGTTCCTGGCCGGCCAGCTGGGCCAGTACAACGTTCTGGTCAACTGCATCGCCCCGGGGGTCACCATGACGGAGGCGACCAGGAAGGTCATCCCCCAGAAGGTGCAGGACCGCCTGGCCTCGGGCAGCGCCATGAAGAAGGCGCTGGAACCCGAGGACCTCACCGGCGTGGCCGTCTTCTTCGCCAGCGAGGACTCCCGCATGGTCACCGGCCAGGTGCTCTGCGTCGACGGCGGTCTGTGCATGCCGGCCTGAGCGAGAGGAGGTCGGGTGCGCACCCCCATCTGTGACCAGCTCGGGATCGAGTTTCCCATCGTGGCCTTCAGTCACTGCCGGGACGTGGTGGCCGCCGTATCCAAGGCCGGCGGGTTCGGGGTCCTGGGGGCCACCACCCACACCCCCGAGCAGCTCGACGTCGAGTTGCGCTGGATCGACGAAGCCGTCGAGGGCAAGCCCTACGGAGTTGACGTGCTGGTTCCTCAGAAGCTGTCCGGGATGGGGGAACCGGCCGGTGCCCTGGGTGACCTCATCCCCGAAGAGCACCGCCAGTTCGTCGACCGGCTGCTGGTGGAACATGGCATCGAGCCATCGGAATCCACCGGCGACGAGCCGGCCTGGGACGTCACCATCGGCCTGTCAGCCGGTGGTGCCCTGCGCCTCATCGAGGTGTCCCTGGCCCACCCGGTGCGCCTCGTGGCCAACGCCCTCGGTCCCCCGCCGCCCGAGATGGTCGACATGGCCCATGACCGGGACGTCCTGGTGGCCGCCCTGGTGGGCAAGCGCGAGCACGCCGAGCGCCAGCAGGCGGCCGGCGTCGACATCGTCGTGGCTCAGGGCTACGAGGCCGGGGGCCACACCGGCGAGGTCGCCACCATGGTGCTGGTGCCCGAGATCGTCGACACCGTGGCGCCCCTCCCGGTGCTGGCCGCCGGCGGGATCGCCGGCGGCCGCCAGATGGCGGCGGCCATGGCGCTCGGAGCCCAGGGTGTGTGGACGGGCTCCGTGTGGCTGACCACCAAGGAGGCCGAGACCCATCCCGTGGTGATGGAGAAGTTCCTGGCCGCCGGCTCCAGCGACACCGTGCGTTCCCGATCACTGACGGGCAAGCCGGCCCGCCAGCTGCGCAGCGCCTGGACCGACGCCTGGGACGGGCCCGGCTCGCCCGGGCCGCTCCCCATGCCCCTCCAGCCCCTGCTGGTGGAAGCGGCCCGCCGGCGCATCAGCCGGGCGGCGACGGCGGGCTCCCCCGGCGCCCAGCGGCTCATCAACTACTTCGTGGGCCAGGTGGTGGGCTCCCTGCAGACGGTCAAGCCCGCCCGTCAGGTCGTCTACGAGATGGTCGAGGAGTATGTCGGTACCGTCACCCGGCTCTCGGGCGGTCTCGAGACCTGATGGCCGGCCTTGTGGAGAGGTCAGGGCATCGAGGATGATCTCTGCCCCGGGCCACCACAGAGGGAGATGCCGCCATGTTCAAGGACGCGTTGGGCAAGCTGACCCAGGGTAAGGACCTCACCGAGGCTGAGCTGACCGAGTTCGTCGAGGGGATGCGGGACGACGATGTCACCGACGTCCAGATCGCCGGATTGCTCGTCGCCCTGCTCATGAAGGGCCCCACCGTCGACGAGGTGGCGGCCATCGCCCGGGCCATGCGGGCCAACTGCGTCCAGATCACCCCCCAGGTGGACGGGAACCTGACCGACATGTGCGGGACGGGCGGCGGGATGACCACCCTCAACGTCAGCACGGCCAACGCCATCCTGACCGCCGCCGCCGGCGTCCCCGTGGCCAAGCACGGCAGCCGCTCCATCTCCGCCTCCTCGGGCAGCGCCGACGCTCTGGAGGCCCTCGGCGTGGTGGCCGAGCTCACCCCCGACCAGGGCCGCCGTCTGATCGAGCAGGTCGGGATCAGCTTCCTCTACGCCCCCAACTTCCATCCGATCATGCTCAAGGTGTTCTTCCCCGAACTGGCGCTCGGGATCAAGACCATCTTCTTCACCATCATCGGGCCGCTCATCAACCCGGCCGGGGCCCCGCACCACATGATGGGGGTCTACAAGCCCGAGCTGGTGCCCATGGTGGGTGAGGCGGTCGCCCAGCTCGACATGAAGCACGTGGTGGTGGCCCACGGCACCGACGACGGGGGCAACCAGGCCGGCCTCGACGAGATCTCCATCCTGGGCCCGACGGACATCGCCGAGGTCACCGGCACCAAGGTGGAGCGCTACCAGATCACCCCGGAGGACTTCGGCCTGAAGCGGGCCACCTTCGAGGACATCAAGGGCGGGGACCCGGCCTACAACGCCACCGTCATCCGCGACATCTTCGAAGGAAAGGACCAGGGGCCCCGGCGCGACTTCCTCCTGCTCAACAACGCCTTCACCCTCTACGTGGCCGGGGCGGCCAAGAGCCCTGAGGAGGGCCTCCGCCTGGCCGGGGAGAACCTCGATTCGGGTGCCGCCAGCCGCAAGCTGGCCGAGTTCGCCGAGGCTTCGCAGGCCATCGCCTCACCTTCGTGAGCCAGACAGGCCAGCGGCGGGGGCCAGGGCCCCGCAGCCTGGCGGCGTCGATCCGGCTCCGGCAGCACGAGCATCTGATGCCCGTGCTGTCGGAGATCAAGGTCCGTTCGCCGAAGGACGGGGACCTCCTGCGGGGGCGGACTCCCGAAGCCCTGGCCGGCACGATGGCCGCCTGTCCCATCGCCGGGCTGTCCGTGGTCACCGAGACAGAAGACTTCGGCGGTGACCTCGACATCGTCCGGCGGGTCCGGTCGGTGATGCCCTTCCCCATCCTGCGCAAGGACTTCCTGAGCACCGAGGAGGACCTGGACGAGACCGTCGAAGCGGGTGCCGACGCCGTGCTGCTCACCGTGTGCATGCAGGACGACGAGCCCCTGGCCCGGCTCCACGCCGCCGCCCGGGAGCGGGGCCTGGAGACGCTGGTCGAAGTGCACGACGAGGACGACCTCCGCCGGGTCCGGGCCCTGGGGTTGCGGCCCGACGTGCTCGGCATCAACAACCGGGACATCCTCGTGAGGGAGGTCGACGACGGCGACGTGACCGTCACCGAGCGGCTGGCGGGGGGGTTCCCGGCGGGCACGATCCTCCTGTCGGAGAGTGCCATCGCCGGACCGGACGACGCCGTCCGGGCCCGGGCGGCGGGGGCCGACGCCGTGCTGGTGGGCACGTCGATCCTCCAGGCGCCCGATCCCGGCGCCGCCATCCGGGCTCTCGTCGGCGTCGGCTGGCCCTGACGAGGTGAGCGTGGTGCGGGTCAAGATCTGCGGGATCACCGACCTCGGCGACGCCCAGATGTGTGTCGAGGAAGGAGCCGACGCGCTCGGGTTCGTCGTCGAACATCCCCAGGCCAACCCCTGGAATCTGAACCGCGTCCAGGCCGCCGAGCTGATGCGGCCCATCCCTCCCTTCGTCACCCGGGTCGCCGTGGTGGGCGGCGACGCGTCGTGGATCCTGGGGATCGCGGAGGCGACGACACCCCACGCCCTCCAGCTCCATCGGGACGAGCCGGAGGAGGTCGTGGCCGAGGTCGCCCGCCACCTCGAGGGCAGCGGCATCAGGATCATCAAGGCCCTGCGGATCGACCCGTCAGCCGACCTGCCGGTCTCCCACTGGGTGGAGCTGGCCCGGCGCTTCGTGGGCGCCGGGGCCGACGCCATCCTCGTCGACTCGGTCACCGCCGACCGCCCCGCGGGCACCGGACGGGCGGTGGCCATCGACAAGGCCCGCGCCGTGGTGGAATCCCACGCCCGCCCCTCCGTCCTGGCCGGCGGGCTCACCCCGGAGAACGTGGCTTCCGTCATCGGGGCCGTGATGCCCTTCGCCGTCGACGTCATCAGCTCCGTCGAGGACGCCGGCCACCGCAAGGTGCGCGAGCGGGTCCGGGCCTTCATCCACGCGGCAAAGATGGCCCCATGACCTCGGACGCGGACCCCCTCCTCGGGGTCACCCCGAGCCCCGGGCCGGTGGCGGCCATCGACATCGGCACCAACAGCTTCCATCTCGTCGTGGCCCGGCCCGCGGAGCACAACCGCTTCGAGATCCTCGACCGGGAGAAGGAGGTCGTCCGGCTCGGCTCCGGTTCGGGTGACATGAAGCGGCTCGAACCGGAGGCGATCGGACGGGGCGTCGCCGCCCTGGCCCGCTTCCGGCGGATCGCCGACTCGTTCGGGGCCGAGATCCACGCCGTGGCCACCAGCGCGGTGCGGGAAGCGGAGAACCGCACCGACTTCCTCGACGCTGTCCTGACGGAAGCCGGCGTGGCGGTGGAGGTCATCTCCGGGGCGGAGGAGGCCCGGCTCATCCACCTGGGTGTTCTCCAGGCGGTCCCCCTGTCCGACAAGCAGGTCCTGGTCATCGACATCGGCGGCGGGAGCACCGAGTTCGTGGTGGCCCGGAACGGCGACGTGTTCGACGCCCGGAGCCTCAAGGTCGGGGCCATCCGGATCACCGACCGGTTCTTCCGCAAGGAGCCGGTGAAGAAGAAGGCCATCAGTGACGCCCGCGCCTTCCTCCGCAGCTTCCTGGCGCCGGTGCGGCGCATGGTCGCCGCCCATGGCGGCTTCGAAGTGGCTGTGGGCAGCTCGGGCACCATCCTGAACGTCGCCGAGATGGCCGGCGCCCGTCGGGGGGACGAGCGACGCCGCCAGCGCGGGAACGCCACCTTCACCGCCGGCGAGCTCGGCGAGGTCCTCGACGACCTCGCCTCCCACCCCCGGGCCCGGGATCGGGAGTCGGTGCCGGGACTCGACCCGCGCCGGGCCGACATCATCCTGGGCGGGGTCCTGCTGCTGGAGGAGATCTTCGAGGGTCTCGGCATCGAGGAGATGGTGGTGTCCGACTTCGCCCTCCGCGAGGGCGTGCTGTTCGACGTCCTCCGCCGGCGCCAGATGGAGACGCCAGGCCACCTCCGGGACCTCCGCTTCGAGAGCGTGCAGCACCTCGCCGCCCTGACGCCCGACGAGAAGCCCCACTGCGAGCGCATCGCCGCCCTGGCCCTGCAGCTCTTTGCGGAGACCCGGCACCTCCATGGCCTGCCCGAGGAGAGCCGGGAGTGGCTGGAGGCGGCGGCCCTGTTGTGCAACGTCGGGCTCGTCATCAGCCACGACCGTCATCACCTGCACAGCTACTACGTCATCCGGAACACCGAGCTGCTCACCGGCTTCACGGACCACGAGATCGAGATGATGGCCCTGGTGGCCCGGTACCACCGCAAGTCCGCCCCCAAGGCCCGCCATCCCGAGTACGCCCGGCTGGGGGAGACCGACCAGTACGTGGTCCGGGTGCTGGGGGGCCTGTTGCGGGTGGCTGCCGGTCTCGACCGGACGCGCTCCCGGGCGGTCACCGGCGTACGGGCCAAGGGAGGTGGGGACGGCGCCCCCCTCCGCCTCGTGGTCGAGACCGAGCCCGACGCCGACGCCGAGCTCGAGCTCTACTCGGCCCGGAGCCGCCAGGACCTCCTGGCCGAAGCCCTCGGCGTCGAGGTCCGCATCGAAGCCAAGAAGCGACGAGCCCGAAGGGAGACGAATCCCGGACCGACGGATTAGGGACGCCGGCGGCGCCCCACGTCACGCTCGTGGAGGAGCGCCCCGGGCCGGTGTACCGGCGGCTTCCACCGGATGCTCGGGATGTTCGGTGCGGTCGAGGGCGGCGAACTCCTCACGCAGTGCGGCGAGGCGGTCTTCGTCCCCGGGGTACGTATAGGTCGCTCGGGCCAGGACGGCGCCGTCGTCGAGTCGGACGCCCCGGTCACGCAGAAAACCGGCGATGCCGGTGGCCAGCCGATCGACGAAGACCTTGGCCCCTTCAGGGCCGGTCTCGGGGCAGACGACGGCAAACCGGTGCTTTTCGCCGTCCCGGGCGTGGACGGGCCGGTCCACGGTCCGGGCCGCCTCACGGAGCTGGAGCCCGAGCTGTCTCAGCACCGACGAGCGTTGACGGCGACCCAGACCGTCCAGGGCCGCGGCGGGGATGTCGACGACGGCCACGGAGAACAGCGTCTGGTAGCGAGCGGCCCGGGCCATCTCCAGGTCGGTGTCCTGGACGAAGAACCGGGCGTTGTGAAGTCCGGTCTGATCGTCGATCACGTCGTAGACGTCGAGCTTCTCCAGGCTGCCTTCGAGCTGACGGGTTGCCCAGCCGCCCAGGGCACCGAAGGCGATGTAGCCGATCCCGCGGCCGACGATCAGGTTCACGAACCTCTCGGCTCCGACCGCGTCCATGGCCGGGTTGCGCAGGGCCGCATAGGCGATGGCGGCGCCGATTCCGGCAAGGATCCCGCCGGGGAGGCCCCAGAACACGAAGGCCAGGAAGACCGGGATGAACAGCATGGCGGCGAACACCTCAACCGTGTCGACCCGGCGCACGAACATCACGGCGACGACGAGGAGGAGCACGCCGAGGCCCAGAACGAGGACCAGACGCCGGCTGGCGGGATAGCTCATGACCACGATCGTAAGCACAACCGTCCCACGGGAGCGACAATGGTGGGATGCCCGCCAGCCTCCGGTCGAAGATCGCTCTCGTCGTACTGCTCGGCGCCTTCCTGATCCCGGTCGGCACCTCCTCGTTGCGCGGTCTCACGCACATCCTGACCTGCTCCGATCCGGAGGAGGTGCCCTTCACGCTGGTCAACCCCGAGCAGGGCGACCCCGTCATCGCCAGTTCCGCCACCGCCACCCGGGGCGACCCCCGGGGAGTGTGCGGGGGTCTGGTGCTCGACCTGGGTGCCCAGCCGGCAGGCCCGGGCAAGGTGGCGCTCGACCTGACCATCGCCAACGAGACGAATGACGACTGGCACGGCACGGTGAAGCTGAAGGTGGGAGGCACCACGGTGCCGGTCGACATCGGGGCCATCAAGGGGAAGGCCTCGCAAGTCGACACGGTGGAGGTGAGGGTGAAGCCGGGGTCCCTCGAGGTGAATGCATCTCTGTTGGTGGGCCCCTAGGGCCTCCACTCTGGGCAGCGCGCCCGGAGGGATTCGAACCCCCGACCCGCAGATTAGAAGTCTGCCGCTCTATCCAACTGAGCTACGGGCGCACGATTCGCCCGCCGGCGATCGCCATTCCCAGTCTACCGGCGGGTGCCTATGTCCCCTCTGCGCCGTCGCCGTGGGCCAGACTGTGAGCGTGCGGATCTCGGTCAAGGTGGATTACGCCGTGCGGGCCATGGCCCAGCTGGCGTCGGAGGACGCCTCCGATCCGGTCAAGGCGGAAACCATCTCCAAGGCCCAGGACATCCCGCTCAAGTTCCTCCTCGGAATCCTCTCCGACCTCAAGCGGGCCCGGCTGCTGCGCAGCCAGCGGGGGGCGGAGGGCGGCTACTGGCTGGCCCGCCCGGCCGCCGAGATCTCCCTGGCCGACGTCATCCGGGCCATCGACGGCCCATTGGCCAACGTGCACGACTCGAGCCTGGCCTCGCTCACCTACCAGGGCCCGGCGGAGTCGTTGCGGGAGGTGTGGATGGCGGTGCGTACCAGCCTGCGCTCCGTCCTCGAGGTGGTGAGCCTGGCCGACCTGGCGTCCGGGACGCTGCCCGACCGGGTCCGGAACCTCGCCGCCGAATACGAGGCTGACGTCCGCACCTATTGATCCGCACGTATCAAGTGGGCCCTCCCGGGCCGGGCGACGGCGGGGCCGTGTAGCTTCGACCGGCGATGGAAGGGGCCGCACCCAGCGCCGTCAACACCACCGGACGGGCCGGCGCGCTGGTCGGACGCCCGGTGGAGGCCGGTGCCGTGCCCACGGCCGCCGACCGCCACTGGGCCGCCTCCGTCCTCCACGACCTGGTGGTCTGGGGCCTCGACGTCGGCGTTCCCGACGCCGCCCTGCGGCCCATCGAGGTGCGCCTGGCCCAGGTGGCCGTCGAGCTGGCGCCCGACGATCCCGTGCTTGGTGCCCTGCTCGACTGGTGGGTGGCCGCGGTGGTCGGGTTGCGCCCCGCCCAGCTGTGGTACGTGCATCCCTTGCCGGACGAACTGGCCGCCGCCATCCTCCCCGGCGGCTGGCCGCCCAACCTGGGGTCGGAGGTGAAGCAGCGCCGCTTCGCCGACGACACCGCCCGCCTCGTCCACCTGGCCTCCACCGTGCCCGTCCTGTCCCAGGTGGCCAAGGCGCAGGCCGTCGTCCGCGACCTCAATGCCGAGCTCAAAGGAGTCGTCGCCGCCCTCCAGTCGGGCACGGCCCCCGACGCCGGGACGGTCGCCCCGCTGGCGGAACGAGCCGAAGCCCTGCTGCGCGCCTCGGGAGTGGTGGAGGGCACGCCGCTGTACACCAAGGTGCGCCGGGAGTTGGAGGAGCGGGTCGACCTGGCCACCGACCTGGCCGCCCGGGCCCGGGACCTGGGTCCCGTCATCGAGCCGCTGCCGGCGGCCAGGGTCAAGGCCCTGTCCCGCCAGGCCGTCACCGGCGACCCGGTCCTGGCCGGCCGGGTCCTCGCCGCCCTCGGTGGGCCGCCGCCCCGCCCCGACCCGGCCGGGCTCGCCGTCGCCCTGGCCGAGGTCATGGCCCCGTTGCCCGAGGAGCACCGGTTCTTCGCCCACCGCCTCCTCGGCGGCGTGGCCGGGCCGGTGGCCGACGCCGCCGGCGACAAGGAGCTGGCCGCGGTGGTGGAGGACGGACGCCGGGCCGAGGCAGAGGTGCTCGACACCCTGGCCGGAGTGGCACCCCACGCCACCGGCGACGCGGCCGACGTCTCCGATCTCGTCCGCCTGGCCCTCGACGCCGGGGAGCTGACCGAGGCCCGGGCCTGGCTGTCCGACCTGTCGACCTCGGTGGAAGGGGAGAAGACTCGGCGGGAGGCGGCCACGGTGCTCGACCGGGCCGCCA
>Ga0299907_10001593_pt1 | contig 13137 bp, 6 predicted proteins | sample RVTome_16_FD_198680 | JGI IMG/M metagenome (GOLD analysis project Ga0299907, IMG submission 198680) | Soil microbial communities from uranium-contaminated site in the Upper Colorado River Basin, Wyoming, United States - RVT152D67 (version 2) ... | reverse complement strand
TCCCAGATCGGAGAAGACAAACCCGGGCTGGCCCGCCAGCGCACCGGCCACCAGGTCGGAGCAGTAGATCTGGCCCGGGCGGGCCCGCTCACACAGGCGCCGGGCCACCATGACGTGGGTCCCGAAATAGTCGGCCGAGTCCCGCAGGGGTTCGCCGGAGTTGAGGCCCACCCGGATGGGCAGACGCTCCCCCTGAACCGGCTGGGCACTGGCCTGCTGCACGGCGATGGCGGCCTTGAGTGCGTCCGAGGCCGACGGGAAGGACACCATCAGCCCCCCGCCCAGCCACTTCACCTCGTTGCCGCCGTGGGCGGCGGCCGCATCGGCCAGGAGGTCGTGGTGCGCCCGGGACAGGCCCTGGGTCTCGTCGTCGCCGCTCTCGGGGTCGACGTCGGCCAGGTCGCTGAACAGGATGGTCACGAGGCCCACCTGAGCGTTCATGTCTGCTCCTTCTTCCACACGATCTCGTGGACCCGGCGGAGCCCGGAAATCCCCTTGAGCTCCACGTCCCGGGCGGGACCGAAGTCGACTTCGCCCGAGCTCTCGAGCAAATCCTTGAGCAGCCCGGACACCAGGATCTGGTCGCCCGCAGCGACGGAGGCGATCCGGGCGGCGAGGGCCACGTTCGTCCCGAAGAAGTCCTCGGCTTCCTTCACCACTTCTCCGGTGTGGAGCCCGATGCGGACATGCACCGCCTCCTCGGGGTGTGCCTCCGCATAGTCGACCAAGGCCCTCTGTATCCCCACCGCGCACAGAGCAGCTCGGCGGGCGCTGCCGAAGGCGATCATAAACCCGTCACCCTGGCTCTTCACCTCGAACCCGCGCTGGGCGGCCACCTCCCGGCGCACGATCCGGTTGTGGGCCCGCAGGACTTCGAGCCAGCGCCGGTCGCCGAGGCGTTCGTTGGCCGAGGTGGAGCCCTCGATGTCGGAGAAGAGGATGGTCACCGTCCCCTCGGGAGAGGCGTGGAAGGAGAGGTCGGGGCGCTCCATGTTCACGGCCGCTTCCACCAGGTCGATGGAGGTCGTCACCGTGGCCCCGCTGATGCCCTGGACCACCAGCTTGTCGGCCACCACCCTTTCGACCCAAATCGAACCGGCGCCGACCCGCCGGTAGATCTCCAGCGCCTCGCCCAGCTTCTCCTGCGCCCCGGCCCGGTCTCCGGCCTGGCGGCGGGCCTGGCCCCAGCGGTGCAACGCCTCCGCCTCATCCCACACCAGTCCCAACCGCCGGAAGATCTGGCTGGCGTCGGCGAAGGGGCCTTCGGCGGAGGCTGGTTCCTCTTCCGCCACCAGGATGGCGGCCCGGGCCAGCTCCACCCGTCCGGCCACCCCCCGCCAGTCCTCGCCGCCGGCGAGCATTTCCTCGGCGTGGCTGAGATGGCGGCGAGCGTCTTCGGGCCGGCCGGCGTCGGCCAGGGTCAGGGCCAGCTCGGCCCGCACGGGAAGCTCGTGGAGGACACTCCCACCGTCGACGGCGATCTGAAGGGAATGACTGAGCTGGGTCTCGGCGGCCTCGGTATCTCCTTCCAAGCGGTTGAGGATCCCCAGCCAGTGACTGGCTGCCCAGTCGTAGAGGCGGTTCCCCCGGCGGCGGTCGTCCTCCTGCTGGTCGGCCCACAGCTCGGCCGCTACCTCGAAGGACCCTTCGAAGAAGGCGAGGAAAGGGCCGGTGTGCTTGACCAGGCCCGCCTCTTCTGCCAGTTGCCGGGCCTCGCCCAGGTCCCCGGCCAGGGCGTGGGCCCGGGCCAGCTCACCCTGGAGCGTCCGGAGAGGATCGCGTGCCTCGGTGATCCGCGGGGTGGCGAGCTCGCGCCGGCACCAGGTCACGGCCGTGCGGGGGTCCCGTAGATCGAGGGCCAGGTCGGCGGCGATCCAGCTGGCCGTGAACGCCGGCATCAGGTGCTCGGCCCGGTCAGCCGCCTCCCAGGCCTTTTCGAGTCCCCGGAAGCCGTCCTCCAGGCGCCCGGTGCAGAGAACATGGTGGCCTCGCAGGGCGATGGCGTTGCGGGCCAGGCCGTCGTTCCCCCGCCGGTCGGCGATCTCCAGGGCCTGTTCGACCTGGGCCAGGCCCTCTTCGGTCCGCATGCCCCACAGGGCGGTGGCCGCCAGCCCGAACACGACGAAGCCCAGCGCCGACCGGGCCGGGCCCCGGGTCAGGATGGCTGCCGCCGCCCGGTAGTGGTCGAGCGCCCGGGGGATGTCCATGGTGGCCGGGAAGGTGGCCAGGTTCCGGCCGAGACGGGTGTGCATCGCGGCCACCTTCCGCTCCTGACCCAGGTCCTCGTAGAGCCGGAGGGCTTGTTCCAGATAACCCACGCTGCCGTCGGGGTCCCGGCCGGTGGTGAACTGGAGGTCCCCCACCCGCCCGAGCAGCGCCGCCCGCCCCTCCGCATCACCCGTGGCGTCGAGCAGTTCGAGGACCCCCTCCCAGTGCTTGACGGCCGCGTCGTAGGAGAAGGCCGCCAGGGCGGCGTCCCCGGCGGCGACGCCGCAGTCGATTGCCCGGCGGATCTCGGTCGGGCCGGCGTGACGGTAGTGGTGGGCGAGGGCGTCGAGGTGGGGCGCGAGGTGGCTGGCGTGCAGGGCCTCGATGGCCTCGGCCGCACTCCGGTGCAGGCGCTGGCGCCGGGGCACGCTCAGCTGCTCGTAGAGGGTCTGGCGGAGGACGGGCTGGGCGAAGGCGTAAGCGGCCCGACCCTGGTTGCCCGCCACCTCGGAGATGAGTCGGGCGCCGACCGCCTCCTCGATCGACTCCAGGAGAAGGTCCTCGTCGAGACCACCCATGCGACCCAGGACCGCCACGTCGAACTCCCTCCCGAGCACCGCCGCCCGGGCCAGGACATCCTTCGTCTCCGCTGACAGGCCGGAGAACCGCCGGCTGACCACCTCCTGGATCCCCTGGGGGATCTTGAGCCCGTCGACCGAGCGGAGGTCGATCGTCCACCTCCCCGCCTCCCAGTAGGCCCCGCCGGTTTCCAGGAGGTGGCGCACGACCTCCTCCAGGTAGAACGGGTTGCCCTCCGTCTCCCGGAACATCGCCTGGGCGAGAGCCTCCTCGGACTTGTCCAGGCGGCGCTCGGCGAGCGCCTCCAGGAGCTCGTGGACCTCGGCCGGCGAGAGCCCGCCGAGGGTGAGGTGCTCGAAGCCCCGTTCGCGCCGCAGGTCACCCAGCGCATCGGTGAGGGGGTGCCCTCGTGTCACCTCGACCTCCCGGTAGGTGCCGATGACCAGAAGGCGGCTTTCGGGCAGGCGCCGGGCCAGGTGGCACAGGAGCCGCAGCGAGGGGGCGTCCGCCCATTGCAGGTCGTCGAGCACCAGGACCAGCGGATGGGCAGCGGCGGCGTTGAGCAGGAAGCCGGTCACGCTCTCCAGAAGCCGGTAGCGCGCCTCGTCGCCCCCGGACCGGGAAGGCTCGGGCAGGTCGGGGAGGCGCTGGCGGATCTCGGAGACCAGGCTGGCCACATCCGAGGCCCCGTCGCCCAGCTCCTTTCGGAGGTCGTCGGGAGGCTCGCGCATCACATAGGTCCGGATCGCCTCGGCGAAGGGCAGGTGGGGGAGCACGGGTTCCACCTCGTAGCATCGACCCTCGAGCACCTGGGCACCCCGCAGCCGGGCGTAGACCCCGGCTTCGGCGGCGAGACGGCTCTTGCCGACGCCCGGATCACCCGCCACCATGACCAGGCTGCCCCGCCCCTCGAGCGTGGCTTCGAGCGCCGTCTTGAGGACCCCCAGCTCCTCGTTCCGGCCCACGAAGCGGCCATGGCGGGCGATGCGGGCCTGGCGCCGGCCCGGGGGAAGCGGCGCGGCGCTCGACATCTCCAACGTGGGCTCTGACGGGCTGGCGGCGATCTCCTCCAGGCGGCGCCGAACCCCGGCGGCGCTGGCCGGGCGTTCATCGGCGTTCTTGGCCAGCAACTCGAGGACGAGAGTGCCGAGCGGACGGGGGACCTCGGGGTTGTGCCACCAGGGGGCCATCGGCTGGGTGTTGAGATGCTGGGAGATGATCGAGACGGCATCGCCTCCGACGAAGGGAGGCCGTCCGGTCAGGAGTTCGTAGAGGAGGGCGCCGAGCGAATACAGGTCGGCACCGGTGCCGACCTCGCCCCCCAGGGCCTGTTCCGGGGCCATGTAGGCGACCGTGCCCACCATCATCCCCTCGCTCGTGATGCGGGAGTGGTCGGCGGCCACGGCCAAGCCGAAATCGCCGAGCCGGGTGGCGCCCTCCTCGGTCAACCAGACGTTGGCCGGCTTGAGGTCGCGGTGAACGACCCCCCGGGTGTGGGCGTGCTCGAGAGCGGCGGCGATCTCGCCCGCGATGCGGAGCGCCTCGGCAACGGGGAGGCGACGCCCCTCGGCGCGGGCCAGGAGATCCTCGACTGAGCCCCCGGACATGAACTGGCTCACGATGAAGGGCCGGCCGTCCTCCTCGCCGATGTCGTGGATGCTGACGATGTGGGGGTGGTCACCGAGGAGGGCCATGGCTTGGGCCTCCCGGCGGACCCGAACCAGTCCCGCTTCGTCGAGGCCCTCGGTCTTGACCGTGGCCAGGGCCACCTCCCTGTGCAGGGCGGTGTCGTAGGCGGCGTAGACCCGCTTCCGTCCGCCTTCCCCGAGGAATCCCCGCACCTGGTAGCGGCCGCCGGCGAACGACGTGGGGCCGGTGGGACGCTCCTCCCCAGGCCGGTTCGGGGCCGGCGTGGGCTGCGTCGTCGCCCCCGGAGCCTGATCGCGATCCGTGGAGCCGGAACCGGCCAGTGGCCCCCCGCAGGTGTCACAGAAGCGGGCCGAGGCCAGGGCCGGGGTTCCGCACTTCGGACAAGGCGTGTGGAGCTCGGAGCCGCACGACGGGCAGAAGCGCGCGTTGGGACGCATCGCCTGCCCGCACGCCGGACAACCCACGGCTCCCCCCTCCCTCGTGCCGACTGTAGCCAAGTCGGGAGCGGGTGATGTTGCCAGATACTGGAAGTGCCCGGCTCCCGGATCTGGGAGCGGCGAGCGGGCGATGGCGTGTCCCCCTCGCCGCGCTTGTTTCGGTCCGTTAGAACGTCCGGGGCAGTGTATCGAGTGCTGTCGGGGTCCCCCCGACGGCCGTGCCGTTGACGTGGGTCTGTGCCTTCTGGAAGGCCTGGGTGGCAACCTTGGGGCGCCTGTCCAGGCCGTCGAGGTTGCCCGGGGAGAAGTGCATCCCGCGGTGGAACCGGGTCGGGGCCGGCGGAGGACATCCCGCACCTGCCAACCCGGGGCGCCTCTCCCGGAGGAACCCGGCCTACAACGTCCTGGGCAGCTGCCCGCCGGGGGCGGGGTCCACCCCCTGGCCGGCGAAGAGCGCCTGGGCCCGCACCAAGGCCAGGGCGGCGACCTGCCGGCCCATCGTCCGGCCGTCGAGATCACCCTGGACATAGTGGTAGCCCCCGTACTGGCGGGAGATGCTCGCCTCCTCCGCTGCTTCGGTGAAGGTCTTCCAGCTCAGGGTGAGGTCGGCGGCCGGAACTCCCGGCTCGTAGCCCCCGTCGCCGGCCTTGATCGTCACCGAGAAGCCGAAGTTGTCGCTTCCCGTGATGAGCTTGAGGGCCTCGGCACCGGCGAGGGAGAAGACGCTGTGGCCCGAGATGTACTCGGTGAACGGCGGGGTGGGGAAGGTGGAGGGAGCGTAGGGGAGCCACTCCTCACCGTTGATCTCCTGGGTGCCCTTGCCCGGGCCTCCCCAGGCCCGCACCTTCTGGCCCCGGAACAGGGACCGGATGGCGGTGATGGGACGGACGTAGTCGAAGTGGGCCTTGCTGTCCCATCCGGCGATGCTGGCGTCGAACATGGCGTTGGACAGGGCGAAGAACATCTTCACGTCCGCCGCCGTTCCCTGCAGGTCGCGGCCATGGCCGTTCCGGCGGGAGACGTGCTGGGCGTACTGGTTCCAGAGGGTGGGAGGTGGCGCTTCCGCCCAGTACTTGACGATGACCCTCTGCTGCTCGGTGAGGCTGGCGCTCAGGTCGAGGAGCGCCTGGGCTTGGGCTTTGAACGGGTCGGTGCCGGGCTGGACCGGCCCGGAGGGACGGAACTGGGAGCCGGCAGTCATGGCGAAGGGGACCACCTTGCCCCAGTGGGGGGAGAGGAACTCCGGGGTTCCGGTCGTGCCGGTGGCGTCGGTGTAGGTCAGCGGCTGCCAGCGGGCCGGGTCCTTCAGGGTCGCCGGGTCGAACGCGCCCGGCAGCACCATCGGGTCGTTGGCCGGCTTGTAGCCGGTGTGGTCGGAGTAGGGCACGCCCGGCTGGCCACCGGGCATGTTCCCGAGCTGGTTGGCGCCGTCGCCGCGGCGGAAGTCGAGCACCGCCTGGCAGGCGACGTTGCCGATCCCGCTGGGCGTGGCCCGGCTGGTGGAGGTGTCGCCCGGGTCGTAGCCCAGCTTCGTCATCAGCGGGTCGAAGATCGTGCCCTTGCTGCCCGGGATCAGGTCGACCGCCGCCCGGTAGGCGGCGAAGCTGAGGGCCTTCTCCTGGTTGGCGAGGCTGCGCTCCCCGGCGGGGCGTCGCAGCGAGGCCCCCAGCCGGGTGCCCACGGCGGTGGCGTCGTAGGCCGCCCAGGCGTCGTACATGCACGTGTTGACAATGGCCAGGGCCCGGGCCTTGGCGGGGTCGCCCAGCGCAGACTGCAAGATGGCCTCGACCACGGCGTTGTTCAACTGCACGGCCACGTTGTCTCCGGCCGCCTGGGGGCGGATCACACCATGCTGATTCTCGGCGGACCCGGCGCCGGTGACCACCCGCTTGCCGGCGTCGGCGCACCCCGGGAGCGCGGCGAGCAGGGCAACCAGTACCACGATGAAACCAACTCGAGGACGGATCGACGTTCGCATTCGGCCTCCCCCTCTCTCACCCCCGCCCGAAGGCGGGGAAAGACCTGGCGCGCCCACCCTGCACCCCCGGCGGGCGCCGTCCCGACCATAGGAAAGGACCGGATTACGCCGCCTCGGGGAAATCCCTAGTCTTTCGTGAGGGCCCAGACGAGCTGGCTACGGGAGGTGATCCGGAGCTTGGCGAAGATGTTGCCGAGGTGGTACTCGACGGTCTTGACGCTCACCACCAGCTCGGCAGCCACCTCCCGGTTGGTCCGGCCGGCGGCCACGAGGCGGGCCACCGCCTGTTCCTGTGGGGTCAGATCGGTCTGCTTGCTCTGGTCCCGCCGCGTCCCGGGCAGCCCGCAGGCGGCGAGCTCCCGGGCGCATCGCGTCGAAAAGGGCCGGGACCCGAGCCGGTGGTAGGTGTCCAGGGCGGCCTGCAGATGGCCGGCGGCGCGGCGGCGCTTGCCCGTCCGGCGGAGAAAACGGCCGTAGGCGTCGTCGGCCAGTGCCAGTTCGAAGGGCATCCGAAGCCCCTCCAGGAACACGAGGGAGGCTTCGAACGCCGCTTGCGCCGCCGGTCGGTTGCCCCGAGCGGCGTTCAGGGTCCCCCGCACCCGCGCCGCCCGCCCCTGACAGGCCCGCCGGCCGCGGGCGGCGGCCAGGGTCTCCAGCGGCTCCAGCGCGGCTTCGGCCTCCTCCAGGCGGCCGAGGGCCACCATGGCCTCCGCCCACAGCTCCCGCCACACGTTGACGCCGGGCTCGACCCGCTGAGCGCGTGCACCCATCTCCACCGCCGGGGCCAGGGCCTCCGCCGCGCCAGCGGCGTCACCCCGGCACAGCGCGTAGTGGGCGCCGGCCGTGGCGGCGGCCAGCACGCCTGCGTCACCCAACCGGGTGGCGTGTCCGGCGGCAGTGCGGACGTGATGGTCGGCGACATCGAACTCGCCGCGGGCGGCAGGCACCCAGGCGGCGCTGGAGTGGACCAGGGCCAGCGCCCAGTGCTGGTCGGCGTCGGTAGCCAGCGACACCGCCAGGCCGGCGTGGAGCACGCTGTCGTTCCAGGCCCCGAGCCGGTACTCAACCTCGGCCAAAAAACTGAGCCCCATGACCCCCTCCCGGGACGAAGGGTGGTCGTGGCTGGCGGCCACCACCGCCGCCAGATCGCGGCGAGCCCCGGGAAGGTCGTCGTTCCACATCTTCACGATGCCCTGTCCGAACCGCAAGAGAAGGCCGGCCGGGGAGTCGGAGTCCGGTCCGGGCTGGCGACCGGCCAGGGCCAGCGCCTCGTCCGACCGGCCCACCATGCCCAGGCCGATGACCAGCACGGCCAGGGCGGGCGTGGCCCGGGCGGGACCCGCCGCCGCCATCGAGCGACGCGCCCACTCGATGGCCTCCTCCACCCGCAGATCGAGCAGGCACATCTGGGCGAGCTGAGCGCTGGTCAGCATGGCCAGCACAGCCTCGGCGGCAGGATCGCAGCGATCCCACGCCGCCCGCAGGAGCACCTCGGCCTCGTCCTGATGGCCGGTGAGGACGGCGAGGTGACCGAGCAGGGTGAGACGGCGGGCGGAGTCCACGCACCGTTGGACGTCGGGAACAAGCAGGACCGCGTCGGCCACCTCGCCGCTGAAGAGCAGCAACTCGAAGGCATCGAGGAGCAGGTCCTCCCGGGAGCCCCCTTCAGGGTGGAGCCATGCCGCCGCCACGAGGTGGGCGGCCGCCGCCGCCGAGCCTCCCCGGGCGGCCTCCTCCCTGGCGTAGGCGGCAACCTCGACGGCGAGGGCAGCATCCTCTCCCAGGACGGCAGCCACCCGGTGGTCGAGGGCGGCGCCCCCCTCGAGGGCGGCGGCGGCACGGTTGTGGAGGGCCGAACGCTGCGACGGGCCCATGCCGTGATACACGGCCGCCCGCACCAGCGGATGGGGGAACGCAACGGTGCGGGTGCCGTCGGTCACCTCGAGGAGCCTGGGGACGGCCGCCTCCTCCAGCGGCCCCGCCGCATCGTCGACATCGGCAAGGCGAAGGGCGAGTCCCAGGGAACAGCGCAGGCCGAGGACGGCGCTGCCCTCCACCAGCCGCTTCGTCGACGGTGAGCACCCCGCCAGCCGGGCCAGCACCATCGAGGCGAACGAGCGGGGAGCGGGGAGGGGCTCCTCGGCCCACCAGGAGGTGTGGGGGTCCAGCTCCTCGAACAGAGCCCGGGCGTGGATCGGGCTCCCGCCCGTGTGCTCGAAGAGCCGCTCCCGGGCCCGCCGGGGAAGGGGTCCGACGCCCAGGCCAGCGGCCAGCTCGGCCAGCTCGTCGGCCGGCAATCCGGCGAGGCGAATCCGCAGCCCCCGTTCCCCCTCCGCCAGCCGGCGCACACCCTCGGTCAGCCTCGCCGGCTCGTCCCAGGCGGCGAACACGGCGAGTACCTGGTCGGCGTGGAGCCGGCGCAGGGCGAACGTCAGGGCCTGCAGCGACGGGGCGTCGACCCAGTGGGCGTCCTCGATGACGAGCACCACCGGCCCCTGGGCCTGGATGTTGTCCAGCACTCGCAACATCCGGGCACCGACGGACAGGTGCTCCCGGTCGCCGGTGAGTTGGCCCACGACCGCGGTGGCGTCGGGTATGCCGGCCAGCAGCTGAGCGAGCATCCCGTAGGGAAGGTGGGTTTCGGCCTCGTCTCCGGCCGCCCCGACGACGATCGGAGGGCGCGCCTCCTCGAGGAACCGCCGGATCAGCGCCGTCTTTCCGATCCCGGCCGGACCTTCGACGAGCACGACCCGGGGTGCTCCAGTCAGCACGGCTGCGAACTGACGCTTCAGTGAGGCAAGCTCGACATGACGGCCCACGAACAGCGGGCGGCTACTGCTCCGCTCTGGGTCCTCCCCCTCCACAAGAGCAGACACTTTAGCTTCTAGCGTTCGCTCGCTACCGTCTGGCTAGTAGCTCAGCTAGGACGGTCCCGGCGGGCCGATCACGGGGCGCAACCGCCAGCCCTGCCATATGGCCAGCGCGCCGGCGGCGAAGGTGACGATGACGCCCGGGCCGGGGACGCAATCGAGATAGACGATCTTGCTGAAGGGGCAGGTCTGGAACACCCGCAGCGTCTGCCACAAGGCGAGGTAGGCGGCCACACCCCCGCCGCCGACGGCCGACACCAACGTCACCAGCCTCCACGGTGCGATGGCGGCACCCATGGTCATGAGCCCGGCCCAGAGCATCCACGCCAGCGCCAACAGCGAGACGCGGCCGTAGAAACCGAGTGGCCGGATGATCACCCATGGCAGCGACGAACCCAACCACATGGCCAGCCCGCAGCCCAGCAGCAGTTTCTGGGGCTGGCCGAAATAGGGCCAGCGGGGCCGCGAACCCGGTCTCGGGGGTATCAACCGCCCGTCCCCTCGACGTCCGACGTGCGGCGCCCCCGGCGCGGCCGAGGCTCGCCACCCCGCCCGGAAAAGAGCACCTTGAGGACGGGGGGCGCGCCCAGCGTCGTGAGGATGCTCATGGCCACCACCACACCATAGAGGTCGGGGCCGATGACACCCTCCGCCAGGCCGACACTGGCGACGATGATGCCCACCTCGCCCCGGGGGACCATGCCCACGCCGATGATGGCCGCCGAGCGCCGAGGCATCCCCAAGGCGGCCGCCCCGCAGCCGAGGAACTTGCCCACCACGGCCAGGCCGGTCACGGCGGCGACGAGACCGAGGGTGTCCGGTTCAACCAGTGCGCCCAGGTCCACCTGGGCTCCGGTGATGACGAAGAAGAAGGGCACCAGGAGCTGATACACCGGTTCCACCTGATCTTCCAGGTCCCAGCGGGGCCGTACCTCGGCGAAGGCCATGCCGGCCAGGAAGGCGCCGATGATGGCGGCCAGGCCCACGGTGTCGGCCAGGGCGGCCAGGCCGAGGCAGACGGCCAGGGCCACCGCCAGCGGGCCCCGCTGGATCCTGGCCGCCTCGATGGTGGAAGCGGCGGCGTTGACGGCGTGCACTCCGAGCAGCCCGAGCACGACCACGAATCCGATCGCCTCGACGGCCAGCACGGCGATCCCCACCGGCGACAGGTCGCCGCCGGACAGCCCGCTCACGACGGCGAGCACGAGCAGGCCGAGGACGTCGTCGACCACGGCCGCACCCAGGATGATCCGGCTCTCCACCTCGCCCACCACGCCGAGATCGGCCAGCACCCGGGCGGTGATGCCCACGGAGGTGGCCACCATGGCGGCCCCGATGAAGGCTGACTCCTCGCCGGAATGCCCGGTGGCGCCGATGTAGCCGGCGCCGAGGAGGAAGGGAAGCACGATGCCGGCCGATCCCACCACCAGGGCCCGGGTTCCCACCGCCCGCACCTCGGGGAGGCGCGTATCCAGTCCCACCATGAACAGGAGCACCACGGCTCCGAGCTCCTGGAGGACGTGGTGCACCTCGCTGTCGCCGATGATCCCAACGGCGTGGGGACCGAGGGCGATCCCCACCAGCAGCTCGCCGATGACGGGAGGCTGGCGGAGGCGTTCGAACACTTCGCCCACCACCTTGGCCACGGCGAAGATCACGAACAGCTCGAAGAGGATGTGGTCCAACGGCCTTCCTGCCGCTCAAGGCGAGGGAACGAAACCGGGGAGCCCGGAGTGGTCCGGGCTCCCCGTACGGTACGGCTTGGATCTGCGGTGGATCAGGCCACGGGAGCCTCCGCTTCGGCGGCGGTGAGCCGCGGGTGGCGGATCTCCTCGATGAGGTCCTGAATCTCCTGGGGCGGCGGCGCGGTGAACTTCGAGACCACGATGTTGACCACGAAGTTGATCACCATTCCGACGGCCCCGATCCCCTCGGGGGAGATGCCCCACCACGGCTCCATCACGGTGTGCTCGCCGAACCCGGGGATCCCGAAGCGGCCGCCGTAGAGGGTCATCAGCATGTACCAGGCGGAGAAGCCCATGCCGGTGATGATGCCGGCGATGGCCCCCGCCGAGTTCGCCCGTTTCCAGAAGAACGCCAGCAGCAGCGCCGGGAAGAAGCTGCTGGCCGCCAGGCCGAAGGCGAAGGCCACCACCTGGGCCACGAACCCGGGAGGGTTGATCCCCAGGTAGCCGGCGCCGAGAACCCCGAGGCCGATGAAGACCCGGCCCGCCATGACCCGTTGCTTGTCGGTGGCGTTGGGCCGGAGCCGCTTGTAGTAGACGTCGTGGCCCATCGCCGAGCCGATGACCAGCAGGAGGCCGGAGGCGGTGGACAGGGCGGCGGCGAGGCCGCCGGCGGCCACCAGACCCACGATCGGCGCGGGCAGCCCGGCGATCTGGGGATTGGCCAGCACCATGATGTCCGAGTCCACGAACAGCTCGGTGGGATCACCCGCGGGCGTCGTCGCCTTGTTGTGGACGTTGTCGATCTTCCCGTCGCCGTTGTGGTCGGTGAACTTGATGAGCCCGGTTTCCTCCCAGTCCCTGATCCACTGCGGTCGTTCCTCGTACGAGGTGTTGTTGATCTCGTCGATGTCGGTGAGCAGGTTGGTCTTGGCGAAGGCGGCGACGGCCGGGGCGGTGCTGTAGAGAATGCCGATGAACAGCAGCGCCCAGCCGGCCGAGTAGCGGGCAGCCCGCACCGACGGCGTGGTGTAGAAGCGCACCAGGATGTGGGGCAGGCCGGCCGTCCCGACCATGAGCGCCATCGTGACCAGGAACACGTCCTGGATGGGCCGGTTGGTGAAGGGCTGGGTGTACTCGGTGATGCCGAATTGCTCCTGGAGTCCGTTGAGCTCGTCGGTGATGGAGCCGAAGGAGATCTGGGGCACCGGGAAGTTGGTCAGCTGGGCGGCGATGGCCCAGGCCGGGATCAGGTAGGCCACGATGAGCACGCAGTACTGGGCCACCTGGGTCCAGGTGATGCCCTTCATGCCGCCGATGACGGCGTAGAAGAACACCACCGACATGCCGATGATGACGCCGACGGTGATGCTCACGTCGATGTAACGGCTGAAGACGATCCCGACGCCGCGCATCTGGCCGGCGACGTAGGTGAACGACACGAAGACGGCGGCGATCACGCCGACGAGGCGGGCGGTCTCGGAGTACCGGTCCCCCATGAGGTCGGGGATGGTGAACTTGCCGAACTTGCGCAGATACGGCGCGAAGAGCAGGGCCAGGAGGACGTAGCCGCCCGTCCAGCCCATGAGGTAGATGGCCCCGTCGAAGCCGAGGAAGCTGATGAGGCCGGCCATGGAGATGAACGAGGCGGCCGACATCCAGTCCGCCGCGATGGCCATCCCGTTGGCCACCGCGGGGATTCCCTGCTCGGCCACGTAGAGGCCGGCGGC
>Ga0299907_10001591_pt1 | contig 13144 bp, 9 predicted proteins | sample RVTome_16_FD_198680 | JGI IMG/M metagenome (GOLD analysis project Ga0299907, IMG submission 198680) | Soil microbial communities from uranium-contaminated site in the Upper Colorado River Basin, Wyoming, United States - RVT152D67 (version 2) ... | reverse complement strand
CGGACCACTCCTACGAGGCCTGCTCGAGGATGTGGGACGAAGCCGTCGGGCTCGTCCGCGAGACGTTCGGCGATCTCGAGCGCTACCGCGAGCTGACCTACGACGATCTCCGCGCCGAGCCCGCCGACGCCCTGCGCCCCGTGCTCGATTGGCTCGGTGTCGCGTCAGACGAGCATGCGCTCGAGACCCTCCGGGTGGTCTCGCAGCAGCAGGTCTCCGAGATGGGAGCAGTGCCGCCGCCCGCGCGCCGGAGATTCCGCTCGTTCAGGCCGGCCGCGCTCGCCTCGACGGCGCGCAGCGCCCTGCGCCGGCAGCGCGAGCGGCTCACGTCGGCCGACGGCGTAAACGAGCAGGAAGGGGCCGTCGTGTTCAGATTCGTCCGGGCGCTGCGCGAACGCGATGCCGCTGGGCTCGCCGCTCTGACGAACTCGGCCCTCGAGCTGGAGGTTCGCAGCCCGGACGGCGACGTCACGCTGCGGGGTGACGACGCACACGCGGCGCTCGTCCAGCTCGCTGAGGACGCGTTCGGACGTCGCTATTTCAGTGAGCGGTGGGTCGCTGTGAGCGGACCGAGCGAGTGGTGGGCGGCCGCCGCGGGGAAGCCGTTTTCCGCAATGTTCATGTCGGCCGTCGGAGGCGACGCCAAGCGCGTCGACCTGGCGCTCTGCCTCGCGACCGAGGACGAGCTGGTGCGCCGGGTCACCCTGATAGCGGCCGGGCCGCTGTCCGGACGGCCGCTCGTCCCCGGCTAGCTCCCGCTCGCGACCTCCGGCTGGTGGGTTTCGACTGGGCCGAACCGCGCTTCAGCACCCCTGCCCCCTACCCCTGTCGGCATGGGAAATGCCGACCTAAGGGCGTGTGCGCTTCCTCAGATGAGGAAGCGCTTCTCGCACTCCTTCCGCAAGATCTGGTCGATCAGGTCGCCGATCACCTGGTCCTTGCCTCCGCCGCACTCGACGTTGTCGATGAGCAGGTCGCGCGACGTGATCGTGTCGGAGCCGCCGTCGCCGCGAATCACGTCGCTGCCGCCGCCGCCGTCGATCTTGTCATTGCCCTCGCGGCCTTCGAGCCGGTCGGCGTTCGCGCTCCCGGTGATCGTGTCAGCGCCGTAGCCGCCGATCAAGCGCTCGATGTCGGAGCCGATCGAGTCACCCTCGCCGGCCTCCCCGTCATTCCACCCGGAGTCGAGGGTGAGCGAGAGCGGCTTCGTCCGCAGCGAGTAGTCCGCGGTGTCCGTGCCCGCTCCGCCGTTCACCCAGTCGGGCCCACCACGTCCGTCGACAATGTCGTCGCCGCCCTGAGCCCAGAGCGAGTTCGCCGAGTTGTTGCCCACGAGATGGTCGTTCCCCGAGCCGCTGAGCAAGACCTCGATGTCGCTCGCGATGTTGTCGCCCTCGTAGAGCTGGCCGTCGTTTGCGACGCCGTCGAGCGACAGCGTGAGGGCTGCGGTGCGCGAGCCGTAGTCGGCACGGTCGTTCCCATCGCCGCCGTTGATGCGATCGGCACCGAGGCCCGGGTAGAGAAAGTCTGGGCCGACGTCGCCGTTGAGCGTGTCACCGCGCGGGCCGCCGTAGATGTGGTCACCCGCGGCGCCGCCCGAGATCGTGGCGGGTAGCGAAGCGAGCATCCGGATCGTGTCCGACTTGTGGCTGCCCGAGATGTTCGCCGAGGTCGCGCCGGTGCAGGTGACGGTCGACGCATCGACCTGCGTGCACCTGGAGCCGACCGCGTCCAGCCCGGCCGGATCGGTGACCTTGACCGCGGTCCCTGCCTGCTCCACCTTCAGGTTGCTGCTCACGTTCCACGCTGTCGAGACGTTCAGGACGCCGCCGGCCGTCACGTAGGCGGAGCCGGGGGCGCTCGTCCGCAGCTTGGTCTCGAGCGCCTGGAGGTGCTGCCACGGGAACGCCTCCATCAGGGTGGCCGCGGACTTGCCCTCGAACCAGCCGGTCGGGCCCGCGTACGGGTTGGTGCCCGTCGGCGTCGGATCCTCGCCGAAGAACGTGACCGAGCCGGCCTTGTCGCGCAGGACGATCCCGTAGCGCTGGGCGGCCTCGGCGACCATCCGCACGACCGGAGCCATCTGGATCGTGTTCAGGTCGAGGGAAGGATCGAGACGGAAGCGCGTGCCCTCGGGGATAGCGTTAGGGCCGTCGAAAGCGCCGTCGCTGCGCTGGGCAGGCCAGGAGTAGACGTCCTTCTTCACGTCCGGGATGGCCAGTGCGAGCGCGTGGTCGATGCGCCCGGCCTCGAGCTCCTCGAGTCGGATCAGTCCGCCCAGCAGCGGAAGACTGGTCGCGGTCGAGCCCCAGTTAGACGGCGTGGTGTAGAAGCCGGGGTTGGTCGAGACGTTCGTCATCTTGCCGCCCCAGGCCGCGTGCCAGCCGTCCGCGAGCTCCACGGCGCGCCAGAACTCCCACATCGTGTCGGTGCTGGGCTGGTGGACGACGATGTGCCCGTCGGTGCCCTCGGCCGGGATGGCGTTCGCCGGGATCGGCACCTGCTGCCAGGCGTCGCGCAGATCGGGCTCCGCCCACGGCGAGTCGAGCTTGACCTGAACGGTCGGCTGCCCGGCCGGCACGGTGTAGACCGGCGTGCTGTAGCGCGTGGTGTTGATGTAGGGCGGGACCACTGTCAGCTGCCGCTGTATCTCGGACACATAGTCGGCCGAGCGTGGGTCGAGCGGCGCGCCGTCCGCCAGCGGCGCGTTCCAGAACGAGTCGGGAGCGAACACCTGGGTGGACTCCGTTGCCGCGACTTGGGCCAACGCGGCGCGTTGCTCGTGGTTCGCGCGCTTAGCCATCGCGGTGGGAGCAAGAGCCGTAATGGCGAGCAGAGCGATGAACGCGACAAGCGGGCGGCGCATGATTGGAAGGTCCTCCTGGTGGTGGGTACTCCCGCCCTTTGTCGGACGCTGAGACGCGAACTTGACACCCAACTGGCCTATTTTCCGTTCAGCTACCTGAACGGGGTACGCGAGCCGGCCGGAAGCCGGCTTCGCTCCCCCAGCCTCATGCTCGGCGTCCGCACTGTCTCGGCCCTTGAATCACACCGCGATGTGAGATTGGAGCTCTTGAGCCGCCGCCGGTTGCCTCGGCAGACCTGCGTCCGAACCTTCACCCGTGGTCGCTCGCCCAGGCCTTCGCCTGGCTCAGCCCAGGTCGCGTTTCTCGCACTCCTTCTTCAGAAACTGGTCGTTCAGATCGCCGATCAGGTAGTCCTTCCCGCCGTCGCCGCACCTGACGTCGTCGGACGACCCGTCGCGGGACCAAATCCAGTCGGAGCCGTCATTGCCGCGAAGCACGTCGACGCCCTCCTTCCCGCTGATCACGTCGGTGCCGTCGCCACCCTCGAGCTGGTCGGCGCCGTCGCTTCCGAGCAGAGTGTCGGGCGCCGAGCCACCGACGAGCCGCTCGATGTCGAAGCCGATCGAGTCGCCCTCGCCGGCCTCGCCGTCGTTCCACAGGGAATCGATGCTTAGCGACAGCGACTTCGTGCGCGACGAGTAGTCCGCGGTATCGCTGCCGGCACCACCGTTCAGCCAGTCGGCACCACCACGACCGTCGACGACGTCGTCGCCACCCTGGCCCCAGAGCGCGTTCGGGAGGTCCGAGCCGACGAGGCGGTCGTTGCCCGAACCACCGATCAGCGATTCGAGGTCGCTTGCGAGGTTGTCGCCCTCCTGCGCCTGGCCGTCGTTGGCGATGCCGTCGAGTGACAGCGTCAGCGGCGCGGTACGCGCACCGTAGTCGACGCGGTCGTTCCCGTCGCCGCCTCTGACGCTGTCGGCGCCGAGGCCCGGGACGAGCGTGTCGGGCCCGGCGTCACCGTTCAGAGTGCCGCCGTGCGACCCGCCGTAGATGACGTCCCCGGCGGTTCCGCCGGAAAGCGTCGCCGGCAGCGGGGCGAGCATGCGAATCGTGTCCGCCTTGTAGCTGCCCGATGCGTCGACCGACGTGACGTCCGTGCAGCTGACGCTCGACGCGTCGACCTGGGTGCACCTGCTACCGACCGCGTCGAGCCCGGCTGGGTCGGTCACCGTTACCGCGGTCTCCGCGCCCTCGCCCAGGACGCCGCCGACGAGATCGGCATCCGTATCCGACTGCTCGATGCGCATGTCGCTGTTCACGTTGTATGCGCTGGCGACCGTCAGCACGCCGTCGGCGGTGACGTACGCGGAGCCCGGGGCGCTCGTCCGGAGCTTGGTCTCGAGCGCCTGCAGGCGGTCCCACGGGAACTGCTGCATCAGCGTCGCCGCCGACTTGCCCTGGAACCAGCCGTTCGGACCCGCGTACGGGTTGGTGCCCGTCGGCGTCGGATCCTCGCCGTAGAAGGTGACCGCGCCGGCCTTGTCGCGCAGCACGATCCCGTAGCGCTGGGCAGCCTCGGCGATCATCCGCACGACCGGAGCCATCTCGATCGTGTCCAGGTCGAGCGAAGGATCGATCCGGAAGCGCGTGCCCTCCGGGATCGCGTTCGGGCTCTGGAGGGGGCCGTCCGAGCGCTGCGCGGGCCACGAGAACGTTCCCTGGCGCGGCTCGGGGATCGCCAGCGCGAGGGCATGGTCGATGCGCCCCGCCTCGAGCTCCTCGAGTCGGATCAGTCCGCCGAGCAGGGGCAGGCTGGTGGCCGTCGCCCCCCAGTTGGACGGATTGGTGAAGAAGCCGGGGTTCGACGAGACGTTCTCCATCTTGCCGCCCCACGCCGCGTGCCAGCCGTCCGAGCGCTTCACGGCGCGCCAGAACTCCCACATCGTGTCCGTCGCGGGCTGATGGACGACTATGTGCCCGTCCGTGCCGGCGGCCGGCACTGCGTTCGACGGAATCGGCACCTGCTCCCAGGCGGCGCGCAGGTCGGGCACGGCGTACGAGGAGTCGAGCACGACCGGGACCCTGGGCTGGCCGGCCGGAACCGTGTACACGGGGGTGCTGTATTGCGTGGTGTTGATGTACGGCGGCACCTGCGTCAGCTGGCGCTGGATGTCGGCCACGTAGGCGTCCGAGTCTCGGTCGAGCGGCGCGTCGGCCGCCAGGGGGGTGTTCCAGAAGGAGTCGGCCGCAAACGGCGGAGCGGCTCCCGCGCTCGGCACGAAGACAAATGCGACGAGCACGACGCCAACTGCAGCGAGCGCTACCCCGCGGCTCGTGCCTCCCGACTTATTCACTTTCAGCCCCCAGAGCTAGCGTTGTCACGCTAGAGCGTGCCCTGGGCCAAGCTAGTACAAACACGCCAGCCTCCGGGGGCTGCGAGCCGGCATATACCCGCTTGTAGCGCAGCTCTGCGCGAAAGCCGACGGGGGGACTCGAACCCCCGACCCCTTCATTACGAGTGAAGTGCTCTACCAGCTGAGCTACGTCGGCGCGGTGCCAACGATAGCCGCCGACTACTGGTCCTTTCCGCCCCCGCCGGCCCACGGAGGCGCTCCGCTGTCGGTCTCGCCGCCGCCGCCACCACCGTCTCCTGAGCTCGTCTCGCCGCCGGGCTGGGGGCAGCCGCATGGGTAGATCACCCACGCCCGGAGGTCGCCGTCGGGGTCGAACAGGTACGCGCCATCGCCGGCCGCGTGTCCGTCGTGTTTGGGATTCTCGAAGATCGGCTCGTTCAGGCCCCAGAAGAGATCCCCGGGGTTCGCGGTGCCGCCGCCGACGTGGATCCGCAGCGCGGACCCGGGTTCGAGCCTCGTGCCTCGCGGCAGCCTGTAATAGCGCAGCGCGGAGTCGCGGAAGCGCCAGCCGCCGAGCCGCAGCGTCCGTCCGCTCACGTTCTTGATCCGGGCGAACTCGCCGCTGATGTTGAGCCCGTCAGCGCCGTCAGCGTCCCACCGAAGCGACATCGCGATCGCGCGGTCACCGCCCGGGCCACGGCCGCAGTAGGAGCGGTCGTAGAGCCGCAGCCCGCGCGCTGCCGCGCGCTGCGCCAAGTCGTGATTGCGTTTGTTCCAGGCCCATTCGCTTCCGCTCGGGGACCAGAGCGCGTGGCCTTCGCGCAGCAGGACGGCCGCCGGGTCGATCCAGCGGCCGCGCCTGCGGACCTGAATCGCGCGCCGTGCCCGATGGCGCGGCCCGGCCGTATAGCTCTCGCGGCGCTGCGAGAGCAGCCTCACGCGCTTTCGCAGAACGAGCCCCTCCATTCGCCGGGTCGCGTCGCGCGAGTGGCACGCGCCCCGGCGCATGCTGGCAGTGCTGCTGTAGCGGGACAGCTCCATCGCCTGAATGCCGGTGATCCGGACGTGCCAGGCCCGCCCAGTCCCGTCGCCCGCCACGTCGACGTCGATCGTGTCGCCGTCGCCGACCGAGACGACCTTCCCGGTGAACACGTGGCAGCGCACCGTCGAGCCTTCGAGGCAGGGGCGCATCCCGCCGGCGGCCGGGGCGGCGCACACAAGCGTGATCGCGGCAGCGCAAAGCGCGGCGAGAGGGAGAGAGCCCATCCGTTCGATTGTCGGCAGATCGGCGCGGTCCTTGAGGGGCTAGATTCCGCGGCATGGGCGAGGTCCTCACGATGCCCGACGGCACCACCTTCGAGTTCGTCCGCTCGCCGGCCGATCCCGAGCGCGACCCGTCGGAGGTCGTATTCACCGCGCAGCCGGAGGGGCCGGCACCTCCGCCGCACGTGCACCCACGTCAGCGGGAGATCTTCACGCTCGAGGAGGGCGACTTCGAGCTGCTGCTCGACGGCAGCTGGCGCAAGCTGGCGCCGGGCGAGTCGGTGACCGTCGAGCCCGGCGCGACGCACACATACCGCAACAAGGGCACCAACACCGCGCGCGTGCGAACCGTGCACGAGCCGGGCCTCTCGTTCGACCAGTACCTCCGTGAGCTGCACGCGACGATCAGCGCGCACGGCAGCGAGAAGATCACGCCCGCTGTGGCAGCGCGACTGGCGGTCATCTGGCGCCGGCACGCCGACACCATCCAGCCCGGCCCGATGCCGCTCAAGCTCGCGTTCGCCGTGCTGGGGCGAGTCGCCCCGCTCCTCGGACTGCGGCCGTCGCCGGCGTCAGCTCCCGGAGCCGACCAGCCGGCGTAACCGGAACGTCAGCGCCTGCAGGGCGAGGTCCTCGCTGACGTTCAGCTCGAGCGACTCGCGCGCGTCCTCGCAGCGCTCGGCGGCGGTCCGCAGCCGGCGCGGGTCGCGCGAGCGAGCCTCGGCCGCCAGCGCGGGCAGGCGGTCGCGTGCGAGCACCGCGTCATCAGCGCCCTCAGCGAGACAGACGAGGTCGCGGAACGACAGCGAGGCGAGCTCGAGCGCGAGGTCGAGCACCGCGGTGCGTGCGCGCCGGCCCTCGCGCTTCGCCACCTCCTCGAGCTCTCGTTCCAGCGCGCGGCGCTCCCGGCCCTTCGGCTCGAGGTCGAGGCGCGCGGCGCGCTCCTCGGCGGCCGCCTCCTCGGCGGCCGCGCGACGCTCCTCCGCCCGGGCGAGCAGCGCCCGCCAGGGCTCGTCCGCGACCGACTCCTCCCCCGCGAGCGAGTGGCGCACGAGTGCCTCGACCTCCGAACGCAGCGCCTCGCCCTCGGCTGACGCGAGGTAGCGCGCACGCTCGCCGCTGCCAAGGGCAAGCCGCGCACACGCTCGCGCGCGCTGCGCGTCGATCCCGTGCGCGAGGAGCTCCTCGGTGAGCCGGTCGGCCGAAAGCGGATCGAAGCGGACGAGCTGGCAGCGGGAGACGACCGTCTCGAGGACGCGCCCGAGCGCGCTCGTGAGGAGGATCAGGTGCACGAACGGAGGCGGCTCCTCGAGCGTCTTCAGCATCCGGTTCGCGACCTCGTCGTTCATCAGGTCGACGCGCTCGAGCACGAACACGCGCTTGCGCGCCTCGAAGGGCGTCCGCGTGGCCGCGGACACGACCGGTTCCTCGACGTCGTCGACCCGCATCACGTGCGCGCCGCTGGGAACCACCCAGGTGAGGTCCGGGTGCGAGCCGTGGGCCACCCGCAGCCGGACGTTGGCCGGCTCGGGCGATCCCTCGGCAAGGAGCTCCGCCGCCAGCGCCCTCGCCGCGGCGCGCTTGCCGGTGCCCGGCGGCCCGTGGAAGAGATAGGCGTGCGAGGGCGAGCCGGACCTGAGCGCCGATCCCAGCACCATGCGCGCGTGCGGGTGGTGCTCGGTGCCGGGGAGCGCGGCGGACGCGCTCATGCCGATGCTCCCGCAAGCACCCGCTCGACGACGGCGAGCACGTCGCGGTGGATCTCGTCGGGGTCGCGATCGGCGGCGATCCGCACCCAGCGGTCCGGCTCGCGCGCCGCGAGCTCCTCGTATGCGTCGCGTACCCGCTCCTGAAGCTCGGCCCCCTCCCGCTCGAAGCGGTCGACCTCGACGCCTGCGCGCTCGGCGGCGACAGCGGGCGGAAGGTCGAGCAGGATCGTCACATCGGGGCGGACGCCGGCGGTGGCGAACTCGTTCACGCGCCCGATCTCCTCGACGCCCAGTCCGCGGGCGCCTCCCTGGTAGGCAAGCGACGAGTCGAGGAACCGGTCGGAGATGACGATCTTGCCGTCGTCAAGGGCCGGCTTGATCACCTCGGAGACGAGCTCGGCTCGTGCAGCGGCGAACAGGAGCGCCTCGGTGCGGCCCTCGACCAGGATCGAGCGGTCCTTCAGCAGCGCGCGGACGCGCTCGCCCACCACGGTGCCACCCGGTTCGCGCACCGCCAGGGCGCGCTCCCCGAGCGCCTCGCACAGGAGGCGCGCCTGCGTGGTCTTGCCCGAGCGGTCGATTCCCTCGAGCGTCACGAAGAGGCCGGGCATGTGAGCGAACGTAGCGTAGGCTGCGGCCCGATGAAGGCTCTCGTCACGGGTGGCGCCGGGTTCATCGGCTCGCACGTCGTCGACGCGCTGGTCGAGCGCGGCGACGAGGTGACGGTCGTGGACGACCTCTCGACCGGCAAGCGCGAGAACCTCGCCGACGGCCCGGGCGCGGCGGCCGAGCTCGTCGAGGCCGACATCCGCGACGGACGCGCGATGCGCGACCTGATCGACCGGGTGCGGCCGCAGGTCGTCTTCCACCTGGCCGCCCAGATCGACGTGCGGAAGTCGACCGCCGACCCGGCGTGGGACGCCGGGATCAACGTGCTCGGGACGATCAACCTGCTCCGGGCGTCGCTCGAAGCCGGGGTCGACCGCTTCATCAACACGTCGACGGGGGGCGCGATCTACGGCGAGGGCCGGATCCTGCCCGCGCCCGAGGATCACCCGCAGGCGCCGGAGGCGCCGTACGGCCAGTCGAAGTTCTGCGCCGAGGGCTACTGCGACCTGTACTCGCGCCTTCACGGCCTGTCGACCGTGTCGCTCCGCTACGGCAACGTCTACGGCCCGCGCCAGGATCCGCTCGGCGAGGCCGGAGTGATCGCGATCTTCTGCGGCAAGCTCCTCGAGGGCGGCACCCCCACGATCTTCGGCAACGGCGAGCAGACGCGCGACTACGTATACGTGGGCGACGTCGTCCGGGCGAACCTGGCCGCGGCGGAGTCGCACGCGAACGGCGCCTTCAACGTCGGGCTCGGCGTGCAGACATCGGTGCTCCAGCTCGCCGCCGCGCTGCGCGAGATCTCGGGCAACGACGACTTCGAGCCCGAGTTCGCCCCTCCGCGGCTCGGCGAGGTGCAGCACATCGCGATCGATCCCGCACGCGCGTGCGGAGAGCTCGGCTGGGAGCCGCAGATCACGCTCAGGGACGGTCTAGAGCGGACTCTGGCGTCGCTTCGCTGACCTCGGGCGGCGCCACGGTGGTCCCGCCGGCGGACGTCACGCGCGGCGGCCCGATCAGCGGCCGCGCGTCCGGCGCGGGCGGCCCGATCGCGGGGGCGGTCGCCGGCACCACCTCGATCACGAGCGGCGTCCCGGTGGCGCTCGCCGAGAGCGGCGCAACGTCGCCTGCGATCGCGTGCTTGGGGAGGCGATTCTCGTGCGGGTCGAGCTCGAGCATCCGCCGCACGCTTGCGATCTGCGCCGGGGCGTCGTCGACGAAGTGCTGCACCACGTACGCCCGCAGCCAGACCTCGGGATTCTCCGGCTGCCGATCGACCGCCTCCTCGATCAGGTCGGCCACCTCCTCGTAGCGGCCGCGCTTCCGCGCGATCGTGATCGCCGCCGACACCGGCTCGATCGAGAGCGGGTTCAGCTGGATCGCCTCGTCGGCGCGCTTGGCGGCGTCCGCGAGCGTGGGCTCGTCGTCGGCCGTGCTGAGGAGGGTGGCCTCGGCCGTCTTGTCCTCCGCGAGCCACGGCAGGTAGGCCGACGTCGCCAGCGCCGCCAGGACCAGCGCCCCGGCGAGGAGCGCCGTCGCCCGCGGCCCGGCCGGCGCACGAGCGTCGTCGGGCGGCCGGACGGCCTCGACGGCGTCGCGCGCGCCGGGCGGCCTGGCGGCCAGCACCCCGAGGAAGATGAGCAGTGGCAGCGTGACACCGGGGATGTCCGAATCCCAGTCGAACCACATGTGGACCCCCCATGCGAGCGACGCGCACGCGAGCGCAGCGACATAGCGGCGCTCGCGCCCCTGCGCCTGCCGCAGCCGCGCGCCTGCCGCCCATCCGAGCAACCCGAGGCCGCCGAGCGCGAACAACCCGCCGACCAGCCCGGTCTCGGCGAGGAACTGGAGCGGGACGCTGTGCGCTTGGCGTACGGGCAGGTCGTTCTCGCGGTAGCGGCGGTGGACGAGCGGGAACGATCCGGCACCCCATCCCTTGAGCGGCTCGTCCGAGAAGGCGCCCACGGCCTCGCGCCACCACACCCAGCGGTTCCCCGAGTTCGACCGGAGCACCCGCCGCGGGTCGGTCTGGTCTTCCGACTTCACCGACGTGAACTCCTCCCAGCGGTGCTCGATCGTGCCCGTCACGCCGCGCTCGGACACGGCGAGCGCGCCGATCGCGACGACCAGCGCGACTCCGGCGGCGACGAGCGTGTTGCGGCGCGCCGCAGCGGGCCGGCCGAGGTGCGCACGCTCGATGCGATCGTCGCTCTGCTCGAGCCGCCGCCCGCCTGCGACCGCGAGCGCGACCCCGGCGACGAGCGCCACGAGCAGGATCAGGCCGTCGTCCGAACGCTCGGACTGGACCAGCCCGTCGGTCGTCAGGTCGTCGCGCACGACGGCCACGAGGTAGGCGGGCACCGACGCGGCCGCGCCCAGGACGCTGTACGCGGCGAGGCGAAAGCGGTCGGGGCCGATCGCGACAAGGGCGACCAGCGCCACAAGTAGCGCGAGGATTCCTCCGCGCGAGTAGGTGAGTCCGAGCGTCACGAGCAGCAGCACGTACGCGACGACGGAGATGGTCCGCAGGCGCGGCGACGCCTCGCGGTCGGCCGCCGTGCGCACCGCGATCGGTGCGGCGAGGACGCACACGAGTCCGAGCGCGTTCCAGTACCCGAGCGGGGCGCGCAGGCGCGAGAAGTCGGACGTCTGGTCCAGGTCGATCAGGCCGGGGATCGACAGCCAGGGCGCGACCTTCCCGCCGAGCGCATACAGCGCCACCGCAGTTGCGATGACCAGGAACCCGAGGGCGGTTCGCTCGGGCGCCCGGTGAAGGCTCGAGCCGAGCACGAGCGCGAGCGCGGCGACGAGCGCATACGCGGCCCACCGGTTCAGCTGCACCCAGCTCAGGTCGGGCGCGATCGACCAGTCGATGCTCCAGCCCGACCACGCCGCGAAGAGCACGAGGAGCGCGAGCCCGGCGAGCGCCTGGGCCGGTGCGCGCATCCGCACGTGCGGGGAGAAGAGCAGGGCCGCAAGCGTGACGAGCGCGGCCGCGCAGATCGCGATCTGCAAGCCCGCCTCGTTCTCGAGCGAGGTCGCGCCCTCGGAGAAGAGGGCCCAGGCGACCAGGCAGGCGAGCGCGATGCCGAGCAGGGCGCCGCCCGCCGGGCGATGGGAGGCTGCCGGCTCGAGGGGGTCAGGCACGCGCGCATTGTGCCGCGTCGGGAGGGCTCCGCCCACTGCCGGGCCGCCGGGCGACGACCGCTACCCTCGGGGCGGTGAGGCTGGGACGTTTTCTTCCTCTGCTTGTCGTGCTCGCTCCGCTTGCCTTCCCGGCGGGCGCAATGGCAGACGATTTCCAGCGGATCTTCGGGGACTACAAGGACGACGGGCGGATCGACGGCTGCTACCAGCCGGACCAGATCCACAACGCGGGCCAGCAGATCCCGCCGGACATCGAGCAGTACGCGCCTGGATTCGGCGACGCGCTGGCGGGGGCGCAGGGCCGATGCGGCCCGGCCGCGCCGCCGGCCAGCGAGCCCGAGGAGGAGCCCGCCCTCGTCTCCGCGGGGGGCCGCAACGGTCCGGACGTCGAGAAGAAGAAGGCGGTCAGGGAGCCGCCCGCGCCGAAGCTCGCGCCGGCCTCGCCGGAGCTGGCGGCGCCCCGGCTCGCGCCCGCCACCGCATCGGTCTCCAGCGAGACGCCCGGCGCGCTGATCGCCCTGCTCGTGGCCGCGGGGCTGGCGGTCGCGCTCGCGGTCGCGTGGGCGCTCGCGTGGTTCATGGGCTGGAGTCCCGAGCGCCTCACGAAACCGGTTTTTGCGGCGTTTCAGAACGCGTGGGACCGCGTTCTACCCGGGCGTTAGCGACTACAATTTCATTGCCGCCTGATGCCGCTGAAATCCCCTCTTTGCAGGGGATCCGCCGGACCGTCCGGGTGCCGTCGTAGCGTTCCCTTCCCCCTTTTCAACGGGGTCGAATCGCCCGCAAGACGCACAGGAGAGACCCATGTCCCATAGCCCCAGCACCACTCCCGAGCAGACTCAGACCCCCCGTCGGGAGGGCCGTGGTGTCGGGCTTCGGCGCAAGTTCACCGAGCCGGGTGTGCATCCGTTCGACGCCGTCGAGTGGGAGATCCGCGATGCGGTGATCGGCGATCCGGCGAAGCCCGCCTTCGAGCAGCGCGAGGTCGAGTTCCCGATGACCTGGTCGCAGAACGCCACGAACATCGTGGCGCAGAAGTACTTCCGCGGGCAGCTCGGCACGCCGCAGCGCGAGCGCTCGGTCAAGCAGATGATCGGGCGCGTCGCCGGCACGATCGCCGGCTGGGGCCGCGAGGGCGGCTACTTCGCCTCGTCCGAGGACGCGGACACCTTCGAGCACGAGCTCACCTACATCCTGCTCCACCAGATGGCGGCGTTCAACTCGCCCGTCTGGTTCAACGTGGGGTTCGAGG
>Ga0299907_10001590_pt1 | contig 13145 bp, 14 predicted proteins | sample RVTome_16_FD_198680 | JGI IMG/M metagenome (GOLD analysis project Ga0299907, IMG submission 198680) | Soil microbial communities from uranium-contaminated site in the Upper Colorado River Basin, Wyoming, United States - RVT152D67 (version 2) ... | reverse complement strand
CCACCCAGCAAGCACAGGACGATCTCGATGGACTCCTGGACGCTTCATTGCCGTTTGCCCAGGAGATGCTCGACAAACACGGAGAGTTCTTCCCCTACGCGCTTGCGGTGAGTGCGTCCGGTGAAACGAAGGATGTGGCTGGCGACCCTGGAGAAGGCGAGCAGCCAAGCAGCTTCGCCGTTCTGCGGACGCTCGTTGAAGGCCTCCGATCCGAACGAGACATGCTGCGCGCAGCCGCTGTTGTTTCAGATGTCCGCCTCTCCGATTCTGATGCTGTGAGAGTCGAGTTGGAGCACATAGAAGGGCAAGCGCTCGTAGTCCTTCTCCCGTACCGGCAGAGAAGGCTGCGCCGAGGTATTGAGTACGGCGAGATCAGAGCCAGTCAAGGCGAACGCCAGATCTGGGCATAAGCGCAGATCAATGATTCTCGAGTAATTCCGTCTATATCTGATCCGCCCGGGATCGCCACCTCGAGTGCGTCTTGCCTCTCGAACCGCGTCTTACTCAGACAGCGTGTAATCCCCGGGAATGTTGGCGGCACGACCTAGACACCCGTCTTCAATCAAGACCACCGCCAGGTCGCCAGTCCCCAACAGGTCGAACTCATACACGCCCTCGACGTCGTCGCCACAGTCGGGGTCAGTAATGAGAACGCTTGTTCCTTCAAACCTGGCGCTGAGCACGATCTGCGGACTGTTTCCGTTCGGTGCCCAATGAAGGGTTCCATCGTCCAATATCTCTAGGAACCGTTCGCCGCCGGGGTCTTTTGCTTGATAGGTCCCTGCCATGTCCTCAAAGGACACCGGCGGTGGGACCGAAGCGGTGGTCTCCTCGGGCGTATCGGTGGTTGTCGTCTCCTGCAGAGTGGTGGTCGTCGTTGCCGAGGACATGATCGTGGTCGATCCAGGATCAAAGCCGCCTTCCGTCGTGACCGAGGTTTCGGCTGCACACGCCGCAAGCAGTCCTACTCCCAACGCCAGTATGGGTCTCAGCGCCAGAAGCCTGCTCATCAGAACCTTCCACGAGTAGACGTCACGATCTCAATTCAACCCGAGTGTGTTGGCCTGGCCATCCGGGTCTACCCCTACCAGTCAGGCAATCCTTCGTTGTGCCCCGCCGGTTCAACCAGATGCCACGCCCAGATCCGGTAGCCGAGCGGAACGGCAGCTCGTGCTCGGGTGTCCGAGCGATGACGGGACCCTCATCGTCAAGGCATGGTCTGTCACTGGAGGTAGTTGTCGAGCTCGCCCGGTTCGAACGGGCCGACGGCACCCATGACCCGGACCTCGTCGCCATAGAGATCGCCTGCAACCGCCTTCACCGCATCCAGATCGACGGCATCCAGCTTGGCCAGCCGCTCGTCGACGGAGAGATGGGGCATACCGGCCAGCTCGTCACGCCCGAGGCGAACCATCCGGCTGTTCGAGTCCTCGAGTGAGAGGGCCAGACCACCGCGCATCGAGCCCTTGGCGCGCTCTAGCTCCTCCTCCGTTATCCCCTCGTCCACGACTTTCGACAACTCGTCGCGGATCACATTCAGGGCGGTGTCCGTTTGATGCGGAGTGGTCCCGACATGAACGCCCCAGGCGCCATTGTCCGAGTAGGCCATCTTGAACCCGTAGATGGCGTAGGCGAGCCCACGCTCCTCGCGCACCTCACGGAAGAGTCGGGAGGACATCCCCGACCCGATGACATGATTGAGGACCTCGAATGCCCAGCGCCGTTCGTCACTCCGGGCCAGGCCGCGCCCTCCGATCACAAGGTGGGCCTGCTCGGTATCACGCCTGGTCAGCTCGACCCTCGGTGCCAATCCGGCCGGACCGGTGTGATGGTCCACGGTCTCGCCCGACCAGTCCCCAAACCGCTCGGCAACCACATCGACCACGTCGTCATGGTCGAGCGAGCCGGCGGCGGCGACCACCAGGGAGCCGGCCCCGTAGCGACGCTTCCAATAGCCATGGATGTCGTCCCTGGTCATTCCCCGGATCGACTCACGCGTGCCAAGCACCGGCAACTCGAGGGGATGGTCGGCGAACACTGCGGTTGAGAAGTTCTCGAAGACGACATCGGTCGGGTCGTCGTCGTTCATGTTGATCTCTTCCACGACGACCTGACGCTCCGAGTCGATCTCGCTGAGCCGGAACGCCGGGCGCTGGATGATCTCCGCCAAGACGTCGAGTCCCACTTCGAGATCCTGGTCGAGCAGACGGGTCCAATAGCAGGTCGCCTCCTTGGAGGTGAAGGCGTTGGACTCGGCGCCTATCGCGTCAAGGGTCTCGTTGACCTCCCGTGCAGAGAGCTTCTCGGACCCCTTGAACAGGAGATGCTCCAGGAAATGGGAGACACCCGCCTCGTTGTCGTTCTCGTCACGGGAACCTGTATCGACCCAGCACCCCAGGGCGACCGACCTGAGTGATGGCATGGTCTCGGTGATGATCCGGAGGCCGCCGGGCAGTGTGGTGAGGTCGTAGTGCACGACCAAAGCGTAAAGGCGATGACCCAGAACAGGGAGTCGTCTTTGTCGACCATTCGGCTCCATGAGAGAATGGACGGCTTGTGCCCGGACGTGACCAGACATTTCTCACCGAGCTGATCGGGCCTGAGGACCGAGCCGTTGAGGCCGTGGTGGGCCGCTACCAGCGAGTCGCACCGGCCGTCACCAGGCTGGCTCGCAGCGTGTCGGAGAACCCGAATCTCCGGGTCCGCCTCGGCCCCGAGTCATCCTCGTCAGCAGACGAGATCGTCTGTGACCCGAGGATCTTCCAGGCCGCCTATCACCGCAACGCCCCCGTCACCCCCGACGAGGTGGCTCTGGCCTCGGCGCTCCACGAGGTCATGCACCTCGTCTCCACGAATCTCGACGAGGTGCGGCCCCTGCCCGATGACTGGCCGGTCGACTCCAACCCGGCCCCGGAAGCGGAGGTCGATCTGTTGACCGCGCTGGAGCGGACCGAGAAGCCGATCGCCGAGGTCCTGTTCTTCGCTCTCGAGGACGCCAGGCAGGAGACCCAGGGCCTGGCCATCTACCCGGGCGCCAGGTCGGTGCTGCAGGACCTCTACCTGTCGTCGCTGGGCCAGGCGATCCAGCGCTCGGGCGCCCTCAGCCAGTTCGTCCTCGGATGCTTCCTGCTGACCGCTGGATACGTGGACCGTGAGGTCCTCGAGCGGAGATTCGAGGCCCGTGCCGCGGTGGCCCTCGATGATGCGACAGCCCACTGCAGTGAGGCAGCCGAGTCCGACGACCCGTGGTACGTCGCCCGTCTCGCTCTCGAGTTGGAGGCGATCGCACGGGCCAACGGTCTCATCACCGAGATCCCTGGGACGGCTACGAACGCCCAACGCCGAGCCGTGGAGAGGTCGGACGCAGAGGAGGCAGCGGAGGGGGTCGACACGGTCCGCCTGGTCTCCCCGATCGTGGCCGACGCCGAGTCCTATCAGAACACGAGACGAGCGGCGGATTCACGATCCGGGTCGTCTGACCAGAAGGGCGCCTCGGACCTTGCTGACGAGGAGTCGACCGACCAGTTGTTGAGGGTGAGCCAGGCTCAGGAGGTATTCCTGCCAACCGGTCAGGGCGGAAAACTAGTGGTGACACCGATCCCGGGTGCATTCTCCGGGTTCGCCAACGAAGGGCTGGAAGCCCTCGAAGAGGCCTCGGTGCGCTGGGCGGTGAGCCAGCGGAAGGTCTCTGGCGAGCTCTTCCCGCTGTTCGCTGCCAACCAGCGTCGCGGCCTTCGCTCGGGCTTCGATCAAGGTGATGTGTCACCACATGCCGCGCTCTTCATCGGTGCCGGTCTCTACCAGCGTCTCTACGAGCGAAGAGCTGCCCGAACCAGACGTCACTACGCCGTGTCGCTCCTGGTCGATGGCTCGGCTTCGATGCTCAGCCCGGGCCGTCGAGTGGCGGCTTCGACCCAATGGGCCATGCCGGCGGCCTTGCTCGGGGCGTGGAGCATGGCGCGTCTCTGCGACGAGCTCCAGATCGATTTCGAGGTCGCGTTGTTCAACCGGGGCTTCGCCGCCCGCCCGGCCGACACCGAGGAGTCATATGTCCGCGCGCGCTCGGCGGCGACCGCAGGTCTGAAGAGAACCCAGGGATCGGCGGCGGATCGGCTCATATCAACGGTCAACCACTACATGGTCAAGCCCTTCGACCGGCGCTGGCGCGACTCACAACCGACACTCGCCGGTCTCTTCTTCACGGCCATGAGCCCGCGCCGGGCATCTTCACTGGCCCGCCGGGACACCCGATCGGCGCCACCGGTGTCACTCTTCGAGAAAGCATCCAACGTGGACGAGTTCAATCTGATCCACGCCGCCGAGCGCATGGGGCGACTCGGTGCGGACGTGCGCATCCTCATGGTCCTGGCCGACGGGATGACCAGGGGCTCGGTGGCCGCGCTGACCCGATCGGTCGAATCGGTGGAGGCCACCGGAACTACCGTCATCGGGATCGGCATCGGCGATCACACCGTCGATCTGGCCTATCGACGCCACGAGGTGGTCGAAGAGCCCGACCAACTCGCCCGGGCGATGATCGACGGCGCCCGTGGAGCACTGCGGAGGAGCCTGGCGTTCTCGGGGATGGACACCTGGTGGCTGCGGGCGTCGGAGTATCAAGCCAAGGAGAGGTCAGTTGCCTGAGACGGCGGTGTTCCAAGATCCAAGCGGCGAAGGCCCACTGATCGAGCTGGAGAAGTTCCGGGTCGAGCCCGGCCTCGATGACGCCGAGTTTCGCATGCGCAAGATCCCCGACCCGGACCCCTATTACGTGGACCTGGGGATGCTCTACCGGTTCGCCCAAGTCGAGCATGCCCGACGGACGGGTGCGAACGGTTTGGTGCCCCTCCACGTGGCGATCCGCGGCCACATGGGCACCGGGAAAGATCACGACATCGAGCAATTCGCAGCGACCATGGGCTTGCCCTACTTCCGCATCCCACTCACCGGCGAGGTCAGGGACGTCACCCTGATCGGCTCCACCAGGCTGCACGGAGACGGCAAGGGTGGCACCGAGAGCCGATGGGAGGACGGAGATATCACGCGCGCGCTGCGCGGCCCAGCCCTCCTCAATCTCTCCGAGCTCAATGCAGCCGGCGCCGAGACTCTGTTCGCCCTCCATGGCCTCCTCGATCGCTACGCGGCTCTCGACCTGCCCCATGGCGAGACGGTGAGCCTCCGGGACGACGTGCGGATGTTCGGGACGATGAATCCCACCGACATCCGCGACTATGCGGGGACCCAGACCTTGAACAAGGCATTCGCCGACCGATGGGTGATCTGGGAGAAGAGCTTTGCCGGCGAGGAACAGGTCAAGGAGATGCTCGGGCGTCGCTACCCCGGGCTGCAGGACGTGTACGTGGAGGCGATCGCCCGGCTGACAGTGGAGATCAACGCCTCATTCGAGGCCCCCGACACCGGCACCAGGGTCGAGACACCCCTGTCGCTGCGGTCGGTCCTCGACCGCCTTCCCACCGGGCTGCTCATCTACTCGGACCGCGGAGACCCTCTCCGCAAGGCCTGGGAGGAGTTCGTCCTCCCCCAGGTCGACCGATTCGACCGCGATCACTACGAGACCGTGTGGAACGCGGTGGTTAGACGTGGCCCGTCGGTCGAGCCGTTCTGACGGTACGTTTGACCCATGCCTTACGAACTGGGCAACCCCGAGCTCGATGAGCGCATCCGTCAACTGGTGGCCGAGTCGTCCGCCAACGACAACCAGGACCTGGTCGCCGAGCTGATCACCACCGCGTTGAAACTGCATCGGGACGGGGCGTCACGGGGTGACCTCAAGCTGATCAACACCGCGGTCAAGGAGATGCGCTACTCCAACCTCGTGTTCTCCCGTCATCATGAGCCCAAGGTCACGATCTACGGCTCGGCGCGACTTGGTGAGGAGGATCCGAACTACCTGCTCGCCGTGGATTTCGCCGCGGCCATGGCAAGCCACGGCTGGGGTGTGATCACCGGCGCCGGGCCCGGGCTGATGGAGGCGGGGAGCAAGGGAGCCGGGCCCGACCACACCTATGGGGTGAATATCCGGCTCCCTTTCGAGACCGAGGCGAACAAGTACATCTCCCCCGACCGCACCGTGAACTTCAAGTACTTCTTCACCCGCAAGCTGACCTTCGTCAAAGAGTCCCATGCCTTCGTGATCCTCCCCGGTGGGTTCGGGACCCTGGACGAGGCATACGAGCTGCTCACACTCACCCAGACCGGGAAATCCGACCTCCATCCGATCGTGCTGCTCGAGCACGAGGGATACGATTACTGGGGCCCGGTGCTCGGATTCATCCGGGATCTTCTGATACCCGGCGGGCTGATCTCGGAGTCCGACCTCTCCTTGTTCCTGCATACCACCGATCACCTCGAGGCGTGCACCCACATCCTCAAGTTCTACTCCAACTACCACTCGCAACGCTTCACCGCCGGCAAGCTGATTCTGAGACTCCGTCAGGGCCCCAGTGACGAGGAGCTGGCGACTCTCAACACCGAGTTCGCCGACATCGTGGTCCATGGGGGGATCGAGAAGACCGGGCCGAACCAGGCAGAGATCGAAGACGAGGACGCCCTCGACATGGACCGCATCACCTTCCACTTCGACCGGCACCAGTTCGGACGACTTCGCGAGCTGGTCGACCGGCTCAACGATCTGGCCAGTCTCCCCGAGACGACCGAGATCCCACCGAGCCTCAGTGAGGAGCAGGCAGAAAGACCCTGGTAGTGAGGTTCCCGGCCTGGGATTAGGTGCGAATTTCCTATTAGAATTCGCGGGTGCGCGACATCCTTTCAGATCTGGTAGCCGAGCAGCAGTTCCTGGACCAGTCCCTACAGCGGATTCCCATCAAGGTCTGGGATCTCGTCACCCCCAACAAGCCATGGACTGTCCGTGACACCATCGCCCACCTCGCCGACTTCGAGGACCTGGGAGCCGATGCGCTCCAGGGCGGCAACCGGATCAAGGAATGGCAGAGTGCCCCCGACATCGAGCCCTTGCGTCAGAAGCCGATCAAGAAGGGGCGGGGGATGCGCCCACAGGACGTCATCGAGTGGTGGCGGGGCGGCCGGGCCAAGGTGGTCGAGCCGCTCTCTCACATGAGCGGGGACGATCGGATCACCTGGATCGCCGGTGACATGAGCGCCCGCACCTTCGCCACCTTTCGTCTCACCGAGACCTGGATGCACGGTCTCGACATCTACGAGACGTTGGGGATCGAAGTCGAGGACACCCCACGCATCCGTCACGTCTGCTGGTTCGGTTGGAAGACGCTGCCATATGCCTTCAAACAGGCGGGCGAGCACTACGAGCCGGTGCGGATCGAAGTGATCGGCCCCGGATACTCCAAGTGGATCTATGGGCCCACCGACACCGATCAGCTCATCAAGGGCGCTGCGTCGGACTGGGCGCGGTTGGCAGTGAGGCGGATCGATGCCGCCGACACCCGGCTCAAGGTCACCGGAGACTTCGCTGCCAAGGCGATCGCGCTGGCCCAGACCTTCCTGTGAACCGCGCCATCCCCAGGCTGGTGGGGATGGTCCATCTCCTCGCCCTGCCGGGCTCACCGAGATTCGCCGGTTCGATGGAAGAGATCATCGAGACCGCCGCCAAGGACGCCGCCGTCCTGGTCGACGCCGGGTTCCCGGCTTTGATGGTCGAGAACTTCGGGGACGTGCCTTTCCATAGCGACTCGGTGCCCCCGGAGACCGTGGCCGCGATGACGGCGGCCGCGATGACGATCGCCTCGGCTGGGGTCCCATTCGGGGTCAACGTCCTCCGTAACGACGGGCTGTCCGCCCTCGGCGTCGCCGCCGCCACCGGTGCCCGATTCACTCGGGTCAACGTGCTCACGGGCATGATGCACACCGACCAGGGGCCCGTCGTCGGGAAGGCGGCTCAGATCCAGCGGGCACGTGTCGCCCTCTGCCCCGAGGTCGAGATGTGGGCCGATGTCCTGGTCAAGCACGCCACTCCGCCACCCGGGAGCGACCCGACCCAGATCGCCAGAGACACCGTCGAGCGAGGGCTGGCTGATGCGGTGATCGTCTCCGGCACCGGCACCGGTGCACGGCCCGACCTGGAACGAGCCCGGATCATTGGCGCGGCCGTCCCCGACGGGACCCGGATCGTCATCGGCTCCGGGGCGTCTGGCTCCAACCTGGGTGAGCTCCTCGAGGTCGCTGACACCGTGATCGTCGGCAGTGATATCAAGACGGATGGTCTGGCCTCGAATCGTCCCGACCCGCTGCGGGCCTCGTCCTTCGTGTCCGCGGCCGGCAAGCACGGGCTGTTGTGAGTGCGATCGCGACTCGGGACGAGGATGGAGTCAGGGTTATCACCCTCACCCAACCCGAGATCCGTAATGCGATCACCGGTGAGGAAATGCTCGACCAGCTTCTCGACGCGCTCGACGAGGCCGAGACAGACCCAGTGACCTCGGTGGTGGTCATCGACGCCGAGGGACCGGCGTTTTCGGCAGGCGGCAACATCAAGGACATGGTCGCCAGGGAGGGGATCTTCTCGGGTACCCCGGCCCAGATGGTCGAGAGCTACCGGGACACGATCCAGCAGCTGACCCGATTCCTCGCCACCACCGACCTGGTCACGATCGCCTCCGTCAATGGTCCCGCGGTCGGCGCAGGCTTCGACCTGGTCCTCGGCTGTGACCTGCGATTTGGCTCACGGAACGCCAGATTCGCGCACACGTTCATCGAGATGGGGATCATCCCCGGCGACGGGGGCGCCTGGCTGCTGCCGAGGGTGGTGGGATGGCAGCGGGCGACGGAGCTGGCGCTGACTGCCCGTTTCATCACGTCCGCCGAGGCGGAGAGCTACGGAGTGCTTCTCGAGGTCGTGCCTGAGGACAAGCTCACCGATCGGGTGATGTCGGTGGCGAAGAGCATCGCCTCGAAGCCGCAACCGGCCGTGGTGATGGCGAAACGTCTGCTCAGACAGGCACGGACGATGGAATTGGACGGGTTTCTCGAGCTCTCGGCAGCGCTGCAGGCCATCGCCCACACCACCCCGGAGCACGAGTCGGCCGTCTCCGAATATGTGGAAAAGATCAAGGACCGCGACTGATCTGGTCGGCTCCATTTGACAGATTGACCTGGACAAGGTCACTCTCAGCGTCCAAACTCACTCTTCGTGGTAAATGAGACTACCGACTTATCCACAACCGGACTAGTCCCTGTGAGACTCTGGTGCGTGGTGTCGGTATGAAGGACTTCCCCAACAACTTCCTCATCGAGGTGATGGAGGACGTGATCGAGGACCTGCATGGGCATGTCCATCGCGTCTCCAACCTGTCGGTCGACCTCGGCCGCGGCATCGGCCTCGATGGGGATGACATCGACCGCCTCGCTCTGGCCGGTGTGCTCCACGACGTCGGGAAGATCCACATGGACCCTGCCATCCTCGGCAAGCCGGGCCCCTTGAGTGAGTCCGAGCGTGAGCTGATGCAACGTCACCCCGAGCTCGGGTTCGCCATGGCCCGGAATCGTCTCGATGCCAAGATCGCCGAGGCGATCCTGTATCACCACGAGCGATTCGACGGTCTCGGCTACCCCTTCGGGTTGGCAGGCGACGCCATCCCGATCTTGAGCCGAATCGTCCTCGTCGCCGACGCTTTCGACGCCATGACCTCGGTCAGGGCCTACCAACCTGCCCTCCCGCTCGACTTCGCCATCCACGAGATCAGCACCAATGCAGGCACCCAGTTCGACCCCCAGGTCGTGGATGTGTTCATGGAACTGGCCGAGGTCGACCGTCTGCCGATGGACCTGACCGCCTGAGGGCGGTCGCTCGCCTACTCGTCGACGTCGACGTCGATGACGTTTTCCCACGAATCGACCCGGCGCTCTGCGCTCACCACCGTCATCCGGGCCGACAGCCGTCTCGACACCACTCGATGAATCCAATCCCTCACCGGAGCGATCAGGAGCAGAAAACCAAGCGTGTCGGTGATGAAACCGGGTGAGATGAGGAAGGCACCGGCAACGAGGATCGCCGCTCCGTGGGTCAGCTCCCTCCCCGGGAGTTGACCCTCGCCCAGCCTGGCGCGGATCCGCCCGAGGATCGATAGCCCGGAGCGACGCACCAGAATCGACCCGATGACCGCGGTGGCTAAGGCGAGGCCGAGAGCCGCGAGCAGACCGATTCGCCCCTCGACCCAGAAGAAGGTCGCCATCTCGGCGAGTGCGATCAAGAGAAAGAACCCGAAGAACCGCATCATGTCACGGTACCGGAGAGGTTGCGTTGTTCCATCGGTCTTACGGCCGAGAGGCCGGTAGGACTCACCTGACCACCCAGTCCGCGAACGTGTAGCGTGCCCGTAGCCCACTGAGAGTGGGGCAGTTAGTGAGGGAGGCGTATGTTGAGACGATCGTTACTGGTCGTTGTCCTGGCGGCAATGATGGTGATGGTGCTGGGGGCGAGCGCCGCTTTCGCCGGTGAAGTGACCGGCAGTGGCAAGAACTCACATCAGAACCAGGGCATGTCGTGGTGCTCTTTCTCCGGGTTGAACGACGACCCGGGAGCACCACTCGACGGAAGTGGCCCGAACGGGCCCGGGGGAACGTCCCAGGCATATGGGCAGGACGTGAAGTTGGGGCTCGCCCAGCCGAGCGTCGACAAGTTCGGGCACCCGGGGACGGCGTGCAACCCCAACAAGACGTTCCTGCCACCCAATCCGAACAGAACGAAAGGCTGAGAGAGCCGGATCACTGGCCCCGGCGGGGTACTCGTCGGGGCCGGGTCCCATAAGACCACGTCTCCTACACCTCCCATGTTTCCTGTCACACCCCGGTTGTACGGTGTGATCACCGGGGAATGGGAACAGATTTCTGTCACAGACGAGCCATACCGTCGGTGATAGACCGCATGGGGAGACAGGATGTCTCGGCAGAGACGACGAGCGATCGAGAGACGGATTGCCGATCTTCGCGAGCGCGATCAAGCCCGTCTCACCGCTCTGCAACTGCTCGATGACATGGTCGAGCTCGAAGAGATGCATCGCGAGCTGAGCACGATGCTGCTCAGGAACCTGACGTCCCGCCGACGTCGCTCACCAGCGGAGGCCAGGCTGTGTGAGCAGCTGAGCAGGCGGTTGGCCGAATGAGCGCGCTTCGCTCTCTCCTCGACGAGATGGCCCTGGTTGCCGACGACGACCTGACAATCGCCGAGTTGGATGGCGATCTCGTCGAGCTGTCCCACATCCACCAACAGACCGAAGTGTTGCTTGCCCGCAAGGCCCGGAATCTCGCTGATCGCGACGGCCACCACATGACCGGTCATCCCTCACTCACCGCCTACCTGATCGACCGGCTACGCATGACGGCAGGTAGAGCCCGCCGGTTCGTCACCCGGGTGCTCGCCGCCGAAACGGCGCCAGCCTCATTCGCCGCCTGGTCGGATGGTCGGATCTCCACCGACCAGGCGGATGTGTTGTTCCAGGCCGCCAACGGTGTCCCCGACCAATTCCCGGAGGCCGAGGAGCGACTTGTTGACATCATCGAACCGCTCTCGGTCTCGGACACGGCCCGTGCCGTCGAATACTGGCGACAGTCGGTGGACGGTCCCGGTGAGCTGACCGGCGAAGAGCAGATGATCCGCCGAGGTTTCTCCCTGACCAAGACCATCTGGGGGATGAGACGAGCAGACGGCTGGCTCACTCCCGCCGTCGGAGAGGCCTTCGAAGCTGCAATCGCGGCGAACATGGCTCCCCCACGCCCGAGGACACCCGCACGCCAAGACAACGACGTCACGACGCCCTCGCAGACCTGGCCCGGGACTGGCTCGACCACGCCGACACACCGGTGGTGGGTGGTGAGCGACCCCACATCGTCGTCCACGTCGACCTCGACGCCATCCAAGGCAGACCGGGTGGTCTCCACGAAACCGAGAACGGAGGCATCCTCCCATTGCCGACCATCGCACAATTGGCCTGCGACGCCTCGGTGAGCCGGGTGGTCTTCGACACCAGATCCGAAGTGGTCGACGTCGGCCGCAAGACCCGAATGATCCCCGCCGCCCTCCGCAGAGCCGTCATCGCCCGCGACCGACATTGTGTGTGGCCCGGATGCAACCGCTCCCCCCGCTGGTGCGACGTCCACCACCAGATCCCCTGGTCCCAGGGAGGCGAGACCGTCCTCACCAACCTCTGTCTCCTCTGCCGCTACCACCACACTCTCACGCACCTCGGGATCAGACCCCACCAGGAGCACACCCTGTCGGCCCGGGCGGCCAGAGGAAGACGAAAACGAAGACCTTCGGGGTGAGACGGGCCCTCACCCCGCCGAGTCCACACAGATCTTGTCACCATCCCCTGATACCTTCGAGTTGTGACCGCGCTCGAGGCATTCACACCTGCCACCCGGAGCTGGTTCGAGGCCTCCTTCAACGCGCCCACCCGGGCCCAGGAAGAGGGCTGGCCGGTCATCGCCGGCGGAGGTCACACCCTGATCCACGCCCCGACCGGGTCCGGAAAGACGCTCGCCGCATTCCTCTGGACCCTGGACCGCCTCCTGATCGAGCCCACTCCGGCTCGAGCCGAGCGGTGCCGGGTGCTCTACATCTCACCGTTGAAGGCCCTGGCCCACGACGTCGACCGGAATCTGCGCGCCCCACTGGCCGGCATCCGTCACGCCGCCGAGCGTCTCGGCGGGAGCTCCCTCCCCGAGCTGACAACCTTCCTGCGCACCGGTGACACCTCCCAGGAAGACCGGAGACGGATGGAACGCAATCCCCCGGACATCCTGATCACCACGCCGGAGTCCCTCTATCTGATGCTGACCTCGGCGGTGCGGTCCGTCTTCAAGAGCGTGCGCTGGGTGATCGTCGACGAGGTCCATGCCGTCGCCGGCAGCAAACGTGGTGCTCATCTCACCCTCTCGCTGGAGCGTCTCGAGGAGATCACGGAAGAGGCGCCACAACGGATCGGGCTCTCCGCCACCCAGCGCCCACTGGAGACCATCGCACGATTCATGGGCGGGGGGATCGTCGACGACGACACCTGGGTGCCACGACCGGTCAGCATCATCGACGTCCCTCAGGATCGGGGCATGGAGCTCGAGATCGTGGTGCCGGTTCCCGACATGAATGAGCCGGGTGAGCCCGATCCGCTCGATCCCGACAACATCCCCACCCG
>Ga0299907_10001589_pt1 | contig 13150 bp, 9 predicted proteins | sample RVTome_16_FD_198680 | JGI IMG/M metagenome (GOLD analysis project Ga0299907, IMG submission 198680) | Soil microbial communities from uranium-contaminated site in the Upper Colorado River Basin, Wyoming, United States - RVT152D67 (version 2) ... | reverse complement strand
GCGGGCGCGGTTCTACGAGGAGACAAAGCCGGTCGGGCGCGCGTTCGGGATCCCCGACGCGATCCTGCCGCGCGACCTCGACGCCTTCGAGGCGTACGTCGAACGGATGCTCGCACCGGACGGTCCTGTCCACCCGTCGCCGGTCGCCCGGGACCTCGCTCGATCGATCCTCCACCCGCCGCTCGGGCCGCTGGCGGGACTCACGCTCGCACTGGAGCCGGTCGCCCGACCCGTCCTGAGCGCGATCCCGGCCGCTGCCCACAGCTGGATGCTGTGGCCCGCGATCGGGCTGCTGCCGCCGCGCGTCCGCGAGGAATTCGGGCTGGGGTGGGGGCCGCTCGAGCGCGCCGTGAGCGCCTGGCTCGTGGCCGGCTGGCGGGCCTGGCGCCCGCTCATCCCGACGTCGTGGCGCTGGATGCCGCAGGCGCGCGCCGCCGACCGGCGGCTCGCGGCTCAGTAGATCCGGGGGAAGCGCCGCTCGAACGGCCGGGCCAGGTTGAGCGGAGTCGCGTCGTCGAGCGCGTCGAGCAGCGTCTGCGTGCTGACGATCTCGTGGCGATGGTCCGCGATGTAGCCCCGGAGCGCCGTCCAGAACGCGGTCGAGCCCATCTGCGTCCGGACCCAGTCGAGCACGTTGCCGCCCTGGATGTAGACGATCTCGTAGTAGCACGCGCGCGAATACTGGTAGATCGACAGGTCGAGGCGCGCCTTCGAGCACGTGCTGCCGCGCTTGGACCCGAGGGCGTAGCGGGTCACGAAGTCGGCCGCGGCCTCGTCGGTGAACGGTTCCTTGACCTGATCGCTGCCGACGAGGCTGTAGAACCACTGGTGGGCGGTCTCGTGGGTGACGAGGTAGCGCAGCCGCGACGACGCCGTCCCGTACGGGATCCACGATAGGGCAGGGGACTCCATCGCCGCGCCGCCGGCCGATTCGACGACCCGGTAGGTCGAGTACGGGTACGCGCCCAGCAGTGAGCGAAGTCGGCCGAGCGCGCGGGCACCCTCGTCGCGGAGCCTCGCCGCGACGGCCGCGGAGCGGGCGTAGCCCATGACCTTCGTCGCGCCGACGGTCGTCGTCCGGGTCACGAAATCGGGCGCGGCGGTGATCGTGAAATCGCGCACGTTGCGCGCCTCGTACACCTGCTCGAGGCCGTCGAGCGCGACGCGGCCGCCGCTGGTCGCGAACACGAGCCTTCGGTCGGGCACGATCCGGACGCGGACGAACGGGCTCGTGGGGGTGACGAACGGGTCGCCGAAGTTCGGGCGGTAGAAGTTCACCCGCTTGCTGACCCACGGCAGCCAGCGGTACAGGTTGATGATGCCGTTGGCCTTCGCGAACATCCAGCTCGAACTCGTCGTCGACGTGCGCAGGCGTGCGGCGTAGCGCACCCGGACCGAGGTGCTGGCACCGGCCGGCAGGATGCCCCCGAGCGGCACCACGATCGTCTGGTCCGACACGGTCGCCTTGACCGCGGCGCCATCGACGCTGACCCCGCTGAGCGACAGCTCGCCGAGGCGTGCCGCGGCGGTGTTGAGCTCGAGCCGGTCGATCGACGCCCCGGACGTGTTGCGGATCGTCGCGGTCGAGTCGACCCGGATGGCGCGCGATGTCCAGCCGATCCGGATCGTGGCGTCGTAGCTCGCCTCGAGCAGGTAGCTCGAGCGGTTGACGCTGCCCGGGACGATCTGCCCGACGACGCCGAGCACGGTCCGCGCCCGCGCGTCGGTCGTGGCCGCGGCCGGGGTGACCGTTCCGGCCACGGCCGTGATCAGGGCGAGCGCGATCGCTGCGAATCGACGACGCATCAGATGACCAGCCTACCGCGAGGCGGCCCCCGCCGCCCTCGAACGATGGGGTGGGGTGGCCCTAGACTTCGGGTCGTGTCCGAGACGCTCATCGATGCGATCCGTTCCCGGCTCCCGCAGACGCGCCTGCTCACCGACCCGTCCGACCGGGAGAGCTACCGGCGTGACGAGACCGCCTACCTCGAGACGGGGCTGCCCTGCGCCGTCGCCCTGCCGACGTCGACCGCCGAGGTGGCCGAGCTCGTGCGACTCGCGGCGGAGCTCCGAGTGCCGATCGTGCCGCGCGGCGCCGGCACCGGGCTGTCCGGCGGCGCGGCGGGGATCGAGGGTGCGCTCACGATCGCGTTCACCGCGATGGACCGGATCCTCGACATCGACCACGACAACCTGGTCGTCGTCACCCAGCCGGGGGTCATCAACGCGGCGCTCAAAGCCGCGGTCGCCGCGGAGGGCCTGTTCTACGCGCCCGATCCGGCCAGCTACGAGAGCTGCTCGATCGGCGGCAACCTCGGCACGAACGCCGGCGGGTTGTGCTGCATCAAATACGGCCAGACCCGCGAATCGGTCCTCGGGCTCGAGGTCGTGATGGCCGACGGCACCGTGCTGCGCACCGGCGGCAAGAACGTCAAGGACGTGGCCGGCTACTCGCTGACGCACCTCATCGTCGGGTCGCAGGGGACGCTGGCGCTCGTGACCGAGGCCACGCTCCGGCTGCGCCCGGCCCCGCCGCCGCGTTCGACGCTCATCGCGTTCTTCGCCACGCTCGAGGCCTCGGGCGACGCGGTGGCCGGGATCGCGAAGGCCGGGCTGTCACCGGTCACGCTCGAGCTGATGGACCGCTTCACGATCGAGGCCGTCGACGACATGCATCACCTCGGGCTCGATCGCGAAGCCGCCGCGATGCTGATGGTCGAGTCCGACCTTCCGGGGGCCGCCGCCGCGGCCGAGGTCGACGCCGCTCGCGTCGTGTGCGAGACGGCCGGGGCGACGCAGGTCGTCCAGGCGACCGATCCGCAGGAGGCCGACTGGCTGCGCCAGGGCCGGCGGTCGGCGTTCCACGCGCTCGAACGGCTGGGCGTGGCGAGGATGGAGGACGTTGGCGTCCCGCGCGCCCGGGTTCCGGAGATGCTGACGGCGATCGAGGGCCTGGCGGCTCGGCATTCCGTCCGCATCGGGACGTTCGGGCACGCCGGTGACGGCAACCTCCACCCCACGTTCGTGTTCGAACGCGACGACCCGAACGCGGAAGCCGTCAACGAGGCGATCCGGGGCGACCTGTACCGGGCCGCGATCGCGCTCGGTGGCACGATCACCGGGGAGCACGGGGTGGGGGTCGCGCGGCGTGACTACCTCGAGCTGCAGCGAGGCGCGGAGGCGGTCCGGGTCATGCGCCAGATCAAGGACGCGCTCGACCCGCTCGGGATCCTCAACCCGGGACGCGTCCTGCGCTAGCTAGCTCTAGCGGGCCGCTCGAGTTCATGCCGCTCAGGCTTGAGGATGGCCAGACGCAACTCGGAACCGATCGTTTGCCGTGGAATCCGGCCTCTGAAGGCGCATCGATGTCTGCCGTGCATGTTCCTGCCGCGGATGCCCCCTGCGCGGAGCTGCCGATCGGAATTCTGGTCGCCGTCAAGCCTGGGACGCATGCCCGTCACTGGAGAGTGACGGGGGATGCCCGGCGGCCCGTGCTTGACACCCGGCCGGGCGGCGCTCGATCATGGCGCGGTGACCCGCGCACATCTGTTCAGTACAAACGTGCACCTGCGGCCGCGGACGTGAGCGACTTCGACCAGCTCGTTCGGGCCAGCCGTCTCTACTACGAGCTCGGTGAGACCCAGAACGCGATCGCCGAGCAGCTCGGCGTCACCCGGCCGCAGGTGTCGCGCCTGCTCAAGCGGGCGCGGGCCGAGGGCATCGTCGAGATTCGAATCGTCGACCGGGTCACCGCCGAATCGCCGGCCGGCGACGCGCTCCGCCGGGCCTACGGCCTCGATGCCGTGCACCTGGCCCCGACCATCCAGGGCCCCGAGGATCTCACCCGGCGGATGGTCGGGCGGCGGGCCGCGCAGGTCCTGCGCGATGCGGTCCGCGACGGGATGATCGTGGGGATCGGCGATGGAGCGTCGATCTCGGCCGTCGCCGACGCCCTGGACGAGACGCCGACGACGGTGTCGGCCACGGTGGTGCCGCTCGCCGGCGGGCACTGGACGGCCGGTCACGAGCGCGAGGCGTTCCGACGGATCGCCGACGCGCTCGGCGCGCAGGTGGTCGGACTCATGTCGCCGGGCCTCGTGGACGACGCCGCGACGCGCCGGTCGCTCGTGGCGCACGCCGGCGTGCGGGCCGTCCTGGACCTGTGGGACCGGCTCGACCTGATCTGCTTCGGGATCGGGGGTCCGGCCTGGAGCGCCGTGTCGGTCGGCGAGGAGGTCGAGCACCAGCTCGAGGCTGCCGACGCCGTCGGCGAGGTCCTGATCGCGCCGTTCGACCTCGCCGGCAGCTTCGTGTGTGACGAGCTCCGGGAGCGGGTGATCGCGTTCGACGCGCGGCGCCTCGGGCGCGTCGCCACGTCGATCGGGATCGGTTCCGGCGAGGCCAAGGTCCGGCCGATCCTGGGGGCCCTCCGGGCGGGCGTGGTTCGGACCCTCGTGACGGACGTCGCCACCGCCGAGGCCGTCGCCCGCCTCGACGCGGCGAGCCGCGCGGCGACCCCGGCGGCACTTCGATGACGACGCGTCCGTCCGGCCGGCGCCGGGAGCAGGCGATCCTCGGGATCGACCTCGGGACCAACGAGGTCAAGACCGGTCTCGTGACGCTCGACGGGCGGTTGCTCGCCTCGGCCCGCGCGGGCTATGCGATCGACATCGGGCGCGAGCCGGGCTGGGCGGAGCAGGATCCCGGGTCCTGGTGGGCCGCGGTGGTCGAGACCATCCGGGATCTCGCGGCACTCGACGTCGCCGAGGTGGTCGCGGTCTGTGCCGACGGCCACGGGCCAACGCTCGTCGCGGTGAACGCCGCCGGTCACGCGACCCGTCCGGCCGTCACCTGGCTCGATTCGCGGGCGACCGCCGAGGCCGACGAGCTCGCGGCCCGATCCGGGGTTCGGGGCTGGGCGCTCGGCGGGCTGCCGGCAGCGCTCTGGATCGAGCGCCACGAGCCGGACGTGGCCGTTGCGACGCGCTGGTACCTGACCACCTGGGAGTACCTGGTCCTCCGCCTGACCGGGGTCGCGGCCGCGTCCCACATCACGGACCAGCTCCTCCCCGCGCCGTCCGACGTCGCCGCTGCCGGGGTTCCGCTCGACAAGCTGCCGCCAGCGGCATCGGCCGGGACGATCGTCGGCACGACCACGGTCGCGGCGGCGGCGACGACCGGGTTGCGCGCCGGGATCCCGGTCGTCGGCGGCACCGTCGACGCGTTCGCCAGCTATCTCGGCGCGGGCCTGCTCGAGGCCGGGGATGCCTATGACCCGGGCGGGACGGCCGGCGGCCTCGGCGTGTACTGGCACCGGCCGGTCGAGGTTCCCGGCGCCTACGTCACGCCCGCGCCCCTGCCCGGTTACTACAGCATCGGGGCGGCCATGGCCGCCACGGGTCGAGCGCTCGACTGGTTCCGGACCGAAGTCCTGGGCGGCACCGTTTCCACCGAGACCCTGCTCGCCGAGGTCGCGTCGACGCCGCCCGGTGCCGAGGGGCTCGTGTTCCTGCCGTACCTGGCCGGCGAGCGCTCGCCGATCTGGGACCCGACCGCCCGAGGCGTGCTCGCCGGCCTGACCCTCGGGCACCGTCGAGGGCATATCGCTCGCGCGATCGTCGAAGCGTCGGCGCTCGCCCTACGCCACGTCGCCGAGCCGATGCTCGCTGCCGGGATCACCGTCTCCGAGCTGCGGGTGTGCGGCGGCCCCGCCCAGAGCGATACGTGGAACCAGGTCAAGGCCGACGTCACCGGCTTCCGGGTCGCAGTCCCCCGCGTGCTCGAGACCGGGGTCGTCGGCTCGGCGATCCTCGGCGCGGTCGGGATCGGCGCGTACTCCGACCTGCGCGCGGCAATCGCAGCGATGACCGCGATCGACCGCCACCTCGCGCCACGCCGCGAGCACGCCGCGACCTACGATGCGCTCTTCCTCGCCTACAAGGCGCTCTACCCGGCGACGGCTCCGCTCCTCCGGCCGCTCGTCGCCGCCGAACCGGTGCTCGCCGGATGAGCGATCGGTCGGGTGCGATCGAACTGAGCGGGGTGACCCTCGACTTCCCCGTTCGCGGCGGCGGCCGGCACGAGGCGCTGGGCGGGGTCGACCTCGCGATCCCGGGTGGCGGCGTCGTTGCCCTGATCGGCCCGAATGGCTGTGGCAAATCCACGCTCCTGCGGGTGATCGCCGGGCTGCTCGCGCCACGATCAGGGCGGGTCACCCTCGACGGTACCCCGGTGCGCGGGCCGGATCCGCGCGTCGGGCTCGTGTTCCAGGAGCCCCGGCTGCTGCCGTGGCGGACCGCCGCCGCGAACATCAGCTATCCCCTGGAGCTCGCGGGCTGGCCGCGCGACCGCTGCCGGGCGCGTCTGGCCGAGCTGCTCGAACTGACCCGGCTCGATGCAGCCGCGGCCGCCGCGCGACCCTCGGAGTTGTCGGGCGGGCAGCGCCAGCGAACCGCGCTGGCTCGCGCCCTCGCCCTGCAGCCCGAGGTGCTGCTGCTCGACGAGCCGTTCAGCGCGCTCGATGCGCTCACCCGCGAACGGTTCGACCTCGAGCTTCTCGCGCTGTGGGAGCGAGCTGCAACCACGATCGTCCTCGTCACCCACAGCATCGCCGAGGCCATCCTCGTGGCCGACCGGGTCGTGGTGATGACCCCGCGGCCGGGTCGGATCGCCGCCGACATCCCGGTCGACCTGCCTCGCCCCCGGTCGCTGGTCGTTATGGACGAGGCGGTCGCGTCGCGGACGGCCCGGCAGATTCGCTCCCATCTCGGCGACCCGGACGCGAATACGGAGGGCGAGGCCGCGACGCCGTCCAGGCTCGAGGCCGTGTCGTGAGGCGCGAGACCGTCCGGGCGCTCGCGCCAGTCCTGGCGGCGCTGGCCGTCTTCCTTGCGGCATGGCAGGTGGCCGTCCTCGTCGGCGGACTGCAGCCGTCGATCCTGCCCTCGCCGCGCCACGTCGCCGAACGCTTCGTGGAGGCCTTTGCCGAGGGGACGATCCAGCCTCATCTGGGGACCACGCTGTCCGAGATCGCGTGGGGGTTCGGGATCGGGGCGGCGCTGGCGCTCGTCGTCGGCTACGTGATGGCCCGATCGCCACTCGCCGAGCAACTCGTCTCTCCGTACATCGTGGCGGCCCAGGCCGTCCCGATCCTCGCCCTCGCGCCGCTGCTCACGATCTGGTTCGGGCCGGGGCTCGTGAGCAAGGTCGTGATCTGCGCGCTCATCGTCTTCTTCCCCATCGCGGTCGCGACGATGGTCGGCATCCGGTCGGTCGACGTGCGATTGCTCGAGCTCGGGCGGAGCCTTCGGGCGACCCGCCGCCAGGTCCTCTGGACGATCGAGATCCCGGCAGCGCTGCCATCGATCTTCGGCGGCGTACGGGTCGGGGTCACGCTGTCCGTCATCGGCGCGATCGTCGGTGAATGGTCCGGCGCGAGCCGGGGGCTCGGCGTGCTCATCAACGTTGCGCGTGGCGCGCTGTTCGACATCCCGCTCATGTTCGCCACGCTCCTGACGATCGCGCTCGTCGGGATCGGGCTCTATCTCACCGTCGTCATCGTCGAGCGGCGCCTCGTCGGCGCTCGATGAATCGCCACTCGGAGGTGTCCGTGCGCTCGTCACTCACTCGCGTCCTCACCGTCGCGCTGCTCGTCGCAGCCTGCAGCGGCTCGGACGGCAGCACGCCGCCGGCGTCGGGCGATCCGGGCGGCACGCCCGATCGGACCGGCGATCCCGTCGAGCTCGTCGTCGGGCTCGGCTACATCCCGAGCGTGCAGTTCGCACCGTTCTACCTGGCCCAGCAGGAGGGCTACTACGAGGCCGCGGGACTGGCGATCGAATTCCAGAACCGGATCGACCCGGACCTCATCACGCTCGTCGGGCAGGGCACGATCGACCTCGGGATCGGTGACGGGACGAGCATCATCCCGGCCGTCAGCCAGGGCATTCCGGTGCGCTACCTCGCGACGGTCTACGGCAAGTTCCCGTCGATCGTCTTCGCGAAGGCGTCGTCCGGGATCCGGTCGCCGGCCGACCTGGCCGGCAAGAAGCTGGGCACGCCCGGGCGATACGGCTCGGGCTGGATCACGGTCCAGGCGATGCTCGCTTCGGCCGGCCTCACCGAGGACGACATCGAGGTGGTCGAGTACCCCGACTTCGGCCAGGGCGCCGCGGTGGCCCAGGACGCGGTCGATGCGGCGACCGGGTTCGCCAACAACGAGCCGGTCCAGCTCGAGCTGAGCGGCACGCCGGCCACGGTCCTGCGGGTCGACGACATCGTTCCGCTGCCAGGCCCCGGGCTGATCGCGGGCGTCGGAACGCTGGAGGAGCAGCAGGATGCGGTGCAGGCATTCGTCGTCGCGACGCTCCAGGCGATGGAGGAGATCGCCGCTGATCCGGAACGCGGGCTCGACGCCGCGATCGAGGCCGTGCCCGAGCTCGGGAACGACCGCGACACCCAGCGCGCGATCCTCGAGGCGACCATCGACACGTGGCGCGGGCCGCTCCAGGAGGAGCGCGGCCTGGGGGCGGTCGATCGGGACGGGTGGGCCGAATCGATCAAGTTCCTCGAGGCACGCGGGTTCGTCCCCGAGCCGGTCACGGTCGACGACGTCCTGCGTGACGACTTCCTGCCGGCCGGCGACTGACAGGGGGGAGCGGCATCGGCCAGCGAAATCGGCCGAATTCGGGCATACTTGAGGACCCCCGGGTCGCGCATGTCGCGGTCTGACACGCCCACGGGAGTCATGCGTTGAACACTCGCCCGCCCGCCAAGTCGATCACGGCTCCCGAGCCGTTCAAGCACGTCATCGATGAGTACAAGCACCGGAACCAGACGATCACGTGCACGTGCGGGTGGCATGGCAGTTCGGCCCAGATCGACCGCGGACCGTCGGAGTGGACGGCGCATCTGATCGAGGTTCGCGGCAAGAAGCGCTGACCGGCGGTCTGGCACGACGTTCGTCCTGACTCGGCTCCTGCCGAGCGGGTAGCGCGCGCACGCGAGGGCGCTGCCGCGCCTGATCCCCGGCGCGCCGGCACGGAAGGCCCGGTTGGCCCGATGGGCCGCATGCTAGGATCGGCCACCGTGTCTCAGCGACTGGACCTGCCCGAGCGTCCGCCGTTCTCGATTCGCGCGCGGCTCCTGACTCCGCTCGCCGCCGGCGGCAGCCGACACGAGGCCGACGGACTGCTGGTCGTGGACCAAGCCGGGCGGATCACGTTCGCGGGTCGCGCCGCTGACCGGCCGGCGGAGGCCGTGGCCGCGGTCGACGTTCGTCCCTGGGTGCTCCTGCCCGGCATGGTCGACCTCCACGCCCACCTGCCGCAGCTGCCCAACGCCGGCCTGGGTGCGGGCCTGGACCTGCTGACCTGGCTGGAGCACTACATCTTCCCGCTCGAGCGCGAGTTCGATGCCGCCCGTGCCGAGGTGGCGGCCCCGGCCGCGTGGCGCGCGTTCGCGTCGGCCGGGACGACCACGGCACTTGTGTACGGCGCGGTGTTCGAGGCCAGCCTCGAGGCGACGTTCCGGGCGGCCGAGGCGCACGGCATCCGGGCGGTCATCGGCAAGGTCATGATGGATCGGATCACGTACGACGAGACGATCGACCCGGCCACGATCCTCGATCGGTCGTTGCGCGAGGCGTCGGACCTGTGCTCGCGCTGGCACCTGCGCGACGACGGCCGGCTGCGCTACGCATTCACGCCGCGGTTCGCCGTGTCGTGCACGGCCGACCTCCTGCGCGAGTCCGCGGCGCTCGCCCGCTCGACCGGCGCGTACTGGCAGACGCACGTGGCCGAGGATGAGCGCGAGATCGCCGAAGTGGCGCGGTTGTTCCCCGAGGCCGTCGACTACGTCGACGTCTACGACCGCGCGGGCGGGTTGGGCGAGCGTTCCGTGCTGGCGCATGCCGTCCACCTCTCCGACCGGGAGCTGCGCCGCCTGGTCGAGTCGGGAACGCGGGTCGTGCACTGCCCGGCCTCGAACCTGTTCCTGGCCTCGGGCGTCATGCCGCTCGGTCGCTACCTGGAGGCGGGACTCGCCGTCGGCCTGGGCTCGGACGTCGCGGCCGGACCTGACCTGTCGATCTTCGGCTCGATGCGGGTCGCGTTCTACGCCTGGAACGCGATGCGCGTCGCGGGCCGGGTCGAGGCTCCGGTCCTCAAGCCCCTCGACTGGCTCCGGATGGGCTCGCTCGATGGGGCGCGCGCCCTGGGCATCGACGACGTCACGGGCTCGCTCGAGGCGGGCAAGGAGGCGGATGTGATCGCGATCGATCCATCGTTCGTCGCGCCGATCGAGGGTGTGTCCGACGACGATCCGGCCGATCTCATGAGCCGGCTGATGTTCCGCGCGCACCCGGACATGGTCCGCGCGGCATGGGTCCGCGGCCGGGCGCTTGCAGGCCCCGCGGGCCGCGACGGCGGGGAGCCCGGCGGGTCCGGCGCATCCGCCGCATCCGGCGCGTCCGGCGAGCCCGGCGCGTCCGGAGCGACCGGCGAACCCCGCGAGTCCGGCGAGCCGTGACGACGCGGTCGCGGATGCCCAGGTCACAGCACGATGATCGCGTGGCCGCCTGGACTCCTCCCTTCGCCAAGCGCCCGGAGCGCCTCTCGCTGAGCGATCGGAAACGCCGCGCGGAGACCGTCGCCCGCGCCAGCCAGAGCCACTCGGTTCGCCCGCGTGTCGGAGATGAGCAGGAAGACGTGATCGAGCTCGCCGTCGCGCTGCTTCAGGTTCGTCCGCCGGATGACGACCTGGACGTCGCGGATCCGCGTCTCGGCCTCGACGCCGATCACGAATCCGTTGCCCGCGATCGTGGCGTCCCATGCCCGACGGTCACCGGGGATCGGCAGTGGAACCTCGGTGCGCCAGACCAGGTCGCGGTGGATGCGAGCGCGCAGCCTGTCGAGGAGCTCGAGCTGCGCCCGGTCGCGTACCGGGTCTCCGGCCGGGAAGAGGCGGAGCGAGACCTCGAGGCCAACCGCCGCCGAGAGGCGAGCGAGAGCCAGCACGCTCAGCTCGGGCGACTCGTCGCGCTCGATGCGTCCCACCGTGGCGTGCGACAAGCCGGTGGCCGCTGCGACCTCGCGCTGACTCAGGCCCGCGGCTGTTCGCGCCAGCCGCAGGTCGCGCGCCGCCGAGGTCAGCAGGAGTCGCGCGGCTCGGTTGGCGTGGTCGATCGGTCGTTCGCGTGTCCCCATTGCGGCCATGGTGCCGGGTTGCGCTTACTTGCGGCTTATCTGACGCGCGGACGGATCCCCGGACGCCGGTTGGCACGCTCAACGTTCCAACCGACGGACAAGCGCCCGCCCACGCCCCCTTTGGCACGCTCAACGTTCCACCGGGCGGACGAACCTGGCGACAGCCGCTCGTTGGCACGCTCAACGTTCCACCCGGCGGACGAACCCGGCGACAGCCGCTCGTTGGCACGCTCAACGTTCCACCCAACGGTCGAGCGCCCGCCCAGGCCCCCGTTGGCACGCTCAACGTTCCACCGGGCGGACGAACGCCCGCCCACGCCCCGGTTGGCACGCTCAACGTTCCACCCGGCGGACGAACCGGCCGAGCCGCCCCACACCACCGCTCGTTGGAACGCCCAGCGTTCCAAGCGAGGTGGAGGGACGCCCGCCACGCGGCGCGAGGAGGAAACCATGTGCACGGCCCGGGTGGGACCCGCCGCGTGGCGCGAGGAGGGAACCGCGTGACCGCGCCCGTCGATATCGCGATCGTGGGCGGGACCATCGTGGACGGCACCGGCGCCGGGGGCCGCCCCGGCACGGTCCTGATCGAGGGCCAGCGGTTGCGCCTCGCGCCCCCGGAAGCAGAACTTCCGCCGGCAGCCCGCACCATCCATGCGACCGACCGTATCGTCGCGCCTGGGTTCATCGATCTGCACAGCCACGGCGGCCTGGTCATCCTCGCGGAGCCCCGCCACGAGCCCAAGGTTCGCCAGGGCATCACGACCGAGGTCATCGGCGTCGACGGGATCAGCTTCGCGCCGATCCCCGACCGTGACGATCTCGACGCGCTGATCGAGATGGACGCCGGGCTCGACGGCGACCCGCCGATCGCCCACGACTGGGACACGGTCGCGAGCCTCCTCGGCCGCTACGACGGCACGGTGAGCCTCAATGTCGCGACGTTGATCGGCAACTCGGCCCTCCGGATCGCCACCATCGGCTGGGACGAGGTTCCCGCCGACGCCAGAACCATCGACGCGATGCGCACCCTGCTCCGCGAGGGAATGGAGGAGGGGGCGGTCGGGCTGAGTTCCGGGCTGGACTACCCGCCGGGCAGCTACGCCACGACCGACGAGCTCGCCGCGCTCAGCCGGACGGCCGGCGAACAGGGCGGCATCTATCACACCCACGTGCGCTACACGCTCGGCGATCGCTACCTCGACCCGTTTCGCGAGGCGATCGAGATCGGGCGCCGTGCCGACGCACCGGCCCACATCACCCACTTCTACCATCGCGAGACCCATCCGGGCGGTCCGGAGCCGCTGCTCGCGCTCGTCGACGACGCCCGCGCCGAGGGTCTCGACGTCACGTTCGACTCGTACCCGTCCGAGTGGGCCTCGACCCGGCTTCTCGTGCAGCTGCCGGGCTGGATCCAGGCGGGCGGGCCGGGTCCGCTCAAGCAGCGTCTCGCCGAGCGGACCGCGCGCGAACGCCTCCGCCGCGAGCTCGCCGAGCGTGGCGCCGCGTACACCAGCCCGGCCGGTTGGGCGGACGTCCGGCTCGGTGCCTTCCGGGCGCCCGACAACCTGCGCTGGGAATCGCGTTCGCTGGCCGACGTCATGCGCGAGACCGGCCGCGATGCCGTCGACACCCTGTGCGACCTGCTGCTCAGCGAACGTCTCGGCGTGAGCCAGGTCACGGGGGGCCCGTGGTCGAAGACGCTTCGTCCGTTCGTCGCCCATCCGGTGGGGATGGTCGGCACCGATTCCACGTTCGTCGGTGCGAAGCCGAGCCCGCGGACGTACGGCTCGTTCCCGCGGATCCTTGGCCAATTCGTCCGGGACGAGGCGCTGCTCACCCTCGAGGAGGCGGTCCGGAAGATGACCTCGGCGCCCGCGGCCCGGCTCGGGCTGCGCGATCGTGGCGTGCTTCGCGACGGCGCCTGGGCCGACGTCGTGGTGTTCGAC
>Ga0299907_10001587_pt1 | contig 13154 bp, 11 predicted proteins | sample RVTome_16_FD_198680 | JGI IMG/M metagenome (GOLD analysis project Ga0299907, IMG submission 198680) | Soil microbial communities from uranium-contaminated site in the Upper Colorado River Basin, Wyoming, United States - RVT152D67 (version 2) ... | reverse complement strand
CGTTCGATGCGGCGGTGGTAGCAACGAGCTTGCCGGATGCACAAGGACGGGTCAGCCTCGGCACCGCCGTCGGCATGACCCCGGCGGTGCTGCGGCGCGTGCCGCTCGCAATCGCCGAGCAGGTGCCGGCAATGCCGGTCACCGCTGGGGACAGCTTGTGGCCGGCCAATGTCTTCTCCGCTGTCGTCGTGTGCGATCGCGCCCTGCCCGAGTTCCGGCACGAGCGCGACGATGCCCGCTCGGGACGCATCGGACGATACGTCTCGCGGCTGATCGAGGACGGGGCCACCCTCCAGGTCGGTCCCGGTCGTGTTCCCAACGGCGCGCTGCGATTCCTGACCGATCGGCGCGATCTGCGGATCCTCACCGACCTCCTGTCCGAAGAGCTCTCCGCGCTAGTCGAGTCCGGGGCCGTGCGCGCCGACCCAGGCGGCGCGCCCTCGCCGGGCACGGATCCCGACGTGATGGCGAGCTTCTGCACCGGAACGGCGCAGCTCTTTGCGCGCCTGAATCGAAACCCGCGATATACTTTTTGGCCCATCGAGGTCGTGACGGACGAGGCGCGCCTTCGCGCCCGTCCGCGCATGGTGTCGATCACGCAGGCGTTGGCGATCGATCTGACCGGCCAGGCCTGCTGCGACCGGATCGGCGAGACACTGTTCGGCGGGCTCGGGAGCCAACCGGAGTACATGCGGGCCGCCGCGCGGGCGCCAGCAGGGAAGCCCATCCTTTGCCTCTACACGACCGATAACTCGGGGACGTCGACTGTGCGCCCGGCCCTCGGCGCCGGTGAGGCGGTGACGATCCCGCGCTCGGACGTGCACTTCGTAGTGACCGAGTTCGGCATCGCCTATCTTCATGGGAAATCGATCGAGGAACGCGCACTCGCCCTGATCGAGGTCGCCCACCCCGATCACCGGCCCTGGCTTCTCGACGAGGCCCGGACACAGGGACTGATTGCAGCCGGCTACAGCAAGCTCAACCGCGACGCGTATGGGATGGAAGACGAGCGTCGGGTCCGATCGAAGGGTGGCGCGCCGGTGACGCTGCGTCCCGCGAGGCTCTCGGACGTGCCCTCGCTGCAACGACTCTTCCACCACTGCTCTCGGGAGGACATCTATCTTCGCTTCTTCCGTTACCTGCGCTCGCTATCCGTTGAGGAGGCGGTGCGGCTCTGCACCGGCAGCCAGGCTCTCGATGCCGTGTTCGTCGCCGTCGTGGGGGAGCGCGAGTCCGAGCGCCTCGTCGCGAGCGCATGCTTCTTCGGTGAGGCGACGACCCGGCTCGCCGAGGTGGGCTATCTCGTCGACCCCGAATGGCAGGGAGGCGGTCTCGGGCGCGAGCTCCAAACCCTGCTCATAGCCAAGGCGCGCGCGCTCGGCTTTCGCGGACTTAGCGCTCAAGTATTTGCCCACAACGCCAAAATGCTCCGGCTCGCGAAATCCAGCGGCCTGCAGGTCTCTTTGGAGCGGGATCGCGAAACCTACGAGATCCTGATGACTTGGTGATGGCGCGGGCCCCTCGCGGGCCATGGAGCTCCGATCCTTCGAAGTGGCACGATCGCGTGGGTTCTATATCAATAATCCTGCGTCGTGCCGGGGCGTTCAAACCTAATGCCGTCAAGCGGGTTCCTTAGCGATCCCTCTACTCTATAATTGAAAAAGGAAGCTCGGTAGTTTTTTCATGAAGCTTCACGGATATTTCGACCAATTTATCCGTAGCTTCACTCACTCGAGCGTTCATTACACAACACATCATCCACAGAAACTTTACTGCAAGCCCGGAGTCTGAACGCAGCAATTCGAATAATTGGGCCTTCGTAAAAACTAACATCGCCGATGGCTCCACTGCGATCACCGAAGCGGATCGCGTCGTCTCGCCAATCAACCCCATTTCACCCACGGAATCGCCCGGCCCGCGGAAAGCAACCACTTCACCCGCCTTGGTAATATTCACTTTGCCTGCCAGCAGAATAACCATCTCATCCCCTGGTGTCCCTTCCTGAAAAACAGTTGTATCTTTTTCAATCTTTCGCACGTGCGCAATGGACAAAACCTTCGTGAGCTCTGGATACGAGAGATAGCGGAACAGAGGGATGCGGCCCAAAACTGCCAGCTTTTGAACCGCACTAAATTCTTCGGTCGTGGGGGCATCGCCATGAATTTTAACAACCACGGCAGTAATGTTGTCGCGCCCACCACGCGCGTTTGCCACTTTGATAAGCTCTGCGGGTAGAGGTTCGATCGCTTGAACGGTTCCGTGGTGTAACAGCTCCTCGTCCGTCAAGAGGTCTGTCAATCCGTCGGAACACAGTAAAAAAACATCTCCTTCCATCAATTCCACCTGTAGGACATCAGGGCGAACCAATGCCTGGACCCCCACCGCTCTAGTGATCACATGGGCATGGGAGCTTCGCGTTGCTTCCTCGCGAGTCATCTTACCGTTTCGAACCATCTCGCCCACGAAAGAATGATCCTCGGTGAGCTGGTGGATTTTGCGATCTCGCACGAGGTAGGTACGACTATCTCCAACGTGCAGAACAAAAGCGTATCGCCCCGCCACCAAGAGCAATTCCAGTGTGGTACCCATTCCCCGTTTGTTAGGATCTTCACGGGCCGCGGAAAAAATAGCGGCATTCGCTGCCGCGACCGCTTCCTCCAAGACCTTGGACACTTGTTGCCTGGCAGCCACCTCTAGGGATTGAATGTGTTTCTGGATGTTCGAGGCATGTTTCCCAATCTCGCTTCGCACCACCCGCGTCGCCATTTGGCTCGCCTCAGCGCCGGCGAGGTGTCCCCCCATGCCATCACAAACGACATATAGCTGTAACTCTTGATCGGTCAAGAACGCGTCTTCATTTTCTGTCCGCTGCATTCCCCGATCAGAAAGGGCCGAGCTTGATATCTTCATAGGCTTCGCGCTTATTGTCCGATTGTGACGACTTGGCTGTCCAACAACGTCACCGAGCCAGCCACCGCCTGTCCATCATACGGTGACGGCCAACGTATGCTGGAGATCCAACGCACTGACCCCAAGCTTCTGGTTGGTGATGTACCAAAGAGCGGCAACCACATCGTGAGGGGCATCGGCGTCTTGTCCCGGATAGTGCCCGCCGTGACCCCGCCGACCCTCCCGCGACTGCCCTCCGTGCACATCGACAGGTCACTGGAAGCACGCCATGCTTGGGTAGCCCCGCACGCCGGACATACGAAAACTTCCGGCCAGCGGAGGCCCTCAAGGTAGCGCCTGCATGGGCACCCGGTGGAACGCTTGTAGTATACTCAAGATGCTGTGGCTATGGCGTTCGATATCGATCCGAGCGGGCCAAGACTACCCGGCCGCGTGCTCGGAGTTCCAGGCCCGGCTTCCGGACGATGACTGTCCAAGCGAGCATCGCGCAAGCGGGCGCTGCCCGACGCCTGCCGTGGCGCGGATCGCCTGCGCGGTGCGCGAGGCCTCTGCCGTGCACTCGGGTGAGCGAGGGGCAAGGGGGATCGTCGGCTCGGGGAGCTGAACCGGATGGGAGGGGGTATCGGTGATCAGCCTATTGGGAGTCGTTCGAAAGCCAGGGCCAGGGAGTGATCTCCTTGGCGCCCTGAGGATGGACAACCGGGCCGGGGATCGGGTCGGTGCTCTGGCGGGCAAGTCGAGGGGCGGGCGCAACCCCCGTCCGCAATCTTTCCGCTCTCGGTAGGTCAATGAGATAACCTCCGTGGCCTCCTTTCTGGTATACTGCGAGGCTGCCTTTCAACCAACCTCAATGGGGGATCATGATGGCCACAAATCAAAAATCAGGACCGACCCCGGATCTTCAGGGGACTAAGGTGGCGGCCGCCGCGCTCGCAAGCGGAGCCCTGCCCGGCGCCGATGCCGTTGGCGTCGATAAGATCCGGGACCTTTTGTTTGGCAACCAGATGCAGGATTACGACCGCCGTTTCGTCACCTTGGAAGAACGGTTTCTGCAGAAGTTCAGGGAGATTGAGTCGGAGATCACTCGCGGCTTGAGCACCCTGGAGACTTCGATGAAGAAGCAACTCGAATCCATAGCGACTCAACTGCGCGAAGAAAAGGACCTGCGAACGGATGCCGATAGGGACCTTGAGCGGAGTCTCAGGGACCAGACCCAAACGTTGGACAAACGCCTTGGACAGCTTTCCGATCACCTGGCGCGCGTCGAACGCGAGTTCACGGAAAGGCTGAGCAAGGAATCGCAAGATCTCCGGGACGAGCTAAAGCACAAGAACGAGGAGCTACGCGTCACGGCCGCCAAGATGTTTGCCGAGCTCGGCAACGTTAAGACCGATCGCAACCTGCTCGCCGGCCTGTTCATCGAAGTGGCGAAATGTCTGAATCAGGATTTCGGCCCCAAGCTTCTTGCCAAGGGTGGGGATGGTGAGCATTCCTGAGCCACTACCCGCGTGGCTTGGTCCAGAGTCCGAGAAGGTAAAGGCCCAACGCGAGTTACTTGCCGGCCTTTGCCTCGAGGCCGCGAAATGCCTCAATCAGGATCTCGCCACGCACCTGCCCGGCGACGGCGCGCTCGATCCGCGCCTTAACGAGCTGCGCCGGATCCTCTTGGGGCGCGAACAAGCTACCCTCGCGCGGCTCGAACAACGTTTGGAGGACCCCGAAGAGCTCGCCGCTGCGGTCAGTCGCATCCTTCCTTCGGCGATTCTTAAGGCCGCTGCCCGCGACGGACGACTGAGCGAGGTGCTCGCGCCGACCATCGAGGGCGCTGCCCAGTCATCCATCAGAAAGGACCCGCGAACGTTGGTAAGCATCCTCTATCCCCTGATGGGACCGGCCATCCGCAAATCCATCGCGGAAGCTATCGGGAGCATGGTGCAGTCGTTGAACGAGATGTTGAAGCACAGCCTTTCCTGGAAAGGCCTGAAATGGCGTCTGGAGGCCTATCGGTCTGGGACCTCCTATGCCGAGACCGTGCTGAAGCATACCTTGATTTATCGGGTCGAGCACATCTTTCTGATTCATAAGCACACAGGACTGCTCTTGCAACATGTGGCCGCCGAAGATGCGGCGGCCCAGGATCCCGAGATCGTCTCCTCGATGTTGACGGCGATCCAGGATTTCGTGCGCGACTCGTTCTCGGGGACCGCGAACGCCGATCTCGATGCGTTACGGCTCGGCGATCTCTTAGTCTGGTGCGAGCAAGGCCCTTACGCGTTTCTAGTCGCAGTCATCCGCGGCCATCCCCCGGAGGCGCTCCACGATGTCCTGCGCGATGCCTTGAGCACTGTCCATGCGGAGCAGGGGCAGGCCCTGGCGGGCTTCGATGGAGATACCGCCGTGTTCCGGGCGTTGCAAGACCAGCTCGCCGACTGCCTTAAGGTCCAGACCAAACCCCCCACCCAGGGGACCTCCCCCGCCCTCTGGATCCTGTTCCTCCTACCCGTTGCCTTGGTCTTGTTCGGCGGCTACTGGCTCTACCAGCGTTACCAGGACGACCGCCAGTGGGCCGCTTACGTCGAGCGATTGCAGGCCGAGCCCGGCATCATCGTTACCGGTTTCGAGCGGCGCAACGGCACCTGGCACCTGACCGGGCTTCGCGATCCCCTGGCCGCGGATCCGGAGGCACTGATGGTCGAAGCGAAGGTGATCCCGGCGAGAGTCTCGGGGCGTTGGGAGCCCTACCAGGCGCTGCACCCAGCGTTCGTATTGAAGCGAATAGCGACTATCCTGGCGCCCCCGTCCAGCGTGGCGCTCGCCCTCGAGGGCGATACCATACGCGCTCATGGCTCTGCGCCCCACGCGTGGATAGAGCAGGCGCGCCGCCTAGGACGGACACTGCCCCCCGGCTCGCCCGCGCTCGATCTGGGTTCGGTGAAAGACATCAACCACTTGGAGCAACTGGAGTTCGACAGACTGCGTAAGGCCATCGCATCGACGCTGATCTACTTCGCCCGAGATGATCCCCTTCCCGCTCCGGATCAAGAAGCCGCGATCGATGCTGTGGCTTCGCAACTCCGCGAGTTAAGGTTACTGGCGCAGCACTTGGGGCTCACGGTGCGCGTTACGATCGTCGGCCATGCAGACTCCACCGGCAAGAGCCGGGCGAACCTCGCGCTTAGCATGGGACGCTGCGAGGCCGTACGTTCGTTGCTAGGCGCCAAAGGCGTCGACACGGATTTCGTATCCATACGCGCCGCGGGTCCTCTAGAACCCTTACAGGCGGAAGTCTCGGATACCGACCGCGCTCGCAACCGACGCGTGTCCTTCACCGTGGGCCTCATAGAATAAGCCGGGAGCGCGCGCGATGCTTCAAAAGAAGATCTGCATGCTGGGGTTTTTCGGCGTGGGTAAGACCAGCCTGGTGCGGCGTTACGTCTCCAGCGTGTACTCGGATACGTATCTCACGACCGTGGGGGTTAAGATCGACAAGAAGACCGTAACCGTGAGAGAGCAAACCCTCAATCTGTTGTTGTGGGACATCGCCGGCGAGGATGACATTTCCGCCCTGCGCACCAGCTATCTACGCGGCGCGGCCGGCTATCTGCTGGTGGCCGATGGTACGCGTCCCGAGACCCTGGGGGCCGCGCGGTCGATGCAAGGACGGGTGGCGTCGGAGCTTGGACCAGTGCCGTTCGTGGTGCTGCTGAATAAGCACGATCTTGCCGGAGAGTGGCGGATCTCCGAGCACGATGTCGTTGAGCTGACCGGCGCCGGTTGGACGGTCTATACCACGAGCGCTCGGACCGGCGAAGGGGTAGAGGCTGCCTTTCAAACGCTCGCCGAGCGTACTCTTGGGTAAAGCGATGTTCGATCTGCCGGCTAGCGTCGCAAGCTCTTTGTGTTCGCTGGTCACGACGGAACGCGCTCCGGCCTATCTGATCGTCGATGGGTCTCTGACGTTGAGAGGGGCCGGGGGCAGTCTCCAGAACTATGGGCTGGAGGCGCTGGCGCTTGGCTGCCCGGCCACCGAACAAGCGGTGTTTCTCGAAGGACTTCTGCCGTTTGGTGAGACGCCGCTCGTCATGAAGGCCGTGGAGATGCCTTCTGGACGGGCCGCCGACCTTCATCTCCATCCTGCACAGGAGGGTGGGTGGATCCTGCTCCTGGATTGCACCGCGGAGCGCGCGGAAACACAACGCTTGCAGCAGTGGGCTTACGATATGGCGCTATTGCGCCAGCGAGAAGCCCGGCTCAAAGAGGAGCTTGCGGTGGCCTTTGCAGCGCTCGAACGCAGCAGTGAGGAACTGAAGCGACTGAGCGTAAAGCTCGAAGAGGAAAACCTGCGCTTAAGCGCCGAGCTTGAAGTGGCTCGCCGCCTCCAGGAAATGTTACTGCCTACCCCCGAGGAGCTCCGCAACGCTCAGCATGTCGACGTCGCTTGCTTCATGCAGCCTGCAGCCGAGGTTGGGGGTGATTACTACGATGTTCTCCAGTATAATGGGCACACGTTCATCGCGATTGGAGACGTCACCGGCCACGGATTGCATAGCGGGGTGGTGATGTTAATGGCGCAGGTCGGAGTGCGCGCGCTCATCGCCAGTAAAGACAGCGATCCGGTCCGATTCTTCCAGGTATTGAATCGAACGCTTCATGATAACATCGCCCGCATGCGGGGCGACAGGAGCCTGAGCCTTGCAGTCCTCGATTTCAAGGACGGAGAGGTTCGCGTCAGCGGCCAACACGAGCAAATCATCGTCGTCAGGCGGGGAGGCCAGATCGAGCTCGTGAACACGCTTGACCTCGGTTTCCCGATCGGCTTGTATGACGACATCGCTTCCTTTGTTGACGAGAAGAAGGTGCGGCTCGGCGCGGGTGACGGCGTGGTGCTGTACACCGACGGTTTCACCGAGGCGGAGAACCCGGCCGGAGAGCAGTACAGCTTAGAAAGGTTGTGCGAGGCCGTGACGCTCCATTGGGCGAAGCCGGTTGAAGGCATCAAGGACGCTATAGTCGCCGACGTGCGAGAGTTTATCGACGTGCAAACTGTCTACGACGACTTGACGTTAGTAGTGGCCAAACAGAAGCGGTAGGTGTCTGTACGGAGGTGCAATGGCGGAGTTTCTTGGCAACTTTACGGAAAGGGACATGCGCGATGCGGAATGTCTTGAGCTCCGTTTTTCCGCTACCTCGATTCCTTTGCGGCAGCGGTGGCGAAACAACGGCCTGTCGGCGGATTTTCTTAGTGATTACGTGATATGCTTTTTCCCTGGTGAGGATACTGATAGCGCAGGTAGGCGCGAGGCAGCGAAGAGCGCCGTGAGTTACATCGCCAACGAGTTATTGGAGAACGCGATGAAATTCACGCATGCCCCGTCGGAGTACCCGGTTACCATTGGCATGCATCTCGATCGGAACCAGTTGCGATTCTATGTCACGAACAGTGTAGATCCCGAAGCGGAGAAAGACTTGAAAGCGATGATTCGAAGGCTGCTGACAGAAGACACCGACGAGTTGTTTATCAAACAACTGGAGAGCAGCGGTGAAGGACGAGGCTCGGGATCTGGTTTGGGTTATCTGACGATGATCAATGATTATGGCGCCGAGCTCGCCTGGAAGTTCGAACCCTATGAAGGTGACTCGCGGGTAATGAAGGTTACGACCCTCGTGAAGCTACCCATATGAAAGCGCGTGTAGCGTTGCTCGGCGCACGAAAACATCGAGGGTGTTATGGAAATAATTCAAAAAGACTACCAGATCAGATATGACCCGCACGCGAGCACGGTCATCTGCTCGGGGTCGTTTCGTTTAACGGGCGACGAATACGCGTCCATTACCGAGATCCTGAATGCAGCGGCGGATGCAAAGCCCTGCGAGCTCACGCTAGACGTGACCGCACTTCAGTTCCTCAATAGCTCAGGGATACATACCCTGTCTAAGTTCGTACTCCGTGTGCGCGGGCACAATACGACTCGGGTCACGGTTAGAGGTAGTAGCAAATATCCCTGGCAGCACAAATCATTGGTCAACCTGGAGCGGCTTCTGCCCGGCCTACGACTGGAGCTGGAATGATTCCGGAACCTCGAAGAGACCCCGCGTTGTTGGCTGACGACCCAATGGCGGAGGTGCAGCGTCTTCGGCGGCGAATTGAAGCGCTTGAGCAAGACAAGCGGGATCTCGAAATGATGCTGGAGATGACTACAGAGCATTCGGATAGCGTGGAGGAGGAGCTGCATACCAAGGCCGAGGAGGCGCTACGGGAAAGCGAAAGGAGGTTACGGGTCATCGTGGAAGCGACTCCGATTCCCGTCGTCATCAGCCGGGAAGCGGATGACCAAATCGTCTACGCGAACGCCATGGCAGGTCCTCTGCTGGGCCTGCCGACGCGAGCCCTGGTGGGCCGGACTATAACGGAGTTTTACCATGATCCCAACGCTCAGCAGCAGTTGTTGGAGACGTTGGCGCTTGAGGGGTGCGTCGATCACCGGGAGGTCCGCTTCAGGGGTGCGGATGGCAGGGCCCCGTGGGTCGACGTCTCGATTCGCCTATTGGATTTCAACGGGCAGGCGAGCCTGCTGAGCGCCTGGCACGACATTACCCATCTCAAGGAGCTCAATTTGGCCGCTAGCTGTTTCGTACCGAGGGAATACCTAGCATTTCTAGAGAAGGATAGTCTGGTCGATGTTCACTTGGGTGATCACGTCAGCGGGGAGATGACAGTGATGTTTTCGGATCTACGCTCTTTTACCTCGATCTCGGAGGAGATGACGTCGCAAGAAAACTTCGACTTCGTCAATGCTTATCTCGGGCGGGTGAGCCCTGTCATTCGGAAACACCGCGGGTTCATCGTTAAATATCTTGGCGATGGCATCATGGCCATTTTTCCGGGAAGCGCCGATGATGGCGTTCAGGCCGGGATCGAGAAACTGAATCAGATCAACGAATACAATGCCTATAGAAAAACCAAACGCCGCTTTCCCATACAGGTCGGCATGGGGCTCAACACAGGACATATGATGGTCGGCATGGTGGGCGAGCGGCATCGCATGCAAGGCGATGCGTTTTCCGACCACGTAAATCTGACCTCCCGGCTGGAAGGTCTGACCAAACATTACAGCATCTCGTGCATTATTAGCGCGGCTACCAAGGAACGATTGACAAACCCCGGGCGTTACGATATCCGCTTTCTGGGCAAGGTACAGGTCAAAGGCAAGTACAAGCCCCTGGATCTGTACGAGGTGTACAGCGCTGATCTGCCCGAGTTTCGATCCCTGAAGCAAGAGACCCAGGAGGAATACGAACAGGCCTTAGCACATTTCTATGCACGGAAGTTCGCCGAAGCGCAATCCATGCTGTTTCGGGTGTTGCAGAAAAATCCGAGGGACAAGGTTGCCTGGCACCATCTGATGAAGACTACCGAATGTCTTGATAACGGAGTTCCTGAGAACTGGACCGGGGTCACGGTGATGGCGAGTAAATAGCCGCCGATGTTCTGGATGCTTCTTCTTTGCCACTTCTTGGCCGATTATCCCTTGCAAAGCGACGCCATCGTTCAGACCAAGAAGCGTCTGCCGGGATTGATATGGCATGTCACCATTCATCTGATCACCATGCTGGTGGTGATCCTGGGATTGTTGGGGACGGATGCTCGAGTGGCCGTAGCGGCCATCCTGGCGCTTACCGGCTTTCACTTTTTGATCGATCTCTGGAAAAACATTCTTTCGAGACTTAGGCCGCGCTGGGTGATCTTCAGCTACCTGCAAGACCAAGCGCTCCACCTCCTCACTATCTTGGCGATCGCCTACTGGGTGGAACAGGCGGGCGGGCCACCCGCGTTTCTCAACGAGACGGCCTGGATAATTCCTATGATCGGTTTTGTTTTGGTGACGCACGCGTGGTTTGTCACGGAACGCATATTGGTGCACGGCAACCAGCCTTATCAGCAATGGCTCAACGAGCAGTCCTGGTCTCGCATTGTCGGTCGGGCAGCCATGTTCAGCGCGTGGTTCGCGGGATGGAGTTTGTGGGGGCTGCTGATCTTTCTCGGTGGTCTCACCTATCATTGGTTGGATCTCGCCGGGACCTACCGACTCAGAGCCTTGGCCACCGACAGTTGTGTCGTAGCCGTGGTGATGTCTGCTTTTAGCTGGTCATTGGCATAAGTTGAGGACGCCAAGATGAGCTCGGGTCAACTGTCTTCGGAACCTCGGTTGGCGACCGACTGCATACCTTTCCTTGCCAAAACGGTTCTGCTTTCTGAGCTGTCGGCCTCCGAAGTCGAATCCTTGGCCGGGCATATGGAGGTGCGCGCTTTTCCCCAAGGGGATTTTGTGATCCGGCAAGGCGAGCCGGGCAATAGCCTTTACCTGGTCTTTGAAGGCCTCTTACAGGTCACGCAACGAAACGCCCGCGGGGAAGAAGTTCCGCTCAACCTCATCGGCCCGGGGGAATGCGTGGGGGAGATCGCGCTGCTGACCGGTGAGCGGCGGAGCACCTCTGTTTATGCACGCCAAGACGCCGTGCTGTTTGCTCTTCCCAAGACTGCTTTTGAGCACATTCGACAACATTCACCCCAGGTAAGCGCCCGATTGTCCCAGATCATCGTCGAACGCATCCAGAAAGCGGAGCTAAGAAATCTGCTGTACGTGAGTGAGCTGTTCAAGAACATGGGCGAGGCCACCTTCCGGGACCTGGAAGGAGAGCTTGAGTTGAACCTTTGTGGAAGCGGAGAGTGCCTCATGCGCGAGGGTGAAGAGAGTGACTGCAGTTATATCGTAGTCAGCGGGCGCCTGCGCGTGACGGACCAGCACGGTGAAGGTGGGAACCGGCTCATTTGCGAGCTTGGACGTGGCCAGACCGTGGGCGAGATGGGGATCATGACCGGTGCCAAGCGCGCCGCGACGGTCACCGCCATGCGTGACACCCTGGTCGCAAAGCTCTCGCTAGCGGCATTCGACCGCCTGCTGCAGAAGCATCCCCGGGATATGGTCAGGCACTTTGCGGGCGAAGCGGTAAACCGCCTGTTGATGCAAACGCAAGGCAAGTCGCGGAACGAAAGCGCTGCGGCCAACATAGCGCTTGTTCCAACCGAGCAAGGGGTAAGGCTCACACAATTTACCCGACTGCTCGCCGCACGCCTTGCCGATTACGGACCGATCTTGCACTTGAATAGCGAGTCTTTGGAAGACTATCTGAGCCCTAGCGGGATCGCTCAGACGCCGATAAACGACCCCAACAACGTCAACCTTGCGCGCTGGCTAAACCACCAAGAAACGCCTATCCGTTTATTCTCTATCAAGCCGATCCCGGGCCTACGGAATGGACGAGGCGCTGTCTGCGCCAAGCCGATCGGATCGTGCTGGTAGGCGATGCGTGTTCCCCGCCAAAACGATGCGAAATAGAAGAAACACTCTTGCTCGCTCCCCGTTACCAGCACCTGCCGAAGATCCTGGTCATCTTGCATGAGAACGACAATGCGCCCTATAACAACACCGCAGCGTGGCTTAAGGAGAGAGATCTGCGCTACCACTACCATGTCTGCCCTTCACAGGGAGGCGATATCGCTCGTCTGGGGCGTCTGTTGATCGGCAAGGGCGTGGGCTTAGCGCTCGGCGGGGGCGGCGCCCGCGGGTTTGCCCATATCGGCGCGTTGAAGGCCCTGCACGAAGCCGGGATCGCCATCGACAAACTCGGTGGCACCAGCATGGGGTCCATCATTGGCGCTATGGCGGCATTGCGTTGGGACTATGCTACGATGCTGGACCGCGCCCTTTCCTTCAACTACCGCATGGACTACACCTATCCGGCGGTCGCCCTGACTGCGGGGTATAACATCACACAGGGGCTTAAGAAAGGTTTTGGCGATCAGAAAATTGAGGATCTTTGGAATAATTATTTTTGCGTGAGCACTGATCTGCGCACGGGCAGCCAGTGGATCCATGAGCGGGGGCTGCTGTGGAAATACGTGCGGGCGAGCATGTCGATCCCGGGTCTATTCCCCCCGGTGATCGACGGGAAGAGGTTTCTCGTCGATGGCGGCCTGGTGAACAACTTGCCCATCGATGTCTTCCGGGCACAGGAAGACATCGCATATGTATTCGCCTTTGATGTCGCTGGACCGGCCGACTTAGAAATGGAGGTTCCCATCGAAGGAAGCTTTTCAGGTTGGAAGGCATTTAGGAGCAAGCTCAATCCTTTTGCTTCGTCGGTGGTTCTGCCTAGCCTAGCCAAAACCTTGATGCTCACCG
>Ga0299907_10001586_pt1 | contig 13159 bp, 12 predicted proteins | sample RVTome_16_FD_198680 | JGI IMG/M metagenome (GOLD analysis project Ga0299907, IMG submission 198680) | Soil microbial communities from uranium-contaminated site in the Upper Colorado River Basin, Wyoming, United States - RVT152D67 (version 2) ... | reverse complement strand
GAGCGGATGCAGGTTGCCGTCGCCGGCGTGGAATACGTTCGGACAGCGCAGCCCGTACTTGGCCTCCATCCGCGCGATGAAGGCGAGCACCTCGCCTAGCCGCTTGCGCGGAATGGTGCCGTCCATGCAGTAATAGTCCGGCGAGATGCGCCCCACCGCCGGAAAGGCCGCCTTGCGCCCGGACCAGAAGCGCAGGCGCTCGGCCTCGTCGCGCGACAGCGTCATGCGGGTCGCCCCGGAGCGCTCGAGCACCGCCGTCACGCGCGCCATCTCGTCCTCCACCTCCTCGGGCGTGCCGTCCGACTCGCACAGCAGGATGGCGGCCGCCTCCAGGTCGTAGCCCGCGCCGGCGAACTGCTCGACCGCGTGGATGGCCGGCCGGTCCATCATCTCCAGGCCCGCCGGGATGATGCCGGCGGCGATGACCCCGGCGACGGCATCGCCGGCTTTCTCCACGTCGTCGAACGAAGCCATGATCACCCGCGCGGATTGCGGCTTCGGCAGCAGCTTGACGGTGACCTCGGTGATGACCGCGAGCATGCCTTCGGAGCCGATCGCCAGCGCGAGCAGATCGTAGCCCGGCGCGTCGGGCGCCTCGGCGCCCAGCGTGATCGGCTCGCCCGCCATGGTGAAGCCGCGCAGCTGCAGCACGTTGTGCACCGTAAGCCCGTATTTCAGGCAATGCACGCCGCCGGAGTTCTCGGCCACGTTGCCGCCGATGGTGCAGGCGATCTGGCTCGACGGATCGGGTGCGTAGTACAGGCCGAAGGGCGCCGCGGCCTCCGAGATCGCGGCGTTGCGCACGCCCGGCTGCACTACCGCGAGCCGCGCGCGCGCGTCCATGCGCAGCACGCGCATGAACTTCGCCATCGACAGCAGCACGCCGTCCCCCGCCGGCAGCGCGCCGCCCGACAGCCCGGTTCCGGCGCCGCGCGGCACCACCGGGACCCGCAGCGCCGCGCAGGTCTGCAGCACGCGCCGTACCTGCTCCTCGGTCTCGGGCAGCGCGACCACCATCGGCAGCTGCCGGTAGGCGGTGAGGCCGTCGCACTCGTAGGGCCGGGTGTCTTCCTCCTCGTGCAGCACGGCGCGCTGCGGCAGAAAGGCGCGCAGCGCCGTTACGACAGGTAGCGCTGCGCCCACTTCAGACCTTCGACGGTGTCACCTCTGGGATTGTATTCGCAACCCACCCAGCCGGAGTAACCGAGGCGGTCGACATGCGCGAGGAGAAAATCGAAGTTGATCTCGCCGCTGCCCGGCTCGTTGCGCCCCGGCGCGTCGGCAAGCTGCATGTGGCCGATGCGCGCGAGCAGCCGCTCCATGGTGGCGGCGAGGTTCCCCTCGAGCAGCTGCATGTGGAACAGGTCGTACTGGAGCAGAACGTTGCCGGCGCCCACGTCCTCCAGCACCCGCGCCGCCTGCGCGCTCCCCGTGAGAAAGTAGCCCGCAAGCGTGCGGGCGCTGAGCGGCTCGATGAGCGCGCGCATGCCCTCGCGGCGCAGCCGGTCCGACGCGTACTTCAGATTGGCCACGTAGGTGGCGTGCGCCTGGCCGGCGCCGGCGTCCCGCGGCGTCACGCCGGCGAGGCAATGCAGGCTGGTGCAGCCTGCCGCCTGCGCGTACGCGATGGCGCGCTCGAGGTCGTCGCGGAAGCGCTGCTCGCGCCCGGGCAGGCAGGCGGTGCCGTGCTCGCCGCGCTGCGCATCGCCGGGCGGCATGTTGTGCAGCACGACCTGCACGCCCGCGTCTCGCGCCGCGGCGGCGACGTCCTGCGCCTTGAAGTCGTACGGATACTGGTACTCGACCGCCCGGAAGCCCGCCTTGCGCGCGGCCGCGAAGCGCTCGAGAAACGCGACTTCCTTGAACAGCGTCGAAAGATTGGCGGCGAGTTTCGGCATAAGATGACAGCCTCCGAGAGAATAACAGCCCGACGCCGCTGCCCGTTCGCCTGACACGCCTGTTTCCGTTCCTTGCCTGGTGGCCCCTCGTCGACCGCGCCTCGCTGCGCGCGGATGCGACCGCGGCGCTGATCAGCGCGGTCGTGGTGCTGCCGCAGGGCGTTGCGTTCGCCACGCTGGCCGGCCTGCCGCCCGAATACGGCCTGTACTGCGCCATGGTGCCGGCGGTGGTCGCGGCGCTGTTCGGCTCATCCCGGCATGCCGTTTCCGGCCCGACCAACGCGGTGTCGCTGTTCGTCTTTGCCACCCTCGCGCCGCTCGCGGCGCCCGGGTCCGGCGAGTACATCAGCCTGGCGCTCACGCTGTCGTTCATGGCCGGCTTGTTGATGCTCGCGCTGGGGCTGCTGCGGCTTGGACGCATCGTGAACTTCGTCTCCCATACGGTGGTGGTGGGCTTCACCGCCGGCGCCGCCACCCTGATCATCGCCAGCCAGCTGCGCAACTTCTTCGGCGTGGAGATGGCACCGGGCGGCTCCTTCATCGCCACGCTGCAGCAGTTCGTTTCGCGCCTCGCGGAGATCAATCCCTGGGTCGTAGTCGTCGGCACGGTGACCCTCGCCGCCGGCATCCTGTCGCGCCGCTACCTCAGGAAGCTGCCGTACATGATCGTCGCGCTGATAGCCGGCGGGCTGGCGGCCGTCGCCTTGAATGCCTGGCTGGGCGGCGAGCGGACCGGGATCACCACCCTCGGGGCGTTGCCGCGCGCGCTGCCGCCCCTGTCCCACCCCGATCTCTCGGCCGACACGCTGCGCACTCTGATGGGAATCGCGCTCGGCGTGACCGTGCTCTCGCTGACCGAGGCGCTTTCGATCGCGCGGGCCATCGCGCTGCGCTCCGGCCAGCACATCGACGCCAACCAGGAGTTCGTCGGCCAGGGCCTGGCGAATGTGGCGGCGAGCTTCTTCTCCGGCTATCCGACCTCCGCCTCGTTCAACCGCTCGGGTCTCAATTACGAGGCGGGTGCGCGTACGCCGCTCGCGGCGGCGCTTTCGGCTCCGCTGCTGGTTGCGCTGCTCTTCGCGGTGGCCCCGCTGGTCGCCTACCTGCCGCACGCTTCGATGGCGGCGATCCTCTTCATGGTGGCATGGGGCCTGTACGACTGGACCGCGATTCGCACCATCTGGCGCACCGCGCGCGGCGAGGCGCTGGTGCTCGGGCTTACTATCGCCGCGACCCTGCTCATGAATCTCGAGATCGCGATCCTGGCGGGGGTGATGCTCTCGCTGCTCGTGTACCTCAATCGCACCTCGCGGCCGCACATGCGCACGCTGGCTCCCGACCCACGGCACTCCAAGCGCAAGTTCGCGGCCGCGGCCGACGGTCTGACCGAGTGCCCCCAGCTCAGGGTGATCAGCATCGAAGGCTCGATCTACTTCGGCGCGGTCGACCACGTCGAGTCGCATCTGGACACGCTGCGCGAAATCGCGCCGGACCAGAAGCACCTGCTGATCGTGGCGCGCAACATCAACTTCATCGATGTGGCGGGCGCCGAGGCGCTGGCGAGCGAGGCGCGCAAGCGCCGCTGGTCGGGCGGCCGCCTGTATCTATGCGACCTGCGCCAGCCGGTGGCCGCTGTGCTGCGCAACAGCGGCCTGCTCGAGGACATCGGCGAGGAAAACCTGTTCGGCAGCAAGCGCGAGGCGATCGCGGAGATTTTCCGCCGCCTCAATCCCGAGACCTGCGCCCGCTGCAGCGCGCGCATCTTTCAAGAGTGCGCCCTCGCGCCGCCCTACCGTGACGCTTGAGCCGCATGCGCTGGCGGTGCTGGCGCTCACCGCGGCGGCCTTCGGGCTGTTCGCGAGCGACAAGCTGCCCATCGCCACCACCAGCCTGCTGGTGCTGGTGCTCATCGCCGCGGGCTTTCAGCTGTTTCCTTACGAGCGCGGCGGGGCGAGTGTCTCCCCGACCTCGTTTTTCTTCGGCTTCGGGCACGAGGCGCTGGTCGCGATTGCCGGCCTGATGGTGCTCGGCCGCGGCCTGGTGGTCACTGGCGCGCTCGAGCCGGCCGCGCGCCTCCTGGCCCGCATGCTGGAGGCGCGGCCGCAGGCCGCCATGCTGGTGGTGCTGGTGCTGTGCGCCTCCGCGAGCGGCATGCTCAACGACACCCCGATCGTCGTGCTGATGATGCCCATCCTGGTAGGCGCGGCGCTACGCACCAAAACTTCGCCCGCGCGCACGCTGCTGCCCATGAATTACGCGGTGCTGATCGGCGGCATGGGCACCACCATCGGCACCTCAACCAATCTCATCGTGGTGTCGATCGCCGCGGATCTCGGCGTGCGACCCTTCGGCATGTTCGATTTCATCCACGTCACGGCGCTCGCCGCCGTGGGCGGCCTGCTCTATCTGTGGCTGGTGCTGCCGCGCCTCATCCCGGAGCGCAGCTCGCCGCTCGCCGACGCGGCGCCGCAAGTGTTTTCCGCAGTGCTGCACATCAAGGAAGGCGGGTTCGCCGACGGCAAGCCGTTTGCCGAGGTGCAGAAGAAAGCGGGCGAGGCCTTCCGCGTCAAGCGCGTGGTGCGCGGCGAGGCCCTGGAGCTGGCGCGGCTGCCCTCGCTCGTGCTGCAGCCGGGCGATCGTCTGTTCGTCGCCGCGGGCGCAAAGGACCTGCACGAGTTCTCGGAGCAACTGGGCGCATCGCTGTACAAGCCAGACGACCTGAACCAGAGAGTGGACGAGGAACACCCGCTCGCCGCCGAGGACCAGCGCCTCGCCGAAGTGGTGGTCACCGAGGGCTCGGTGCTCAACGGCTCGACCCTGAGCGACACGCGCTTTGGCGACTGGCACGAGGTCAGCATCGTAGGCCTGCATCGCCCCGGCGGCCGCGCCGCCGGCGGCCAGGCCGACATCGGCGCTGTGCGGCTGCGCGTCGGCGACATGCTCCTGGTGCAGGGCAGCGACGAGGCGATTCGCAAGCTCAAGTCGCGCGCCCGCCTCCTCGTCCTCGACCAGAGCTACGAGCTGCCGCGCACCGAGCGCGCGCCCCTTGCGCTGGCGATCCTCGCTGCGGTGGTGGCCGCGGCCGCGTTCAAGCTCGCGCCGATCTCCATCGCCGCGCTCGCCGGGGTGGCCGCGATGATCCTGACCCGCTGCCTGGACTGGGAGGATGTCGCCGCAGCCCTGTCGATGAAGGTAGTGCTGGTGATCGCCTCCAGCCTGGCGCTCGGCGCCGCGCTCGAGCAGACCGGCGCCACCGCCTGGCTCGCCGAGCAGTTCGTCGCCGCGACGCGCGGCCTGTCAGGCGAGTGGGTGCTCGCCTTGCTGATGCTGGTGACGGCGGCCTTCACCAACTTCGTCTCCAACAGCGCCGCGGCCGCCGTCGGTACGCCGATCGCCGTCGGCATCGCCCGCAGCCTCGGCGTCTCGCCCGAGCCGCTGGTGCTGGCCATCCTGTTCGGTGCCAATCTCTGCTACGTGACGCCCATGGCCTACCAGACCAACCTGCTGGTGATGAGCGCCGCCGGGTACCGGTTCGCCGATTTCGTGCGCGGCGGCCTGCCCCTGCTCGGCATCATGCTCGCCGCCTACGCGCTGCTGCTGCCGCGTTTCTTCCCTCTCTGACGCCGTGCTATCCTCTTCGGGCTTAAAACCCATCCAACAAGACAGGAGATAACCATGGGTGCGATCTTCCAGTCTCTCGGGCGCACGGTCACCGCAGGCGTCGTCATCCTGCTCATCATCATGGGCATCGCCGGCAGCTTCAAGATGACCGGCGACATGGACTGGTGGCGGTTCTTCTTCCGCTGGCTCCACGTGCTCTCGGGCGTGATGTGGATCGGGATCCTCTGGTATTTCAACTTCGTCCAGATCCCGTCGATGCCCAGGATTCCCGACGAGCAGAAGCCGGCCATCGGCAAGGTGATCGCGCCGGCGGCGCTGTTCTGGTTCCGCTGGGGCGCTCTCGCGACTCTGGCCACCGGGCTGATTCTCGCCAGCATGTACCCTGGCTATCTCGTCAGAGCGCTCAGTCTCCAGGCGCCCAATCAGGCCATCGGCATCGGCATGTGGCTCGGGCTGATCATGGCGTTCAATGTCTGGTTCATCATCTGGCCGGCGCAGAAGAAGGCGCTCGGCATGGTCACCGTGCCGGCGGACGAAAAAGCGGCTGCGGCGCGCAAGGCGATGCTCACCTCGCGCTTCAACACCATGCTGTCGGTGCCGATGCTGTACATGATGGTGGCGCAGCAGAACGGCGGACTCTAGACGCAACGGCGGCCGCAACTGCGGCCGCTACTTCGGGGGCACGCCGCCCAGGCGGGCCCCCGGCTTGATGCCGCGCGCGGCGAACCAGCCGCGGTTCATCTCCAGCGCGTATTTGACCGGTTGCGCGGCGCAGTGCGAGGCCTCGCTGTGCGGCGCCATGTCGGCGATGTTGACGATAGCGCCGCGCTCGTCGATGAAGGCCACCGACAGCGGGATGAGCGTGTTCCTCATCCACATGCAGTGGATGCCTTCGTCGTCGAATATGAACAGCATGCCGGCGTTCTGCGCGAGGCTCTTGCGGTGCATCAGTCCCTGGGCGCGCGTCGCAGGGTCGGACACCACTTCGGCGCGGATGAGGTGCATGCCCGCGCGCAGCTCGGCCACGGGGGGGTGCTGGGCGATCGCGGACGAAAATACGAACGCCAAGGCGGCGAACCAGCCGCGCACAAATGAAAAAGGCAGGGATAGCCCCTGCCTTTCCTTCGAGCTCAAGCGGGTTACTTCTTCATCTCTTCTTTTTTTGCCTCGCCCTTTTTCACGGACTTCTTCTTGGCGGTCCTCTTCGCCGAGGCCTTCTTGGTGGTGTCCGACTTCATCGACTTCGACTTCTCCATGCCCTGCTCCGCCTTCTTCTCCTGCGCGACGGCGGTCAGGCTCGCGGCGGCGAACAGGGCCGCGACCAGCACCGTGATGAACTGCTTCATTGTGATCCCCTTCCTCTAGAGTGGGTTCAAGATGGACCGGCCGGAGCCGGTCCGCTCCATTTAACGCAAGCCAGGGTGGAAGGTTGACGAACACCGCCTAATCCATTGGAAATCAACAGTATAATCGGACCCCTTTTCAGGAGCGTTCATGGCGTACCAGCACATCAAGATCCCCTCGGGCGGCGAGAAAATCCGCGTCAGCAAGGACTTCTCGTTGTCGGTGCCCGACCACCCCATCATCCCGTACATCGAGGGCGACGGTACGGGCGTGGACATCACCCCGGTGATGCTCAAAGTGGTGGATGCGGCGGTCAAGAAAGCCTACGGCGGCAAGAAGAAGATCGTCTGGATGGAGATGTACGCCGGCGAGAAATCCTGCAAGGTGTACGGCGAGAACGTATGGCTGCCGGAAGAGACGCTGGAAGCCGCCAGGGAGTACGTGGTGTCCATCAAGGGGCCGCTCACCACGCCGGTAGGCGGAGGAATCCGCTCCATCAACGTCGCGCTGCGCCAGGAGCTCGACCTCTACGTCTGCCTGCGCCCGGTGCGCTGGTTCAAGGGCGTGCCCTCGCCGCTGAAGGAGCCGGACAAGGTCGACATGGTCATCTTCCGCGAGAATTCCGAGGACATTTACGCCGGCATCGAATGGCCGGCCAAATCCCCGGAGGTGAAGAAGGTGATCGACTTTCTGATCAACGAGATGAAGGTCAAGAAGATCCGCTTCCCGAACTCCTCGGCGATCGGCATCAAGCCCGTGTCCATCGAAGGCTCCGAGCGCCTCATCCGCCGGGCCTACCAGTACGCCATCGACAACAAGCGCAGGTCGGTCACGCTGGTGCACAAGGGCAACATCCAGAAGTTCACCGAGGGCGGCTTCCGCGACTGGGGCTACCAGCTGGCGGTCAGGGAGCTCGGCGCCAAGCCGCTCGACGGCGGCCCCTGGCACAGCTTCAGGAACCCTAAAGGCGGCGCCGACATCGTCGTGAAGGACGTGATCACCGACGCGATGCTGCAGCAGGTGCTGCTGCGGCCGGCCGAGTACGATGTGCTCGCCACCACCAACCTGAACGGCGACTACATCTCCGACGGGCTGGCGGCCGAGGTGGGCGGCATCGGCATCGCCCCCGGGGCCAATTTGAGCGACACCGTGGCCATGTTCGAAGCCACCCACGGCACGGCGCCGAAGTACGCCGGCAAGGACTACGTCAACCCGGGCTCGGAGATCCTGTCGGCCGAGATGATGCTGCGCCACATGGGCTGGGTGGAGGCCGCCGACGCCATCATCCGGTCGATGGAAAAGGCCATCGGCGACAAGGTCGTCACCTACGACTTCGCGCGCCAGATGCAGGGGGCCAAGCAGGTGTCGTGCTCCGGCTTCGGCCAGGCCATGATCGAGCGGATGTAGCAACGAAAAAGGCCGCCCGCGGGCGGCCTTTCTAGCCTGGAGCGGGCGGCTTAGCCGCTCTTCTGGATGTTGGAGGCCTGCTTCCCCTTGGGCCCCTGCACCACGTCGAAGCTCACTTTCTGGCCCTCTTTCAGGGTCTTGAAGCCCGACATGTTGATCGCGGAAAAATGCGCGAAAAGGTCTTCGCTGCCGTCGTCCGGCGTGATGAAGCCGTAGCCTTTCGCGTCGTTGAACCACTTCACGGTGCCTGTTGCCATGCTCTCTCCCTGGTTCCTTGTTTGTTGATCGAGCTACCGGGCCTGCGTCGTAGACGCTCCTTAATTACCCGGGCCATGCCTGGAACTCCCCGACCCCGCCGCCCGAACTGCAACCTGATGGCGAAACAGACAGCCTGAATCCAAACACAGCCCGCCTTTTACGCGCCCGCCCGGGGCTCGTCAAGGGCCGAGCCCGAAGCTGTTGCTTACGCGCAAGGCCGTGATAAAGCACCGTAATCCGGCCCGCATCGGCCGCCTGCCGCATTGCACCGCCCCCCCACAACGATTAGGATAGACCGCAGGATGAACGCTAAATGCTCGGTGGATTGAACGCGGAACGGACGCGGAGGCAAATTGTCCGAATCCGGGGGGCTCGAGGGCGCGTAGTTAGGCGGCATGGCGCAGAACAGGGACGACACCATACTCGAGGCTCAGCGCAGCAAGCTGAAGCCTCCGCCGATGTTCAAGGTCATGCTGCTGAACGACGACTACACGCCGATGGAGTTCGTCGTAGTGGTGCTGCAGAAGTTCTTCGGCATGAGCCGGGAGCGGGCCACCCAGGTGATGCTGAGGGTGCACCGGGAAGGCATCGGCGTTTGTGGGGTTTATCCGCGCGACGTCGCGACCACCAAAGTGCAGCAAGTCGCGGCATACTCCCGAAAGCACCAGCACCCGTTACAGTGCGTAATGGAGGAAACTTAGTGTTGTCAGGAGGCAGAGGCAGGAAATGATTGCCCAGGAGCTTGAAGTCAGCCTGCACATGGCGTTCGTCGAGGCGCGCCAGAAGCGCCACGAGTTCATCACGGTCGAACACCTGCTGCTCGCGCTGCTCGACAACCCGACGGCGGCGGAAGTGCTGCGCGCCTGCGGCGCCAACATGGACGAGCTGCGCAAGAACCTGACTCAGCACATCGCCGAGCAGACCCCGCGCATCGCCGCCGACCGCGAGGTCGACACCCAGCCCACCCTGGGCTTCCAGCGCGTGATCCAGCGCGCCATCCTGCACGTGCAGTCCTCGGGCAAAAAGGAAGTCACGGGGGCCAACGTGCTGGTGGCCATTTTCGGCGAGAAGGATTCGCACGCCGTGTACTTCCTGCAGCAGCAGGGCATCGCCCGGCTGGACGTGGTGAACTACATTTCGCACGGCATCACCAAGACGCCGCAGGCGCACCAGGGCAGCAAGGCCGAGCAGGAGGCCGAGCAGGAGGGGCAGGCCGAGACCTCGAACAGCCCGCTCGACAACTACACGCAGAACCTGAACTCGCTGGCGCTGGCCGGCAAGATCGACCCGCTGATCGGGCGCGACAGGGAACTGGAGCGCGTGGTGCAGACGCTGTGCCGGCGCCGCAAGAACAATCCGCTGCTGGTCGGCGAAGCCGGCGTCGGCAAGACGGCCATCGCCGAGGGTCTGGCGCGGCGCATCGTGGAGGGCAGCGTGCCCGATCTGCTCGCCAAGTCCACGGTGTACGCGCTCGACATGGGCGCCCTCCTCGCCGGCACCAAGTACCGCGGCGACTTCGAGCAGCGCCTCAAGGCGGTGCTGAAGCAGCTGGTCGACAATCCGAACGCGATCCTGTTCATCGACGAGATCCATACGGTGATCGGCGCGGGCGCCGCCTCGGGCGGCACGCTGGACGCCTCCAACCTGCTCAAGCCGGTGCTCTCCACCGGCCAGCTGAAGTGCATCGGCGCCACCACCTACAACGAGTACCGCGGCGTTTTCGAGAAGGACCACGCGCTGTCGCGGCGCTTCCAGAAGATCGACGTGATCGAGCCCTCGGTGGACGAGACCGTGGAGATCCTGAAGGGCCTGAAGACGCGCTTCGAGGCGCACCACAGCGTCAAGTACACGGCGAACGCGCTCACCACGGCCGCCGAGCTGTCGGCGCGCTACATCAACGACCGCCACCTGCCCGACAAGGCGATCGACGTGATCGACGAGGCGGGCGCCGCGCAGCGCATCGCGCCCAAGGCCAAGCAGAAGAAGGTGATCGGCAAGACCGAGATCGAGGAGATCATCGCCAAGATCGCGCGCATCCCGCCGCGCAGCGTGTCCACCGACGATCGTAGTGCCCTGGCAAATTTGGATAGGGACTTGAAAGCCGTGGTATTCGGCCAGGACGCGGCGATCGACGCGCTCGCCTCGGCGATCAAGATGGCGCGCTCGGGCCTGGGCAACCCGCAGAAGCCGATCGGCAACTTCCTGTTCTCGGGCCCGACCGGGGTGGGCAAGACCGAGGTGGCGCGCCAGCTCGCCTACTGCATGGGTATCGAGCTGATCCGCTTCGACATGTCGGAGTATATGGAGCGCCACGCGGTGAGCCGGCTGATCGGCGCCCCGCCCGGCTACGTCGGCTTCGAGCAGGGGGGGCTGCTCACCGAGCAGATCACCAAGAAGCCCTATTCGGTGCTGCTGCTCGACGAGATCGAGAAAGCGCACCCGGACATCTTCAACATCCTGCTGCAGGTGATGGACCACGGCACGCTCACCGACAACAACGGCCGCAAGGCGGACTTCCGCAACGTGGTGATCGTCATGACCACCAACGCCGGCGCCGAGTCGCTCGCCAAGAACACCATGGGCTTCACGCTGTCGAAGCAGCCCGGCGACGAGATGGAGGCGATCAAGCGCATGTTCACGCCGGAGTTCCGCAACCGGCTGGACGCCACCATCTCGTTCCGCTCGCTCGACCACGACGTCATCATGCGCGTGGTGGAGAAGTTCCTGATGCAGCTCGACGAGCAGCTCGCCGAGAAGAAGGTCGAGGCGAACTTCACCCAGGCGCTGAAAGAGCACCTGGCGAAAAAGGGCTTCGACCCGCTGATGGGCGCGCGGCCGATGGCGCGCCTCATCCAGGACACCATCCGGCGCGCGCTCGCCGACGAGCTGCTGTTCGGCAAGCTGCAGCACGGCGGCAAGGTGACCATCGACCTCGCCGAAGCCGAGAAGATCGTGCTCAAGTTCGAGGAAGAGCCCGCCGCGGTCACCTGAGCGCCGTTCCGGAATATGCAAAGGCCGCCTCGCGCGGCCTTTTTTATGGGACACTTTTCGCGCTGATTTCCGGGAGGGCTCGATGAGACCTACAGCGATGCTCGCCATGGCGCTCGCCATGCTGCCGCTCGGCGCCGCGGCGCAGGAGACCGCGGCGCGCAGTCTGGCCGCCAGCTGCGCGGCCTGCCATGGCAGCGAGGGCCGCAGCGTAAGCAAGGAAGTGATTGCGCTCGCCGGCTTGCCGAAGGAGCACATCGTTTCGCAGATGAAGGCCTTTAAGGACGGCACGCGCCCCGCCACCGTCATGCATCAACTGGCCAAGGGCTATACCGACCAGCAGATCGACGCTATCGCCGGCTATTTCGCCGCGCAGAAGAAATGAGACAGCCATGCAACGACGCGACTTTCTGAAGCTCTCGGTTGCCCTGCCGCTGGCGGGCTGCGCCACGCCGGGCCACGCCAAGGCACGCGTCGTGGTGATCGGCGGCGGCTACGGCGGCGCCACCGCCGCCAAGTACATCCGCTTGTGGGATCCGGCCGTCGAAGTGGTGCTGGTCGAGCGCGAGGACATGTTCACGTCTTGCCCGATCTCCAATCTCGTGCTCGGCGGCAACCGCTCGATGCAGGACATCCGCCACGGCTACGACGGCCTGCGCAGGCGCGGCGTGCAGGTGGTCCGGGACCAGGCCACCGCGGTGGACGCTGCGAAGAAAACCGTGAGGCTCGCGCGCGGCGCAGAGCTGCGCTACGACCGGCTGATCGTCTCGCCCGGGGTCGACTTCCTGTTCGACGAGGTGGAAGGCTACTCAGCCTCGCAGGCCAGCATCCTGCACGCCTGGAAGGCGGGGCCGCAGACCATCGCGCTGCGCGCGCAACTCGAGGCGATGAAGGACGGCGGCCTCTACGTGCTTTCGATTCCGGTTGCGCCGTACCGCTGCCCGCCGGGGCCGTACGAGCGTGCTTGCCAGGTGGCGCACTACTTCAAGCGCGCCAAGCCGCGCTCCAAGCTGCTGCTCCTCGACGCCAATCCGGACGTCACTTCGAAGGGCCCGCTGTTCAAGCGGGCCTGGGAGGAGCTGTACAAAGGCATGATCGAGTACCGTGGAAACGCCAAGGTGGCCGGCGTGGACGCCAAGTCCATGACCGTGCGCACCGAGTTCGACACCATCAAGGGCGCGGTGCTGAACGTCGTGCCGCCGCAGCGCGCCGGGGACATCGCGCTCAGGGCCGGCCTGATCACGCACAACAACCGCTGGTGCGACGTCGACTGGCGCACGCTGGAGTCCAAAGCGGTCAAGGGAATTCACGTGCTGGGGGATGCGACGCTGTCGGCCTCGGCCATGCCAAAATCGGGGCACATGGCGAACGCGCAAGCGAAGGTATGCGCCGCGGCGGTCATCGAGCTGTTGAACGGCCGGACCCCGGACCCCGAGCCGGTCATGACCAATACCTGCTACAGCTTCGTCTCGGACAAGGAAGTGATCCATGTCGCTTCCGTGCACCGGTACGACACAGCCCAGGACACGATCCTTCCAGTCAAAGGCGCGGGCGGCGTGTCCGCCGCGCGCAGCGAGCAGGAAGGCGCCTACGGCTGGAGCTGGGCCCGCAACATCTGGGCCGACATGCTGGCCTAGGCTTTG
>Ga0299907_10001585_pt1 | contig 13161 bp, 12 predicted proteins | sample RVTome_16_FD_198680 | JGI IMG/M metagenome (GOLD analysis project Ga0299907, IMG submission 198680) | Soil microbial communities from uranium-contaminated site in the Upper Colorado River Basin, Wyoming, United States - RVT152D67 (version 2) ... | reverse complement strand
GGTCTCGCGGCGATCTCGACCCGGTTCGACCAGCGGCTCGTCGGCGGCGACGGCGGCGGCTTCAACTTCTCCGGCGTGATCGGCGCGACGCTCATCCACGGCTCGGACGGATGGAAGTTCCTCTTCGGTCACACGTCCACCGCGCGATGAGCGCCGGGCCGGGAGGCTTGACGGCGCCGGGTTTTGGAGCGATCATTCCGGCATCCGAAAAAGTCGGGTGAGCCGGCGTGAATTCGGGAACGAGTAGGCGGGACGTAGTCGATACGGGGGGCCTCACTCAGGGGTCGTCCGTTTTTTTGTTTCGCGGACGGTGCCGCGACCCGGCGCGGGGGAGCCGCGCGCAAAGTGCACGCAGTCGGCAGGTACGGATCATCCGAACTCCGACGGTGGACTATGAGAAGGAGCAGGTTGATGCGTACCAGGGGTACCGTGAAGTGGTTCAACGATCAGAAGGGCTTCGGGTTCATCACTCCCGATGATGGCGGCAAGGACTGCTTCGTCCACCACAGCGCCATCCAGGCCGACGGCTTCCGCACGCTGAAGGAGGGCGAGGCGGTCGAGTTCGACGTCACCGAGGGCACCAAGGGCCCCGCGGCGGAGAACGTGGTCCGGCTCGGCTGATCGAGCCCCTACCGCAGCAGGACGGACGGCCGCCCGGCGACCCCGGGCGGCCTTTTTCTTGTCCGTTCGCCACGTCTCCGGGCGCCGCCTATCATGAAGCGATGAATCCCCCTCCCGGCCCCCGGGCCCGGGCGACCGGCCGCGCGCGTCGCGCCTTCCGGCCCCCCGGCGTCGCGACGACGCGCGCCCTCCGCCTCCCCCGTCCCGCGCGGACGGCGCTGGTCGCGCTGTCGCTCGCCTGCGGCGGGACCGCGGGGGCGGACCTCGAGGCCATCCGTGCCGAGATCGAGGACGTAACTCGACGCTGGGAGCGCTCGCTGGTGGCGGGGGATCCGGCCGGGGCGGTGACCGATGTGTTCACCGAGGACGCCATGCGGCTCCCCGCCGGGGAGGCGCCCGTGCGGGGACGGGCCGCGATCGCCGAGGCGCTCGCCGGCTCCGTGGCCCTGTCGGAGGCGCGCTTCGACATCGACGAGCTCGAGGCGGAAGGCGGGCTGGCGTGGGCGCGCGGCACGTACGCCGTGCGGGCGCCGGACGGCCAGGTGTTCAGCGGCAAGTTCCTCGAGGTGTGGCGGCGCACGTCCGCCGGATGGCGCATCCACCGCGTGATGTGGGACTGATGACCGCCGCTCCGTCGCTCACCGACATCGAGGCGGCGCGCTCCCGGATCGCCGGGGTAGCCCTGCGCTCCCCGCTCGTCCGCCTGACGGGCGAGGACGAGCCCGAGATCTGGCTCAAGCTCGAGAGCCTCCAGCCCATCGGGTCGTTCAAGATCCGCGGCGCGGCCAACGCGATCGGCCTCAGGAGCCGCGCCGAGCTGGCCGACGGGGTGTGGACGGCGAGCGCCGGGAACATGGCCCAGGGTGTCGCGTGGAATGCGCGCCGTCTCGGCATCCCGTGCGCGGTCGTCGTGCCCGAGACCGCGCCCCGCACGAAGCTCGAGGCGATCGAGCGGCTGGGGGCGCGCATCGTCGAGACCTCCGTGTCCTCGTGGTTCGAGGTGTTCCGCACGCGTCGCTTCGAAGGGATGGAGGGTCTGTTCGTCCACGCCTTCGACGATCCCGACGTGATGGCCGGGAACGGCACGATCGGGCTCGAGATCCTCGAGGACCTCCCGGATGTGGACACCGTGATCGTGCCGTTCGGGGGGGGCGGCCTGGCGTGCGGGATCGCGGCCGCGCTCCGCGCGCTCGCACCCGGGGTGTCCGTGCTCGCGTCGGAGGTCGAGGGGCAGGCGCCGTTCGCCGTGTCGCTGGAGGCTGGCGAGCCCGTCGAGATCGAGTACACGCCGTCGTTCGTGGACGGGATCGGCGGCCCCCGCGTCGAGCCGAACATGTGGCGGCTCGCGAGCGACTTGCTGGCGGGCTCGCTCGTGGTGTCCCTCGACGAGACGGCCCGGGCGGTCCGCCGCCTGGTCGAGCGCGCGCGCATCGTGGCCGAGGGCGCGGGCGCATCGTCGCTGGCGGCGGGGCTGTCGGGGGCCGCTCCGGGCGACAAAGTTGTGTGCGTTGTTTCGGGAGGGAATCTCGACACGTCGCGGCTCCGGACGATCCTGGAGGGCGGCGTGCCGTAGGATGCCGGCCGGGCCGGTCACGCGGTGCGAGGGTGGCGAGCGGGTCCCCCATCGAAAGTCGAACGGAGGAAACGCATGGTTACGGTAGGCGCGCTGTGGGCCGCCATCCTGGTGGCGGCCGTCCTCGTCTTCATCATGAGCTCGATCGTCTGGATGGTGCTTCCGCACCACAAGAGGGACTGGAAGGGCCTGCCCAACGAGGAGGAGGTGCTCGCGGCCCTCGGGGACGTCCCTCCCGGACAGTACGACTTCCCGCACATGGCGTCGCTCGAAGAGCTCAAGATGCCGGAAGTGAAGGCCCGGTTCGAGAAGGGGCCCGTGGGCTTCTTCACGGTCGCCCCGAAGGGGACGCCGAACATGGCGAAGAACCTCGGCATCTGGTTCGTCGTCACCCTACTCGTGAGCGCCACGATCGCCTACGTCGCCGGCCGCGCGCTGCCCCCGGGCACCGAGTTCCTGCGCGTCTTCCAGATCACCGGGACCGTCGCGTGGGCGGCCTACGGGTTCGCCGCGGTGGGGGATGCCGTGTGGTTCGCCCGTCCGTGGAGCTCGGTGCTGAAGCAGCTCCTGGACGCGCTCCTGTACGCGCTCGTCACTGCCGGCGCGTTCGGCTGGCTGTGGCCGGACACGCTGTGAGCGCCGGGGGCCGGCAGGGCCCACGAGCCTCGTTCACCCGGAATCGGGAGGCATCATGGACGAGCTGATCGGATTGCTCTTCGTGCTCGCGTTCTTCGCCATCGGGATCGGCGGCACGGTGTTCTGGATCTGGATGCTGGTGGACTGCGCGAAGAACGAGCCGCGCGAGGGGAACGACCGGATCGTCTGGGTGATCGTGATCGCCCTTACGCATCTGCTGGGCGCGACGATCTACTACTTCGCGCGTCGGCCGGAGCGCATGCGCGAGGCCGCCGAGTGACGGGTCTCCCCGGGGCGATCGGCCGGGCCGTGGCGCTGCTGGCGCTCGCCGCGGCTCCGCTCCCGGCCCAGTCCGTCCCCACCCCGGAGTCGGTGCTGGGACACCGCGTCGGCGAGGATTTCCGCCTCGCGACGTACGAGGAATCGATCGACTACTTCCGGCGGCTCGCCGCGGCGTCCGACCGCGTCGCGCTGCGCGAGGTGGGTCGCACGTCCTTCGGCCGTCCGGTCCACATCGCGCTGATCTCGAGCGCCGGGAACCTCGCGGAGCTCGAGCATCATCGCCTGACGTGGCAGGCCCTCGCCCATCCCCGCGATCTCGACGATACCGCGGCCCGGCGGCTGGCGGCCGAGGGCAAGGCGCTCGTGTGGATCGACGGGGGTCTCCACGCGACCGAGGTCGCGCACGCGCAGCACACCCTCCAGCTCGCCTACGACCTCGTGACGGGCGACTCGGACCCGGAGATCGCGCGCATCCTCGACGAGGTCGTCCTCCTGCTGTGGCCCTCGATCAACCCCGACGGACAGACGCTGGTGGCCGAGTGGTACCGCGAGAACCTGGGCACCCCGTACGAGGTCGCGCCCACCCCGTTCCTGTACCAGAAGTACATCGGGCACGACAACAACCGGGACGGCTACATGCTGAACCAGCGCGAGACCCGGTACGTCACCCGCGTCGCGCGCGACTGGGAGCCGCAGATCCTCTACAACCACCATCAGAGCGCGCCGTTCCCGACCCGCATCTGGATCCCGCCGTTCGCCGAGCCGATCTCGCCCTATGTGCACCCCCTCATGTGGCGCACCGTGAACCTCGTCGGGATGGCGATGTCGCAGGCGCTGGAGGAGCGCGGGCAGCGGGGAGCGACCCATATGGGGACGGGGTTCGACAACTGGTATCCCGGCTTCATCGACCACGCGAACAACTTCCACAACGTGGCCTCGTTCCTGACCGAGACCGCGCTCTACGAGTACGCCACACCGGGCTTCTACACGATCGACGACTTTCCGTCGAGCGCCCGCGACCTGAGGCCCGAGTCGCTCTACTCGAGCCCGTGGGAGGGCGGGTGGTGGCGGTTGCGCGATGCCGTGGACTACATGCTCACCGCCTCCGTCTCGGTGCTCGACTTCGCCGCGAAGTACAAGACCGACCTCCTGTACAACCGCTACCAGGCGGGACGCGACGTGATCGCGGAGTACGAGAGCGGGCCGCCGTACGCCTATTTCATCCCCATGCGGGAGCAGCGCGATCCAGTGGCCGCCGTGGAGATGCTCCGGCGGCTCGCCTTCAACGGCATCGAGATCCACCAGGTCACCCGCCCCATCACCCACGACGGGATCGAGATTCCGCTCCACACGTGGGTGATCCTCATGAACCAGGAGTTCGCGAACTTCGTCCGCCAGCTGTTCGAGATCCAGGAGTATCCGGATCTCCGGCAGTACCCCGAGGGGCCGCCCGATCAGCCCTACGATGTGGCGGGCTGGACCCTCCCGCTCCAGATGGGCGTGCGTGTCATCGAGGCCTCGACGCCGCTCGACGGCGAAGCGCTCGACGCGCTGATGGCGGTCGTCGGCGATCCCGCCGCGTGGGACGCCGATGTGGAGGATGCCGCGCCCTTCGACTCGCCCATCGGCGTCGGGTTCGACTCGCACCCCGTGGCGGCGGCGATCGTGCCGCCCGCCGGCGACGTCACCGGCGGCGGCGCGGCCCTCCACCTGGACCCGGCGCAGAACAACGCGTTCGAGGCCGTGAACCGCGCGTGGGCCGCGGGGGCGCGGGTGGGGTTCGTGCCGGGCGCGCCGGGCGAGGACGGCGGGCCGGGCGGATCCGGCCGGTACGCGATCAGCGGGCTCGGATCGGAGAGCGCGCTCGTCCGCGATCTGGCGCTGCGGGCCACGCGCGGAGCGGCGGGCACGGCCGTGGAGCGGCCGCGGATCGGGCTCTATCGCCCGTTCCAGCCCAGTATGGACGAGGGGTGGACCCGCTGGCTCCTGGAGCGATACGAATTCGACTTCGCCAGCCTCGGGAACCCGGAGGTGCACGCGGGCGAGCTGCGCGCGCGCTACGACGTGATCCTCCTCGCGGACATGTCCTCGCGTCAGATCCTCGAGGGGTTCGCGAGGGGATCGGTGCCGCCCCGCTACGCGGGAGGGCTGGGCGAGGCCGGGGTCCGCGAGCTCGATCGCTTCGTGCGCGCCGGCGGCACGCTCGTCTGCCTCAACGGCAGCGGACGCTTCGCGATCGAGCGGCTCCACCTGCCCGTGCGCGATGTCACCGCCGGGCTGGACCGGACGGAGTACTTCCAGAGCGGCTCGATCGTCGAGATGATCGTGGATCCGTCCCACCCCGTGATGTCCGGCATGCCGGAGCGCGCCCACGTCGTGGTGGAGGGGAGCCCGGTGTTCACCACGGAGGACGGCTTCGAGGGGTCGGTGATGGCCCGCTATCCGGAGGACGGCTCTCCGCTCGTGTCCGGCTATCTGCTCGGCCCCGAGCACGTGAACGGCTACGCCACGGCCGTCGACGTCCGCCACGGCGAGGGGCGCGTGGTGCTGCTCGGCATGCGGCCCCAATGGCGAGGCCAGCCGTTCGGGAACTTCCGGATCCTGTTCAACGCCGCGCTGTACAGTTCGGTGGTCGCCGCGGCCACGCCGGAGAATCCCGGCTTCTGGACGCGGCCCGAGGCCGAAGAGACCGAAGGGGGGCAGGGAGGGCGGTGAGACGGACCACGCGACGCCGCGGCACCGCGCTCGGGATCCGGGAGCGTGGCCGCAGGCCTCTTGTGCCCTGCGAGGTGTGCGAGCGGCCGCTCGAGGACGGCCGCCTGTACGAGCTGCGCGGCGGGGCCGGCGCGACGCTGGTGGTCCTGCGGGGAGTGCCCTGCCTGCTCTGTCCGACGGACCGACATCCGCGGAAGCTCCCCACGAACGACTTTCCGACGAAGCTCGGCGAGGCGGTGTTCCGGAGCGGCGCCCTGCCACTGGCGCGCACGCGCCGGTTCCGGAAGCTCGCGTGCCACGCCTGCGGCCGGAGGCTGGGGGACGAGACCCTGCCGCCCGAGCCGGTGAGGGGCGACGTCACCGTGGATGGCGCCGCGTTCACGGTGGAGATCTCCGCCCCGCTCTCGCGGTGTCGCCGCTGCGGCGCCGTCCAGGTGCGCGCCGACGCGCGCGTCAGCCTCCAGATCACCGAAGCGCTCACGGCGGCGCTCGAGCGCGGAGGCTTGCGGCCATAGCGGCCCCCGCGCGCCGCCGCGGGAGGAGGATCGGCTGGTCCACCGCCATCCTCCTCCTCCTGGTCCTGTCCATGGCCATCCTGGGCCTGTGGGCGTTCTGGTGGGAGCCCGGCCGGCTCGTGGTCCACGACGGCACGCTGGAGCTCCCCGCGTGGCCGGCCGGCGTCGAGACCCGGGTGGCCGTGATCGCGGACCTGCACGTCGGATCGCCGCGCAACGGCATCGACAACCTGCGGCGCGTGGTGGAGCGGGTGAACGGCGCGGAGCCCGACCTGATCCTCATCGCCGGCGATCTCGTGATCGACAACGTCGTGGGCGGGACGTTCGTCCCGCCCGAGGAGATCTCGCGCGAGCTCGGGGCGCTCGAGGCGACCCGCGGCGTGTTCGCGGTGCTCGGAAACCACGACCGCTGGCTCTCCGCCGACCGCGTGAAGGCCGCGCTCGAGGACGCCGGGCTCGAGGTGGTGGAGAACCGCGGCGTCCGGGTCGAGCTCGGCCGGGGCAGCGTGTGGATCGCCGGCGCGAGCGACGCCTGGACCGGCCACCCCGACCTCGGGGCCGCCCTCGACGGCGCCCGCGAGAGCGAGCCGGTGCTCCTCCTCACGCACAACCCCGACCTGTTCGCCGAAGTGCCGGCGCGCGTGTCGCTCACCATCGCGGGCCACACGCACGGCGGGCAGGTGATCCTCCCGTTCGTGGGTCGGGCGATCACGCCGTCCCGATTCGGCGAGCGCTACGCGGCGGGCCACGTGGTCGAGGCCGGGCGCCAGCTCTTCGTGACGACGGGGATCGGCACGAGCCGGATCGGGGTTCGGTTCCTGGTGCCGCCCGAGATCGCCGTCCTCACCCTCCGGCGCGGCGCGCCCTGACGGGGCTCCCGCCCGGCCTCGCGGTCCGGGCCGTGCGCCGCCGGGACCTCGCGGGCCGCACCGCGATCGTCGCATCTTCGGCCTCGACGCGATCCGGCCCGCACGGGCCACCCGTTGTCTCGATGCCCGGAGAGACCCGCATGTCGCCACGATCCGCCCTCGCCGTCGCCCTCGTCCTCGCGCTCCCGGTGCCGGCCGCGACCGGCCTCGCCGCGCAGGAGTCGCCCTCGGAGCGCGCCGTCCGCGCCATCGACGGGCTCGCGCTGCGCGAGCTCGGCCCGGCCGTGATGGGGGGACGGATCTCCGATCTCGCGGTCGACGAGCGGAGCCCGCGCACGTTCTACGTCGGATTCGCGTCGGGCGGGTTGTGGAAGACGACCAGCGACGGGATGAGCTGGGAGCCGGTGTTCGACGACCAGTCCACGGCCTCGATCGGCGCGGTTTCGCTCGCGCCGTCCAACCCGAACGTGGTCTGGGTCGGGACGGGCGAGCCCCAGAACCGACAGAGCTCGCCGTGGGGGATCGGCGTGTTCCGCTCGACCGACGGCGGTCGCACGTGGCGGCACCTGGGTCTCGAGGAGACCCGCCACATCGCGCGCATCGCGGTGCACCCGGGCGACCCCGACGTGGCCTGGGTGGCGGCCGTGGGCCACCTGTGGGGGCCGAACGAGGAGCGCGGCGTCTACCGGACCACGGACGGGGGCGAGACGTGGGAGCGCGTCCTGTACGTGGACGAGGACACCGGCGCGATCGATCTCGTGATGGACCCGGGCGACCCGAAGACCCTGTTCGCCGCCATGTACCAGCGGCGCCGGACGGGGTTCGGGTTCGCGGCCGGGGGTGGGGGCTCGGGGATCTGGCGCACGCTCGACGGCGGGGATTCGTGGACGCGGCTCGAGGAGGGTCTCCCGGACGCGGACATGGGGCGCATCGGGCTCGACGTGTACCGCCGGGACGGGAACCTCGTGTACGCGACCGTCGAGGCGCAGGAGGACGGGACCGGCCTCTACCGGAGCGACGATCGGGGCGAGACGTGGGAGAAGGTGAGCGACCGCAACCCGCGCCCCATGTACTTCTCGCTCGTGCGCATCGATCCGCGGAACCCGGAGCGCATCTACCTGGGGGGCGTCTCGCTCTCGATCTCCGATGATGGTGGCCGGACCTGGTGGGAGGGGGACGCCGCCGCCGACATCCATGTCGACCACCACGCGCTGTGGATCGATCCCTCCGACTCGGAGCACGTGCTCCTGGGAACCGACGGCGGGCTCTCGACGAGCCGCGACGGGGGCCGTCACTGGCGCATGATCGACAACATGCCGGTCGGGCAGTTCTACGAGGTCGGTTACGACATGCGCGATCCCTACATGGTGTGCGGCGGTCTCCAGGACAACGGGAACTGGTGCGGGCCGTCGAACAGCCTCACCACGTACGGCGTCCGGAACTCCGACTGGACCCTGGTCTGGTCGGGGGACGGGTTCTACAACGCCCCCGATCCCACGGACCCGGACATCGTGTACACGGAGTCGCAGGGCGGCTTCCTGGCCCGCTACCACGTGCCCTCCGGCGACCGGCAGAGCATCCGGCCGGTCCTGAGGGACGAGGGCGAGGAGGAGGAGGCCCGCGAGACCGCGGAGGCCGCAGGCGAAGAAGAGGAGGAGGACGAGGACGACGGCTACCGGTTCAACTGGAATTCCCCCGTGATCATCTCGGGCCACGAGCCGGCGACGATCTACTTCGGCGCGAACCACCTCATGCGCTCGCGGGACCGCGGGATGACGTGGGAGGAGGCGAGCCCGGATCTGACGAAGGAGATCGACCGCGACACCCTCCCCATCATGGGGCGGGAGACCGGTGACGAGACCCTGTCGCGGCACGACGGGATCTCCACCTACGGCAACATCACGACGATCGCCGAGTCGCGGCAGTCTCCCGACGTCCTCTACGTCGGCACAGACGACGGGAACCTCCAGGTGACGACCGACGGCGGCGCGACGTGGACCAACGTAGTCGACCGCGTGCCAGGGCTCCCGCCACGCACGTACGTGAGCCGGCTGGAGACGTCCCGGCACACGGCCGGGCGCGTGTACGCGAGCTTCGATGGGCACCGGAACGACGACTACCGGCCGTACGTGTACGTGAGCGAGGATCGTGGAGGGACATGGCGATCGATCGCCGCGGGGCTCCCCGACGGCTGGTCCGTGAACACGGTGCGCGAGCACCACCGGAACCCGGATCTGCTCTTCGTCGGAAACGAGATCGGCGTGTTCGTGTCGGTGGACCGCGGCGCCTCCTGGGCCAGGCTGGGCGCGAACTTCCCGACGGTGCCGGTGGACGACATCCAGATCCACCGGCGCGAGAACGACCTCATCGTGGGCACGCACGGGCGGAGCATCTGGATCCTCGACGACCTCGCGCCGCTGGAGGAGGCGGCCGAGGCGCTGGCGGCCGGCGTGCACCTGTTCGCCGTGCGACCGGCGACGATCTGGACGATCGCGGGGGGATGGCCGTTCCAGAGCGACCGCTTCCAGGCGTCGAATCCGCCTGCCGGGGCCCTCCTCCGCTACTACCTGAGCGAGCCGGTCCCGGAGCCGGAGTCGGCGAGCGACACGACGGCCGGCGCGGCCGACGGCTCCGCCCTCCGGCTGGAGATCCTCGATCCCGCCGGCGCGGTGCTCCGCACGCTCGAAGCGCCGAACGACGCCGGCGTGAACCAGGTCGCGTGGGACTTCGCGCACGACCCGCCCTTCGAGGGCGGCGGAGGCGGCGGCGGCTTCTTCGGTGGCGGCAGCAGCGCCCCGCGCGTCCTTCCCGGCTCCTACACCGTGCGCCTGACGGCCGGGGACGTCACGCGCGAGACGGAGGTGGAGGTCCGCGTGGACCCGCGTCTCGAGGTGACGCCCGCCGACATGGATGCGCGTCTCGAGGCGCAACTCCGCATCCACCGGCTCAGGAAGCCGCTCCGCGACACGGACGACCGCCTGGACGAGATGGGCGACCGGGTGGAGGAGATCCGCGCGCTGATCGAGTCCGCCGGGCTGGACGACGAGACGCGGGCGCCGCTCGACGAGGCGGTGGACGCGTTCGCCGCTCGTCTCGAGGACGTCGAGGACGATCTGGAGGAGGCCAACCTGCTCGGCACGGCCCTGTTCGGCGTCGCGCTCTCCAACCTGCGGCCGACCGCCGACCAGGTGTGGGCGATCGACCGGACATGGGCCGAAGCGCCCCCGGTCCTCGAGCGCGTCAACGCGCTCCTCACCGGCGACCTTCCGGCGCTCGAGGCGCGGCTCGCCGAGGCCGGGGTGCGTCCGAAGCCGGGCGAGCCGGTCGAGATCCCGGATCCCGACGGAGGCTGACCGCGCTCCGGTGGGCGGCGGCGGTGCCGATCGGGCGGATCACCCGCCGCCGGTGGCCTTGAGGAGCACCGCCCCCCCGTACCGGATATGCGGGCTCCCGGCGGCGATCCGCCGCGCCTCCTCCTCGGAGGCGGCCCGGATGACGATGAGACCCACCAGACGGTCCGCCGGCGCGGTCTCGGGAACGGTCTCGGTCACGCTCCCGAGGGGCCCGCGCCGAAAGCGCACCTCGGGGGCCGCGGTCAGCTCGTAGCCCGACACGAGCTGGCCCCGTGTCTCGAGCCCCTCGAACCAGGACATGTACACCTCGCTACGCTCCATCTCCTCCCACGGCTCGAGCCGTTCCCCGTCGGGCCACACGCCCTCGAACAGGATCACGTACGGTCGCAGCTGCGGATCGGGGGGCGCGCCGGCCGGGCCCACTCCGTCGGGGCTCGGTCCCGGGAGCGTCGCGAGCGGCGGGGCCACGAGCCCGCGCGCGAACCAGCCGCTCGCGGGCAGGAGGAGGAGCGCCGCGATCACGGCGGCGCGGCGGAGGAGCGCCCGGCGGTGGGCCCCCGACCGCGAGCCTCCCCCACCGGCGATCCGCGACCAGGCGGCGCCGGCGAGCGGCGGGACCTCGGCTTCGGCCGAGCCGGCCAGTCGGCGGACGGCCTCGAGCCCGCGTCGGGCCTCCTCCATCTCCGCCTCGAGGGCGGGAGAGGCGGCGAGCCGGCGCTCCACCTCCCGCGCCTCGTCCTCGGAAGCCCGGCCCTCCAGGTAGCGCAGGAGGCGCTCATCGAATCGATCGCTCACGATACCTCCTCCTGTCCCCGGTCGGCGCCGAGCAGGACACCGAGCCGCCTGAGCCCGCGGTATACGCGGGAGGCGACGGTGTTGGGAGAGGCCCCGGTGGCTTCGGAGATCTCCGCGTAGCTCAGCTCGCTCAGGTAACGAAGCACGATCGCTTCCTTCTGATGTTCGGGCAGCCGCTCGAGGGCCGCCCGGATGCGTTGGCTCATCTCTTCCCGTTCCAGGTCGTCCATCTCGGATCCGAGGACCACGAGCGTGGGGGCGGCGGCGTCGAGGTCGGTGAAGCGCTCCGCGCGCTTGAGGCGGCGTTGCTCGTCGCGGCACAGGTTCACGGTCACCCGGTGCAGCCACGTGCTGAGGCGGGCCTCGCCCCGGAGACCGTCGAGCGCCCGGTACAGGCGCACGAACGCCTCCTGGGCCGCCTCCTCGGCGGCCGCCGGATCGCCCAGCAGGTGGAGCGCCAGGCGGTAGACGCGCGCCTCGTGTCGTTCCACGAGATCGCGGAAGGCCTGGTCATCGCCTGCGGCGGAGCGACGCACGAGCTCGGTCGTATCCGGCGACTGGACGTGGTCGGACGTCACCCTCCGAGCTCCACGTCGGGGTCGCGCGGCCTCCCGGCCCCTCGTGACACGCGAGACATCGGTTCCTCCTCGAGCGTAGATCGGCCCCCTCGTCGGTCCGACCGTTGGACGTCACGATATCGCCCGCCATTGCACAGGCGGCCTTCGGCGTCGACGCCACCCTCCGGCGGGGGGTCGGATTCCGTTCGCCCGGCACGTCTCACGAAGGTAAGATGCCTGCGAGGCCGCGGGTCCCCGCGCCCTCGCAGACCGGCCGACATTCCCCGAACAGGAGGAGACGCGTGCGATCTCGAACCGTTCGACTCGTGGCCGCCGCGGCGCTGGCCATGGCCGGGCTGTGGTGGGCGGCTCCCGCCGTGCAGGGCCAGGACGCGCCCCCGGAGGGCTGGCAGGTCCGAACCGATCGCGGCGGCCACGGGGCCGACGCGGAGGGGCTCTCGTTCGTGGAGATGACGCCCGGCTTCCACGTCACGACCGGGCCGGCCGGCATCTTCTTCCACCCCGATTCGACCGCGCAGGGCACGTTCCGGATCGAGTCCACCACGTTCCTCTTCGATCCGGGCGAGCGGAACGAGGGATTCGGCGTGTTCTTCGGCGGCCGGGACCTGACGGGCGAGACCCAGGCCTACACGTATTTCCTGATCCGTCGCGACGGGAGCGTCCTCGTGAAGCGGCGCGACGGGGCCGAGACGTCCACGCTCACCGGGTGGACGAAGAACGACGCCGTCGCCACCTGGGAGGAGCGCGACGAGGCCGATTCCAGCGTCCAGAACGACCTCGCGATCGAGGCGGGGGCGGACGAGCTCGTGTTCTTCGTCAACGGGACCGAGGTCGCCCGGATGCCGCGCGTGGATCAGCACGTGGATGGAATCGTGGGCGTGCGGGTCAACCACGGATTGAACCTGCACGTGAGCTCCGTCCGGGTCACCCCGGGCCGCTGACCGCCGCCGTTCCAAGGGTGTCCGGCGCGCGCCCGACGCGCCCGCGCGAGAAGGGCGAAGATGGAGAGGAGAGAGGACCGGCATGACCGAGATCGACCGCATCCTCGATCAGCTCGAGCGATCCCGGCGCGGGGAGGCGTGGCACGGGCCCTCGCTCGAAGAGGCGCTGGCGAACATCGACGCCGCCACGGCGGCGGCGCGGCCGATTTCGAACGCGCACACGATCTGGGAGCTCGCGCTCCACATGGCATCGTGGCAGGACGTGGTCCGACGGCGTCTCGCC
>Ga0299907_10001584_pt1 | contig 13170 bp, 11 predicted proteins | sample RVTome_16_FD_198680 | JGI IMG/M metagenome (GOLD analysis project Ga0299907, IMG submission 198680) | Soil microbial communities from uranium-contaminated site in the Upper Colorado River Basin, Wyoming, United States - RVT152D67 (version 2) ... | reverse complement strand
GTCCTCGTCGAGCAGCCGCCAGTCATCGGCGTCGTACTCGAATGAGTAGCCCAGCGTCGAGCTGGTCCAGACCGTGCCACCGACATGCGGCGGCGCGCTGCTGACCGGCCCGGGAGTGGGCGTCGGCCCAATCGGCGGCGAGCCTGTCGGCGTCGGTCCCGGGCCAACCGGCGTGGCCGTCGGACCGGGAGTCGGCGTCTCGCCAGGACCGGATGTGGCTGTCGAAGCAGGTGTCGGCGTGACGACAGCCACCGGTGACGTGCCCGGGTCGGCCGGCAAGGTCGGCTGGGCGGGCGGATTGCAGGCTTCGCCTTCGCGACACTGCTCCGCCGGGGGCGGCGGCTGCAACATCAGCACAATGCCGATGCCGACGGCGGCGAAGATCGCGATGCCGGCGATGAAGATGATCGCGATGCTGCGCCCGCCGTGGTGCGCCGGCTGCGGGGCGTAGCCGGAATAGACGGGTGCGCCGTAGAAGCCGGCCGGCGGTGGCGGTGGCGCCTGCGGTGGCGCCGGCTGCCAGCCCGGCGGCGGAGGCGATCCCGCCGGCGGAGCCGACCCCGGCGGTGGCGGCGGAGGGGGCGAGTAGCCGCTCATGACGTCGGACTGCCCGCTGCCGGCGCGCTCTCGACCGGCGGGTGGGAGGGGCGCGGCAGCGCGCGCATGGCCACGCCGCAGTTGCCGCAGAAGGTATGCACTGGCGTCTCGCGACCGCAGTTGGGGCAGGTCATCGGCGCGCCGATCTCGATTTCGCGCGCTTCCTGCAGCAGACCGAAGTGGATCATCGTGCGCAGCCAGAACAGCGCGGCGATGGCCAGCACGACGAGCACGACCGCCTGCGGTACGGGCGGCAGGCCGGCGCGGGTCAGGCCGGCCAGCACCAGCAGGCTCGCGGCCGCGACCGCCGCCACGGCCGGGCTCCCGCTGTAACCGAGTGCGTGGCGGTCGGCGACCGGGGCCCGGAAACGCAGCCACAACGTCGCGCACAGCGCACCGAGACTGCCCGCCGCGATGACCGGCAGCAGCACGCCCAGCGACAGCAGCTGGATCGTCCACTGCAGCGGGTCGCCACCGGGGCGCAGCCCGGCGCCGAGCATCGGCACGGCGATGACCAGCAGCCGTGCGCCGCCGAACGAGATGGCCGACGCGGCACCAAAGATCGCCCCGTCGAGGGCGTCGTTGAAGCGCCGCCAGGGCAGCAGCAACAGCGGCCCGATGAGCATCAGCAGCAGGTCGACGAGGGGCATCACCACGCCCGAAGCCGCCAGCGCCGCCACGTCCAGCCCGCCCAGCCCGATCGGCGCCGGCAGCCGGCTGGCGATGAGGGCACTGACGACGCCGGCCAGCGCGCCCCAGACCATCGTCGCGCCGATCACTGGCCGCGGCTCATCTTCGTACGTGTCGACTGTCCACAGGTAGAGAACCATCAGGAAAGGCACGAGCACGGCCGCCGTGACGAGGGCGACCGGGAACAGTCCGAGCAGGCCCAGCCCGATGAGCAGCGCCACGCCGGCCGCGAAACACAGCCGGAAGACGCGCATGTCGGCCCGCGGCAGCTCCGGGAAGAGGGTGCTGATCAGCGCCAGCGAGCGGACCGACTCGTTAGGCGCGGCGGCGTAGGTCCCGCCGCGGCGTAGGCGTTCGCCGTGGTACTCCTCGGCCAGCGAGTGCCCACAGCGTACGCAGAATTCCAGGCGCGGGACGGAGTGGCGGCACTGCCGGCACTCGATCTGCTCAGAATCCCCCAACTCTCCTGCCACTATCCCCTCTCGTGGACGCGATGGCCGACCGCGTCCGAGTCTAGACCGTCAGCGCAGGTATGTTTGGCCACACGTGTCGCAGGCGGTGTACAGCGCGTGCCGCTCGATGCCGTAGCCGGCCACGTGCAGCCGGCCCTCGACCTCGTTGGGGCAGACGAAGACCCACCACAGGTGCGGCTTGCCCGGCTCGTCGGGCGGCAGCGGCGGCAGCGGGCTGGCCTCGGCATAGATGCGATCTGCGAGACCGTCGAAGCGCGCAACTGCGGCGGCGACGGCCGCGTCGCGTTCGTCCTCGGTCTCGGTGCGGTAGGGGTAGTTCTGGGCGACGTTCGAACTCACGCTCGGCTCAAGGACGTGGCGCCACGAGCGGGCGCCGGCAGGTGGATTGGCCGACCGCGGAGGTCGTGAGCGCGGCGCGACCGGCCGGCTCGGAGTATACCCGGCTGTTTCACCACGCCAGCGCTGCTCCGTCGCTGCGCGGATCTGTCGCCGCGGCGAGGGTCGTGCCGCCGTTGCCGTCGGGCACCAGCTCGACGGCGTTGGCGTGGCCCATGGCCGACGAGAACGGATCGGTCCAGGCGACGCGGTGGCCACGCCGCTCCAGCTCCGCCCCGACCAACTCGGGGAAGCGGCGCTCGAGAGCGGCGATGGCTGGCGGACCGAGGTGGCGCTCGACGTTGGCCACCCAGCGCGGCCGGGCCAGCGCGGTGGCGATGTCGAGGCCCAGGTCGACCACGCCTGAGACGAACTGGGCGAAGACCTGCGGCTGGATCTCGCCGCCCATCGAGCCGTGGGCAATCCACGGCCGGCCGTCGCGGAAGAGCATGCCCGGCGTGAGCGTGTGGACCGTGCGCTTGGCCGGCGCGAGGGCATTGGCGTGGGCGGGGTCGAGGCGGAAGAACGCGCCTCGGTTCTGGTACGAGATGCCCGTCTGCGGGTCAACCAGCCCGGAGCCGAAGCCGGCGTAGTTCGACTCGATCAGGCTGACCAGGTTGCCCTCGCCGTCGCCGCTGGCGAGGTAGATCGTGCCGCCGCCGCCCAGCTGCACCGGCGGGATCGGCGCGGCGCGCTTCGGGTCGATGCCGGCGGCGAGGCGGTCCAGTCGGTCGGGGTCGAGCAGCCGCTCGATCGCGTCCGGGGCCATGAAGTCGGGGTCGGTCACCACGGCATCGCGGTCGGCCATGGCGAGGCGGCCGATCTCCAGGCCGAGGTGGATCCAGCGCGCGTCGTCGGTCGCCGCCGGTGGCGCGAAGCGCTCGAGCAGCCCGAGCATCTCCAGCGCTAAGGGCCCACACGAGTTGGGCGGGTGACTGAACGAGGTGCGGCGGCGGTACTCGATCGAGATCGGCTCGGTCCAGGTCGAGGTGTGGGCGGCAAAGTCGTCGGCGCGCAGCGGCGAGCCGCGCAGCTCGAGGTAGCCGGCCGCCTGCCGGGCAAGCGAGCCGGTGTAGGCGACGTCCGGGCCGTCCTCGGCGATGACGCGCAACGTGCGGGCAAGGTTGGGCAGGCTGACGCGCTCGCTGACGCGCCATGGCCGGCCGTGCGGGCGGAAGGTGCGTGCCCAGTCCCCGTCCGTGCCGAAGATTGCCGCCGAGCGCTCGATCGCCGCCGACCAGGCCTCCGTTGCGGCGAAGCCGTCGGCCAGCTCGATTGCCGGCTCGAAGAGGCTGGCCCACGGCAGGCGGCCGAAGCGGGCGTGGGCGTCGCCCCACGAGCGGATCGCGCCGGGCACGGTGATCGTCCACGGCCCGCGCAGGGGCATCTCTGGGAGGCCGGCGGCAAGCGCGGCCTCGATGGTCGCCGTTCGCGCCGACCGGCCGCTGCCGTTGAGGGCGTGGAGCTTGTGGCCGTCCCAGATCAGCCAAAAGGCGTCGCCGCCCAGGCCGCACGAGTGCCCCGCCACCACGGCGAGCGCGGCATTGGTCGCGATCGCGGCGTCGACGGCGTTGCCCCCGGTGCGCAGGATACCCAACCCCGCCTCACTGGCCAGGTACTGCGGGCTGGCCACCGCGCCGCGCGATCCGCGCACGAGGCGGGCCGGAACGAGCTCCGCGGTCATGCGCTACTCGAGGGTCTCGACGGCCTGGTCGAGGTCACGCCGATGGACGAGCCGCTCGATCCACAGCGCGTCATCGATCGGACGGAACAGCACACGCCAGTCGCCGACGCGCAGGCGCAGCCAAGGCGATCGACCGACCAGCGGGACGACGTCGATGTTCTCGCCGCCGACGGCCAAGGCGCGCAGCCCAGCGACGATCCGGTCACGCTCCGGCCCAGGCCCGATGCGACGCAGGTCTCGCTCGGCGCGCGCACCAAGCCTGACCTCGCGCGCCGCTATGCCCGCGACTCCTCGGTCGCCAACTCACCGAGGATGTCGTCCAGGCTTCGGCCCAATTCGCCTCGGGCAATCTCATCCTCCGCTTCGCGCATGCCGGCCACGAACTCGGGCGCGTTGGCCAGGACATAGTCGGCCAGCGCATCCTCGTCGATGGGGTGAAGCACGGCCAGCGGACGGCCGGAACGCGTGATCAGCAGCGGGCCGCGCTTGAGGCGCTCGATCAGCCGACCGGGCGAGTGCGAGAGCTCGCGAATCGTTACCACGTCCATTGGCGCGACCTGTCCTACGGATGTCCTACAGCAGTTTAGCAGTCGGTCGCTCCTCCGACTCCGGCGAGCAATAGAGCTCTACGAGGGGCTTGGCCTTGACTTCGCGGACGCGTACCTCGTTGCTAACGCGGAGGCCACAGGGGTCGGCCAGGTTGCGTCGTTCGATCGTGACATCGACAAGGTGGGAACCGTGCTGCGCCTGGATCCAGCCCGAGTGGGCTGACCGGTCGACTCAGTCGCGCCCGCGCCTCCGACGGACTTCCTCCCTCACGGCCGCCGTCAGCTGCGCGAATGCTTGCACCTGCTCGACCGATCCATCGGCCGGCCAGAAGATGAAGGTGTCGATGCCCAGGTCGGTCGCCCAGTCGGCCAGCCGAGCGACCCACTCGTCCGGCGACCCGGTCAGCGACGGTCCCGCCGGTGCGCCCGCCCGCGTGCGGCCGGCTTCATCCTCGGGCGCAGGCCCGATCGTGCCGCCGAAGTTGAGCAGCCGCCGGATGGTCGCCGGATCACGCCCGGCCCCACGCGCCGCCTCGTCAACCGACAGCTGCCCGCGCCGCAGCGCCTCGAGGTTGGTGCTGCCCAGCGACGGCACCCAGCCGTCGGCCAGCCGGCCGATCAGGCGCAGCATGCGCGGCCCGTACGCGCCGATCCAGACTTGCATGTGGTGCGCCGGCGGCGGGCCGGGCCGGTAGCCGTCGACCGTGTAGTGCTCGCCGCGCAGCCGGACCGACATCTCCATGCCCAGCGCCTGGCGGATGATCCCGATCGCCTCCTCGGCCGCCTCGACTGCCTCGCCGGGCGATCGGCGTGGCCCGCCCATCGCCACGATCGCGTCCCAGAACGAGCCCGCGCCAAGGCCGAGCTCGAACCGCCCGCCCGACAGCACGTCGATGCTCGTCGCCGCCTTGGCCAGCATCGCCGGGTGGCGGAGGGGCAGGCTGGCCACGTCGGGGAAGAAGCGGATGCGGCTCGTCCGCGCTGCGAGGTCGCCGATCAGTGCGAACGTGTCGAGGAAGCGCCGCTGGTAGGGGTGGTCCTGGATGCCGACCCATTCCAGCCCGGCCGACTCCGCCACCGCCACCGCTTCGCGGATCTGCTCGAGGTCGGCGGCGTTGGGTACGAGCGAAATACCGAACTCGACCGGGCGGCCCTGGTCCACTGATTCCCCCTACACCTCGATGACGGTCACGATGCCATCCAGACCCGACAGGTCGGCCGCGTTCCGGGTGTAGAGGGCCAGGCCGTTGGCCGCCGCGGTGGCAGCGATGAGCAGGTCAGCCAGCCGACTGCGGCTCGATCGGCCGGCCTGCCTGGTGGCAGCGAATATCCGACCGTAGGCTCGAGCAGCGTCTGCATCGAAGGACAGTGGATCGAACGTCGCTGCCGCCCACTGCAGGCGGTCCTGGCGGCGGGCTCTCTCCTCGGTGTCGTCGGTGGCATGCGGGCCGGCCGACAGCTCGGCGAGGGTTAAGGCGGCGATTGCCGACTCGTCGGGCAAGACGGCGGGATCGATCAGGTCATGGTCCACCACGACCGACGTGTCGAGCAGCCCCCGCGTGGGCTCCGGGGACGCGGCGTCGGCAGGCCCCACGGGATCAGCCATCGAGGGCCTGGTCCACGATCGCATCGAGGTCAGCCCGCAGCCGATGCAGGTCGACACGCGGAGCGCGGCGGGCTGCCGCGGCGATTTCGCTGCGTGGCACGAACTGACGGCGGCGCAAAGGCCGAAGCTCGGCCACAGGCATGCCGTTACGGGTAACTGTGATCGTGCGGCCCGCCTGAACCTCGCGGAGGACACCACCGGAGTCATTGCGAAGCTCGCGTTGGGTTACGGAACGTGTCATTGGCGGATCGTAGCACATCGTAGCGCGCTGTAGCGCTCCGCCAGCGGAGACGCCGGGGCTCGTCCGATTCGGCGTCTCGTCAGGCTTCGCGAAACGGATTCCGGACCCGGACGTTGCCGTAGAGGACGCCGTCCGCGAGATCTTCCGAGAGGAGCATCGCGCAACCCCCGCACTCGTTCCGGGGCGGCGCTCCCTCGCCCACAACCCAGGAGCCCGGCGATCAGCTTGTAGATTGAGGCTGCATGACTGATCGACCCACGTCCAGCGTCCGTATCGAGGATGTTCCGGAGGTCGCACGAACCGCGTGGACCCGCCTCCGGGACGAGCTGCTGTCCATCCTCGGCGACGAGCTCGTTGCCATATGGGCGTACGGCAGCATCATCGGTGCCGACCGGCCACATCGCCCCGCCGATCTCGACACCCACGTGATCCTGGGTAGTCGACCCAGTGCGCAGACTGCGCAGGGAATCGATGGGGCTTCCCAAGCCATTGCGGCTGAAGCCGGGCTGGAGTGGGACACCTGGTACGTCGCGCTCGAGGATGCGCGCCAGCCGGACCACCCCCTGCATGCGTTTCGCGAGGGCCGCCGTGACACGGCCTGGGCGCTGCATCGGGCGCATTGGCTCTGTGGCCGCTTCGTGAATATCTACGGCCCAGAGCCCGCCGAAGTTGTGCCGACACCCACTTGGCCCGAGATTGAAGTCGACCTCTACCGGGAGCTCGAGCACATCGAGCGCCACGTCCACGAAGGCGATACGGACCCATACGAGGCCGCCTACGCCATCCTCAACGGCAGTCGCATCCTGCACTCCATTGAAACCCACAACGTGGTTTTGTCAAAGCGAGAAGCCGGCACCTGGGCGCTCACCTACCTCCCCGAGCGCTGGCATCCCGCTGTCGGTGCGGCATTGCGCGCCTACGACGAGCGGGCGAGTCCGGCAGAGGTCGAGCTCATTGCCAGCGAGATGGCGCCCTTCATCGGCATGGTTCGGCTGCGGCTGCCGGCGACCGACGAGTCGGCGCCGGACGCTCTTCCCCGTTGGTCGGGATACTGAACACTCGGCGATGGCGCCGGGCATCGGCGATCATGTCTGGGCGTGCGAGGAGATCAAGGCGCTGCTCGGCTAGAACGAAGCCGTACAATCGTGCGCCATGTCGGAGACATCTCTAGTCGAAGCCGTCGAGAGCACGCTACCCAACATCAAGAAAGGGTCGCTTGTCGTCTCCGCTCGAGGCGACGATAGATCACGTCGTTCCGCGAGTGCGGGGCGGTGCTGACAGTTTCTTGAATGCGATGGTGCGGTCGTTCGCGAATAACCGTGCTAAAGGAACGCGAGCATTGTGACGATGGACAGCTTCAGCGACGCGCCGAATACGATGGTCATCACGTTGAGGCGGATAATGGACGGGACGAGCCGTATCTCGGTGATCTCCCATGACTTGGATGCGTTCGCTCCTTTCGACAGTTCATGGATGGCGCGACGCTAATCGGTGTGGACAAGACCGAGAGGGGAATCACGCTGACACCGACGAAGAACGACGGTCCGCGCCGTGGATTTGATGACATGAACGACAGGGCAGTCTTCATCCATCCACAGAACGATGCCGAACTCGGCACCGCCGTGATAACAGCGCTGCAGCTATCGGAGTGATCAGTCGGATTGCGTCAGCTGGGCGAGCGACGTGTGTCCGTCTCGGTGTGGTCGCTCCGCCTCGAGTTCTGGTCTAGCGTGCCACGACAACCTATATCGCGCGGTCCTGCTGAAACAAGGGAATAAGCCCTGGCCAGCCTGGACCCGCTGGCGGCGATGGTTCGCGCCGAATAGTACGCCCTGGCCGCGCTGCTGCCAGGTCGCCGATCAGCGCGAACGTGTCGAGGAAGCGTCGTTGGTAGGGGTGATCCTGGATGCCGACCCATCCGAGCTCGAGCAGATCCGCGTGACGGTGGCGGCGGCGGAGTCGAGCATACGCGCCCGAGCTGCTCTCGCCCCCACGCGGAGCTGGCGCGCTACTATTGCCTACATGAGTAGTCAGCCGATTCGAATCGGCGTGGACACATTGAAGACGCTGCGTGACCGCAGTCGGACCAGCGGGCAACCAATCACCCGCCTTGCCGAGCGATACATCGAAGAGGGCCTGCGCGCCGACCGGCACCCAGGGGTCTTCTTCCGCGACGGTCCGGCCGGGCGCCGAGCCGTCGTGGTCGGTGGGCCAGATGTCTGGGAGATTGTCAGCGCCGCGCGCAACGCGCCCGAGTCGGGCGAGGCGCTGATCCCGGCCCTCGTCGGGCGCCTTGGCATCGGCGAAGGCAAGGTCCGTGTCGCGATGCGCTACTACAGCGAGTACCCGGCCGAAATCGACGCCTGGATCGCAGCCAATGAGGCCGAAGCGGAACGCCTGGAGGAGGTTCTCGCGCGCGAGCGACAGCTGCTCGCTTGAGGCTTCTCCTCGACGAGATGTACTCACCGGCGATCGCCGAGGAGCTTCGATTGCTCGGCCACGACGTCGTGTCGGCGCATGATCACGAGGTCCTGTCCGGCTCGTCCGACGCGGATGTGATGACTGCAGCGCGGCGCGAGCACCGGACATTGGTCACAGAAGACGTCCGTGACTACCGGATCCTCGAAGGCGCCGTCATCGCCGAGGGCCTGCACCATGAAGGCATCGTCTACACTGGCAACCGCCAGCTCCCGCGCGGCCACCCTGCCACGACCGGTCGGCTCGTTCGAGCACTCGACGTGCTGCTACGCGCCGACCTCGACCTCCGTGACCGCTCGATCTTCCTGGAATCGGTAGACCGCTGAGGCAGGCCTGGTCACCCGACCACGTTGAGCGCCAGCCACTTCTCGGCTTCGGCGAGGGACCAGCTCTTGCGGCGGGCGTAGTCCTCGAGCTGGTCGCGGCCGATGCGCCCGAGGCCGAAGTAACGCGCCTGCGGGTGCCAGAAGTAGAGCCCCGAAACCGACGACCCGGGCACCATCGCCATCGTCTCAGTCAGCCTGATGCCGGCTTGGCGCTCGGCATCGAGCAGGCGGAAGATCGTCCGTTTCTCGGTGTGCTCCGGGCAGGCCGGGTAGCCCGGTGCCGGGCGGATGCCCTGGTACGCCTCGGCGATGATCTGCTCGTTGGAAAGTGACTCGTCCGGGGCGTAGCCCCACAGCTCGCGCCGGACCTGCTCGTGCAGCCACTCGGCGAAGGCCTCGGCCAGGCGGTCGGCCAGCGCGGCGAGCATGATCGCGCTGTAGTCGTCACCCGCTGCAGCGAAGCGTGCCCGGGCCTCGTCCAGCCCCACGCCGGTGGTGACGGCGAAGGCACCGACGAAGTCGGCCACCCCCGACTCGACCGGCGCGGTGTAGTCGGCGAGCGCGACGTTGGGTCGGCCGTCGCGTTTGGCCATCTGCTGGCGCAGCGTGTGCAATCGGGTCAACTCGGCCGACCGCGTGTCGTCGGTATAGAGCACGATGTCGTCGTCATCGGTCGATGCGGCGGGCCAGAACCCGACCGCCGCGTTGGCCCCGAGCAGACGCTCGTCGATCACCCGCGCCAGCAGCGTCTGCGCGTCGTCGAGCAGCGATCGCGCGGCCGGGCCGGTGCGCTCGTCGTCGAGCAGCGCCGGGTACGAGCCGGGCATCTCCCAGGCGGCGAAGAACGGCCCCCAGTCGATGCGCGCCGCAATGTCGGCGAGCGGCACATCGATCAGGGCGATCGGCCCCAGGAAGCTCGGCCGGGGAGGGGACACGGCCGTCCAGTCGAGGCGCAACCGGTTGGCGCGCGCCTGAGCCAGGGTCAGCCGGCCCTCGCGCTCGTCGCGCTCGGCGTGCTGGCGGCGCAGCGCTTCGTAGTCGGTGCGGGTCTTGGCGACGAAGGCTTCGTGCTGCTTCGGGTCGAGCAGGGCCGACGCCACGCCCACCGCCCGCGACGCGTCGAGCACGTGCACGACCGGCCCCGAATACGCCGGCTCGATGCGCACGGCGGTGTGCGCCTTCGAGGTCGTCGCGCCGCCGATCAGCAGCGGCGTGGTGAATCCTTCGCGCTCCATCTCGGTGGCCACGACGCGCATCTCGTCGAGCGACGGCGTGATCAGCCCGGATAGGCCGATCAGGTCCGCCTCCTCGGCGCGTGCCGTCTCGAGGATCTTCGTCCACGGCACCATCACGCCCAGGTCGACGACCTCGAAGCCGTTGCAGCCGAGCACGACGCCGACGATGTTTTTGCCGATGTCGTGGACGTCGCCCTTGACGGTGGCCATGACCACCTTGCCCGCGGACCGGCGACGGCCGTTGCCGCCGGGATTCGCCGCCTTCTCAGCCTCGAGATAGGGCACCAGGTGCCCGACCGCCTGCTTCATCACCCGCGCGCTCTTGACCACCTGCGGCAGGAACATCCGCCCCGAGCCGAACAGGTCGCCGACCGCGTCCATGCCCGCCATCAGCGGGCCTTCGATCACGTCGAGCGGCCGGGCTGACTTCTGGCGCGCTTCCTCGGTGTCCTCGACGATCCAGTCGGCGATACCCTCGATCAGGGCGTGGCGCAGCCGCTCGTCGACCGGCCGCGAGCGCCAGGCGAGGTCACGGCCGGCGGCGGTGCGCGCGGCCGGGTCGAGCCCTTCGGCGACCTCGAGCAGGCGCTCGGTCGCGTCGGGTCGTCGGTTCAGGATCAGGTCCTCGATCCGCTCGCGCAGGTCGGGCTCGATCTCGTCGTAGACCGGCAGTGCGCCGGCGTTGACGATGCCCATGTCCATGCCGGCGGCGATGGCGTGGTACAGGAAGACGGCATGGATCGTCTCGCGCAGCGCGTCGTTGCCGCGGAACGAGAAGGAGACGTTGCTCACGCCGCCGCTGACCAGCACGCCGGGCAGCTCGCGCTTGATCCGCCGCGTCGCCTCGATGTAGGCGACGGCATAGTCGGCATGCTCCTCGATGCCCGTGCCGACGGCGAAGATGTTCGGGTCGAGGATCACGTCGGTCGGGTCGAAGCCGGCCTGCTCGGTCAGCAATCGGTAGGCGCGCGTGCAGATGTCGACCTTGCGCTCGACGGTGTCGGCCTGGCCCTGCTCGTCGAAGGCCATCGTGATCGCGGCCGCGCCGTAGCGGCGAGCGAGGCGGGCCTGGCGCAGGAACTCCTCCTCGCCCTCCTTGAGCGAGATCGAGTTGACGATCGGGCGGCCCTGGACGTGCTGCAGGCCGGACTCGATGACACTCCACTTCGAGGAGTCGATCACGAAGGGAACCTTGCTGATGTCCGGCTCGACGGCGAGAAGGTCGAGGTAGCGCGCCATCGCCGCCTCGGAGTCGAGCAGCGCCTCGTCCATGTTGATGTCGATCGCCTGCGCGCCGGCATCGACCTGCTGGCGCGCAATCTCCACGGCCTCGGTGTGGCGGCCGTCGCGGACCAGCCGGGCGAACGCGCGCGAGCCGGAGACGTTGGTCCGTTCGCCGACGTTGACGAACAGGCTGTCCGGCCCGACGTCGAGCGGTTCCAGACCTGAAAGGTGCGTGCGTGGTTCGAGCCTCGGCGGCTTGCGTGGCGGCAGGCCCTCGACCGCTGCGGCGATGGCGCGCACGTGGTCGGGCGTCGTCCCGCAACAGCCGCCGACCAGGTTGAGGTGCCCTTCCTCGGCCAGCTGTCGGAGCACGCCGGAGGTCTCGGGCGGCTGCTCGTCGTAGCCGCCGAAGGCGTTGGGCAGGCCGGCGTTGGGGTAGGCGGAGAGCGGCACGTCCGCGATGCGCGATAGCTCCGCGACGTAAGGCCGGAGCATCTGGGCACCGAGGGCGCAGTTCAGGCCGACGCTGAAGGGTCGGGCGTGGCGGACGCTGTTCCAGAAGGCGCCGACGGTCTGGCCCGACAGAGTCCGACCCGAAGCGTCCGTGATCGTGCCGCTGATCATCACCGGCAGCCGGAAGCCGAGCTCGTCGAAGAGGTTCTCGACGGCGAAGATGGCGGCCTTGCCGTTGAGCGTGTCGAAGATCGTCTCGATCAGCAGGATGTCGGCGCCGCCGGCGACGAGGCCACGGGCGGCGCCGGTGTAGGCGGCCACGAGCTGGGCCAGGGTGACGTTGCGTGCGCCGGGGTCGTTGACGTCGGGCGAGATCGAGGCGGTGCGGGTAGTCGGGCCGAGGGCGCCGGCGACGAAGCGCGGGCGATCGGGGGTCGATGCGGCGTCGGCTGCGGCGCGGGCGATCGTGGCCGCGGCTCGGTTCATCTCCTCGGCGTATGGCTCGAGCGCGTAGTCGGACAGCGAGACCGCGTTGGCGTTGAAGGTGTTGGTCTCGATGATGTCGGCGCCGGCCTCGAGGTAAGCGTGGTGGATCTCGGTGATCACGTGCGGCCGGGTCAGCACGAGCAGGTCATTGGCGCCACGTAGGTCGCGCGGGTGGTCGGCGAAGCGGTCGCCGCGGAAGTCCTCCTCACCGAGCTGGTAGCCCTGGATCATCGTGCCCATCGCGCCGTCGAGCACGAGGATGCGCTCGCCGATCAGCCGGTGGAGCCGTGCGATCCGCTGCTCGCGCGCGACCTGGAGTTCGTTCACTTCGCGGCGAGTGTATGCGCCTCGGCTACGCTCCGCGAGTGAGCGACCGGCCAACACCCGAGGAGATCGTCGACGTCGTACGCGGAGTCCTGGGCGACGCGCCGCTGGCGGCCTACCTGTACGGTTCGGCGACGGACGGAGGCCTGCGCTGGGACAGCGACATCGACGTGCTCGGCGTGGTAGGTCGCCCGCTCGACGACGCCGAGCGAGGGCTGCTGGTGCAGCGCCTGATGGAGATCTCAGGCCGGCGTGCGCGGCGAGGGCCGTCGCGGTCGGTCGAGCTCACGCTCGTCGCCGCCTCGGACGTCCGGCCTTGGCGCTATCCGCCGCGGATGGAGTTCCAGTACGGCGATTGGCTGCGACCGCAGTTCGAGGCGGGCGTGGCGCCGGAGCCGGCCGACAACCCCGACCTCGCGACACTCCTCGC
>Ga0299907_10001583_pt1 | contig 13175 bp, 10 predicted proteins | sample RVTome_16_FD_198680 | JGI IMG/M metagenome (GOLD analysis project Ga0299907, IMG submission 198680) | Soil microbial communities from uranium-contaminated site in the Upper Colorado River Basin, Wyoming, United States - RVT152D67 (version 2) ... | reverse complement strand
GCTGTCGTCCTCGACGATGTAGTCGATGGTGCGTCCCTCGAACGGGCCCGGCGCCCCGTCCAGCTCCTCGTTCATGTAGTCGATGTAGGCCTGCAGCCCCACGGGGATCGCGCCGTACGCCGACGCTGGCCCCGACAGCGGGTAGATGCCGCCCAGCTTGATGGTGTCGTCGCTGATCCCCGTGGAGGGTTCGTCACAGGCCGCCGCCTCCGACACGCCCTCGGAGGTGGCTCCGGCTTCTGCGGGTGTGGCGGCGTCACCTTCGTCGCCTCCCTGGGCGCCTTCGGTCTCCCGTCCGCCGCCGCACGCGGCCGCCAGCAGGGCGATCACGGCGACCAGCGTCATGAGCGGTCGTCTCTTCATCTCTGGCTCCTTTTCGTGTTGCATTTGTGCGGCGGGAGGCCAGGAGCGGCCTCATGTAGCGAAGCGGTAGGCCACATCCCGGCCTCATGTAGCGAAGCGGTAGGCCACATCCCGGCCTCAAGTAGCGAAGCGGTAGGCCACATCCCGGCCTCACTGCTCTGCGTCGACGGTCAGCCCGTCGTCGGCGCTCGGGTCGGCCGGTGCGACGGTCCCGGCCGGCGGCGGCGACGGCGGATCGGCGGGCGGACGGGACTCCGGTCGCGGCGCCGTCGCCGTGATCAGCCGGATCCAGCCCTTGCGCAGCAACCCGGCGACGCCACCGGGCGCCACGTACATCGCCAGGATCAGCAGGGCTCCGAACGCGATGCCCGGTGCGGCGTCGTTGATGTCCTGGGACACGTTCGGGATGAACACCAGGAACGCGGCCCCGAACAGCGGGCCGAAGATGGTGCCCAGCCCGCCGACCACGAGCGCGGCGAGGAACTGGATCGACACGGCGACGGCGAACGAGTCCGGCGACAGGAAGCCGATGACCCAGGTGGACAGCCCTCCGGCGACGCCGGCGTACATGGCGCTCCAGGCGAACGCCCGCGTCTTGACGCGGGCCAGCGGGATCCCCATGGTCCTGGCCGCCAGCTCGTCGTCGCGGATCGCGATCATGGCCCGGCCGGCGCGGCTGTGGACCAGGTTGCGCGCGAGGACGAACATGCCCACCGCGAACACCAGCACCAGGTAGTACAGCCACTGGTCGTTGGCCAGCCCACTCCACTCGGGCGCGGCCGGCTTGGTGACCGACAGCCCCATCGAGCCGCCGGTCAGCCCCGAGAACCGCTTCAGCAGCGGCGGTGTGACCGCGGCGACCCCCAGCGTGACCAGTGCGAGGTAGGGCCCGTGCAGCCGCAGCGCCGGGATGCCCAGACCGAAGCCCAGCACGAACGTCAGCGCCGCGGCCGGCGGGATCGCCAGCACATAGGGCAGACCCGCCTCCATCAGGATGGCGGTCGTGTAGGCGCCGACGGCGTAGAAGGCGCCGTGACCGAGCGAGATCTGGCCGTTGTAGCCCGTGAGCAACCCCAACCCGAGCACGGCGATCGCATACACCAGCACGGTCGTGAACTGGAACACGCGGTAGGGGACGTAGTAGGTGGGCAGCCACACCGCGACCGCCAGCAGCACCACCACCCCGACGGCCTTGACGCGCCGTTGGGTGACGGGATCGGCGAGGTTGAGTCGCGTCATGATCTACGCCCGCTCGATCCGGGCGTGACCGAACAGCCCCTGGGGTCTGACCAGCAACACCGCCACGATCAGCAGCATCGGCACGATGATCTTCAGGTCGGCGCCGATCGCGTCGACATAGGTGGCCGCCAGGTTCTCGGTCACGCCGACGATCAGGCCACCGAGCACGGCACCGCCCGGACTCTCGAACCCTCCCAGCGTCGCTGCGGCGAACGCGAAGATCAGCACCGACAGCATCATGTTGGGATCGAGGAACAGGATGGGCGCCACCAGGATGCCCGACAGCGCGCCGACCGCGGCCGCCAGACCCCAGCCGAGCGCCAGCATCCACCCGACGCGGATGCCCACCAGCCGGCTGGCCTCGGGGTTCTCCGCCGCCGCGCGCAGCACCAGGCCCAGGCGGGTCTTGGCGAACAGCACGAACAGCAGGCCGACGACCAGCGCGACCGCGGCCAGGATGCCCAGCGTCGACACGCTGACGCGGACCCCGCCCAGCGCGATGTTGCGCGCCACCCACGGGCTGGGGACGCCGCGGACCTGGAACGACCAGATGTAGCCGGCCAGGGCGTTGATCAGGATGAACAGGCCGATCGTGACGATCACCACGATGAGCTCGGGTTTGCCCTCGACCGGCCGGATGATGACGCGCTCGATGGCGATGCCGGCGAGAAACGACGCGACCAGCGTGATGCCGACCGCCAGCCAGTAGGGCGCGCCGTTCTGGAGCAGTTGCCAGACGATGTAGGTCGAGAACATCGCCATCTCGCCCTGGGCGAAGTTCAGGATGTCGGTCGACCGGTAGATCAGGACCAGGGCGACCGCGAGGCTCGCGTAGATGGCTCCGCTGGCCAGCCCCGAGATCACCTGCTGAAGAAACAGTTCCACGCCGCCCCCTACACGCCGTAGCCGAGATAGGCGCTGGCCATGGCCTCGTCGTCGCGCACGTCGTCGGGCGTGCCACTCATCACGATGCGGCCGGCCTCCAGCACGTAGGCGGCGTGGGCCATCTCCAGCGCGAGGTGCGCGTTCTGCTCGACCAGCACGATGGTGGTGTTCTGGTCCGCGTTGACGGCGGCGACCATGCGGAACAACGAGCGGGTGATCATGGGCGCCAGCCCGAGCGACGGCTCGTCGAGCAGGAGCATGCGGGGCCGCAGCATGAGGGCCCGCGCGATCGCCAGCATCTGCTGCTCGCCGCCCGACAGGCTCCCGGCGCGCTGATCCTGGCGTTCACCCAGGACCGGGAAGTGCTCATACATCTGCTGGATGTCGGCGCGCACGGCGTCGCCGTCCTTGTTCAGGTACCCGCCCAGGCGCAGGTTCTCGGCTACCGTGAAGTTGACGAACGTGCCGCGGCCCTGTGGCACCAGCGCGACGCCCCGGCGCGCGATCGCCTCGGTGGTGCGCCCGGTGAGCTCGTCGCCGTCGAGGAACGCCGATCCCCTGGTCGAGACCCGCCCCGTCAACGCCCGCAACGTGGTGGTCTTGCCCGCACCATTGGATCCCAGGATCGTCACGACCTGGCCGGTGGCGACCTCGAAGTCGATGCCGTGCAGCACCTCGATCTGTCCGTAGGACGCGCGCAGGTCACGGACCGCCAGCATCGGTGGCGTGCGCACCGTCATTCGAGGCCTCCGCGGCGGTCGTCGTCGGGCCCCAGATACGCCGCGATCACGTCGGGGTTGCGCCGCACCTCGTCGGGTGTGCCGGTGGCGATCTCACGCCCGAAGTTCAGGCACACCACCTTGTCGGAGATCGACATGACGAACGCCATGTGATGCTCGACGACCAGCACGGTCAGGTCGTAGTCGTCGCGGATGCGCCGGATGACTTCTTCGAGGGCGACCACCTCCGCGTGGTTCAGACCGTTGGCGGGCTCGTCGAGCAGCAGCAGATCCGGCCGGCTGGCCAGGGCCCGTGCGAGTTCGACCCGCTTGAGCGTACCCAGCGGCAGACCCTGCACCGGCCGGCCGGCCAAGGCATCGAGGCCAAGGCGCTCGAGCAGTGCGGTGACCTCGTCGCGGATGTCGAGCTCCTCGCGACGGACACCGGGCAGTCGCAACGGCGCGGTCACGAAGTTGGCGCTGGTCCGGTGGTGCGCACCCACGAGCACGTTGTCGCGGACGGTCATCGTCGGAAACAGGCCGAGGTTCTGGAATGTCCTTGCGATGCCGAGCCCCACGATCTCGTGGGGGTCGACGCCACCGATGTCACGACCGTCGTAGATGACCCTGCCCGCGTCGGGGGTGCACAGCCGGGTGATGCAGTTGAACAGCGTGGTCTTGCCGGCACCGTTGGGCCCGATCAGTCCGCAGATCTGTCCGCGCGACACCTCGAGCGACGCGTTGTCAAGCGCGACGATCCCGCCGAAGCGGATCGTCACACGATCGATTTCAAGCAACCGCCACCCTGTCGCCGCACCCTGTAGTAGAGATCATCAGGCCTGGAGGCCTATTGAGCCATGGCGGTTTCCAAAGAATCCGTGATATCGGCTTCGTAGATTTCACGACCACCGTTCGGAGACGTTCGGTACGATCCTACGACGACCCGATCTGAGCCTGGCGAGGGATCCTATGAGTGTCGTACTCGACGTTGTCGACACCGACGACCGCGATCTGCAGGACCTGCCATCGAACCGCTGGGACAACCTGTCGGTTCCTGAGGGCTGGGAGCCGATCGCCGCCATCTGCCGTGAGATCAACCGCGGCCTGGCCAACTCGGTGCGCGACACCGTCGACGCCATCCGCTCGGAGGTCGACCTGTACCGCCACTCGTCGGTCCCCCGCGATGACCTCATCCGGTCCGTCGAACGCAACCTCGAGACGTTGCTGCTGGGCATCGCCGAACGCCGCTCGCCGACTCCCGCCGAGATCGAGGCTCGCAGCGTGCTCGGCAGTCGCCGGGCGCATCAGGGATTCCCCATCGACGCGCTGCTGCAGGCGTATCACGTCGGCTACCGCGACCTGTGGAAGCGGTTCCTCAAGTACACCGACAACGAGGAGGTGTCGCACCTGCTGCTCGGGGCGGCATCGACCATGTGGGAGTGGACCCACCAGGTGACCGACGCCATCGGCCGCGCCCACGCCGAGACCAGCCACCTGCTGGCGGTCAAGGCGGCCGGTGTGCGCCACCGGTTCCTCGAACTGCTGCTCACCGGCGAGGTCGACTCGGAGTCGCTGCGCACGGTGTCGGGCACGTTGGGCTTCGACACCCGCGGGGTGTTCCGCGCCACGGTCATCATGGAGGCGGACGCCGACGACACCCTCGTGCCACGGTTCCAGGCCGAGCTCCACCTGCTCCAGGGCAACCACCAGGCGATCCCGCACGGTGCGAAGCTCGTCGTCATGTCCCAGGGCGGCGACCAGGCCGAGTTCCGCCAGGCCGTCACACGCCTGTACCCCGACGCGGTGGTGGGCCTCGGGCTCGCCAGGCCCGGACTCGACGGAGCGCGCCTGTCGGTCGGCGACGCCGAACGTGCCGCCGAGCTGAGCAACGACTCGGGCATCCACGCGTTCGACGAGAGCTGGCTGTGGGCCGTGCTGCTGCGCGAGTCCGACCGCCTCGAGGCCTTCCTGGACGAAGGGCGACGGATCGCGCGGGAGAACCCGTCGGTCGCCGAGACGGTCCAGGCCTACGCCGCCAGCGGCTTCTGCGTCAGCGTCGCGGCACGGCAACTGCACGTGCATCCCAACACCGCGACCTACCGCCTGGACCGCTGGCGCGAGCTGACCGGCTGGGATCCCCGCAGCTTCGACGGGCTCGCCAGATCGCTGGCCGCCCTGCGCATGAACGACTGACTCCCACCGTCGCGCGGGTTTGTGACCTGCGGCGCCGGTGTGCACACTGCCGTTACAGAGCAGAGGAGAACGACGTGGCACTTCGCACCACCCCACCATTTCGCGCCGATCAGGTTGGGAGCCTGCTGCGGCCGGAGCGGCTGCTGCGCGCCCGCAGCGAAGCCGCCGAAGGCAAGATTGACGCCGCCGAGCTGCGCGGCATCGAGGACGAGGCCATCCGCGACGTCGTGCGGATGCAGGAGGACGTCGGCCTGCGCAGCGCGACCGATGGCGAGTTCCGCCGTGCCTCCTGGCACATGGACTTCATCTACCAGCTCGGGGGTGTCACGACCGTCGAGGGCAACATCACGGTCAAGTTCCGCAACCCCGAGGGCGGCATCGAGTTCACACCGGCCGCGTTGCGCGTCAACGACCGCCTGAACCTGCGCGAGCCGATCTTCGCCGACCACTTCAAGTTCCTGCAGGAAACCGTGACGACAAACGTGCCCAAGCTGACGATCCCGTCACCGAGCATGATCCACTACCGGGGCGGCCGGGCGGCGATCGACGAGTCGATCTATCCGGACATGGATGGCTTCTGGGAGGATCTGACCGCCGCCTACGCCGCGCAGGTCGCCGCACTCGGTGAGATGGGCTGCACCTACCTGCAGTTCGACGACACCAGCCTGGCCTACCTCAACGACCCCGAGCAGCGCGAGCACATCCGGCGCATGGGTGGTGACGCCGAACACCAGCACGAGGCCTACATCCGCAACATCAACAAGGCGATCGCCGGGCGTCCCGAGGGCATGGCCATCACCACGCACATGTGCCGTGGCAACTTCCAATCGTCGTGGGTCGCCGAGGGCGGCTACGACTTCGTCGCCGAGGCGCTGTTCGGCGAGCTCGACGTCGACGGCTTCTTCATGGAGTGGGACGACGAGCGTTCCGGCGGGTTCGAGCCCCTGCGCTTCGTGCCGCCGGGCAAGACCGTGGTCCTGGGTCTGGTGACGACCAAGCGCGGCGACCTGGAGAGCGCCGACAACCTCAAGCGCCGCATCGAGGAGGCCGCCACGTATGTCGACATCGAACAGCTGTGCCTGTCACCGCAGTGTGGCTTCGCATCGACCGTGGAGGGCAACAAGCTGACGTACGACGAGGAGGTCGCCAAGCTCTCCCGCATCGTCGAGGTCGCCCAGGACGTCTGGGGGTGAGTCGGTCGCGGCCCGCCGGGCCGGCGGGCCGTCTACTGCGACGACTCGTACTTGAACGAGATCGCCAGCCTGACCCGGAAGCTCGAGATCTCACCGTTCTCGATCGTCACGTCCTCGCGGACGACCTCCGCGACCCGCAGGTCGCGGACCGAGTGTCCTGCCGTGCTGACGGCGTTGCGGGCCGCCTGCTCCCACGATTCGCTGCTGACACCGATGACCTCGGTCACGCGGTACACGCTTCCGGCCATGCCGAACCCTCTTCCTGCCTCGTTGACGCGCCCAGCGCGCGGCTCACCTGCCGGACGCTACCGTCGGATCATGGCGCCGGTAAAGGCTTGTTCACGCTGATGTCGTCTGGTAGTACCTGAATGATTCAGAGGCGGCCCGATATCGTGGCGCTCATGGCGAACCCCCACGTGTTGTGCATGGTGCTGGCCGGCGGTCGAGGACGGCGACTGGGTCCGCTGACCAGGGACCGCGCCAAGCCCGCCGTTCCGTTCGGGGGCCAGTACCGGATCATCGACTTCGTGCTGTCGAACCTGGTCAACGCCGGCCTGCTCAAGGTCGTGGTGCTCACCCAGTACAAGAGCCAGAGCCTGAACCGGCACATCGCGCGCACCTGGCGCATGTCGCCGCTGCTGGGCAACTACGTGGCGGCCGTGCCGCCGCAGATGCGCCGCGGTGAGCACTTCTTCGAGGGGTCGGCCGACGCGCTCTACCAGAACTTCAACCTCATCCGCGACGAGGCGCCCGACTACATCGTCGTGGTCAGCGCCGATCACATCTACCGGATGGATCCCCGGCAGATGCTCCACGCCCACATGGACAGCGGTGCGGGCATGACCGTCGCGGGCAAGCGCGTCCCGGTCGCCGACGCCAACGCGTTCGGCATCATCCAATCCGACCGCGATGGCAAGGTGACCGGCTTCCTGGAGAAGCCCGAGGACCCCGAACCGCTGCCCTCCGATCCCGCCCATGTGCTGGCATCGATGGGCAACTACGTGTTCTCGACCGAGACGCTGCTCGACGTGATCACCACTGACGCGCACGACACGAGCAGCGACCATGACATCGGCGGTGACATCGTCCCCCGGATGGTCGAATCGGGCGATGCCTACGTCTACGACTTCGCCGACAACGACGTCCCGGGGTCGACCGATCGCGACCGCGACTACTGGCGCGACGTCGGGACGCTCGACGCGTTCTACCAGGCGCACATGGACCTCGTCGCGCCCGACCCGATGTTCAACCTCTACAACCGCGAGTGGCCGATCTACACCTGGAACGAGCCCGCGCCACCGGCCAAGTTCGTCTTCGACGACGAGGGCCGGCGCGGCGTGGCCTATGACTCGATGGTCAGCCAGGGCGTCGTCGTGTCCGGCGGCACGGTCCGCCGGTCGGTGCTGTCACCGGGCGTTCGTGTGGGCTCGTACAGCCAGGTCAAGGAGTCCGTGCTCATGGAGGGCGTCACGGTCGGGCGCCATGCCACCGTGCGCCGCGCCATCGTCGACAAGCACGTCGAGATCCCCGTCGGTGTGCAGATCGGGTTGGACGTCCAGCGTGATCGGGGACGCTACGTGGTCACCGACGACGGTGTCGTGGTCATCGGCAGGGGCGACAAGGTCGACCCATAGCGCGCCCGCAGCTTCCTGAGCGGTCGTGCGTCGCGCGGGCGTGCGACGCGAGCACGGTCAGGCGACTACGGCCGCTGCCGCGCGACCGGCGATGCGGCCCGAGAACAGGCACCCGCCCAGGAACGTGCCCTCCAGCGCCCGGTACCCGTGCATGCCACCGCCGCCGAAGCCGGCGACCTCACCGGCCGCATAGACGCCTGGCAGCGGATCGCCGGACAGTTGCATCACGCGGCCCGACAGGTCCGTCTCGATGCCACCCAACGTCTTGCGGGTCAGGATCGACAGCCGGATGGCGACCAGCGGTCCCGCCGACGGGTCGAGGATGCGATGCGGCGTGGCGGTGCGGACCAGCCGGTCGGTGACGAACCTGCGCGCCGCCCGGATCGCGTTGACCTGCGCGTCCTTGCCCAGGCGTGTGCCGACCTGGCGGTCGCGGGCGCGGACCTCTCGCTCCAGCGCGTCGGGGTCGATCAGCGGTTGACCGACCAGGGCGTTCATCTTGCCGGCGAGCTCACCGAGGTGGCGGCCGAACAGGAAGTCCTCGCCGTGCTGGGCGAACTGCTCGACGGGACCGGTCGCCCGGGGCAGGGCGCGACTGAGCACGGCGCGGACGTCCTTGCCGGTCAGATCGGGGTTCTGCTCAGACCCCGACAGCGCGAACTCGCGTTCCAGGATCCGCTGGTTGAGCAGGAACCACGAGTGCCCGTGATCACCCCGCGTGATGTGCGTCAGCGCGGCCAGCGTGTCGAAGCCGGGGAACAGCGGCGGCGGCAGGCGCCGCCCGCGGGCGTCCAGCCACAGCGATGAGGGACCCGCCAGCAGACGGATGCCGTGGCGGCTCCAGATCGGCGTGTGGTTGACGAGGCCCTCGGGATAGTTCCACATGCGGTCGGCGGCGATCACCCGGCCGCCGGCGCGCTGGGTCGCCTCGAGCATCTCACCGTCGACGTGGTCGGGCACACCCGACAGCATGTGCTCCGGGGGGGTCCCAATGCGTTCCGGCCAGTTGCGGCGCACCAGATCGTGGTTGCCGCCGAGGCCACCGGCCGACACGATGACCGCCTGGGCGCGGAGCTCGAACTGACCGACCACCTCACGGCTGCTGGCCTGGCCCCGTTCGGTGTCCGCCGGAGCGAGCACGTCGCCGGCCACGCCGTCGACCGTGCCACCCGAGGTGGTCAGCTGCCGGACGCGGTGGCGGAAGCGCGGCACGACCGCCCCGCTCGCCTCGGCGTCGCGGATCCGGCGGACGAACGGTTCGATGATGCCCGGGCCGGTGCCCCACGTGATGTGAAACCGCGGTACCGAGTTGCCGGGACCCGATGCGGTGTCGCCACCGCGCTCTGCCCACTGCACCAGCGGGAACCAGCGCACGCCCATGTCATGCAGCCACGCGCGCTTCTCACCGGCGGCGAAGCGCACGTAGGCCTCAGCCCACCTGCGCGGCCAGTAGTCCTCGTCGCGGTCGAAGCCGGCCGTGGCCATCCAGTCGGCCAGCGCGAGGTCGAGTGAGTCGCGCACCCGCAGCCGGCGCTGCTCGGGTGAGTCGACCAGGAACAGGCCGCCCAACGACCAGAACGCCTGGCCACCCAACGAGTTGTCCCCCTCCTGATCGAGCAGCAGCACCCTCCTGCCAGCGTCGGCGAGCTCAGCCGCCGCCACCAGACCGGCCAGTCCGGCACCGACGACGATGACGTCCGCGTCGTAGCTCATCCAAAGGTCCCTCTCCACCGGTCACACGCGGGTCGCGAGCGTAGCGATCCCTGGCGTGCGCCGGAACCCGCTGTCCTGCACCTTCGATCGGATCCGCGTCCCACGGCGCCGGCGCACCACGACGCGCGCTGCACGCCCGAGCCGGACGCGGGCGATGTCCATCCCGGGCGGTCGCTCGGCAGCGCGGCAGCGAAAGTATGGACAGTGCGACACAGCGCCGCTTATGGTGAATCAGTCGTCCCACTGATGCCAACGGTGGCCACCAGCAGGAACGCGGGTGCCCGGCCACCACAACGCTCGCCTCGACCGGGGACGACGGAGGGTCGAACGTGACTGCACCCGAGACCGCCACCATGCGGGACAAGCCCGACGCCAACGATCAGAAGGTGCACGTCCTCTGGATCAATGCCGGGCTGAGCTGCGACGGTGACTCCGTCGCGTTGACCTCCGCGACCCAGCCCAGCATCGAGGACATCGCGCTGGGGGTGCTGCCCGGCCTGCCCGAGGTCGCCTTCCACTGGCCCCTCATCGACTACGAGAACGGGCCGGTCGGCGTGCGTGACGACTTCATCCACTGGTTCCACAAGGCCGCCAACGACGAGCTCGACGCACCGTTCGTCCTGGTCGTCGAGGGTTCCATCCCCAACGAGAAGATCAAGTCGGAAGGGTACTGGGCCGCCTTCGGCTACGACCCCGACACCGGCCAGCCGATCACCACCTCGCACTGGGTCGAGACGCTGGCACCCAAGGCGCTCGTCGTCGTCGCCGCCGGAACGTGCGCCACCTACGGCGGCATCCACGCCATGGCCGGCAACCCGACGGGAGCGATGGGGGTGGCCGACCTCCTCGGGTGGGACTTCCGCACCCCGGCCGGGATCCCGATCGTCAACGTGCCTGGCTGTCCCGTCCAGCCCGACAACATGTCGGAGACGCTGCTCTACCTGCTCTATCAGGCCACCGGGCAGGCGCCGATGATCCCGCTCGACGAGAAGCTGCGGCCGACCTGGCTGTTCGGCGCCACGGTGCACGAGGGCTGTCACCGCGCCGGCTACTACGAGCAGGGCGAGTTCGCCGACGACTACAACAGCCAGAAGTGCCTGGTGAAGATCGGCTGCTGGGGGCCGGTCGTCAAGTGCAACGTTCCGAAGCGTGGCTGGATCAACGGCATCGGCGGCTGCCCCAACGTCGGCGGCATCTGCATCGCCTGCACGATGCCCGGCTTCCCCGACAAGTTCATGCCGTTCATGGACGAACCACCGGGCGCCACGGTCTCCACCGCGGCCGTCGGCGCCTACGGAAAGATGGTGCGGCGGCTGCGCACCATCACCGCGCGAACCGTGGACAAGGAGCCCAAGTGGCGACACCGCGGCGAGAAGCTCACGACCGGCTACTCCCCCCCGTGGCGCTGACGGGGCCGCCCGTTCGGTAGTTACGACCACAGCGACGCGCAGACAAGGAGCGGCTCCATGGCCCACACCGCAGACACCACCGCGCCCAACATCGTCGATGTCAAGGAAGAGGGCCTCGTCGAGATGGCGTGGGACCCCATCACCCGCATCGTGGGGAGCCTGGGGATCTACACGAAGATGGACTTCAAGAACCGCGTCGTGAAGGAGTGCTATTCGAGCTCCCACGTGTTCCGCGGCTACAGCGTGTTCATGAAGGGCAAGGACCCCCGTGACGCGCACTTCATCACCAGCCGCATCTGCGGCATCTGCGGTGACAACCACGCGGTCTGCTCAGTGTACGCGCAGAACATGGCGTACGGCGTCGCGCCGCCGCCCATGGGCGAATGGATCATGAACCTCGGCGAGGCCGCCGAGTACATGTTCGACCACGCGATCTTCCAGACGAACCTGGTCGACGTCGACTACTGCGAGCGCATGGTCCGCGAGACCAACCCGAGCGTGTGGGAGCGCGCCAAGCAGACCGAGGCGCCGCACGCCGGCATCCACGGCTACCGCACCATCGCCGACATCATGACCGCGCTGAACCCGCTGGAGGGCGAGCTCTACCTCGAGGCGCTCCAGGTCTCGCGCTACACGCGTGAGATGTTCTGCCTGATGGAGGGACGCCACGTCCACCCGTCGACGCTGTACCCGGGCGGCGTGGGGACGCAGCCGACGGTGCAGTTGTTCACCGACTACATGGTGCGGCTCATGCGCTATGTCGAGTTCATGAAGAAGAACGTCCCGCTGCACGACGATCTGTTCGACTTCTTCTACGAGGCGCTCCCCGGCTACGAGCAGGTCGGCGACCGCCGCATCATGATCGGGAGCTGGGGTGCCTTCCAGGACCCCGAGCACTGCGACTTCCAGTACCGCACCATGGAGGACTGGGGCCGCAAGATGTTCGTCACGCCGGGCATCGTCGTCGATGGCAACCTGCTCACAACCAGCCTGGTCGACATCAACCTGGGCATCCGAATCCTGCTCGGCTCGTCCTACTACGAGGACTGGGACGACGGCGAGACGTTCGTCGCGCAGGATCCGCTGGGCAACCCGGTCGACCGCCGCCACCCGTGGAACCAGCACACCATCCCGATGCCCAAGAAGCGCGACTTCACCGACCAGTACACGTGGGTGATGTCACCGCGCTGGTACGACGGCCAGAACCACCTCGCGATGGACACCGGTGGCGGTCCGCTGCCGCGCCTGTGGGTCACCGCGCTGGCCAACCTGGTCGACATCGACTACGTCCAGGCCACGGGGTCGAGCGTCAAGATCAACTTCCCGAAGACCGCCACGATGCCCGAGCAGACGCTCGAGTGGCACATCCCGGAGCGTTCCAACACGCTGGAGCGCAACCGCGCCCGCAGCTACTACCAGGCCTACGCGGCCGGCTGTGCGCTGCACTTCGTCCAGCAGGCGCTGGACGGCGTCCGGGCCGGCGAGACCGACGTCTGGGCGCCGTTCGAGGTGCCCGACGACGCCATCGGCTGCGGCTTCACCGAGGCGGTCCGTGGCGTGCTCAGTCACCACATGGTCATCCGCGACGGCAAGATCGCCAACTACCACCCGTACCCGCCGACGCCATGGAACGCGAGCCCGCGGGACGTCTTCGGTACGCCGGGCCCGTATGAGGACGCCGTCCAGGGCCAGCCGATCTTCGAGGAGAACGGCCCCGACAACTTCAAGGGCATCGACGTCATGCGGACGGTCCGCAGCTTCGACCCCTGCCTGCCCTGCGGAGTCCACCAGTATTTGGGCAACGGCAAGGTGCTGAAGGAACTGCAC
>Ga0299907_10001582_pt1 | contig 13177 bp, 10 predicted proteins | sample RVTome_16_FD_198680 | JGI IMG/M metagenome (GOLD analysis project Ga0299907, IMG submission 198680) | Soil microbial communities from uranium-contaminated site in the Upper Colorado River Basin, Wyoming, United States - RVT152D67 (version 2) ... | reverse complement strand
GCGCACCACGAGCCGCTGGAAGCGCGACGACCTCGCTTCCTTTGCGAAGCGCGGCTGGAGAAGGATCGCCCGCAATCCGGCTCGCTGGGGGCCGAGTACGTCCGTGATGACCTGATCGCCGGCGTACGCCGTCTCCGACGGCGGGAAGCCCAGCAGCGCGCATCCGCGCTGGAAGGCACGTGGGCTCGGCTTCCCGGCCGGTGCTACGAAGGGGATCCCTTCGCGCTCGAGCTCGGTGTGCACCCAGGACGCGGAGGCGTTGGACACCACCCCGACGGCCAGCCCCGCCGCCCGCGCTCGCTCGACCACCGCGCGCCCTTCCTCGGTGAACGGTCCGCCCGGCGGGATGAGCGTGTTCTCCAGGTCGAACAGCACGGCCCTGAAGCCGTCGGCGGCCAGACGCTCGAACGGGATGTCGTCGGCCGACGCGCACCGCATCCACGGCTCGATGGCTTCGGCGAGGTTCCCGCCGCGCAGCAGCGAGAACAGGTCGGTTGTGCCGCTGACCACGACCTTCGTGCCCCAGACGAGCCACCGCAGAGCATCGGACACGCGGACGACTCGGGGGCCGGGGGGCGTCTCCCCCGACGAGAGCATCACACGACGCCGACGCTGGACTGGTCCCCGATGAGGAATCGGTAGGCCTGGGGGGCCGAGGCGTCGCGCACGACCTCGGCCTCGCGGCCCAGGATCGAGTCGGTCACGCGCCGGACTCCGACGATCCGCGATCCGGTCAGCAGGATCGAATGCTCGATCTCACTGGACTCCACCACGCACGCGTCGCCGATGGCCGTGAAGGGACCGACGTAGGAATCGACGATCACGGCGTCGGATCCGATGATGACCGGCCCCCGGATCCGGGATCGTACGACCTTGGCCCCCGCCGCGATGGTCACCTTGCCCTGCAGCTGCGAATCCTCGTCGACCTCGCCGTCGACTGAGGCTTCCAGCGCGTCGAGGATGACGCGGTTCGCCTCGAGCATGTCGTCCTTCTTCCCGGTGTCGAGCCACCAACCCGTGTGGATGTGCGGTCGGACGTCGAAGCCGTTGTCGATCATCCGCTGGATCGCGTCGGTGATCTCGAGCTCGCCACGCCACGACGGCTCGATCGAGCGCGCTGCGTCGAAGATGTTGTCGTCGAACAGGTACACGCCGACGAGCGCCAGGTCCGACGGTGGCTCCGTCGGCTTCTCGACGAGACGGACGATCCGGTCGCCGTCGAGCTCCGCCACGCCGAAGGACTCCGGATGGGCCACCTTCGTGAGCAAGATGGACGCGTTCGGCTGCTCCCGCTCGAACTCCTCCACCAGAGCGGCCACACCGCCTTCGAGGACGTTGTCACCGAGGTACGCGACGAAGGGCTCGCCAGCCAGATACTCCTCGGCCGTCAGCACGGCGTGGGCGATGCCGAGCGCCTCGCTCTGCAGGACGTAATCGACCTTCAGGCCGAGTCGCGAGCCATCGCCGACCGCCTCGCGTATGTCGTCGGCGCTGTGCGGCGCGACGATGATGCCAACTTCACGGATCCCTGCGGCGGCGAAGTCCTCGAGGGGATAAAAGATCACGGGCTTGTTCGCGACCGGGATCAGTTGCTTCGCCGACGTGTGCGTCAGCGGACGCAGCCGCGTGCCGTGTCCTCCCGCGATGACCAGCCCACGCATGGTTACGCGCTGGGTGCGCAGGGAGTTGCAGCCTGCGCCTGGAGCCCCGGCGCCAAGCTCGGCGTCGCCGCTGTGGCTTGCGTGGTTGGAACGACCTGCGAAGGGTCGGACCCGTTGCGCAGTGCCGAGAACAGCATCTCCGCCCGTTGGGAGTCGATGAGGACGACCGACTCACCACCGACGCGTCCGGAATGGCCCGGCACGCTGTACGTCAGGAGCTGATCCGGACCGACCCGGCGAACGCTCAGCGCGAAGCGCACGAGATCGTCGAACTGGAAGGACTGATCGACGGTAACGTTCTGGGCGAACGAACGGGCGAGCTCGTTGACGCGGACCGGGTTGCCGAGCACCGCGGGCTTACCGATCTTCCCCATGACGGCGCGGATGAACTGCTGCTGGCGCTCGATCCGTCCGAAGTCGCCGTCGGCTGTGGCGTAGCGCGCCCGGACGTAGGAGAGGGCCGTGTTGCCGTCCATATGGCTCGTGCCTTGCGGAAGACGGAGGTTCAGCTTGGAGTCGTAGAAGTTCGGCTCCTTGACGCAGACGTCGATGCCGCCTATCGCGTCCACCATGCTCCGGAAGCCGCGGATGTCGATCTCCATGTAGTGGTTGATCGGGAGCCGGGTCAGCGCTCCGACCGTGTCGATCACGCCCTGGGGGCCGAAGTTGTACGCGCTGTTGATCTTCGCGTTGCGCTGTTGCCCGCCGCCGATCACGTTCACGTAAAGGTCGCGGGGCAGATGCAGGAGGACCCCGCGCTGCTGGGACGGCACGATCTGGGCGAGGATGATCGTGTCGGCCCGCCTCCCGCCCACGTTGCCGAAGCGCTCGACGTCCTCCGGATCGTCGAGTCCCTCCCGCGAGTCGCTGCCGACGAGCAGGACGTTCAGAACTCCCCCGGCCGCGGTGTCCAGGGTCACGTCCGTCCGGGTGAACAGCCCGCCGATCACTCGCCAGTACGCATAACCGGCCCCCGCAGCCGCGACGATGATGAGCAGCAGACCGATGGCGAGGAAGCGAAGGGGACGCCGGCGGCGCACCTTCGTACGGAGGGCCTTTTCCAGACCCTCTCGCCAGTGAGCGACCTCTTCGCGCTCGGAGATGTACCGCGCTTTCGTGCGAGCCAGAACGGACTCCTGCAAGCCAAGATGCGGACCGGTCGGCCCGCAGGCTCAGGGTAGCTTACCTCCGCCGGCGCCGGTTCCAAGGTTTCCTCCAGGGCCCAGCCGGTCCACCCAGGGTCGGAGACGGCTTCGGTTTCCGGCAGGATGACGCCGACGAACGGCGTCACTACGGTGGGGATGCGAAAAGGGGTCGACGATGGCGAGGGCAGGCACGACGAGGCGCAAGCCGGCGCCGCGCAAGCGGGCGGCGACTGGCCGGAAGGCGGCCGAAACCAGGCCCGAGGCGATCCTCCGGTGCTCGGATCTGCGCAAACGGTTCGGGGAGCTCGTAGCCGTCGACGGCGTGGGCTTCGAGATCGCGGCCGGCGAGACCTACGGCCTGCTCGGCCCGAACGGGGCCGGGAAGACGACCACCGTCTCGATGCTCTGCGGGCTGCTGGAGCGCGACGGCGGCGAGGTCGTCGTGGCCGGCGAGCAGATGCACACATCCGCCGTCCGGGCCAAGGCCCACATGGGCTACGTCCCGCAGGAGATCGCGCTCTACCCCGACCTCAGCGGCCGAGAGAACCTGCAGTTCTTCGGACGCCTCTACGGATTGAGCGGATCGGCGCTCGGCGAGCGCGTCGCTCGGATGCTCGATGTCGTCGGATTGGAGGAGCGCGCCGACGAGCGCGTCGATCACTACTCGGGCGGCATGAAACGGCGGATGAACATCGCGGCCGGGCTGCTCCACGACCCGAAGGTCCTCGTCCTGGACGAGCCGACCGTCGGCGTAGATCCGCAGAGCCGCAACGCGATCCTCGAGAACGTCGCCGAGCTCGCGCAGAAAGGCATGGCCGTGCTCTACACGACGCATTACATGGAGGAGGCCGAGCGCCTCTGCGATCGCGTCGGGATCATCGACGAGGGGAAGATCATCGCCGAGGGGACCCGCCGGGAGCTCGTGGCGAAGGTCGGCCAGCGAGACCGCGTCGAGCTCACGGGCAAGGGGCCGCTCGCGCGCTTCGCCGCACAGGCCAAGCGCCTGAAGGACGTCGCCGACGCCACGGTGGGTGAAGCCGGGGTGCAGCTGCTCGTTCGGTCGGGGCGCGACCTGCTCCCGAAGCTGCTGGAGATCGCCGACCGCGCCGGAATTCAGGTGTCGAGCGTGGATGTCGTCGAGCCCGACCTCGAGGCCGTCTTCCTGCATCTCACCGGCAAGGCGCTGCGCGACTGAGTCGATGCGCGCAGCCCTGGTCATCGCCCTCAAGGACCTCACGCAACGGTTGCGCGACCGCTCGGCTCTGGTGGTGGCCTTCATCGCTCCACTCGGCCTCGCGCTCATCATCTCCGCCGCGGTCGGCAGCGGGTTCTCGGGCAACTTCGATGCCACCTACGCGGTGCTGGATGAGGATGCGAGCGCCATCTCCACGGCGTTCACCGAGCAGGTTCTGAGGGCACCCCAACTCCGCGACCAGATAAAGGTCGTTGCGTCCGGGTCCGTCGCCGAGGCCCGCGAGTCGATCCGCCGGGATGCGTTGTCCGCCGCCTTCGTCATCCCGAAAGACTTCTCGGATGCCGTGACCGGGAACCGCCGGGCGTCGATGACCGTCCTGCGCAACCCGGAGGCCGCGATCGGCAGTGAGGTCGCGGTGGCCCTTGCTCGTGCGTACACGGATCAGATCAACGCCGGCCGTCTCTCCGTACTGACGACTATCCGCGCGACGGGTGCACCGCCCGATCCCGCCACGATCGCCGAACTCGCCGGCGCTGCCGCCGCCGAGCGGATCCCGATCGAGCTCGTCGACGGCCCGGTCGGCGTGAGGGAGGTCAGCGGCGCCGGCTACTTCGGCCCGGCGATGGCGATCTTCTTCCTGTTCTTCTCGACGAGCTTCGCCGCTCGCAGCCTCCTCGCCGAACGCGAGCAGGGAACGATGCCGCGCGTGCTCGCGGCGCCGGTCCATCGGGCGAGCATCATCGCCGGCAAGGCGCTCACCGGGCTGGCCGTGGGTCTCGCGAGCCTGACCGTGATGTTCCTGACCTTCGCTCTGCTCCTCGACATCGATTGGGGCGATCCGGTCACGCTCGCCGTGCTGAGCATCTTCACCGTCCTGGCCGTCATGGGATTGACGGCCGTGGTCCAATCCTTCGCGCGGACCCAGGAGCAGGCCGACTCGTACAGCAACATCGTGGGAGTCCTGCTGGCGCTGGTCGGGGGCAGCTTCTTCCCCATCTTCCAGATGCCGGACCTTATCCAGCGGATCTCCGTGATCGCCCCGAACGCGTGGGCGCTCCGCGGGTTCAACGACATCGTCTACGACGGGGCGACGCTCACCGATCTCGGACCGAACCTGACCGTGATCCTCGCTTTCACGGTCGTCACGAGCACGATCGCCGTCGTGCGCGCGCGGAGGTTGAGCCTCTAGATGAAGGCCTTCGTGATAGCCGGCAACTCGATGCGCCGCTTCCTGCGCGACCGGACCACGGTGTTCTTCACGATCATCCTGCCGGTCCTGATCATCTTCATCGTGGGGAACGCGACGTCGCGGTTCGACGACCCAACATTCCCGGTCGGGATCGTCGACGAGGGGTCAGCCGCCCTGGGGGCCGAGCTCATCAGGACGATCGATCGCCAGCCCACGATCGAGCTCGAATCGTTCGGCGACCGCGAGGCGTTGGCGAAGATGGTGCGGCGCGGCGGCGTCACCGCCGGCCTCGTCCTGCCCGCCTCCTATGACGAGAACCTGCGCTCGGGTCGGGGCGTTCAGGTCGAGTTCCTCGTGGATCAGACGCGGGGATTTCCCGCCGCCGTCCGGTCCGTCGTGTCCGAGGCGGTCTCCGCTCAAGGCGCGACGATCCAGGCGGCCGCCTTCGCCACCCGTCGCGCCGGGATCGCCTTCGATGCCAGCCTGGAGCAGGCCCGGCGGACGTCGAGGGTTGTCTCCAACGTGGCCGTCGGCGTCGGCACGGAGACCGTCGGCACGGCCGGCGAGCAGAGCTACCTGCCCCCCGGCGTCGGCTACCAAGCTCCGTCGAACCTCATCCTGTTCGTCTTCATCACGTCGCTCGCCGGATCGGCCTTGCTCATCCGGTCGCGGCAGCTGCGGGTCACTCAACGGATGCTGGGCACACCCACGACGGCGCGGACGATCCTGGCCGGCGAGACGGTGAGCCGATTCGCGATCGCCGGGTTCCAGGCGCTGTTCATATTCCTCGTAGGAACGCTCCTGTTCGGCGTGAGCTGGGGGCCGCCGCTCGCTGCGGCGTCCGTGATCGTCCTCTTCGTGGCGGTGGGCACGTCGGTCGGCATGCTCTTCGGGACGATCCTCAGGACGCCCGAGCAGGCCGGCTCCATCGGCGCACCCCTGGGGATCGCCGCGGGGATGCTGGGCGGCTGCATGTGGCCGCTCGAGATCGTCCCCGAGCCGATGCAGCAGTTCGGCCACATCTTCCCGCACGCCTGGGCCATGGACGCCTGGATCGAGCTCATCGGCCGGGGCGGCGGCATCGGCGACATCACCACCGAGCTCGCGGTCCTGGCCGGCTTCGTCGCTGTGCTCTTCCCGCTCGGCGCCTGGCGCCTCCGCCGCGCGATCACTGCGTAGCACGTCTCGGTTCACACCGGGAACCGGTAAAAGTGCATACAACCGACCCGGCGGAATCGGCGACAATCCGCCAGAGTCGAGAAACCGGTACCGGATGGTTCACGAATGCGCAGCTCGTTGCGTTTGCAAGCGGTTCTAAGCTGAGGGGAAACACCGCTCACGGGAGAAGGGGAGACGCGATGACGATGACGGTGGCGACGCTGAAGGGTTCCGAGGCGAAGATCAGCGACGAGAGCCTCGAAGAACTCCGCATGATGATCCGCGGCGACGTCCTCACACCCGACGATCCCGGATACGTCATGGTCCGGCCGCCGTACAACGCGATGCATCCCGGGAAGCCGGCACTGGTCGTCCAGGCCAACGGCACCGCCGACGTGATCAGCGCCGTCAACTTCGCCCGCGACAACGGACTCATCGTCGCCGTGCGCGGTGGCGGCCACTCGGTCGCGGGCCTGTCGAGCGTCGACGGCGGGATACTCATCGACCTCGCCCGGATGAACGCCGTGGACGTCGACCCGGAGGCGCGCATCGTACGCGTCCAGGGTGGTGCGCTCGTCGGCGACATGGACCATGAAACCCAAGCCTTCGGGCTCGTAGCTCCGTGCGGGGTCGTATCCGACACGGGTGTGGCCGGACTCACGCTCGGCGGCGGCGAGGGATGGCTTCGCCGCAAGCATGGACTCTCGATCGACAACCTTCTCTCCGTCCAGCTCGTGTGTGCCGACGGACAGGTGCGTACGGCGTCGGCCGACTCCAATCCGGATCTGTTCTGGGCCGTCCGCGGCGGCGGCGGCAACTTCGGCGTCGCGACGTCGTTCACATTCCAGTGCCACCCGGTGGGGCCGATCGTCGCGTTCGCCGGCGTCTTCCATCCCGTGGAAGACGCCGAGAACGTGTATCGCGCGTTCCGTGACTGGGCCAAGACCGTGCCCAACGAGATCTCGGCCCTCATCGGATGCACGACGCTGCCGGCGAGCGAGCACACGCCGCCGGAGATCCACAACACGCCGTTCATCGTCACCGGCGCCGTGTACGCCGGCGATCCCGACGAGGGCATGAAGATCATCCAGCCGCTGCGTGAGATCGGAACTCCGCTCGCCGACATCTCCGGGCCCTTGCCCTTCGTCGGCGTCCAGGCGGCCTTCGATGAGTTCTTCCAGCGGGGCACGCTGCGCAGCTACTGGAAGTCGACGTTCGTCGACGAGCTGACCGACCCGATCCTCGACATCATCGTGGACAAGGCGAAGAACCGTCCCCACGATCGGGTGTTCTTGGTCACGTTCTTCATGGGCGGCGCCATCAACGACGTCGACCCCGAAGCGACGGCCTACAGCGAACGATCGGCCAACTGGATGGTGTCGGTCGACGGCAACTGGGAGGACGAGGCCGACGACGACAAGGTCATCTCGTGGGTCCGTGGCGCGTGGGGCGAGGTACACGAGCACGGCACGGGAGGGCTGTACCTGAACTTCACGGGCGTTGCCGATGAAGCGCCGACCGTGGGCGTCGAGAGCGCGTTCGGCAAGAATCTGAAGAAGCTGGCCGAGGTCAAGGCCAAGTACGACCCGGACAACTTCTTCCGCCTGAACAACAACATCACGCCGGCGTCGTAGCTCACAGGCGAGCACCTATCGTGTGGGCGTGACGGACGCCCCACCTTCGGTTGTCGCCATCGAGACCGATGCGCTGACGAAGCGCTTCGGATCGGTCGAAGCGGTCGCGGGCATCCATCTGCGCGTTCGTCGCGGGGAGGTCTTCGGGTTCCTCGGCCCGAACGGTGCCGGCAAGAGCACGACGATCCGCATGCTCGTCGGGCTCATCCGACCGACCAGCGGCCGAGCGCGCGTCGCCGGCTACGACGTCGTCGAGACACCCGTCGAGGTCAAGCGTCGAATCGGATATCTGTCCGAGAATCCGTACGCCTACGAAAAGCTGACCGGCCGCGAGTTCCTCTCATTCATCGGCGATCTCTACGGAACCGACACTACGGTCGCCGCCGAGCGTGCGGCACGGCTATTCGACCTCCTCGAGCTCGAGGACAAGCAGGATGAGCTCGTCGAAGGCTACTCGCGTGGGATGCGCCAGAAGCTGGGGCTGGCCGCTGCACTCCTGCACGAACCGGAGGTGCTCTTCCTCGACGAGCCCACGTCCGGCCTCGATCCCCGGAGCGCCCGTGTCGTCAAAGACCTGCTCCGAGAGCTCGCGCGTCGCGGCCGCACGATCTTCTTCTCGACGCACGTGCTCGAGATCGCCCAGAACATGTGCGACCGTGTCGGCATCATCGACCGCGGCAGGCTCGTCGCCGTAGGCACGCTCGATGAGCTGCGGGCAGCCGAAGGCACAACCGATGCCTCCCTGGAAGACATCTTCCTCGAGCTGACCGGGGGCCCGGAAGCCGTCGAGCTCGCCGAGTTCCTCGGCGAATGACGCAGGTCTGGCTCCTGCTTCGCCTCCGGCTGCGCCTGTATCTGGCCGAGCTCCGCCGGACACCGGCCATGATCGTCATGGTCGTAGCGGCGGCGGCCGCGCTGATCGCGGGCTTCGTCGGGCTGAGCTTCGCGTTCGATGGCATCGATAGATTCGCGCCGGCGGCCGCGGACGCGCTGGTCCTCGTCACCTTCGCGGCCGTCGGGATGTTCCAGCTGCTGGCGAGCATGCGATGGAGCGTCGATCGGCTCCTGCTGTCTTCGGATCTCGAGCTCCTCTTGGCCGCACCTATCCGCGTAGCGGCGCTCTTCGGCGCGAAGGTGGTCGAGCTGGCCTTCGCGAGTCCGATCTCGTTACTGCTCCTGGTCGGCCTATCCGGCGCGTACGGTCAGACACGGCTCGGCCCCCTGGGGATCCTCGCGGGACTGGTGGCGCCACTCGTCCTCGCACTTCTCGCTGCCCTTCCGGGGATGCTCCTCACGATCGCGATCGCTCGGGTCGTGCCGCCCGCGCGCTTACGCGCCGTCCTCGGACTGCTGCCTCTGCTGGCGAGCCTGATCTATGTGCTGGCCGGTCCCGCCGTCGGCTTGATCGCGCCTCGATTCGGCGACGACGCAACCCGCGTGCAGGAGACGTTCGTCACCGTCCGCGCCGGGCTGCGCTGGCTGCCGACGTCGTGGCCGGCGAACGTACTCCTCGGAGCGGGTGACTCGAGCCTCCCTGTCGTCGCACTCCAAGGAGTCATGCTTGCTGTGGCCGGCGCGGCGTTGATCGCCGTGACCTTATCGGCGTTCGTTTTGGCCTACGAAGAGGTGCGGGGGCGGATCGCCGTGGCCGGACGAGTGCGGCGCGGCTCGTTCCTGGAACGCTTCACGACACCGCTGGCACCGGCGGTCCGCGCGATAGTGCTCAAGGACTGGAAAGTGACGGTCCGCGACCTGCGAGCGGTGGCGGGCCTGTTCTTTCCGTTGATCGTCTTCGGCGGCCTTGCCGTCTTGTCCGTGCTCGATCGGGACGAGGGCGGCGTGTCCCCCGCTCCCGTGCTCGGAATCCTGGTCGTCGCGGGCAGCCTTGCCGGCTCCGCGCTCCTCGGCGAGCGCAGGAACATCGCGATCCTTCGTGCTGCTCCCCTCCGACCCCGGGAGATCCTCACCGCAAAGGTCGTGGTGTTCTTCGTGCCGGCCGTCGTAGCAGCGTGGGCCTCGACCATCGGGCTTGGGCTGGTGGCCGGCCGGTCCGGGCCGGAGATCGTCGCGCTCGTCGGACTCGTCACGTGGTCGATCGCCGCCATGATGATCGCGAGCGTGGCGGCGAACGCGCTGTGGGCCGACTTCGCCGCCGAGCGGCCGCGGCTCGGCGCGCTCCGGAGCATGGCCGGACTCTTCGTCGGGATGTTCCTCGCGGGTTCGACGTCCGCCGTCGTCGGGTGGACGGCCGGAAGGATCACAGGCAGCTTGGACGGACCGCTGGCGCATCCCCTCGCCGGCGCCGGCGCGGTGGTGGGTCTTCAGATCTCAGCCGTGCTGCTCGTGTCGTTGGTCCGAGCCGCCGAGCGGCGTCTGGCGGTCATCGACGCGCCCTGAGCCTGGGGTCACTCCCCCGGCGGCTCGATGGCCATGACCGGCCGGGACGGCGCCGTCGTCAGGGAAACCCTCGGCGGAGCCAGGACCAGGATCATCAACCCGATCGACGCAACGCACATGGCCGTGAGGAACGCTCCGTTGTAGCCGACGGCGTGCGCCACGGCCCCCAGCGCTATCGCGCCGGCGCCGAACGACAGGTCGAAGAAGGCGGTGAACGTTCCCATGACCGATCCGCGCTCCGACGCTGGAGCGTTGTTCACGGCGATGGTCATGAGCGCCGGGAAGGCAAGGGCCTGGCCTATCGCAAGAACGACCGCTCCCACGAACAGACCCGGCACCGAAGCCCACAGGCCCATCACCGCCAGGCCCATCGGGTTGCAGACGAGCGCGAAGCGGGCCGTGCGCAGAGCGCCCAGCCGGTCGGGGATCCGGGCCCCCACGCTTCTGACGATGAGGATCGTGATGGCGTTCGCGAGCAGGACGTAACGCGCTCCGCTCATGCCCAGCTCAAGCGCATAGAGCGGGACGAACGGACCGAAGGCCGCGAGACCCCAGATCGCGCAGCCGAGGATGAACCCGGGCCGCAGCGACGCCGGATGAACCAGAGGCCCCGGCTTCGTGTTTGCGTCCGGATCGACGCGCGTGTCCGGGATCGTGCACGCCAGGATCGCGCCGAAGGCCGCGGCGCCGGCGGCGAGGCCCCATACGGCGTCGTACCCGAAACGATCCAGCACGGTCTCGCCGGCGACCGGCCCGATGGCCAGCGCAACGAATAGCGAGAGCGAGAACAGGCTGGCGGCTTCCCCGCGCCGGTGATCGGGCGCCATGTCCTGTGCGGCCGTGGACACGCCGACGAAGAACAGCGCCTCGGCAACCCCGGTGACGAGGCGCAGGGTCACGACGTGCGGGAGTGAGGTGGCTACGAGCATTCCCGCGACGGCGCCGGTGTGGATGATCGCGCCGATCGCGATCGGCCATTGCCGTCCTCGGCGATCGCCGAACCGGCCCGAGAACGGGCGCAAGAGGAGCGCGGTGACCGTGAACGAACCCACGCCGATGCCGACGCCGACGTCCGTCGAGCCCAACGGACCTTCGATGAAGCGCGGGAGCGCCACGTTCATGACGCCGAGGGACAGGAAATAGCCGAAGTTCGCGAGCATCACGCGAACGAACGTCCACGTGAGGAGGGTAGGCCCGCGCGAGGCGGCCCTAGAGGAGCTCAACGGCCTTCGGCTAGATCCGGATGATCAGCGCGTCGCCCTGTCCGCCTCCGCCGCAGAGCGCTGCCGCACCGACACCGCCTCCTCGTCTGCGGAGCTCGTGCGCCAGGGTGATGACCAACCGCGCTCCCGACATGCCGATCGGGTGGCCCAGCGCGATGGCGCCGCCGTTCGGGTTGATCGACTCCAGATCGACGTTCAACGCACGGCCGGACACAACCCCAACGGAAGCGAACGCTTCGTTGATCTCCACGAGGCCGAGGTCCGATTCCTTGAGGTCGGTCTTGGCGAGCGCGGCCTTGATGGCGTTGGCCGGCTGCTCGTGCAGGGATGCGTCGGGCCCGGCGACCATGCCGTGGGCGACGACCGTAGCCAGAGGCTCGACGCCCCGCTGCGCCGCCTCCTCCGCGGACATCACCACGACGGCCGCGCCACCGTCGGAGATCTGCGACGCGTTGCCCGCGGTGATCGTTCCATCCTTCGCGAAGGCCGGCCGCAGCTTGCCGAGCGAGTCGATCGTCGTATCGGCACGGATCCCTTCGTCGCGGGTGATGACGACGGGGTCACCTTTGCGCTGAGGTACCTCGACGGGGACGATCTCGTCCTCGAAGCGGCCCGTCTCGGTCGCCTTGCTCGCGAGCTGATGGGAACGGGCGGAGAACTCGTCCTGCTCCTCCCGGCTGAGCTCGTAGCGCCCGTTGTACTCGTCGGTGGCCAGACCCATCGACTTCTGGTCGAAGGCGCAGAACAGTCCGTCGTACATCATCGAGTCGATGAGCTCCGCGTCGCCGATCCTCGCGCCGAAGCGGAGCTTCGGCGCGAGGTAGGGCGCCTGGGTCATCGATTCCATGCCGCCGGCCACCACACGCGCGACCTCTCCCGCTCGGATCAACTGATCGGCGAGTGCGATCGCGTTGAGACCGGACAGACACACTTTGTTGATCGTGATGGCGGGGATCGACATCGGGATTCCCGCCCGCGTCGCGGCTTGCCGCGCTGTGATCTGGCCCGTTCCCGCCTGGAGAACCTGGCCCATCACGACGTAGTCGACTTCGCCCGGATCGAGCTTGGCCTTGGCGAGAGCGTCTTGGATCGCGAATCCGCCTAGCTGAGCGCCGGAGAACTCCGCGAACCCGCCGCCGAACTTCCCGATCGGCGTGCGCGAACCCGAGACGATGACGGTTTCGGTCATGGCAACCTCCCTAGAGACCTTCGCAGAGGCAAAGTATAAGCAGGCAGCGTTATTCGGCGACGAGAGAGGATTGCCACATGGAGATCGATCACATCGGCATCGCCGTCCGCTCGTTAGACGCTGCTCTCGCCACTTACAAGCAGCTCTGGAACCTCGAGCCGGACCACATCGAGCTCGGTGAGACCGACAAGGTCACCGAGGCCATGCTGCCCATCGGCAACGCGCACCTCCAGCTGCTCGAGCCGACCGACGACGAATCGACCGTCGCGAAGTTCATCGAGCGCCGAGGTGAAGGGCTCCATCACATCGCCGTTCGCGTGGACGACATCGATGCGGCGCTCGCAGCACTCAAACGCGAGGGGGCCGAGCTCATCGATACCGAGCCC
>Ga0299907_10001581_pt1 | contig 13181 bp, 10 predicted proteins | sample RVTome_16_FD_198680 | JGI IMG/M metagenome (GOLD analysis project Ga0299907, IMG submission 198680) | Soil microbial communities from uranium-contaminated site in the Upper Colorado River Basin, Wyoming, United States - RVT152D67 (version 2) ... | reverse complement strand
GCTGATGTTGAGGTGGAGCTCCCCGAGACCGCGGATGATGGTCTGTCCGCGCTCCGGATCGTAGCCCGAGGTGAACGTCGGGTCCTCCTCGTGGAGCTTTGCGAGGCCGTTCCCCAGCTTGTCCTCGTCCCCCCGGGTCGCCGCGTGGACGGCGAGCGAGATGTCGGTGTGCGGCCAGTCGACCCCCGCGAGGGTCAGCGGCGTCGAGGGCGAGCACAGGGTGTCGCCCGTGTGCGTGTCCTTGAGCTTGGCGACGACGCCGATGTCGCCGGCGTGGAGGCGTCCGACGTCGTGGCGCTCGGCGCCGTGCGGGATCGCGAGGTGCGAGATGCGCTCGCTCGCGGCGTGCTTCGGATTCCACAGCGTGAGGCCGTTCGTCACCTCCCCGCCGAACACCCGGAAGTAGCTCAGGTCGCCCACGTGGGGCTCCGAGGTGGTCTTGAACACGAGCGCGGCCAGCGGCCCGGCGGCGGAGCCCTCGATATCGACTCCGTCGCCGTCCGCGTCCGCCGTCTCCGGCGCCGCCGCGGCCGGCGAGGGCATGAGCTCGACGATCTTGTTGAGCACGGCGCGCACCCCGCGTCCGGTCGAGCCGGAGCCGCAGAACACGGGCACCACCTCGCCGCGCCGCATCGCGGCCGCCAGAACCGCGAGCACCTTTTCGCGGTCGAGCTCTTCGCCTTCCAGGTACGCCTCGAGAAGGTCGTCGTCCGCCGCCGCGATGGTCTCGATGAGCTGCTCGCGGAACTCCTCCACGCCGGACCGGAGCTCCTCGGGGATGTCCGTCTCCGCGTAGTCGCCCTTCTCGCCGCCCTTGTAGATGTGCGCCCTGAGCGAGAACAGGTTCACGATCCCGCGGAAGTCGGGTCCGGCCCCGATCGGGACCTCGACCGGGATGGCCACCGGGGTGAGGAGGTCCTGCACCTGCTTGAAGGTCTTCCGGAACGACGCGTTGTCCCGGTCCATCATCGTGATGAAGACCATGCGCGGGATCCCGCGCTTCTCGCACGCCGCCCACGTGCGCTCCGTCCCCACCTCCACGCCCGACGCCGCATCGAGGACGCACAGGCCGCCATCCGCCACCCGCAGGCCGGCCGCCACATCGCCGAAGAAGTCCAGATAGCCGGGGGTGTCGATCAGGTTGATCTTGGCGCCCTGCCACTTCGCGTACGCGACGGAGAGGTTGATCGAGATCTTGTGCTGCGTCTCCTCCGGCGTGAAGTCGGTGATCGCGTTCCCCTTCTCCACATCGCCCTTCCGGGTCGTCGTCCCGGCGATGTGGCACATGGCATCGGTCAGGGTCGTCTTCCCCGAGCCGCCGTGCCCGAAGAGGACGACGTTGCGTATGGCGGACGTTTCGAACTCTGTGGCGGAAGACGCCATCTACCCTCCTCGCGGCGGTGATCTGTACGACGACGTGTGCGGAGCGCGACGGGACGGGCTCGCGCGGGGCAGTCATTCTAGCAGGTCGCGGGAAAATCTCCAGTGCGGCGCGGGCCGGCGGAGCCCGCCGGGCTAGTGCGTGCGGGTCTTCTGGTACCGCCGGCTCATCTCGTCCAGGAACGCCCGCTCCTCTGGCGTGAGCGAGTCCATGCCGCTCTCGCGGATCTTGTCGAGGATCCGGTCGACCTCGTCGAGCGCGTCGCCGTCCACGCCACGCTTCGCGCGACGGCCCATGGGCCGTTTCTCCCGATCGGCGGCCGCCGCTCGACCTCCCCGCTCGACGCGGACGTGCGCCGGCTTGTCCTTGAAGAAGGCGCGCTTCAGCCCGCGCGAGATGCGCTCGCCGAACCGGAGGTACACGAACGCGGTCACGAGGCCGCCCAGGTGGGCCCAGTGCGCGACGCCGCCCCCGCCCCCCTGGACGGTGGCGTACAGGGTGAACGCGCCCAGGATCCCGACGAACCACTTGGCCGGGATCGGGAAAAGGAAGTAGAGGTAGATCCTGGCGTCCGGCCAGTTCATGGCGAACGCGAGCAGGAGCCCGAAGATCGCTCCCGAGGCCCCGATCATGGGGACCGGGCCGATGAGCGATCCGAGCAGGAGATGGAACGCCGCGCCCCCCAGCCCGCACGCCAGGTAGAACTGGAGGAAGAACCGGCTGCCCCAGTGGTTCTCGAGCGGCGGCCCGAAGAAGAACAGGACCAGCATGTTCGTGAACAGGTGGCCGAACCCCACGTGCACGAACATGTAGGTGACGGCGGTCCAGGGGCGCAGGAACGACGTGGGGATCGCGAACCCGAGCCAGTCGATCGCGCCCGCGGGCAGCACACCGAGCGCGAAGAGCCCCCACACCGCCCCGTTCGCGATGAGGAGACGCTTCACCCACCGCGTCATGGGGAATCCGTGCCCGAATCGGAACCCTCCGCCCCGGCGGACGGCGAACTGCCCGTTCACGCCTCCTCCACCGCCGCCCGGCCCGCGCCGGGGATCGCGCCGACCTCGGGGTCGAGCGCGACGGCCGACCGGAGATCCCGCTGCCGCCGTGCGCGCTCCAGGGCGAGGTCGAGGAGGGTGTCGACGAGCTCCGGATACGACACGCCCGTGGCCGCCCACAGCTTCGGATACATGCTGATGCGGGTGAACCCGGGGATCGTGTTGATCTCGTTCACCACGAGCTCGTCGTCCCCGGTGAGGAAGACGTCGACGCGGGCCATGCCCTCGCAGCACAGCGTCCGGAAGGTGCGGACCGCGAGCTCGCGCACACGCTCCGTGGTCGCGGGATCGAGATCGGCCGGGATGCACAGCTCGGCCCCCTCGTCGTCGAGGTACTTCGCCTCGTACGAGTAGAACTCGTGCCGGGGGACGATCTCCCCCGGCACCGAGGCCTTCGGGTCCTCGTTCCCGAGCACCGCGCACTCGATCTCCCGTCCCTTCACGAAGGCCTCGAGCAGCACCTTGCGGTCGAACCCGAACGCCTCGTCGAGCGCGCGATCGAGCTCCGCGGGCGAGGAGACCTTCGCCACGCCGACGGAGGACCCCATGTTGGCCGGCTTCACGAACAGGGGCCGGCCGAGCGCCCGCGTGGCCTCCTCCCAGCCCGGGGCCCGATCGCGCCGGCTCACGGTGAGGAAGGGGGCGATCGGGATCCCCGCGTCGCGCAGAAGCCGCTTGCTGACGTCCTTGTCCATCCCGATCGCGGAGCCCAGCACGTCGGGACCCACGAACGGCATGTGCGCCAGCCGCAGGAGCCCCTGCACCGTGCCGTCCTCGCCCATGGGGCCGTGCAGTACCGGGAACACGACGTCGAGCCGCTCGAGCGGCTCGCCGGCCTCGAGCGAGACGAGATCCGAGCGCGTGCCGGGGACGAGCGCCACGTCCCGGGCCGCGGGGCCGAGGCGGATGCGGCGCGGATCGGACCCATCGAGGAGGAAGCGCGAGCTCTCGGCCAGGTGCCAGCGTCCGCCGCGATCGATGCCGATCAGCACGACCTCGTAGCGTTCGGGATCGATGGCCTCGATGACGTTGCGCGCGGACTGGAGGGACACCTCGTGCTCGGCGGACTCGCCGCCGAAGAGCACCCCCACCCGCAACCGTCGGTCACCCGCCAAGACTCGCTCCCTCCCCGTGCTCGCTGCCCGTTCCTCGGTGTCTATCGCTGAAGCAGGTGTTGCAGGAGGTCGTACCGCGTGAGCACCCCGAGGATCCCGCCCTCATCCTCGACGAGCACGGCGGAGACCTCGCGGCCCAGCTCGCGGGTGAGACGCGTGGGCTCCGCGTCGGGCGGGACCGAGGGGAAGGGCGAGCCGGCCAGCGAGCGAATGGGGTCGGCGGCGCGGTCGGGGTGGCGGATCACGGCCGCCATGAGCTTCGCCTCGGTCACCGAGCCGATCGCCCGGCCGTTCTCGATCACCGGGAGCTGGGACACGTGGAACTGGTCCACGAGCGCCAGCCCGCGCTCGATGGGATCCTCGGGGGACACGGAGACGAGCTCGGGCAGCCCGGCGGCGCGCTTGCGCTCGAGCAGCGTGGCGGCGGTCGCGGGACCCGCGGCGAGGAGGCGGTTCTCCCGCATCCACTCGTCGTTGTAGAGCTTCGAGAGATAGCGCTCTCCGGTGTCCGTCATCATCGACACGACGAGCGCCTCGGGGTCGTCGAGCTCGCGCGCCACCTCGAGCGCGACGTGCGTGATGAGCCCGGAGGAGCCGCCCGCGAACAGACCCTCCTCGCGGGTCAGGCGCCGCGCCATCTGGAACGACTCGGCGTCGGAGACCCTGCGGAACTCGTCGATGAGGTCGAAGTCGAGCGTTCCGGGGATCTTGTCGTTCCCCACGCCCTCGACCTTGTAGGGAGCGCCCTGGGTCTTCTCGCCGGTCTCGAAGTAGCGCGCCAGGATCGACCCCTCGGGGTCGCCGGCGATGATCCGCACGCGGGGATCCCGCTCCTTCAGGTAGCGCGCCACGCCGGTGATCGTCCCGCCCGTGGCGGGGGAGCCGACGAAGTGCGTCAGCCTTCCCTCCGTCTGCTCCCAGATCTCCGGCCCGGTGGTGCGGTAGTGCGCCTCGGGGTTCACGGGGTTGAAGAACTGGTCGGCGAGGATGGCCCCCGCCGTCTCGTCGACGATCCGCTTCGCCACGTTCCCGTAGTAATCGGAGTGGTCGGGCGACACCGCCGTGGGGGTGATGATGACCTCGGCGCCGAACGCCTTCACCATGCGGATCTTCTCGGCGCTCATCTTGTCGGGGATCGCGAACACGCAGCGGTATCCCTTCACCGCCGCCGCGATCGCGAGCCCCACGCCCGTGTTGCCGGCGGTGCCCTCGACGACCGTCCCGCCGGGCCGCAGGCGACCCTCGCGCTCGGCGGCCTCGATGATCGCGAGGCCGATGCGGTCCTTGACCGAGCCGCCGGGATTGAAGGACTCGACCTTGATCCACACCGGCGTGCGCAGCCCGCGCGCGACGCGATTCAAGCGGATGAGCGGCGTGGAGCCGATCGTCCCCAGCACGCTCTCGTACCGACCCAGCGACCGATCCTCCCTGAGCTCCGCCTTCATCTCCGCTCGATGTCCCCCGGCTTCACGGCCTCGGGCATGGGGTACTGCACCGGCAGCAGCCCCCACACGGCGACGGGCTCCTCGCCCAGTCTGGCCGGACGATAGCGGAGTCGACGGGCTCCGGCGACCGCGGCGGAGTCGAGGACGGGGTCGCCGGACGAGCGGGCCACGTACACGGAATCCACGTGACCGATGCGGGAGATGTGGATCTTGAGGAACGTCTCGCCGCCCACGCCGCGCGCCCAGGCGTCCTCGGGATACTCGAACCCCGGCTGCTCGCCGAGGAGCGTGGGATACGTGAACGGGCCCGAAGCGGCGGGACCGATCTTCAGACCCCCGAGAACCGGGCGGACCGTGTCGGCGCACGCGGCGAGCGAGAGCGCCGCCGCGAGCGCGAGCCCCAGCCGTGGCGAGAGCGGCGCGCCGCCTTCAGGCATCGAGACCCGCCCGGAGCTCCGCGAGCGCCTGGAGCGCCTCCAGCGGGGTCAGCCGATCGGGATCGAGGGCCTCGAGCCGCTCGAGCAGGACGCGCACGTGCGGGGGGAGCGCATCCGCGCCCTCCGCGGGCGCCGCGCCCTCGAACAGCGAGAGCTGGCCGCGCGCGCGCTCGGCGAGCGCCGCGCCGCGTCCTCCCACGCCCCACGGACCGCTCTCGAGCTCCTTCAGGATGCGCGCGGCGCGGCCGACCACGGACGGCGGCAGACCGGCGAGGCGTGCGACGTGGACACCGTAGGAGCGGTCGGACCCGCCGGGCTGGAGCCGGTGGAGAAAGACGATGTCCCGCCCGCGCTCCTTCACCGCGACGTTGAACGCGGCGGCGCGCTCGAGCCCATCCGCGAGGCCCACGAGCTCGTGGTAGTGCGTGGCGAACACGGTCCGCGCGCCCAGCGCGTGCAGGTGCTCGGTGACGGCCCACGCGATCGACACGCCGTCGTAGGTGGAGGTGCCGCGGCCGATCTCGTCGAGGAGCACCAGGCTCCGGTCGGTGGCGCCGTTCAGGATCGTGGCCGTCTCGGTCATCTCGACCATGAACGTGCTCATCCCCGCGGCGAGGTTGTCGCTCGCGCCGACGCGGGTGAACACCCGGTCGCAGAGCCCCACGACCGCCGCCTCGGCCGGGACGAACGACCCCATCTGCGCCATGAGCGCGACGAGGCCGATCTGCCTGAGCACGGTCGATTTGCCCGCCATGTTGGGACCCGTCACGATCATGACCCGCAGCCCCCCGTCGAGCACGACATCGTTGGGGACGAAGCGCTCCCGCGCGACGGTCGCCTCCACCACCGGGTGCCGGCCTTCGCGGATCGACAGGACGGGCTCGTCGGCGAGCTCCGGCCGCACGTACCGCTCGCGCTCCGCGACGTCCGCGAGCGCCGCGAACACGTCGATCTCCGCCACGCGGCGGGCGGTCGCCTGGAGACGGGACACCTCCCGCGCGATCTCCTCGCGGAACGCCTGGAAGAGCCGGGTCTCGAGCCGCGCGATCCCATCTTCGGCGCCGAGCACCTTCGCCTCCCACTCCTTGAGCTCGGGCGTCAGGTAGCGCTCGGCGTTCGTCAGCGTCTGCCTGCGGACGTAGTCGTCGGGCACGCGGTCGAGCTTCGCCTTGCTCACCTCGATGTAGTACCCGAACACCTTGTTGAACCCCACCTTGAGGCTGTCGATCCCGGTGCGCCCGCGCTCCCGGACCTCCATCCCGGCAATCACGTCGACCGCGCTCTCCTTGAGCCCGCGCAGCTCGTCGAGCTCCTCGCAGTAACCGCGGCGGATCACGCCCCCGTCCTTGAGCGCGGCGGGGGCGTCCGGGTCGAGCGCCTCCTCGATGCGGCGCCGCACGTCGTCGAGCGCGTCGAAGCCATCCCGGAGCGAGACGAGCGCCGCCGAGGTCAGGCCCTCCAGCTCGCGCTCCACATCCGGCAGCGGCTCCAGCGAGCGCCCCAGGCCGAGCAGGTCGCGCGGCGTGGCGCGGCCCGTGGCGATCCTCGCCGCCAGCCGCTCGAGGTCGCGGACCCCGGACAAGCGCTCGCGGATCGCGGACCGCCGCGTGGCGGCGGCGAACAGCTCGGCCACCGCGGCCAGACGGGTCTCGATCGCGCCGCGCTCGACGAGCGGACGGAGTACGCGGCGGCGGAGCAGGCGGGCGCCCATCGGCGTTCGGGTGCGGTCGAGCAGATCGAGCAGACACGTGCCCTCGCCGGCCCGAAGCGGCTGGACGAGCTCGAGATTGCGGCGGGTCATGCCGTCGAGGTACATGGCGCCGCCCTCGCGGCCGACACGCGGCGGGCGCAGGTGGTCGATCCCCGCCGGTCGGACCTCGTCCAGATACGCGAGGATCGCGGCCGCCGCGGCCTTCAGGTCTTCATCCCCCTCCGACCGCAGCCCGAAGCCCGCGCTCGACGCGACGCCGAAGCGCTCCCGCAGCCGCTCCTCGCCCAGGCCGTGGTCGAAGCGCCACGCCGCGCGAGGGGTCACGAGCCACGGGCCCGCGAGCGGCTCGCGGCCTTCGGGGACGACGATCTCGGCCGGCTCGAGCCGCCCCAGCTCGTCGGCCAGCGCCGGGGCCCCCGCGAGGGCACGGAGCTCGAACTCCCCGGTCGAGAGGTCGACGGCGGCGACGCCGTACGGCCCGCTCCCGGAGACCGCGACGATGTAGTTGTTGCGGTCGTCCGCGAGCAGCGTGTCCTCGAGCACGGTCCCGGGCGTGATCACCTCGACGACATCCCGCCGCACGATGCCCTCGGCATCCGCGGCGTCTTCGAGCTGCTCGCAGATCGCCACGCGGCGGCCGGCCTTCAGGAGCCGCGACACGTACTCCCCGGCCGCCTTCACGGGGACGCCCGCCAGCGGGACGTCGGCGCTCGACCCGTTGTTGCGGGCGGTCAGGGTCAGCCCGAGGAGGCCGCTTCCCTCCTCGGCGTCCTCGAAGAACATCTCGTAGAAGTCGCCCACGCGGAAGAAGAGGAGGGCGTCCGGGTGCCTGGCCTTGATGTCGAGATACTGCTGGATCAGGGGGGTGTGCGCGCCGTCGCTCGCCCCGGTCGCGGACGGGCTCATGGCTCCCCGGCGACGACCGCCACGCTGTACCCGGCCGCGCGCAGCTGGCGCTCGAGCGCGCGGGCCGCCTCCGCGCTCGCGAAGCGCCCCACGCGCACCTTTTCGAGACCCTGGTCGCTCACCACCCGGGCGTCGAATCCCGCCCGCCGCACCTCGGCGGCGAGCGCGTCGGCGGCGCTCCGCCGCGAGAACGCCCCCAGCTGGATCGTGAAGCGCAGCCCGCCGGGCGCGCACCCGCGCGAGGCGGAGATCGCCCGCTCGAGGAGGTCCGTGTCGCCCGCCGAGCGCGCTTCCAGCACCGCGCGGTCGAACGCGTCGCAGGCGGGCTCGAGCTTCCCGCCGGCCTCCAGCGCGCGCGCGCTCCAGAACCACGAGTCGGGGAGGACCGGGCTCGCGGGATAGTCGGCTCGCAGCCGGTCCAGGGCTTCGATGGCCTTCGCCGGGTCGCCGCGCGCCAGATCGAGCTGCGCCAGCCGGATCCACGCCCGTGCGCCGTACGGAGAGCGGCCGTCGAGCGCGATGGCGAGGAACTCGTCGCGGGCGGAGTCGGCGTGCGAGATGAGGCGCGCGCGCAGATACCGCGCCCGCCCGAGCTCCGCGGGGGACGCGCCGTCCGCGTCGGCGAGCCACGCCTCGAGGGCGGGGCGCACCCCGTCGGTGCGGCCTTCCTCCACCGCCGTCTCGAGCTCGTCGAGCTGTCCGTCCGAGGCCGGGGACTGGGCGTTGAGCCCGCGACCGGAGGCGCATCCCACCGTTAGCAGGGGGACGACGAGGGCGGCGCGCAACCTCATGACCGGAGCCGGCGCTCGCTCTCGAGCCCGAGGAGGAGTTCGGTCAGGACCGCGCGGTCCTTGCCGCCCGACTTGAGCAGCCGGTCCGCCCGGTAGAGCGCCCTGAGCGCGCCGTCCATCTCTCCCGGGCGCCACGCCCGCGCCTGTCGTGCGTAGCTGTTCGCCTTCCACGAGAGGTACCCCCGCCCCGTCTCCGACAGCGTCTTCTTCACGCGACCCGCCCCTCCCTCCGCGGCCAGGCCGACCAGCAGGTGCTGGTCGACCAGACCCGCCACCAGCCCCACCCCTGTCTCCGATGTGAGAAGGTCATCCAGCTCGCGCAAGGCGGCGCCGTACTTCCGGTCGGCCACGAGGTCGAGCCATGTCCAGCGATCCATGCGTCGCGTCCGCGGGATGAGCTGGCGGATGCGCTCGATCGACGGCTCACGCTCCCCCGTGGCGCTCAGCTTCTCGAGCTCGGCGTCCAGGCGGGACAGATCCGCTCCCACGGCCGCCGCGATGGCCTGGGCGCTCTCGGGCCGAAGCGCCAGGCCCCAGCGCCGCCGGCCCCGGTCGACGACCCAGCCGGGGATCTCGCTGTCGCGCGGCGCGCTCCACTCGAGGGTCTGGCAACGCGTCTGGAGCTCGCGGTAGAAGGACGCGCGGGACCCCTTCGGGATGGTGGCCGTGAGGACGAGCACGACGTCGCCCGGCAGGGTCTCGAGAGCCGCGGCCACGACCTTCCGGAGCGTGGGCGTCAGCTTCTCGACGTCGTGCAGGTAGACGACCCGTCGCTCGGCCATCATCGGGGGCATCGCGAGCGTGGCCGCGAGCTCCTCTGCGGAGACGTCTTCCGAGCGGAACTCGTCGTAGTTGAAGTCGCGCGTGGCGGGATCGAGCGCCGCCTTCACCAGGCTGCGGGCGGCCTCGTCGCGCAGTCGGTCGGCATCGCCGTGCAGGAACCAAGCGCCGCTCGGCGGGCCGCCGGCGAGCGTCTTCTGGAGTCGGGTCTCCGCGGCGGCGGTCACCGGATCGTCCGGGGGACGCGGCCCCGCCCGGTCTTCCCGCTATCCCCGCTCAGCGCGATTCGTCGAGCTGTCCCGTTCGCACGATCCCGCCGTCGGAGCTCATCCGGACCGGCAGCGAATACGTCGTGAACAGGTCCGTGGGCTCATCGAGGGTGGCGTAGAGGGGAACGAAGAAGCGGCGCGGGGGCGAGACGTAGGGTCCCTCGTCGAAGAGGCTGGGCTGCCGCCCGGCCATGACCGAGACCGGCGCCTTCACCGCGACGGGCGGGAGCTCGACCTCCACCGTCATGCGCGTCGCGAACGGGAGCCACGTCACCGCGAGCAGGCCGACCGAGGCCACGGCGACGAGCGCCGCGCTGCCCAGGGCGCGTTTCGAGGTGAGACGCGCCGCGTCGTCCACGTGATACAGCCGATGCTGGAGGCGCGGCAGGAAATCCGGAGAGGCCTCCGCACCCGGCAGCCCGCACCACAGCCCCACGCCCCGGTCCACCACCGAATCGTACCGCGCGCAGCGATCGCACAGCCGGACGTGCCGATCGAAGCGGGCGCGGGTTCCGTCCGACAGGAGCCCGTCCCGGTAGTCCGAGTAGCCCTGGATGAATTCGTCGCACCACATCGTACGTCCGTCCATCGTCCTCCGGCGCGCGGCCGGGTTGCTCTCTTCTCCCCGTCTCGGGGGGACGCATCGACCGGCTGACTATACTCGGCGCCCGAACAAGGGTTCCGCGCGCCGGACCATCCTGCAAGGGGGTCCGGCGGACAAAAAAAACGGAGGCCCGGTCGGGCCTCCGTTTCCATCCGCGGGTCCGCGCTCGACTCAGTCGAGCATGGGCGCGATGATCTGTGCGAAGCGGTTGCGCGCACGGTTCAGCCGCGACTTGACCGTCCCGAGGGTGACCCCGGTGATCTCGGAGATCTCCTCGTAGGTCTTCCCTTCCATCTCGCGCAGCACGAAGACGACGCGGTGATGCTCGGGCAGCTCCTCGACCGCCGCCTCGACCTTCTCGCGCAGGTGGCGCTTCCGGAACAGGTCGTCGGGCGAGTAGGTCGTGTCCTCCCACTCCAGAGGCCGGTGATCGGCCTCCCAGTTCTTCTTGATCGCCTGGAAGAGCACGAGCGGGTTCCGCGAGCGGTTGCGCAGCTCGTTCTTCGCCAGGTTGCTGGCGATCGTGTAGATCCACGTCGAGAACTTCTTGCTCTGATCGAAGCGGTGCAGGTGCCGGTAGACCCGGACGAACGTCTCCTGGACCAGATCCTCCGCCCGGTCGCGATCCCCGATCGTGCGGTAGATGAAGTTGAGGAGCCGCTCCTGGTACCGGGAGACGAGCTCGTGGAACGCGAACCGTTGACCCTCGAGGTACTCTCCGACCAGCCGGGAGTCATCCAGCTCGTGCAGACGACTGCGCTCGATCGTCCCCCGTTCCGGCGCCCCCGAGACCTCGGCGGTCGGAGCCCCGTCTTCGAGGGTTGGCTGCGTGGTCATATCCTCTCCTTCCAGCGGCACCGGGATCCGAGGCGCGATCGCTCGGACTTTCGTCGCCGCGTTCACTTCTTAAGACGTTCGAACAATGCCGATCGTCACACCCCCGCCCCGATCAGGCCGTCCGCAAGGCGCGGGCGGTCAGGAGGAGCGCGCAGATCGTCTTGCCATCCGTGATCTCCCCGCCTTCGATCATCTCGATCGCCCGCTGGAGGGCGATGTCGTGTCGCTCGATGAATTCGCACGCTTCGTGCCCGGCGTTTCCCGCCGTCAGGTCCCGTGCGAGGAACAGGTGAATGACCTCGTCCGTGAACCCCGGGGTCGTGTAGATCGTCGTCAGCCGCTCGAGCCGACCCGCCCGCAGCCCGGCCTCCTCCTCGAGCTCGCGAAGCGCGCAACGCTCCGGCGGCTCCCCCTCGTCCAGCTTCCCCGCCGGGACTTCCCACAGGAAGCCCCCCGCCGCGTATCTGTATTGACGGAGGAGGGCGACGATGGGTTGGCCGGATCCCTCGTCGGAGCCCGGCGGGTCCAGCGGAACGACCGCCGCGGCGCCCGGGTGGCGGATCATCTCCAGCTCGCCGGTCGACCCGTCCGGAAACCGCACGCGATCCAGGTCGACATCGAGGACGCGGCCGGAATAGACCCGGCGCCCGCTCACGCGATCGTCGGACGTTCCTCCCATCGGCCTCCGCCTCCCGGCCCGGCGTCGGTTCGGAGGTCCGATCCTCCGATCGCGCCCCAACATATCCCGAAAACAACCCGAAAGTCAAGCGAACGGTTCGATCCGCACCTCTCCGAGGGTCTCCATCGCGGCCGCCGTGGCCGTCGCATCGGTGACCGCGAGCAGCACCAGGCGGTCCGGATCCAGGTACCGCCGGCAGGTGGCCGTGACCTCGTCCGGCGTCACCGCCTCGAGCCGCTCGCGGAATGTCTCCCAGTAGTCCTCCGGCAGCCCGTAGATGCGCTGCCGGCTCACCTTGCGGGTGATCTGGGCCGCCGTCTCGAACTGGAGGGGCAGCGACAGGGTGAGCGCGTGCCGCGCGAGCTCGAGCTCCTCTTCGGACACCGGCTCGGAGCGCATGCGCTCGATCTCGCCCAGGATCTCTTCGAACGCCGGCGCCGTGACCGCGGTCTCGACGGCAGTCCGCGCCACGAACGGCCCCGCGCCGCGACGGAAGCGGAAGGACGAGCGCGCGCCGTACGTCCACCCCTTGTCCTCGCGCAGGTTCATGTTGATGCGGGAGTTGAACAGCCCCCCGAGCACGGCGTTCGCGAGGATGATGGCGTGGTGGTCCGGGGTGCCGTACGGGACGCCGATCGTGGCCACCCTCACCTCCGCCTGCGCGCTGTCGGGGCGGTCGATGAGGATCACGCGTCTCGCCGTGGGCGGCGGCGGCGGGGGGACGAACGGGGCGGGCACCTCCCCCTCCCAGTCGCCGAAGCGCTCCGAGACCGCGGCGGCGACCCGCCCGGGATCCACGTCTCCGCACGCGAGCAGGAAGGCGCGTCCCGGCCGGTAGCGCCGCTCGTGGAACCCGCGGATCGACGCGGCGTCGATCGCGGCCACGGTCTCGCGGGTACCCCCGACGGGGCGTCCGTACAGGCCATCCCCGTACAGCTCCCCGATGAGCGCGTGGTCCGCGACGATCGCCGGCTCGTCGCGCTGGCGCTCGATCTCGTCGAGCCGCTCGGACCGGATCCGCTTCACTTCGGCATCGGGGAACGTGGGCCGCCGCACGACCTCGGCGAGGAAGCCGATCGCCTCCTCGAGGACATCCGTGAGCGTGTGGAGGGAGAGGAGGGCCACGGCGTAGCCCGCCGCGGCGTCGAACCCGACCCCGAGCCGGTCGAGC
>Ga0299907_10001580_pt1 | contig 13187 bp, 18 predicted proteins | sample RVTome_16_FD_198680 | JGI IMG/M metagenome (GOLD analysis project Ga0299907, IMG submission 198680) | Soil microbial communities from uranium-contaminated site in the Upper Colorado River Basin, Wyoming, United States - RVT152D67 (version 2) ... | reverse complement strand
TGGCCATCGCGGAAACGTCCAGAGGCCGGCCCACCTGCCAGACAAAACCCCGTGCCAGCGGATCGGCCGACGAGCCCATGTCGAGCAGATAGCGATAACGGCGCCACCTGGCCGAAAACCGCGCATCGAAGTCATCAGACACGGCCGCGACGCTTCGCACCGAGATCTCGGGGCCGAGCAGCCCGTCGAGACCACGGCGCAAGCGCCCCGCGTCGACTTGCCCGTCGTGAACGAACGAGATCACCTGACCTCGCGCATGGACGCCGGCATCTGTGCGGCCCGCCACTGAGGTGGCGACCTCAGTCTTCAGCAGAGTCTCGAGGGCTCGCTCCACCTCTTCCTGGATCGTTCGCTGGCCCTGCTGGCGGGCGTAGCCCTTGAATCCCGACCCGTCGTAGGCCATCTCCAGCCGGTAGGTCGTCAAACGAAGACGCTGGAGAAGAGCCCGAACGACGCCCCGAGCAGAAGACGCACCACCGCAGCCACTGCGAACCCGATCAGAACCGACACGCCGGAGAACTTGAAGTCGAGATCGGTTGCCTCCCGGGTGGCCATGACCAACACTGCGAGATACCAGCCCACCCCGATCCACGAGACCGGGCTCCCGAAGATCTCGAGGACCAACGGGAGCACCGCCAGACCCTGCATGGCTATCAGGGTCTGATAACGGTTGGTCGCCCCAAAGAGCCGGGTGGCCGCGAACCAGGTGGCGAAGCCGAGGATCAGCCAGGATGCGACCGAATAGATCAGAGCCTGGATCAGACCGATGATGTCGAAGGCACCGAGGACACCGTTCCAGGCGAGGACACCGATATACACAACTGCTCCGACACCGGCGACGATCAGGGCGCCGTCGGCCATGGCGTCGTCGTCGAAGAACGCTTCGGTGAAGGCTCTCCGGTCGAAAATGGAGGCACGACCGGCCCTGGTCAACATCTTCACGGTCGATTCAGAGTACCGACTCTCAGTCGACGTCGATATCTTGGCGGAATGTCCTCGCCGGTGAGTCGCCCGGAGACCAGATATGTGGAGAGCCGAGACGGCTTCGTCGGATATCAGACTTTCGGCGCCGAGAGCCCCGACATCGTCTTCATCACGGGTTGGGTCACAAATGTCGACATGTACTGGGACGAGCCGTCGGCCATCCGCTACTTCGATCGACTCTCCTCCTTGGGGCGGGTGTTTCTCATCGACAAGAGAGGCTCGGGTGTCTCGGATGGCCCGATGCGGGGCTACATCGACCCGGTCGAGGACGCCCTCGAGGACATTCGCACGGTTCTCGATGCCAACCGGTCGGAGGAGGCCGTGGTCATCGGCGACACTGAGGGAGGGATGCTCGCCTGCATCCTCGCCGCGACTTTTCCAGAGCGCTTCCCCACATTGATTCTGGTCAACTCCTACGCCCGTATGGCGCGTGACGACGACTATCCCATCGGTGCCCCGCCTGATGTGATCGCAAGTCTCGCCCAAGGATGGAAGACCAGCTTCGGCCGGACGGCCGACCCTTTGGATCTCACCGCACCGAGCACGGCGCGCGACCCGCGATTCAGGGCATGGTGGCCGTGGTTCCAACGGCAAGCGATGGCGCCGTCCGTCGGCCGGAAGGCCATCGAGTGGATCGCCGAGACCGATGTGAGATCGGTGCTTCCCGCGATCCAGGCTCAGACACTGGTCGTCCATCGGCGCGACGCCCGATATCACAGACTCGCCTTTGGCGAGTATCTCGCCGGGCACATCCCTGGGGCACGTCTCGAGGTTGTCTCCGGGGCAGACACCTTTCCGTTCCACACGGGGGACACGTCGGAGACTTTGAGTGCTATCGAGAGATTCATCACCGGCCGATCCGGGTCATTGCAGACGAATCGCATGCTGGCGACGATCCTCTTCAGCGACATCGTCGGGTCCACGTCACTCGCCTCCGAGTCGGGCGACGACCGCTGGCTGGACGCCCGCGCCGAGCACGATCGGCTGGTCCGCCTCCAACTCGACCGGTTCCAGGGCAGGGAGGTCAACACCACCGGCGACGGTTTCGTAGCCACCTTCGACGGGCCATTGCGCGCCATCCAGTGTGCCCAAGTGATGGTGAGTGAGCTCAAGAACATCGGCCTCGACATTCGTGTTGGGATTCACACCGGCGAGATAGAAGTGCGCGACGAGGACATCGGAGGGCTGGGCGTCCACATCGCCGCCCGCGTGATGGGAGCGGCTGAGAGCGGGGGGATCATGGCGTCGAGCACGGTCAAAGACCTCGTCATCGGCTCGAACATGGAGTTCTACGATTGTGGGCCTTTCGAGCTGAAGGGTGTGCCCGGCTCGTGGAACCTCTTCGAAGTGAGGACGCGGAGCTAGCGTCGCAGACGAACTCGCTGTACGGAGTGGTCCGACCCCTTCTCAAGGACGAGCGACGCCCGAGCCTTGGTGGGAAGGATGTTCTCCACCAGGTTCACCAGGTTGATCTTCTCCCAGATCTCGTGGGCGACCTCCACCGCCTCGCCGTTCGTCAACTCCGCATACCTTCTGAAGTATGCGTCTGGCTGGGTGAACGCTGTCTCCTTGAGAGTCAGGAAACGCTCGACGTACCAATCTTCGATGTCGGAGGAATCGGCGTCGACGAAGATCGAGAAGTCGAAGTAGTCCGAGACGACGGCACCACTTTCACCAGCTTGAAGGACATTGAGACCTTCCACTATCAGGATGTCTGGCTGGTTGATGATCCGCGTCTCCCCCACCACGATGTCGTAGCGAATGTGGGAGTAGACAGGGATCTCCAGATGCTCCTCACCTGCGGCGACGGCTGCAACGAACCCGAGTAGGGCTCTGCGGTCATAGCTCTCGGGAAACCCCTTGCGCTCCATCAGACCCCGCTCTTCGAGGACGGCGTTCGGATAGAGGAAGCCATCGGTCGTCACCAGGTCGACCTTCGGGTGGTGGGGCCAGCGCGCCAAAAGTGCCTCGAGGACACGGGCGATGGTCGACTTCCCCACCGCCACGGATCCGGCGACTCCGATGACGAAGGGTTGCGGGTGAGGCTGAGTGCCCAGAAAAGTGTCGGTGACCGATGCCAGGAGCTGGCTGCCCTGCACATACAGGTTCAACAAACGAGATAGGGGCAGGAACGTCTCCTCGACCATGTCGATGTCGAGGTTGACGCTTATACCGCTGAGCTTCTCGACCTCTTCGGATGTCAGCGTGAGCGGTGTGCGCCCACGGAGACTCGCCCAGTCTTCCCTGTCGAAGTCGAGATAGTGACCGTCTTTCACGTCAGATAAGGGTACTTGCAGGCATCGAAATGACTGATCTGCGATACTCCCGGCACAATGACACAGCAGCCACCCCAGTTTCCTTCAGATTCGAGTTCCTACCCTGAGCAGAGCCAGGCCACCACGATCCTTGTCCTTGGCATCCTGGGAATCGTCATCTGCGGGATACTCGCTCCGTTTGCTTGGAGCATGGGAACCAAGGAGCTCGCGGCCATCGATGCGGGTAGAAGGCCACCTGAGAACCGAGGCACCGCCAATGCGGGAAAGATCCTCGGCATCATCGGGACCGTTCTCCTCGCCATCGGAGTGATTGTCATCCTCCTGCTCGTTGTCGGGACCATCAGCTTCAGTGTCATCGAGAGCTAGAAACGGCAAAAGGTCGCCCGTTCTCGAGCCGATAGTCATCTGATGGGGACTTATTCCGCATCGCTACGCGCCGTCGGCGACACCAGGGCATTGCCTGCGACCGTCCAGCTCGAGGACGGTCAGATAAGTATTGCCGCGGGTTCACATCAGATCGGAACCTGGTCTCTCGCCGACATCCAGCTCGAGCCATTGCCCAACGGCTACCGGATGGCGGCCGAAGGGGACCAGATCATCATCGAGTTGAAGGAGCTCGACGCCTTCCGCGAGGCGCTGGACAACGGACGGTTCAAGCGTCGTCTGAAGCTCCGCGGCAAGGAGAAGGCGGTCAAGACAGACAAGACTGCCGACATATCCCAGACCACGGCGGCACGGCCTCCACAACCGGCTGCTCCCGCGACCGGGCGAGTGACGACCAAGGAAGCCGTGCAAGAGAAGAAGGCCCGTGGCTCCTCCGGAGATGGCATCGTGAATCGCGGGCTCGGCACACTCGACGGGTGGCTGAGCAAGTCACAGAAGCGTTTCGGCCCCTACTTGCCGGACTGGATGTTCAGCCGTGCGATGGTGCTGATTCTGCTGCTCGTCCTTGTCGTGATGGTCATGTTCCCTGCTTTGCTGCTCATCACCGGTGGATTGACCATCGCCCTGGGCGCGGTGGCATACAGCGACCCGATGATCGCCTCCCGATGGCTCCCGGGCCGGACACAGCCACCCCAGGTCCTGATCGCAGGCGTCGCAATCCTCCTGTTTGGGGTCCTCGTCGGGATTATCAGGGGATAGCAGGCAAAGCGAAAACCCAGGGTTGTGAGCGTCGCTCAGCGACGCCGCGAGCCCTCGCTCGTCAGCGAGTCACACCAACTCGATGACGGCTTCCTCCGCACCGTCGCCACGACGGGGACCTAGCTTGGTGATACGGGTGTAACCACCCTGACGCTCCTCGTAACGGGGAGCGACCTCCTCGAACAGCTTGGCCACGGCGGCCTTGTCGTGTATGTCTTTCAGAACGATGCGACGGGCGTGCAGATCGCCCTTGCGGGCTTTCGTGATCAGTTTCTCGGCGTAGGGCCGAAGCGCCTTGGCCTTCGCTGCGGTGGTCGTCACCTTCTCGTGAACGATGAGATCGGTGGCCAGGTTGGCCATGATGAGTCGATCATGCGAGGGAGATCCTCCGAAGCGGGGACCTTTGCGCGGGCGAGGCATCAGTCGCCGCTCCCGGTCGGCGCGTCGGCGAGGCTGAGGCCCAACTCGTCGAGCTTGGCGATGACCTCGTCCAGGCTCTTTTGGCCGAAGTTGGTGATGTTGAGGAGATCGTCGGAAGTCCGCTCCACCAACTCACCAACAGTCTTTATCTGCGCGCGGCGAAGGCAGTTACGGGGGCGCTCGGACAGGTCGAGAGCCTCGATGGGCAGCTCCAGGTCTGGCGAGCCCGAGGTCTCCGGAACGATATCCACCAGCTCCAGACCCTCACCCTGGCCGACGTCAGCGAATATCTCCATGAGCTCACCGAGCGTCTTGCCTGCCGAGGAGACGGCATCTTTGGGCTCGATGGCCCCGTTGGTCTCCACGTCGAGAATCAACTTGTCGTAGTTGGTCATCTGACCGACCTGGGTGTTCTCGACGCGATAAGCGACCTTGCGCACCGGTGAGAAGATGGAGTCGACGGGAATGACGCCGATGTGGCTGCTCCCGCTCTTGTTCGAGTCGGCAGTCCGGTAGCCGACGCCGGGAGCAACAGTCATCTCCATCTCGAGACGCCCTGAAGCGGACAACGTGGCGATATGCGCACCGGGGTTGACCACCTCGACACCCGCTGGCAACTTGAGATCGGCCGCGGTCACATCACCGGCGCCCTTGGCGGAAAGGTAGACGGTCTGCTCGTCGAAGCCATCCATCTGGACGACGATCCTCTTGATGTTGAGGATGATGTCGACGACGTCCTCGACCACACCGCCGACTGTCGAGAACTCGTGCTCGACTCCTTCGATCTGGATCGATGTGATGGCTGCGCCGGGGATGCGGGACAACAGAGTCCGTCTCATGGTGTTCCCGAGCGTGTAGCCGAAGCCCGGCTCGAGAGGCTCGACCACGAAACGCGATCGGTTCTCGCCGACTTCCTCGGTTTCGATTTGGGGGCGCTGAACAATCAACAAGTGGGTTACCTCACTTCGAGTAGAGCTCGACGATCAACTGCTCGTTGATGTCTGTGTCGATCTGATCCCGGCGGGGATGATCGTTGACGGTGATCTGACGATCGTCCGTGCTTACGACGATCCAGTCCGGCACGAGCCGGTCCTGGGTGTCGACCGAATGCTGGATGACGATCAGGTCTTTGGAGCGGTCCTTCGGTGTGATGACATCACCAGGACGTACCTGATAGGACGGGATGTCGACCTTCTTGCCGTTCACCCGGAAGTGGCCGTGATTGACAAGCTGGCGGGCCTGGGGGCGGGTAGCGGCCAGACCGGAGCGCCAGACGACGTTGTCGAGACGCTGTTCCAGCATCCGGAGCAAATTCTCACCCGTGATGCCGGGCCGCCGGGCTGACTCCTCGTAGTAGCGCCGGAATTGCCTCTCCAGGACGCCATACATGGTGCGCAATTTCTGCTTCTCGCGGAGCTGGACCTGATAGTCGCTCTCACGGACCCGCCCACGGCCATGCTCGCCAGGCGGGTAGGGCCGACGCTCGACAGCGCACCGCTTCGACTGACAGAGTTGGGTGCGGGCCCGGCGACACGCCTTGCACTTGGGTCCTGTTTGACGTGCCACGGCCTATCCCCGCCGTCTCTTCTTGGGACGACAGCCGTTGTGCGGCATCGGGGTCACGTCTTTGACCCAGGTGACCTCCATGCCCATGTTCTGCAGCGTCCGCACGGCCGTGTCGCGGCCCGACCCGGTGCCACTGACGATCACGTCGAGCTTGCGGATCCCGTGCTCACCGGCGCGCCGGGCGGCTTCCTCCGCCGCGACCTGGGCGGCGTAGGGGGTCGACTTGCGCGATCCCTTGAAACCGACGGAACCGCCGGAAGTCCACGCCACGGTGGCCCCGGTGGGGTCGGTGATGTTGATGATCGTGTTGTTGAAACTGGCCTTGATGTGGGCTTGGCCATGCGAGATGTTCTTGCGCTCACGGCGACGTACTCGCTTGGCTCCGCCCTGCTGTCGGGACGTCACTACTTGGTCACTTTCTTCTTGCCGGCGATGGCGACACGGCGACCTTTGCGGCCGCGGGCGTTGGTGTGGGTCCGCTGTCCGCGCACGGGCAGACCGCGACGATGCCGTATGCCCTGGTAGCTGCCGATCTCGATCTTTCGCTTGATGTTCTGCTGGACCTCTCGGCGCAGGTCACCCTCGACCTTGAAGTTGGTCTCGATGTAGCGGCGGATCCGGGCGACTTCGTCATCGGTGAGGGAACGAACGCGTGTGTCGGGGTCGATGTCGGTATCGGAACAGATCTTCTGCGCCGTGGTGTTCCCGATCCCGTAGATGTATGTCAACGAGATCTCGAGACGCTTGTCCCGGGGGATGTCTACTCCTGCGATGCGAGCCATCAGTGCCTGCCCACGTGACGCCGTCGAGTCGCAAAGCGAGACAGAGGAAACCCGATGTAATCGGGTTGTGTGGAGTTTGAGTGCCTCAAACTCCCAACGGATGCAATCCGCGGCGTCGTCCAGCCAGGACGCAGGACGACGGCGCACCGGGACGGTGCGTCTAGGACGAGGACGCCGCTGGCGGCGTTTCTGGCCGCTGTGCGGCCGGCATGTGTTGCGTGGGTAGGCACTTGTATCAACCTTGTCGCTGCTTGTGTCGGGGGTTCGAGCAGATGACCCAGACGCGGCCACGACGCCGGATGATCCGACACTTCTCACACATCTTTTTGGTGGAAGGTCTCACCTTCATCGTGTTTCTCCAATTCCTTTGCTCCTGTGGCGCACGCGGACGCGTGCCAGGCCAGGCCACAGTCAGTCGCAACCGGAGCGTCGGAGTGGTTGCGGGCGACGGTGCCCTGGCTAGTAACCGTCTTTCGGCCACAGAAAGAGCGGTAAGACCCTCAAATGATAACGACGGCCGTGTGCTTGCTCAAGTCAGCCGCGTAGGTTGTGCAATATGACCGATGCTGTCACAGATTCTGGCGCACGTGACGACTTCGTCATCGCCCTCGAGCCTGCTCAATTAGGAGCCCTGGTGGCTCTGGTCATCGCTGTGATCGTGCTCTGGCGGGCGGCTAAGAGAGACAGGGAAGCCTGAGCGTCTCTAACCATCAACGACCGATCACGGCGGCTACCTCCACCGGAACCGGCTCACCTGCCGAGGTGAAGACCATGGGCCCCTCCGGGGTGATGGCCACCGTGTGCTCCCAGTGCGCCGACAGCGACCCGTCCTCGGTGCGCACCGTCCATCCGTCTTTGTCCACCTTGGTGTGTCTCCGGCCAATGTTGAACATGGGCTCTATGCACAACGCCATACCCGTCTTCAGCTTCATCCCCTTGCCCGGCTCTCCGTAGTTGGGGACCTGCGGTTCTTCATGCATCTGGCGGCCAATGCCGTGCCCGACGTATTCCTGGACAACGCCATATCCGTGCGACTCCCCGACCGCGGCGATGGCGGCACCGATGTCGCCGAGTCGATTGCCCTTGAACACCTGGCGGATCCCTGACCACATTCCCACCTCGGTGGCGTCGATGAGGTGTTGTGCTTCTGCGGAGACCTCACCGATTGGCATGGTGAATGCAGCATCCGCATGAAATCCCTCGAATATCGCCCCGGCATCCACAGAGAGAATGTCCCCCGCCTTCAACCGATACTCGTTTGGTATGCCGTGGACTATCACGTCGTTGGGTGAGAGACAGAGCGTCGCTGGATAGGTGCCCAGATAGTTCAAGAAAGAAGACGTGCAGCCGTGATCCGCGATGACCCCCGCTCCAATCTCCTCGAGGTCCCGTAAGCTGACTCCCGGGGCGGCAGTCTCACGCACAGCTCGATGGACGGCAGCGACGCAGGCGCCGGCACGCTGCATCTTGGCGAACTCGCGTCGGCTCTTGATCGAGATCATGCCTCTAATTGGGCGAGGATGCGCTCCGTGACCTCCTCGACCTCACCGATACCGTCGACCGAGACGGTGAGCTCGCGGGCTGCGTACACGTCGATTAGCGGCTGAGTCTGTTCCAAGTAGATCTTGAAGCGGGCGCGGATGGTGTCCTCGGTGTCATCGGCGCGTCCGCGCGCCAGGAGCCGGTTTGTCAACTCGTCCTCGTCGACATCGAAGACAACGACCCGTTCCAGACCCTTCTCGCCGAGGAGACGGTCGAGCGATTCGACCTGGGCGTCGGTGCGGGGAAAGCCGTCGAGGATGAAGCCGTGTTGGGCGTCGTCTTGAGCAAGACGCTCCGACAGCATGGCGACCGTCACCTCGTCGGGAACATAGTCACCGGCAGCCATGATCGCCTCGACTCTCTTGCCGAGATCGGTGCTACGAGAGACGTGGTCGCGGAACATCTCACCGGTGGAGACATGAGGGATACCGAGCCTTGCGGCCACCTTGCCAGCCTGGGTCCCTTTTCCCGCCCCGGGGGGCCCGATGAACAGGAGTCTCATTCGGAGGCCTGGGCGTTGCACCCGTCCGCCCAACACACGGCAGCAGCCTCACATGAGGTGAGATGGAAGTGTTCCCCCTGTCGGAAAACCGCGAACCTAGGTCGGAGACATCGGGCAAAGTCGGCCACCAAAGTCACGTCAGGATGCCCTCGTAGTTCCTCATGGTGAGCTGACTCTCGATCTGTTTCATCGTCTCGAGGGCCACGCCGACCACGATGAGGATCGACACACCGGAGAAAGCGATCTGGATGTTCCAGATCGCCCCCGCGATCGCAGGGAGGATCGAGATCGTGGCCAGGAAGATCGATCCCGGGAGCGTTATTCGATTCAGGATGAACGCCAGGTGCCGCTCCGTCTGACGTCCGGGACGGACACCGGGGATGAAGCCACCCTGACGCTGGATCATCTCGGCCTGCTGCGACGGGTCGAACTGGATCGCCGTGTAGAAGTAGGTGAAGAAGACGATCAGCCCGAACAAGATCGCGATGTACCACCAGCTCACCGCCTGGGCACCGGCGCCGAGGTTGTCGTCGATCCAGCGTCGAATCGACGCCAGCCAGGCGGCATCGGTGGGTATGGCCGTCGTGATCAGGGCCGGGATGAGCATCACCGATGTGGCGAAGATGACCGGGATGACGCCGGCGGTGTTGACCTTGAGCGGGATGTAGGTCGACTGACCACCCATGACCCGCCGACCTCTGACCCTCTTCGCGAATTGGATCGGGATTCGTCGCTGGCCCTGATCGACATAGATGATGGCGGCGATCATCGCCAGGAAGATCACGCAGATCACGATGAATCGCTCCGTGAAGCCGAAGAGGACCGTCTGCTGCCAGATGCTGGTGAACACCGAGGGGAACTGGCTCAGGATCGCCACGAAGATGATCAGCGACATACCGTTACCCACCCCGCGCTGGGTGATGAGCTCGCCGAGCCACATGACCATCGCGGTGCCGGCTGTCATCGTTATGACGATGAGGATCACCCGTTGCGGGCTGTAGTCAGGGATGAGATCGATGCCACCGGTGAACTGTCCGGAATGGAAGAGGTAGGTGAAACCCGTCGATTGGATCAGAGCAAGAACGACTGTGAGATAACGCGTCCACTGGGTGATCACCTTCCGACCCGACTCTCCTTCCTCCTGGAGTGCCTGGAGCCGCGGGATCACGACCGTGAGCAGCTGCATGATGATGGAGGCCGTGATGTAGGGGATGATCCCCAGCGCGAACACCGAGAACTGCTCCAACGCCCCACCGCTGAAGAGGTTGATCAGACCGTAGATTCCTCCTGCTTGCTGCTGGCTCTGGAAGAGACGAACTGCGTCGAGATCGATACCAGGCACCGGGATGGCAGTTCCCAGCCGGTAGACCGCGAAGATGAAGAGGGTGAACAAGATCTTGGCCCGGAGGTCCGGGATCTTGAACATGTTGCGATAGATGGAGAGCATTTGTACGGGTTACCTGGGTGGCGTATTGGGGCTACTAGGTACTGAGTACCAGGACTGAGTCTTCGGATGGTATTGCGGTCCAAGTTCCAAGTACTGGCGAAGCCATCATGAGATGACTTCAACAGATCCGCCTGCCGCCTCTATTTTCTTCTTCGCCGATGCACTGAAGGCGTGAGCCCTGACCGTCAGCGCCTTGTCGAGCTCGCCTTCGGCGAGAACCTTGACCTGACCCTTGTGTCTGATCAGGCCGCGATCCCGGAGCGCTTCTGGGGTCACCTCGCTGCCCGCGTCGAACACGGCCAGAGAGTCGACGTTCACGATGGCGAACGTTTCCTTGTTGGGATTGGTGAAGCCCTTCAGCTTGGGGAGACGCATTGCCAGAGGGGTCTGGCCGCCTTCGAAACCGGGACGCAGCTTGCTGCGGGCCTTGAGGCCCTTGGTGCCTCGACCGGCGGTCTTACCACGCCGTCCGCCCTCGCCGCGACCCACCCGGATCTTCTTCTTCTTCGAACCGGGCGCCGGTGACAGGTGATGGAGCTTCAGTTGTTCTTTGTTGTCTGACATGGGGACTACTCCTCTGCCTCGGACTCGTCAACGACCTCGACCAAGTGACTGACCTTGGCCAGCATCCCTCTGAGGCTGGGGCTGTCGACTTGCTCGACGGTTTGATGAAGCTTGCGCAATCCGAGTCCCTCGATGGTTGCCCGAGTCTTGGGCTTTTCGCCGATGGTGCTCTTTCGCAAAGTCACCTTCACGGTCTTTTCCTTCGTCTTGGCCATTGCCTACCTACTTCGAGTCGCTGGGAGCGGCGCGCAGGTTCTCGGTCGTGTTGTACGCGGCAAGCAAGCCAGGTGGAGTGATGTCCTCGACCTTCTTGCCTCGCAGCCGCGCCACCTCGTCCGGTCGCCGTTGGCCGAGCAGGCCATTCATCGTCGCCTTGGCCACGTTCAGGTGAGTCGGCGATCCCAGCGACTTGGCCAGGGCATCCTTGATGCCCGCAGCCTCGAGGATCTGACGAACGGCGCCTCCGGCGATCACACCAGTACCGGGCGCGGCCGGCTTGATCAGGACACGAGCAGCATCATGCTCACCGGTGATCTGGTGGACGATGGTCTGGCCGGCCATCGGGACGACCTCCATCGAGCGCCGAGCCTGTTCCATGCCCTTCTGGATGGCGGCAGGCACCTCTTTCGCCTTGCCGTACCCGACCCCCACCTTGCCGTTGCTGTCCCCCACCACGACGAGGGCGGTGAAGCTGAAACGGCGTCCACCTTTCACCACCTTCGCCACACGGTTGATCTGGATCACACGCTCGTCGTATTGGCTCTGCTCCGAACCTGGGCGGCTTTGCCTCGCCATTAGAACTCCAGTCCTCCCTCGCGAGCGGCGTCAGCGAGGGCTTTAAGTCTTCCGTGGTATTTGTATCCGCCGCGATCGAAGACCACCGATGTGACCCCGGCCTCCTTGGCTCGGTCGGCGACCTTGGTCCCTACCTTGGCCGCGGTCTCCACATTGAGGCGCTCGCCGCGAAGGTCGGCTTCCTGAGAGGAAGCGGCCGCCAACGTCGTGCCTCCGATGTCGTCAACGACTTGTGCATAGATGTACTTGTTGCTCCGGTAAATGGACAGCCGGGGACGATCTGGGGTCCCGCGAAGATGCTTGCGCCCACGGAGATGGCGACGCTGACGGGAGGCCGTGCGTGTGCGCTTCATCACTTGCCTGCCTTTCCGGCCTTGCGTCTCACGTACTCACCCGTGTAGCGGATTCCCTTGCCCTTGTAAGGCTCTGGGGGACGCACCTTGCGGATGTTGGCGGCGACCTGGCCTACCTGCTCTTTGTCGATGCCGGACACCACGATTCGCGTCGGCTCGGGCACCTCGAACGTGACGCCCTCCGGTGCCTCGACCAGGACAGGATGGCTGAAACCGACGAGCAACTCGACATCGCTCCCTTTCAAAGAAGCCCTGTAACCGACGCCGTGGATCTCGAGCTCTTTGCGGAACCCGTCGGATACCCCCATGACCATGTTGGCCAGAAGTGCCCGGCTCAAACCATGAAGGGCCCGCGATTCGCGCTCGTCATCCGGCCTGGTGACGTTGACGACACCTTCTTCGAGGTCGAAGCCGATTCGCTCGTGGAAATTGCGGGCCAACTCTCCCTTGGACCCCTTGACCGTGACCAGACGGCCGTCGATCTTCACGTCGACTCCCTGAGGGAGGTCTACCGGCTTGTTCCCAATACGGCTCATCACCACACCTCGCAGATGATCTCGCCGCCCAGACGACGCTTGCGCGCCTCGCGATCGGGCATCAAACCCTGGCTGGTGGATACAACGGCGACGCCGAGGCCCCCCTGGACGCGGGGGAGCTCGGTAGCCCCCCTGTACACACGGTGGCCGGGTCGCGAGACCCGCTTGAGCCCTTCGATCACGGGTCGACGACGCTCGGCGTAGCGGAGCACCAGCTCGAGATCATTTCGGTGACCGTTCCCGGACACCTCATAGCGATCGATGAAGCCCTCGTCGA
>Ga0299907_10001579_pt1 | contig 13191 bp, 8 predicted proteins | sample RVTome_16_FD_198680 | JGI IMG/M metagenome (GOLD analysis project Ga0299907, IMG submission 198680) | Soil microbial communities from uranium-contaminated site in the Upper Colorado River Basin, Wyoming, United States - RVT152D67 (version 2) ... | reverse complement strand
TCGTTTAGGCGTGCCTGAATCTTTTCACGCATTCATTGTCCCTTCTCACCTGTGCCGAAGGATAGGACGTTCAACGCGGTTTTGCAACCGGTACTGTTGGGTCGGACGGGCCGGTCGGTGATTGGATGGTCCGCGTAGGGGCCGGAAGGAGTGTTTGGGCTGGGGCTGTCGGGGCTGTGGGGTAAACCCAAAGTCGAGCACCCGGGCGCCGGGACGCGAGCCCAGCGGTGCCGGTCAAGTCAGCTTGGCTGGCAGGATGGTCTGGACTGGAACGGCGCCTACCTGCTCACCCGTTGATCGAACTCATACTCGGCAGGCTCATACTCGGCCAGGGGGTCGTTCAAGGCAGGGTGGGTGCTTTGCGTGGATGGAAGTCCTCCGCTGGTGCGCGCCGTGCGCTCTTCATTCGACTGCGCCGGCCGGAACCCAATCGCGCTAGGGCAGGGTGGCCGATCACCCCTCCAGCAGGTTGATCACCTCGACGGACACGGTTGCCTGTTGTTGGCCGCCGCCGTAGACCACGCCCTTCAAGGGGGTCACGTCGCCGTAATCCCGGCCCCAGGCGACGGTGATGTGGCGATTATCGGGGCAGTGGTTGTTGGTGGGGTCGAAGTCGAACCAGCCGAGACCGGGGTGGTAGACGGCGAACCAGGCATGCGAGACGTCGGCGCCGATGAGTTTGTCTCGGCCGGGTGGGGGGACGGTCTCCAAATAGCCGCTGACGTAGCGCGCGGCCAGGCCGTGGGCGCGCAGGCAGGCGATGGCCAGGTGGGCGAAGTCCTGGCACACCCCGCGGCGGTGCTCCAGGACCACCGACAGCGGGGTGGTGACGCTGGTGAATCCCGGCACATAGGCGAAATCGCGGTGGATGCGCGCGCTGAGCTCGGCCACGGACTCGAGGAGCAGGCCGCCGGGGCGCAGCGACACCGCCGCGTACCGGGTGATGTCGGCCGCGGCCTCGCAAAGCGGCGAGTCCAGGATGAACTGGCGGGCCTCGAGGCGCTCGGGGTCGAGGTCGTGGCAGAGGACCTCGGCAGCCACTTCCCAGGGGACATCCGCCACCTGCCCGGGCCGCTTTGGCGATCCCACCTCGACCTCGCTCGTAGCCGTGACCGAGAGGTGGCTGTGGCTGCGCTGCAAGGAGAAGGAGGCGGTCGGATTGCCGAAGAAGTCCTCCCGCTCCGAGATCAGATCGGGCTCCGGGTCGATCACGAGCGCGTGCGAGAGGCAGCGCTGGTGCCCCACCGCCCGCGGTCTCAGGTGCGTCTCGTTGTGACAGAGCGCGACCGGCTGCACGTACCGGTACTCCGTGTGATGTACCACGCGGTAGCGCACAGAGTACCCTCAGACCCCTGCGTTACCGACCAGAAGACGCTGTGGAAGATAGGTATCTGCCAAGTACCGGGCCGTCAGCCCGTCCGAGCACAGCCGGAGCAGGCGCTCGACCTCGGACAGCACCGGCTCCAGCAAGCGGCGCAGGGCCTCCGTATCGCAAGCGCCCGAGGGGCAGGCGGTATCCGCCAGGCTCACCGCGTTGCCGGCCTCCCGGATCAGGGCGCGCTCGTTGCCGAACGGGCCAGCCACGGGTCTCGGCAGGGACTCCAGGTGGCCCTGCAGGCACGCCAGCTGGAAGGCGAGCGCGCGCGGATGAGCCAGGTCCGTGATCAAGAGCCTCAGCGCCGCGGCCAGATCGGGCACCGGCTGGTAGCGGCGCCGGTAGGTGATGAGGCTCGCCTGGGCCCGCAGCGTGGCCTCGAGCCGGAGGCCCTCGGGTGCGGGCGAAGGGCCGCGCAGGAGCGTGGCCCGCAGGGTGGCGCAAAGCCCCAGGGCGCGCTCCAGGCGCCGGCCGATCTCGAAGAAGGCAAAGCTCTGGCCCCGGACCATGGTCTCGGTGAGGATCCCGGAAAACGCGACCAGGGCCGTGATCAGCGCATCGAGGTGTTGGTGTTCGATGGGCGTGCGGGCGGATAGCAATCTATGCTGCTCCGGGATCTCGTAGAGCACCCTGAGCGCGTCTTCGTCGATGCGATCGCGTACCGATTGGGCGGATTGCAATGCCGCATTGAGGTCATGCGTAAGCCCGCCATAGCCCTCGGGGCCGAACACGGCCTCGACGACGTTCGAGACCTCCGCCGGCGGCGGCACCGGGCCGGGTACGGTGGTGCGTGCGAGCACACCCAGGAGCTCACCGGCACAGGCGAGGCGCTCATCATCCCCGTAATCGGGGCTGCCGGACCACACCTCGAGCGCCGTGCGCAGGAGGCGCAGGGTGCCTTCGGCGCGTTCGGTGTAACGGCCCAGCCAGAACAGGTTGTTGGCCGCGTTGCTGGGCAGCACCCGGAGGGTGGGCGCCACGGCGGCGCGCGTCTCCGGGGTCCATAGGCTCACCTGCTGTCCCGGCTCCGAGGCCAGCACCCAGGTATCCTTGCCGATCGCCCCGGCCTGGTTGGAGATGAGGCACGGGCCGCGGTCGGGGGCGGCACGCGCGAGGCCGCCAGGCATGGCCACATAACCGTCCGGACGCGCCACTAGGAAGCTGCGCAACGCCGTCTGGCAGGCCAGGATCCGGGCATCCACCCAGGTAGGGCTGGCCGAGGGGTGCAGGACCTCCTGCCCGACATAGGCAAAGGGACGGGCACGGATGCGGTCCGCCCAGGCGTCGCGTTCGCGTGCGCTCAACAGCGGTCCGAATACCGGCCGGCTCCCGAACTCCCGGTAGATGGGCTTGATCACGAGATCGCAAAGGCGCGCGAGCACATGGCTCCGGCCGCCCGGCTCCCCGCACCACCAGGTCATCACCGAGGGCAGATCCAGGTCCTGGCCGAGAAAGTGGCGGGCGATGCGGGGCAGGAAGCAGTTGAGCCCCGGGTTCTCGAGGACGCTGCTGCCGAGCGGGTTGGCGACGGCCACGGTGCCGCGCCGCACCGCCTCGAAGAGCCCCGGGACCCCGAGGCGCGACTCGGGCCACAGCTCGACCGGGTCGCAGTAGTGGTCATCGACCCGGCGCAGGATCACATCCACGGGTTCGAGCCCCTGCAGGGCGCGCAACCAGACCCGGCCGGAGTGCACCGTGAGGTCCTCCCCTTGCGCCAGGGTGAACCCGAGATAGCCGGCCAGATAGGCCTGTTCGAAATAGGTCTCGTTGAGCGGGCCGGGGGTCAGGAGCACGATGCGCGGCTCGCCGTTCGGCGCGCCGCCGCGGTTGGAACAGAGCCCCGCCAGCGCCGTCCTGAGGCCCTGGAAGAACAGCGACAGGCGATGCACCTGGGCATCGCGAAACAGGCTCGGGAGACAGCGCGAGACGATCATGCGGTTGGCCAGCGCGTAGCCGACGCCCGAGGGGGACTGGGTGCGATCGCTCATGACCTGGAAGCGCCCGTCCGGCGCCCGGCCGAGATCGGCGGCGTACAGCACCAGGGGATGTGCGCTGTGAAAACCGGCGCCGGCGCAGGGTCTCAGGAATCCCCCATGGCCATAGATCAACTCGAGCGGGAGCAGGCCCTTCCTGATGAGGTCTCGCGGCCCGTACAGGTCTTTCAGCACGAGGTTCAGGACCTCGGCGCGCTGCACCAGCCCGGACTCGATGCCGGCCCATTCCTGGCTGCTCATGACGAACGGAATGGGGTCGAGCTCCCAGGGCCGGATGCTGCCCTCGGGCTCGCCGTAGACGTGGTAGCTGACCCCGTGCTCGCGCACCAGACGCCGCACCTCGTCGGCGCGGCGCTCGAGCTCGTGCGGGCCCAGGGCCAGGAGTGCCGGCGCGAGATAGCGCCAGTGAGGGCGCGGCGTCCCGTTCGGCAGGTACATCTCGTCGTAGGCCCCGTGCGGGGGACCGTACTGCGCGGTGCTCAAATAGTCGGCGGTGCTCTGCATGTCCGCTCGGTCTAGCTCATTCCGGGGGCCGGCGCAGGTCCAAGGTGCTCGGGTACTCCCTGTTCCGCTCCTCGGCCGGCGGCGCCATGGGGCCCGGGGGATGGCCTTCCTTAAAGAACTGCCCGTAGCGCGCGAAATCGGGGGGCGGTTCCAGCACCCCGGGGGTGTGGCCGTGGGCCCAGAAGCGGCTCACCCGGCGGGCCTCGGCCTCATAGGCATTGACGGGGAAGGTCGCATAGCTGCGCCCCCCGGGGTGGACCACATGATAGGTGCAGCCGCCGACGGCACGCCCATTCCAGGTATCGATCAGATCGAACACCAGCGGGGAGTGCACGCCGATGGTCGGGTGCAGCGCGGAAGGGGGGTGCCAGGCCCGGTAGCGCACCCCCGCCACCGACTCGCCCTGGGTCGCCGTCGCGCCGAGCGGGACGCGCCGGCCGTTGCACGAGAGTACATGACGCTCGTCGGTGAGCCCGATGGCCTTGACCTGCAGGCGCTCCACGGAGGAATCGACGAAGCGTGCCGCGCCGGTGTTGCTCACCTCCTCGCCGAGGACATGCCAGGGCTCGATGGCGGCGCGCAGCTCGATCTCGACCTCACCGATCCGGACCGTGCCGTAGCTCGGGAAACGGAACTCGAAGAACGGCGCGAGCCACTCGGGATCGAAGGGATAGCCCGACTCGCAGAGCTCCCCGACCACCTCGCGCACGTCTGCCCACACATAGTGCGGGAGCATGAAACGGTCGTGCAGGGCCGTGCCCCAGCGCACCAGCTTGTGCTTGTAGGGCTTCCGCCAGAAGCGCGCGACGAAGGCGCGCACCAAGAGCATCTGCACGAGGCTCATGCGCGCGTGGGGGGGCATCTCGAAGGCCCGCAGCTCGACGATCCCGAGCCGCCCGGCGGCGCTGTCAGGGGAGTAGAGCTTGTCGATGCAGAACTCGGCGCGGTGGGTGTTGCCGGTGATGTCTACGAGGAGATGGCGCATGAGCCGGTCCACGAGCCAGGGCAGGGCCACCTCGCCCTCGGGCATCTGATCGAACGCGATCTCCAACTCGTAGAGTGCCTCGTGGCGCGCTTCGTCGACCCGCGGGCTCTGGCTGGTGGGCCCGACGAAGAGCCCAGCGAACAGGTAGGACAGGCCGGGGTGGTGCTGCCAGTAGGTCACCAGGCTCCGGAGCAGATCGGGCCGCCGCAGGAACGGGCTGTCGGCCGGGGTGGCGCCGCCGAGCGTGATGTGGTTGCCGCCCTGGGTGCCGGTGTGGCGGCCGTCGAGCATGAACTTCTCGGTCCCGAGCCGCGCCAGATGGGCCTCTTCGTACAGGGCCGTGGTCACGGCGACCAAACCCGGCCAGTCGGCCGCCGGGTGGATGTTGACCTCGATGACGCCCGGATCCGGGGTCACCTGCAGGCGCTCCAGGCGCGAGTCGCGAGGCGGCTCGTAACCCTCGAACGCCACCGGCATCCGAAGCGCCTCCGCGGTCGCCTCGACCGCCGCCACCAGATCGAGGTAGTGCTCGAGATAGGCGAGCGGTGGCAGGAACACGCACAGCCGCCCATCGCGGGGCTCGATGCAGATCGCCGTCCGCACCACCTTGGCGGCCGGCCGGGGCCCTGTCGGGCGCACTTCGGCGTGGCCCTGTTCCATCATTCCCGGTAGGCCCGGGCCGCTGCCGCGCGCCAGCACTTGGCGATAGCGCATGGCGACCTCGCCGTGGATGTCCCCGAGCGGTGCACGCGGCTCGAAGAGGCTGGGCTCGGGGGCGGGCTCGAGCTCGTCCGCGGTGACATAGGGCAGGGCTTCCAGCGGCAGGCGCATCCCCATCGGCGCGTCACCGGGCATCAGGAACAGGTGCTCGCGCCGGAGTTGCCAGGGCGAGCTGCGCCACGCGCCCTGGCCGTCGTCCCACTCGATCGGCAGCGCGTAACCGACGTGGGTGTCGAGCCCGCGCTCCAGGGCGCGGCGCAGCGTCTCACGCGCCTCCGGGAGCTTCAGCTCGGCCATCAACGGGTCCTGGTTGATCGGAACGCCGCCTTCCTTCCAGAGGTAATACAAGGCGTCCTCGTAGGCCGGGATGGCGTAACGCTCGCCGACGCCGAGGCGCCGCGCCAGCTCGGCGGCGAAGCGCGCCGCCTGCGTTGGGCCCATTGTCATCATAGATGGGCCGTCGCTCTTTCGGGGAGCGGCGATGAGCTCGACGTTGCGCCACACGGGGACGCCGTCCTTGCGCCAGAAGCAGCCGAGCGCCCAGCGCGGCAGGGACTCACCCGGATACCACTTGCCCTGGCCATAGTGCAGGACGCCCCCGGGGGCGAAGCGTTGGCGCAGGCGCTTGACGAGGTCCTCCGCCAGCCGGCGCTTGTGCGCGCCCAAGGGGGTCAGGTTCCATTCGGCCCCCTCCATGTCATCGATGGACACGAAGGTCGGCTCGCCCCCCAGGGTGAGCCGCACGTCATCGCGCGCCAGATCCGCATCGATGGCGCGGCCCAGCGTGTCGATGGCCGCCCAGGCGGCATCGCTGTACGGCTTGGTGACCCGCGGATCCTCGTGCAGGCGCGTGACGGTGTTCGAGTGGCTGAGCTTGCCCTGGCATTCGTCCGTAGCGCCCGTGACCGGCGCGGCGCTCTGCGCATCGGGCGTGCAGGCCAGCGGGATGTGACCTTCGCCTGCGAAGAGACCCGAGGTCGGATCCAGTCCGACCCAGCCGGCGCCCGGGAGATAGACCTCGGCCCAGGCATGGAGATCGGTGAAGTCGCGCTCCGGACCCGAGGGCCCGTCCAGCGGCTTGATATCCGGCACGAGCTGCACGAGATAGCCCGACACGAAGCGCGCGGCCAGGCCCAGGTGCCGCAGCACCTGCACCAGGAGCCAGCCCGAGTCGCGGCAAGAGCCCAGGGCTTTGCCCAGGGTGTCTTCACAGCTTTGTATGCCGGCCTCCATCCGGACGGTGTAACGGATGTCGCCGCACAGGCGCCGGTTGAGGGCCACCAGGAAGTCATTGGTCGGCTGCGGCGAGCGGTCGATGCCCGCGATCCAGTCCCTGAGCCTGGCACCGTCTTCTCGGACCTTGAGGTAGGGGGCCAAGTCGCGGCGCAACTCGGGTGCGTACTCGAACGGGACGTGCTCGGCGTACTCTTCCAGGAAGAAATCGAAGGGATTGATGACCGTCATTTCGATCACCACATCCACCTTGATGGACAAGACCCGGGTCGGCTCGAGAAAGACCAGGCGCGCCAGGTAGTTGCCGAACGGGTCCTGCTGCCAGTTGATGAAGTGCTTCTCGGGCGTGACGCGCAGCGAATAGGCGAGGATAGGCGTGCGGGTGTGCGGCGCGGGCCGGAGCCGGATCACGTGCGGCGAGAGGCGCACGCGGCGGTCGTAGCGATACTCGGTCTTGTGGTTCAGGGCGACTCGGATGGCCATGTTCTTGGTGCTTCAGGGATTATCTGCCACTCGCGGCGGGCTCGGACCCATCGCTTCACGCTCCGTAGGTGGGGCAGGTGGGTCGTCTGCGCCGTAACCCAACGATCCGAATTATGTAGGGTGGGTTAGGCGCGCCGTTTGCGCCGTGACCCACCACCCGAGGCGCGCAGCGCCTCACCAAAACCTCAGGCCGCCATCGAGTCCGACCGTGCCACCGGGGCGTCGCCCAGGAAATACGTCGCGCGGATGCGATCGTGCAGCCGGCCGAGGGCGATCTGCAGCGCGTCTATCAGATCGTGCAGGCCCTCGCGCGACAGGCCCTCGACCCCGGCGTTGCCGATCTGCTGCTTGAGCCGGGCCACGTGCCGGCGCGGGACCTCGTGGCGCGGCAGCTTGCCGAGGCTTACCTGCACCTCGTTCAGGCAATGATACACGGCGCGCGGGAAGCCGCGGTCCTGCAACAGGAACCACACCACGTCCTCCCCGTTGACGCGCACGTGCACATGGCGGCGGTACATCTGATGACCCGACAGCGACTTCAGGACGCTCACCCACTGGATGGTCTCGAAGGGGACGAGCTCGCCGCTCGCATGGGCGAGCAGGCTCGCGGAACGCACGTCGATGATGCGCGTGGTCATGTCCGCGCGCTCCAGGTTCCGGCCGATGCGCGCGAACTCGTAACCCGGCCCCCGGCTCATGGTGCCGGCGAAGAGCCCGGTCAAGAGCTGGCAGCCGTCGATCACACGGGTCAAGAAGGTGAAGCGGGCGCGCCGCCCGATGCTTTTTTCGCCCTGCGACGCAGCGTACTGGTAGAGGTCGTTGAGCTTCTCCCAGGCCTCGCGCGGCACGATGTCGCGCGTGGTGCGCAGGTTCTCCCGGGCCTGGTGCAGGGACGACAGGATCGAGCACGAGTTGTCGCGATCGCCCACCATGTATCGCACCACCTCCGTCTCCCCGGCGGCCGGGTAGCGCGCGAAGAAAGGCGCTTCGGCGCTCATGATGAAGACCAGGGGCTCCCAGCCCAGGGCCATGTCCTTGGGGAGGTCCAACACCAGATGGGTATTGACGTTGATGAGGCGCGCCGTGTCCTCGGCGCGCTCCAGATAACGCCCCATCCAATACAAACGTTCCGCGACCCGTGACAGCATGGCCAAAGAAGATCGGGCTAGTGCGCCCGGCCGTCCACCACCCAGGTGTCCTTGCTGCCGCCGCCCTGAGAAGAATTGACCACCAGAGAGCCACGCCGGAGCGCGACCCGCGTCAGGCCGCCCATCGTCACGTAACTGGCCGCGCCGGACAGGATGAAAGGCCTGAGATCCACGTGCCGCCGTCCCAACCCTTCCTCGCAAAGCGTTGGCACGGTCGAGAGCGAAATCACGGGTTGGGCGATGTAATCGCGGGGATCGTGCTCGATGAGGCGCGTGAACTGGGCGCGCTGGGTCGCCGTGGCGTGCGGGCCGACCAACAGGCCGTAGCCGCCCGAGGCATTGGCGGGCTTGACCACGAGCTTGTCGAGATTGGCCAGGACGTATTCGCGGTGTCTCGGGTCCATGCACAGATAGGTCGGGACATTCGGCAGGATCGGTTCCTCATCGAGATAATATTTGATGGCCTTGGGCACGAAGGCATAGACGACCTTGTCGTCCGCGACCCCGGCCCCGGGGGCGTTGGCGAGCCCGACCTTGCCCTTTTTCCAGGCGCGCAGGAGCCCGGGCACCCCGATCACCGATTCCGTCCCGAAGGTCTCCGGGTCGAGGAAGAGATCATCGATGCGCCGATAGATCACATCGACGCGCGCCGGACCCTCGATGGTGCGCATGTACACGCACTCGTCATCGCCGACGAATAGATCGCTCCCCTCCACCAATTCGGCGCCCATCTGTTGGGCCAGATAGGCGTGCTCGAAATAGGCGGAGTTGTAAATGCCCGGGGTGAGCACGACGATCTCGGGGGAGTCGCCGGGACGCGGTGACAGCGAGCACAGCATATCGAAGAGCTGGGCCGGGTAATCGTCGATCGGGCGGATGTTCACGTGCTCGAAGAGCTCGGGAAACACGCGCTTGGTGACCAGTCGGTTTTCGAGCATATAGGACACCCCGGAGGGGATGCGCAGGTTGTCCTCGAGCACGTACAGGGTCCCGTCCCGGTCGCGCACCAGATCGCTGCCGCAGACGTGGGCCCACACCCCGTGCGGCGGGTCCACCCCCGTGCACTCCGGGCGGAAATTCTTGGATTTTTCCAGGACCCACGCCGGCAGCACGCCGTCCTTGACGATGCGTTGATCGTGGTAGAGGTCGTCGATGAAGAGATTGAGCGCGTGTACCCGCTGTTTGAGCCCGGCCTCGGCGCGTTCCCATTCCTGTGCCGAGAGGATGCGCGGGATGATATCGAAGGGCCAGGCGCGATCGATGCTGCCGCCCTCCTCGGTGTAGACCGTGAAGGTGACCCCCATGGTCAGGATCGAGAGATCGGCGGCGCGCTTGCGCTCCTCGATCTCGCCGGTGCTGAGTGAGGCGAGATAACGGCACAGCGGCTCGGCGGCCTCTCGAGGCGTGCCCCCGGAGGCGATCAATTCGTCATAGCCATCGCCGCTGTCGTAACCCTGCCACTCGATCGACATGTCTCCACCCGCCGGGGGTAGGATCTCGGGCGAAGTATACGGGGAATACATCGATCGCGGCACGGATTGTGACGCGGCGCTGTGGTCCATGCCTGCGTTTAGCAAGCCACGTACCAAGGCAATCGAGCGAGCGTTTTTCGCGCTCGGCGAAGGGATCGAATATGAAGTTTATACGAAAAATATGAAGTTGATATGGACTAAAAGTTCGATCTCGATCGCATCCTATGGCCCGGATCTCGGTCCGCCGTGCGTTCTTCGAGGGCACGCGCGAGCGCGCGTGACCCAGTATGGGACAGGGGGCGGCCGGTGCGCTAACCGGTCGGTTTCGGCAGGGCGCTCCCCTTCCGCCGGCAATCGTCCAAGATGCCGCCCGGCAGCAGCCTCAGCGCGAGGACCACGAGCGCCGGGACGACGATGAGGTCGTCTAGGTGGCCGATGACCGGGATGAAGTCCGGGATGAGATCGAAGGGTAGGAGGGCATAGCCGACGGCGAGGCCGAGCAGGAGCTTCGGCAACCATGGCGTGCGTGGATCGCCGAGCACCCGACGATAGACCTCCAACTCGCGCTTGAGGCCTTGAGCCTCCTCTGCCAGGCGTGCTCGGAACGTCATCGGTGCCGATTGGGTTGAGAGGCTATAGGTATAGAATCACGACTGCTACGCCGTGGTGCAGGACTCTAGTTCACGTCTGCCAGAGCCATTGCCCCGTCAAACAAGTCCAGAAACATCGTTTGGCGAGGACTCGATCAGCCGATGTTCGTTGGCACCGCGTTTGATCGCCGCGAGAGCTTGAGCCATGAATGTGAGGCTACGGCGGTTCATCTCGTCAGAAGGCGACAGTGCAGTCAGCCTTACATTGATTGTGGTATCCGCCGCCCATAAGAGTCGGTCTGCGATTGCAAACCTCAATATTTGGCGTCCCGACGACTTTCCCCGCGCCGCTGTCTCAGTCAGGCAACGGTAGAGCTCTCGTGGCCCCCGCGTCGTATGACTTGAACCGCTTGCGTACAGATCCGCCAAGGTTAGGAACTCCACACCAGTAAGGGCCGCCGAACAAACGAAATAGGCAGAAGACGCAGCCTTAAACAGCTCGTGCATTCCCCTGATGTGATCATCGTGCCAGTGACTGGCGACAACTATGTGAATGGCCGTGTTAGGATCGACGCCAAGCGCTTCCAGGTAGCGCAGCGGTCTGGGTCGGCGAGATGCGTGGTCGATACAACTATCAACTGCGATCCAACAGCCTTTGCCTACATGGATCAGCAGACTTTCACCGTAGCCAGGCCCGAAAACCGAGACCTCGATCTCGTCATCGCGCGGAAGGGAGTTTTGGGGCGGCATCCTGTTTGGCAAGCAGTTCGGCAATTTCGTGTGCGCGAGCCTCCGCTCGCGCTATCGCGTCCCTGCTGAAAGGCGGCAATCGTCTGAAGCGGATTTCAGATACCCGCACGCTTTGCCGCTTACGCCATTGTAGTCCGATGATCCAGGAAAACATCGCACCAGGGACGACAAGGGGTCTATCATCAGTTATCTCCCGAAGAGAAAACTCAGCTTCTTCATCTGGACCGCCTCCGGATACATCGACAAGCCGTGCCGTGAACATCTCGCCATCTGGATCGATCGCGATCACTGAACCCTCGAACTCCTGCTCTATGTCAAATCTCGCGATAACAGGTGGGTCTTGCCGAGGCGGGTCTAAGATGAACATAAGCTCTTTAGCCATAGAAATATCTCGCTGCAAGGTCTGGTTATCTACGTCGACGTTCGCCGAGCTGCGGTCATGTGCAAGCCATTTCGCCTGGAACGAGAGCACTGGGTTAAACCGCACCAAGATCTGGTCAATTTCAAGTGGACGGTCGTGAATCAGACTCAATGATCCAATCGACTCGCTTGCCATTTCACTTCGCCTTGTCCGCAGCCTTCTTGTTAAGAAAATTCATAATGAGTCGATCAACTGTTGCCGAAGCGCGAGCAATAGACTCCTTGTGGTTCCGTTCAATTATGGCGACGACGCCATCAGCACCTTCTAGTCTCTGATCGGGTTCCCCAAGCTCGTAGTGATCGTTTACGCGAATCAGAACGTCGCTCTTCGTCTTGAGATCGGGTTCTATTATGATCAAAACATAACCAGCACGGCCATCGCTTCTCTCGCCTTGCATATGTACGGCACGTAGGCCTGGGTTGGAAGTCACTCCGTCCCACGGCGGCTTGGGCAGGATGAAGTGACCGAACGCGTGCCAGTCCTGTTCTGTCTTGAATCGAACCCTACGGACCACATTCATACCCATCTGGCGTACCGGAGTATGCCGAAGTTTCTGAAAAGTTCCACCCACTAAGTCGCTCAAGTGCGAGCTGTAGACGTGCGCTTTGACGCTTGCAGTGAGCCGGTCCCGCAGTACTTGCATAGTGAGCCAGTCTGTCGAGAAGGCAGCGACGTCCTGATGAACAACCTCAATCCTCGCGTCGTCAGCCTCAGACTCGCGTAACAGCTCTTCCTTCGCAAACCACATCGGATGAAATATCTTCGGATTGAAATCGCCCAGCATCACGATGCTGAGGTCTTCCAAACTTATCTCAGGTTTTTTTGGAACAGCCTTCATTGATCCTTAGCCTACGGTCGCAGCATTCGGCTTGGTTAAAAAGGCCATTCTACAAATAAGGGCACGATTAGTACACCTACACCAAAACCGGGCCGCGTGGCAGACAGATGCCCATAGGCCAGCGCCAGTAGCACGGGCGTCGGCTCGCCGTCCCATGGTCGGGACACGGTCGCTCCCGAACATGCGGGTCAGTCATCAGCTACCAACTCGCGAACGTGGGTTCTATTCCCACCACCCTCCAGACAAGTTACTGATTTTATGCGGCGTTATGAGTGTTGGCTCGGGTTGCCTACAGGAACTTCCGAGTGGTACCGTCTCCTGCGCACCTTATTCTGTCCAGTACTAAGCTATGAGTTACTTATAACTGGCTTGTGAGCGACTATGTGCGACTATGTATCACTTTATAGCCCATTCAAAGCATTCGCCTGACACTAGGGATTGAGCCTCTACCCCGAATATGAGCTCGACCAGCGGGTGAGCTGGTAGGCGCCTTGCCACCCCGCACCGCCCTGCCGATCAAGGCCCCGCGACGCGCCAACCCAGACGACCTCTCCCCCCACACTGGTCGCCCCCCGGACTCTCCCACCCAAAACTAGGCATTGCGAAACCACGTTGAATCGCCTATCCTCCGCATTCCGATCTGCGCCCACCGATCAGCGACTACTCTATCGTGACTCT
>Ga0299907_10001578_pt1 | contig 13193 bp, 17 predicted proteins | sample RVTome_16_FD_198680 | JGI IMG/M metagenome (GOLD analysis project Ga0299907, IMG submission 198680) | Soil microbial communities from uranium-contaminated site in the Upper Colorado River Basin, Wyoming, United States - RVT152D67 (version 2) ... | reverse complement strand
CTCACGCCGCCGTGGCCGGTGGCGCTCGATCCTCGAGGAGCGTGCCGTCCGGTCTTCGGAACTCGGGCCGGCCGTCGATCATGGCGACGCCGAACCCGCGGTGGATCACGCGGTGATGCGGCCGACACAGGAGCACGAGATTCGAGAGCCCGGTCTCGCCGCCGTCGGCCCAATGTCGAACGTGGTGAGCGTCGGTCCAGCCGGGTGGACGCTCACAGCCCGGGAAACGACATCCGCCGTCACGCACAGCGACCGCTCGATGGAGCGCAGCCGGGACGACCTTCGTCTTGCGGCCGAGTTCGAGCGGCTCGGAGCGGGCGTCGGTGATCACGCGCGTTATCGACGCGTCACACGCGAGCCGACGAGCGGACTCAGCGGTGATCGTGCCCACGTCCTCGAGCGACGCGCGGCCGCCCGCACGAGCCCGCAGCGCCTCCACATTCATCGTCACCACCACGTGTGGGCGTTCGCCACCGATCGACGGACGTTCGGCGAGGTCCAACCACTCGCGACAGATCTCGCCGAGCGCATCGGCCCGACGCTGTGCCGGCAGCCGCGTGTCTTCGGTCCTTCCTCGCAACCACGCGTCGACCTTCGCCCGGAGCGCCGTGATCACGTACTGCCCGTTCTCCGGGTCGAGCTCGCCGTTGGTTCGAACGATGCCACCGAGACCGACGACTGCCGTGAACCGCCGACGCGCGTGACGTTCCTGTTCGTCGCGAGCCGCGTGCGCGGCGTTGACGCCATCGCGCCACCGGTCGAGCGCGACGCGCAGGTCCCGATACGAAAGCGTCTTCGCCGAGTCGACGAGCACTTCCTCCTCCTGCGCGAACGCCTCCGGCGCAGCATCGCGCGCCCGGACGAGCGCCTCCACGGCCGAATCGGAGATCTCGCCCTCGCGGAGCGCCTCGGCGGCGCGTGGCATCTCGACCAGCGCTCGCGCGACCTGCACGCGCCCGGCGACGATGCCCTGGGGGATGCCGTGGCGATGCGCGAGCCACGCAGCGGCCGACAGCTGCCCATCGGCGGCGTGCACGCCTCGACGTTCCACCTCGACCAAACATCGCGGCCGTTCGGCTCCGATGACGCGCGCGGCGCGTTCGAGCTCGTCCACGCGCACACCGAGCTCGGCGTCGGACAGCGATCCCAACTCGCCCGATCGAAGTTCGTCCAACACCGACCGCAGCGAGCTCATCGCTGCAAATCCTTCGAACGCATGTTCGTAACGCTACAACGCGGGTCTGACACTCGATCGCACCGCGACCGCTCATGCCGTGATGAGGACCGATCGCCAAAGGTAACTACGGATGTGTCGTACGAATCGGCAGCGCAGTCGGAGTCCGACGTCGCATTGGGCGAAGAGCTGACGCGGTCCTCACACAGACGGTGACGCTTGGATCCGCTCGACGGCGGTCTTGAGTGCCGCCATTGCTTTCTCCGTCGTCGCGTCGAGGTCGCGCTGCAGCTTCTTGCGAAGCAGGCGAGCGGGGAAGCCGCTGAACGACTCTTCCATTCTCACCATCGCGCCGCGCGGCTCGAAGTGCCAGACGTGGATGGCGCCCATACCCATCGTGCGACCCGTCCAGCTCAGCCGACTCGGACGATCGACGTCCTGAAGCGTCGAGACGATCCGCGCCGACCCGGCCTTCCACCGAAAAACGGCGCCCTGGGCCACCGGGCATTCGAGCCTCACCGTCTCGACGTCGGGGTTCCAACTCGGCTACCGCTCGAAATCGGCCAGGAAGCCCCACACTCGCTCGGGGGCAGCTAGCACTTCGGTGCTTCCCTCGGAGAAGACGGGCGCGTTCCGGTCGGCATCCACGCCGCGACACTACCCGGCTGCCGGGGCTTCGCACGCCCTCTCAGACCGTGATGACGACCTTGCCGCGCCCGTGCCCCGTCCCAAGCTCGCGCATCGCGATAGGAACGTCGCTCAACGGATACCTGGCGCCGATCACGGGCGTCACCTTTCCTGCCTCGATCAGGTCCTTCAGCACGAGGAGATCCTCGGCGTTGGGTCGCTCGAGGAAGTTCGTCATCTTCTGCCCGACGAACGGCGACATCGCCCTCGCCCGCAACACGCGGCCCATCCCGAGCCACCGTCCGGCGCCTTCCCCACCGGCGAGGACGAGCGTTCCCTTCGGCGTGAGGGCTCCTCGGAGATAGGACACCTCTCGGTTCCCCGCCGTGTCGAAGATGACGTCGTAGCGGCGCGTCCCGTCGGCGATCTCCTCGCGGGTGTAGTCGATGACATCGTCCGCACCGATCGAGCGGACGAGGTCGACCTTCGACGTGCTGGACACGCCCGTGACACGCGCGCCGAACGCCTTCGCGATCTGCACAGCGAACGATCCGACGCCACCCGCCGCCCCGATCACCAACACGGTCTGCCCCGACCGGACCTTCCCCACCTTGCGGAGACCCTGGAGCGCCGTCATTCCGGTCGTGGGCACCGTCGCCGCTTCCTCGAAGCTCAGGTTCGTCGGCTTGGGCGCGAGCCGATCGGGCCGCGCGGTCGCGTACTCGGCGAACGTGCCGACGCCTACGCCGAACACCTCGTCGCCGACGCGGAACGCGGTGACGCCGTCGCCGACCCCCTCCACCGTCCCCGCCACGTCCTGACCCAGGACGCGCTGCTTCGGCGAGCGCAGCCCGGACACCAGGCGGATCGCGTACGGCGTGCCGGTCATGACGTGCCAGTCGCCGATGAACGCGCTCGCCGCTCCGACGCGCAGCAGGACCTCTCCCTTGCCTGCTACCGGAGCTTCGACGTCCTCGAACCTCAGGACGTCCGCCGACCCATACTCGTCCTGCACGATCGCCTTCATGCGATCCTCCTCTCTGGTCGCACTACGGCTCCGGAGCGGTCTGCCCTTGCGGCGAGGGTAGTCCGTTGCCTCATGGCGCGTCGACGAGAGCAGCGCCGGCCAGCGCTCGGCGAACTACGACGATGCGGGAGCGTGTTCCTTCGCGACGTTGCCGATGATCTCCGCGAGCTCCAGCGGACGCGACCACATGGGCCAGTGACTGGTCGGCAGGTCGACCCAGGTGACGTTGCGGAGCTCGTTCAGGCCCGCAAGCCATGCGTAGCCCTGTTTCACGGCGTCCTTGTACTCCTCCGACGTGAACCCCGTGCAGATCATCGTGCTCGGGATGTCGAGGCGGGCGTCGTTCGTCAGCTCGACGACCTCGCGCAGGACGCCACCCGGCTCCGGGATGGCCCGCTCGCGGAACGTTGCGAGCTGCTCCTCGCTGAGCCCGTCCATGTTCTCCTCCGCCGCGAGCTCGTCCCAGTTCATCGGCTGTTCTGTGCCGTCGAAGTCGCGATCGATGGGCGAGATGCCCGGCGCGGAGTCGACGTACACCATCGCCGCGACCCGCTCGGGGACCCGATCGCTCGCCGCGTAACCCGAGAAGCCGGTGCCGCTGTGAACGGCGAGCACGACGGGAGCCGCTGTCGCCTCGACCGCCTGGGAGATCGCCTCCACGTGGTCCGAGAGGGTGATCGCCGACCTGTCTGCGTCGGCCGACTCGAGACCGGGCAGCGTCAGCGCGGTGACGTCGTGGCCGTCGCCGCGTAAGGACGCAGCCACCTCATCCCAAGCCCACGCGCCGAGCCAGAAGCCGGGGACCAGCAGGATCGGCGCGGCGACCATAGCTCTCACCTTACGCGTCGAACACGCCCCGAGGTCTGACCTCGACGCGACGTGTCCTCTTCGATGCGCGCGTCTGATCAGTACGATGAATTCATCGTGGAACGCGCCGACATCGAACGGCTCTTCACCTTCACCGACTACGGCTGGAGCCGGTATGAAGAGACGATCCGCCCTCTCGGCGACGGGACGCTGACGAAGCCGGCGCCCGGATCCGGTTGGCCGGCGCTGCGCGACGCACTCGCGCATGTCAATTGGGCGTACATCAGGTGGCTGGCGAACCCGTGCGCGACGACCGACGAGCCAAAGGAACGCATCAACTCATGGGACGAGCTCGCCGCCTACCGTAGTCGCGTCCGAGATCACGCCCGTGAGTACTTCGGTTCTCTCGACGTCGACGAACTGTCGACGCCGCGCAAGATGGACATCGACGGCGAACCGATCCTTTACAGTCCCGGCGAGATCCTCGCGCACGTCATGCTTCACGAGCGCCAGCACCACGGCGACCTGAACACGCTTCTCTATCAGCTCGGCGTGGACATCCCGATCGTCGAGTATCGGTTCTCGCTACCGGAACGAGACGCCTAGCCACAGTCGCCGGTTGATACGGTGGCGCCATGCCCGAACGGATCTCGCCGCGACGGTTTCACGAGCACGGGTGGCGCGTTCTACGTGACGACGCCTGCACCTACTTCGCCACCGGCACGTTCGCAAACGGCGTCGCGCTCGTCGCGGCAATCGCCGAGGTTTCCGGCGACGACCGTCATCCGGACATCGACCTTCGACCGGAAGGCGTCACGGTGCGTCTCGGCACGCACGGCCCGCTCCCGACCGAGGAGGATCTTGCCCTCGCCGAACGCATCTCGGCAGCAGCGCGCGAGCTCGGTGCGTCGATCGACGTCGATGGCCTCCAAGCCGTGCAAGTGGCGATCGACGCCCTCGTGATCCCCGACGTGTTGCCGTTCTGGCAAGCCGTGCTGGGCTACCTGAAGGTCGACGACGCCGACCTGATCGACCCTCGCCTGTCAGGCCCGCCGTTCTGGTTCCAGCAGATGGACGGGCCGCGTCCGCAGCGCAACCGGATCCACATGGATGTGTACGTCTCGCAGGACGAAGCGGAGGCGCGCGTGGCGGCGGGACTCGCGGCCGGCGGCCACCTGGTCAGCGACGCGCACGCGCCCGAGTGGTGGACCCTCGCCGACGCCGAGGGGAACGAGGTCGACATCGCACCTTGGCCCGACCAAGACTAATCCGTACGCCGTCCAGTTGTCGCGCGCGTCTCCGCGCGACGAATCACCCGGTGAGCGACAGCTGCTTGTGACAGATCCCTGTCAGATTCGCTAGCCGGCGCATCCGCCGGTACTCTTGGCACCATGTCGGGCCGTGAGGAACGGGTCGCGCTGAACGAGGCGACCTCGCGCGAGATCAACGAGGCCATCGAGGAAGCTCATGAGAGATCGCCCGGCCGGCAGATCCGGATGATCTGCGAGTGCGGACGCGACGAATGCGAACGCGTCATCGCGATCACGGTGGCTGAGTACGAGCAGATCCGAAGCGACCCGGTCCGCTTCGCCATCACGCGGGACCACATGCTCCCCGACGTCGAGGAGGTCGTCGATCGGACCGACCGGTTCGTCGTCGTCGTGAAGCGTGAAGGCACGCCGATGGACATCGCGATCGACACGGATCCTCGGAGTTGAGCCGGACTTACGACGGCTCGAGCCCGAACTCGAACCAGAACCCGCCGTTGCCGTGACCCCATCGCTGCGCGAGCGCGTCGACCAGGAACAGACCCCATCCGGAACTGGCCTGCGGGCCGGGACGGATGCCTCCGGCGACTGGGTGAGGGGCAGCCCGCCCGCCGTCGACGACCTCCACGTGGAGCGTGTCTCCCGCGATCCTGGCCCGGATCCGTATGCGCCCGTTCGGGACGCCGGAGTGGCGAATGCTGTTCGCCACGAGCTCGTTCACGAGCAGACGGACGTCGTGCAGCGTCCGCTTGGGGATCGCGAGGCTCCCCAGGGCCCTGCGGACCGACGCAAGCTCGACCGCGTCGGGCCGAACCTCCAGCGTCAGCTCGACCGCGCCAGCCTGCGCGAGGCTCCTGCTCATGTGGTCCATACGTTCCCCGCTCTCCTCCCCTCCGACACCCGACGGACACCCTCCGTGGCCACAAGAGGCGCCGAGGCAAGGCTCTGCGGTCTCACGAGAAGCTCACACCGTGATGACGATCTTCCCGCGTGGGTGCCCTTCCGCGAGATACCGGACCGCGTCCGGCGCCTCGATGAGCGAGTACGTCCGGTCGATCACCGGCCGAACCTTGCCGGCCTCGATCAGCTCGTTGAGCGCCACCAGATCGTCGGCGCGCTCCTTGGTATTCAACTGGAGCATCTTCTGACCGACGAACAGGGACAGAAGCGGCCCGCGGAGCAGCCCGCGGAAGAACCCACCCGTAACCGGCCCGCCGCCGTCTCCGCCGACGATCACCAAGGTCCCGCGAGGAGCGAGCGCCCTGCGTAGCTCCCGCAACAGCCGGCGACCAGCCATGTCGACGATCACGTCCCAACGCCGCGACCCCTCCGCGAAGTCCTCGCGTGTGTAGTCGATGACGTCGTCCGCGCCGATCGACCGGATGAGCTCGGCCTTCGATCCCGAGGCTACGCCGGTGACCACCGCGCCGAGGGCCTTCGCGATCTGCACGGTGAACGTGCCGACTCCGCCGCCGGCTCCCGTCACCAACACCTTCGTTCCCGGCGATACGTCCGCCGCCTGGAGCGCGCGGAGTGCGGTCGCCCCCGAGATCGGAACCGCCGCCGCCTCCTCGAAGGACAAGCGGGGAGGCTTCGCGGTCACCTTTCCGACGGGCACGACCGCGAACTCGGCGAACGAACCAGATGAGGAGTACCCCATCACTTCGTCGCCCGGGGCGAACCCGGTGACCGCCGAGCCGACCGCCTCGACGACTCCGGCAACGTCCCCACCGCGAACGCGCGCCTTGGGTCTACGAACACCCAACGCCAGCCGCGCGAAGTACGGCTTGCCCTCCATGATGTGCCACACGTCCGGGCCGCAGCCCGCTGCGTGCACGCGGACGAGCACGTCGCTCTCGCCGACGGCGGGCACCGGGATGTCGCTGAACTCGAGCACGTCCGCCGAGCCGTACCTGTCCTGAACGATCGCCTTCATCGTGATCACTCCTTCTCTTTACGCCGCCAATGCCGGCTGCGCAACGCGGAGCTCCGCGAACCCGCCGAGGACAGCCACACCAGGTACAGGGAGCCCGCGATCCTGGCGAGCTTTCTCTCGGAGTTCATCGAACCGCTCCTCTCTCCCTCACAGCCGGCGACTCGCAAAGCGAGGTGTACGCCGTACACCCAACTGGCGCTACCCTAGGTGTACGGCGTACACTCTGTCAAGCGCGGATGGCCCGAAGTCCGCAGGCCTTTAAGGGGGCGTGCCGGTGGCCACGAACATCGACGAACGCTCGCGGACCCGCGAGCCGCTGAGCCGGGAGCGGATCCTCAGCACCGCCGTTGCCGTGGCCGACAAGGGCGGCGCCGAGTCGCTCAGCATGCGAAGGATTGCCCAGGAGCTCGGGGTCGTTGCGATGGCGCTCTACAAGCACGTAGCGAACAAGGACGAGCTGCTCGACGGGATGATCGACGCCGTGATCGGCGAGATCGACCCGCCGATCGAAGGCGCCGACTGGAAGACGGCGATGCGCGAGCGCATCCTCTCGGCACGCCGGGCGCTCCTCCGCCACCCGTGGGCGTCGCAGGTCATCGAGTCACGCGCCGAGCCGACGCCGACCATCATCGGCTACATGGACTCGATGATGGGCATCTTCATCTCGGGCGGGTTCTCGGTGGACCTGATGCATCACGCGATGCACGTGATGGGCAGCCGGATCCTCGGCTTCTCCCAGGAGCTCTTCGACGACACGTCGAGCATGCCCGCCGACGAGGCGATCGCGATGTGGGCCCAGCTTGCCGACCACTATCCGAACATCGCCGCACTCGTGGGCGAGATCTCAGGCGGCGACATCTCGCACGACGAGGGCTCGGTCGTCGGCGGCGGTTGTGACGATCAGTTCGAGTTCGAGTTCGCGCTCGACCTGATGCTCGACGGGCTCGAGCGCCTCCGTTCCGCGCCGACTCCGTAGTCTTCCCGCAGCTAGTCCTGGGCGAATGACCGCATGCCGACGTCGAACGGCACCTCCGCGCGGAAGCCGAGCTCGGAGGCGGCACGCTCCGGTGACGCGAACACGTGACGGACGTCGCCCAGTCGGAACCTCCCCGTGACGACCGGCTGCGGGGCGCGCGGGCCGAACGCGGACGCCATCGCCGTCGCCATGTCGGCGATCGTGTGCGGCGTCCCGCTCGCGACGTTGAATGGCCCGCTCGCCGCTGGGTCGCCCGTGAGGGCGAGTGCGTTCGCCCCCGCGACGTCGCGCACGTGGACGAAGTCGCGGAGCTGTTGCCCGTCCTCGAAGACGGTCGGCGGCCGGCCGGCGGCGAGGGCGCTTCGGAAGATGCTGGCCACCCCGGCGTATGGCGTGTCCCTCGGCATCCGCGGGCCGTAGACGTTGTGGTAGCGAAGCGCGATCAGCTCGATCCCCGTCTCGCGTGCGAACGACGAACACAGGTGCTCCTGATGGACCTTCGTCGCCGCGTAGACGTTGCGTGGATCGACCGGCGCTTCCTCGTCGACAGCGAGCGGCACGAGGTCGCGATCGCACACGGGACATCCAGGATCGAACGCGCCGGCCTCGAGGCGCTCCCGTTCCCTCGGCGGCGGTCGCACGTCGCCGTGCTCCGAGCACCGGTACCGACCCTCGCCGTAGACGACCATGCTGCTCGCCAGCACAAGCCGCCGAACGGAGCTCGTGCGGTACATCGCCGCGAGCAACGCCGCGGTCCCCAGGTCGTTGTGCGAGACGTACTCGGTGACATCGGCGGGATCGACCCCGAGACCGACCATCGCGGCGTGGTGGGAGACGGCGTCGACGCCCCGGAGGGCATGCTCGACCACGTCGACGTCGCGCACATCGCCGCGGATCCGCTCGACGCCGGGTCGCCCCTCCCCCGCGGCGACGTCCAGCACGACCGTCTCGATGCCTCGGTCGAGCAGTGCGTCGACGACGTGCGAACCGACGAACCCTGCGCCCCCCGTCACGAGGACGCGCCGGACGCTCACCACGGCCGCGTCACCACGATCTCCAGGGCGAGGGCGGCGGCCACGTTGACCGCCAACCACACGCGTCGCGTGTTCGACGGCAGCATCGCAGTCGCCGCCAACACCCACGGCACGAAGGGAAGCCAGATCCGCTCGACCTCCGCCTTCGACATGCCCGAGGCGTTCGCCAAGGTAACTGCGACCAAGGCGCCGCCGACGAGCGTCCACAGGTGTGCCGCTCTTGACCATCTCGCGAGCGCGGCGATCGCGGCCGGTCCGAGGACGATCGCGAACGCGGCGAGGTTCGCGACGACGAAGTAGTAGTACGGGCGGGTGCGCGCGACGCTCTGCAGGTACTCGACACGCGTTGCGAGCAGACCGTCGACCCACCAGAACCCCGCGGCGAGGAACGCAACGAAGATCGGGGCCGCGCCCAGCACCGCGATGCCGATGACGTCGACCGAGCGACGCCGAGCCGCGACCGCGAGCGGGATCGCTGCGAGCAGCACGAGGCCATAAGAAAGGAATGCCAGGACGCCGAACAGGAACCCTCCGCCCGCGGCGAGCGGCACCCACCCCCAGCGGCGTCCGGTCGCGAGGACCACGAGCGCCACCCCCCACGCCCCCACCCCGAGGAACAGTGCGTCCCCCGATGACGCCAGCGTGACCGCCGCAGGCGAGAACGCAAGGAACGGTGCTGCCGCCCTCACGGCGTCCTCGCCCGAGACGTCACGAACCGCGATGAGGACCGCCGGCATGGCCGAGGCCCCGAGCAGGATCTCGATCGCGGCGAAGATGGAAGGACCACCGCCGAGCCGGTCGAGCCACCAGGCGACCAGCGCCATCCCGGGCGGATGCGCTCGGACGTGCGTCGTGAACGTGTCGATGCGGTCGACGAACGTGCCGAGGAACGTCAGCGGATCGTGGATCAGCGGCCCGGAGGCGAGGTAATCCCCTGGGCTCGACGGCGATCGCACGAGCCCGGCCGCGCCCTCGGTGAGGCCGAGCGCCACCGCCCACGCAGCGGTCGCGGCGAACGTGGCCACGAGGACCCATCGCCACGGCGCCCGCGCCGCGACCCTCGGCCCGACGACGATGGCGACCGGCACGAGCGCGAGAGCTCCGATGCCAGCCCACGAGAACCGTGGGTCGAGCCGACCGACGAGCGGCGGCAGGTTCATGAAGAGCCGATGACCGTCGGCCTGCAGTGCGCGGCCCCATGCATTGACGACGACGACGAGCAGGGCCGCGCCCGCGACCGCCGCGACGGATGCCCAGTGCACGCGATCGCTGGCTCGGTCCGAAACACCATCGACGCCGACGTTCGAACCCCGGCGATGCGTCGTGGCGAGATTCACGATCTCTCTCGCGCCAACCGGCGGACCGCGACCGTGATCGCGGCCGCGCCCCAGACCACGACGAGCGAAACGAGCAGCCCGGCAGAGTAATCGCGCGGCAGCAGGGACGCGTTGTCGCCGGCCTCGCCGATCAGTGGCGGAAGCGCCACGAGCACGAGCGAGCCCGAGACCACCGCAGCGACGAACACGACCGTGCGGATCCGCGCCGACAGGTCCGATCCGAGACGTCCGACGAGTGAGACCGCCGGGTCGAACAGGACGTCGTGGGCCACCGCGATCCCGATGAACAGAACCGTGAAGTTCAGCGGCTTGGTCGCGCCGGCGCGCCGAAGGAGCGTCCAGACGCCGAACGCCACGATCGCCCATCCGACCGCAGCCGAGCTCCAGAACAGCCAATCATGCCGCTCGTCCGGGCGCGCTTGCTCGCTCACGACACCACCACCTTGGCCACCCACTTCGTCTGCATCACGCCGGGGCGGTTCGGCGCGACGAGCCGCACGGGAAAGCCGTGATCGATGTGCAGAACCTCGCCGTTCAGCTCGAGCGCGAACAGGGAATCCGGATCCGTGGCGTGCGATCGTTCGAGCTCCGACGTCGCATACGCGCTCCCCGGCCGTTGCAGCGACACGACCTCGGCGGTGGCGTCCGGGCGAGCGCCCGCGATCTCGAGCAGGTCGCGAACGGCCACGCCGCGCCAGGTCCCGGATGCGCTCCACCCGTCGACACAGGTGATCGGGAGGTCGGCCTCGTGCTGCGGGAGCGACCGCAGGTCTTCGATCGACAGCGAGAGCGGGGTCGCGACCGCGCCCTCGACGACGAGGCGGTACGCGGAGCTCGTCGCAGCGTCGATCACCCCCGCCGAGCGCGCCGTGCGGTTCACCGGAAGGCCTTGCGGGCCGACCGCCGGATCGCGCGGTGCGAGCACCGAGAACGAACGCAACGGACGGAGGGTCTGCCCGATCGTCGCGACGGAAACGGCGACGACCGCACCGACGGTCCCCCACAGGAACCCCCGCCTCGAGATCGACCAACCGGACCCATCAACGGCGGGCCGCGTCGTCGTCGCCGGTGGCGCGCCGCCGCGTGCGAGCGAGCGGGCGGCGACGTGGAGCTTCGCGCCGACGTGAATCACCAGCGCCCCGATCGTGATCCACGCCGCGCTGTAGTGGGCTGCGGGGAACGAGAACCCCCACGGCTTGAACCGGTTGATGCTCCCGATCCCGGTGAACAGAAGGAACAGCGAACCTGCCACCAACGGCAGCACCCCCGCCCGCTCGATCGCGTGGCCGAGATCACGGAAGGGCGGCCACGTCCAGAACCGTGGCGACACCACCCACAGCTTCGCCAGGAGCACCGGGATCGCGGCGATCCCCGCCGCCACGTGCACGCCCTGCGTGACCCCGTACAACCACACCGGCCTCGACGGCCACGAGAACCACGAGACCGGGTGCTGGATCAGATGCGAGATCAGCCCGGTGACGAAGCACACCGCGAACGCGACCCCGAGCGCGATGCCGAGCACGGACGCGAGCCGCTCGTCGTGCAGCCGGCTCCGAAAGGCGCCCTCGCTGAACGGGCCGATGCGAGGTCGGGCCGGCCACCTCATCGATCGAGCCTCGCGAACCATCGCCCCTCGGCGGACCACGGCCGACCAGCTCGCAGCCCGACCCCGAGAGCGAGGCATGCAATGTCGTCCGCGGCCACGCTCGCCCACGGGAACCACGAGCCGCCGGCGCCGTCGATGCGAGCTATGAACGCCTCCGTGCCGGTTCGAGGCGCTCCGAGCTCGACGAGCGCTCGACCGCCCGGGCGAAGGAGTTGTCGGACGCGGACGAGCAGCCGTGCCGGATCGCCGCCGATGCCGATGTTTCCGTCGAGCAGCAGCGCCGTTCCCCAGGTCCCCCGTCCCGGAACGTCACCGAACACGTCGCCGTGCAGCACTCGAGCGCCGCGGCGGCGGGCGGCGCGCACCGCGGCCGGCGAGACGTCGAGCCCGAGGGCTTCCATGCCTCGTGCCGCAAGCGCGAGCGTGTGCCGAGCCGGCCCGCACCCCACGTCGAGGACGGGCGCGAGCGCGTGCGCGAGCACCTCGTGCTCGGCGACGCTCGGCTCGCCGAACCAGCGGGCGACGTGCAGCGCGATCACCTCATGGCGATCGACCGCCACGCTCATACGGACACCGCCGCACCTGCCACGTCACTGCTTGCGCGCGACCGAAGAGCGAGCCGCGGCGAGATCGCGCGAAGCGTGGCCGCGAACCCCGACGTCGGCGCCTCGAGTGCCACCGCCCACGCGTCGTTGATCGTGTCGACGTCACGGAGGCGCGGAAGATCGGCCACGAGCAACCCGAGCGTTCCGAGGCGCTCGCGCGTACGGATCGAGGTCGTGGGCGCACTCATGGTGACGCCGAGGAATGCGGATGCGTTCGGCCGGCGGAGGCCGATCGCCCAGTAGCCGCCGTCGGCTGCATCGCCGAGCACCGCGTCGGCGTCGACCAGCCGGGTCGTCGCCGCCTTCAGAAGCGCGGGCGTGAGTTGCGGCGTGTCCATCCCGACGAGCAGCGCCGGGCCCCCGACGTCCTCGAACGCAGACGCGAGGCGCTCGTCGAGGCCGTGTCCTCTCTGCGGTAGCACGTCCCACTGCGGTGAGAGCCACGCCGGCGGCACACCATCGAGCGCGAGGACCCGACGCCCCTCGATCGACGTCGCTTCGACCGCACGCAGCGTGTCCAACAGCGCCGCGGCAGCGAGCTCGGCCGCCTCGACGAACGTGCACGGCGGACGCAGACGCGTCTTCGAACGCCCCGGCCGCGGCGTCTTCGCGAATACGACGACGTCGACCCTCATCGGGACAGAACCTCCGCCATGTCCCGTACCGCTCGAGCCGTCCCGAGCACCGTGCCGGTGACCTTCGAGCGTCCGTGCCGCGGGTAGTACGGGACGGGCACGTCGTGGACACGCCACCCGGCGTCCGCCGCGCGTACCACCATCTCGAGCGGCCAGCCGAA